>Ga0315282_10001957_pt1 | contig 38566 bp, 39 predicted proteins | sample YL17G07_20_MG_FD_203693 | JGI IMG/M metagenome (GOLD analysis project Ga0315282, IMG submission 203693) | Sediment microbial communities from Yellowstone Lake, YNP, Wyoming, USA - YL17G07_20 | ecosystem: Environmental > Aquatic > Freshwater > Lake > Sediment | place: USA: Wyoming | collected... | reverse complement strand
GAATCTTCTTACAATAAATTTTTGGCTCAGCAAAACATGCTGGAACAAACCAAAAATAATCTTGCAGTGGATAAAGCTAAATTCGAAGCTGAGCTTGCAGCGGTTGAAGAAGAGTCAAAACCCTTTGTTGATATTGAGCCAGCACAATTTAAGACTTTAGACGAGGCAGGAAAGAAAATCCGCGAGGCAGAAATAAAATTAAGTTCTCTTGGCAATGTTAACATGCGCGCCCTGGAAGTTTTTGGGGATGTCTTGAAAGAATACAACGACCTTGCCACAAGAACTTCAAAACTGCAGGAGGAAAAAACTTCTGTCCTGTCTGTAATTGATGAAGTTGAAAAGAGAAAGGCTGAGGCATTTATGAAAACCTACAATGAAATTAACAATCATTTCTCAAATATTTATGAAAAGACAAATGTAAAATATAGAGGAGAACTTCAGCTGGAAAATCTTGAGAAGCCGTTTGAAGGAGGAACTTTGGTACATATTACGGACGCAAAGAAAAAACGAGTTCCTATTGCATCATTATCGGGCGGGGAAAAGGTTCTCGTTGCCCTGGCTTTCATCTTTGCGATACAGGAGCATGAGCCAGCTTCTTTCTATCTAATGGATGAAATTGATGCTGCCCTTGACAAGTTAAACTCTGAAAAAGTCGCCAAATTGCTGAAAGAATACAGCGCAAAGGCACAGGTTATTGTTGTAACACATAATGATGCTGTAATCTCAGAAGCAGATTCAGTTTATGGCGTGTCAATGAATAAAGAAGGAGAATCAGTAATTGTAAGCCTGAAAATATAAAATGAAACCTAAATTCGGAACTTCGGCAACAGAAATCAAGCACATAGCCCTTGCTCTTGTTGCATTGTCTTTTGCATTTGAGTTTATTCTTTTTCAGAATGAAATTTTCACGCAAGGATTGCTGTTTAATCTGCCTGTTATGCTTACTTTATTTTTAGAGTCGCTGGTAGCTGTCGGCTTTGCCTTTGTTCTGCATGAATTAGGGCATAAATTCATGGCGCAGAAAAAAGGTTTATGGGCTGAATTCAGAGCCTGGCCAACTGGCCTGCTCCTTGCAATTGGAATGGCCATCATATCTCGGGGAGGCTTTGTTTTTGCAGCTCCTGGTGCAACTATGATTTCTCCACTGAAAAGAAATCACCTTGGCAGTTATACAATGCAAGTCTTGAAGCCTGAAGACATGGGCAAAATAGGCATTATTGGCCCCATAATAAATATAATTTTGTGCCTGATTTTCAGCAGCCTTGCAATTGTTTTTCCATTACTGATTTTCAAGATAGGCGCTCAGGTTAATGCCTGGCTGGCAATTTTCAATTTAATTCCCCTGTCTGTTTTAGACGGGGCAAAGGTCTGGCAGTGGTCCAAGGCAATTTGGGTTGGCTCTTTTGTAACAAGCATAGCCATATTTGCCCTGGCGGTGTTTATATGACAACAATCAAACCGCACGAATTTGTATACGACATGATTTTCAAGGAAGATGATGTTACCTGGCAGTCTGTCATCTATGAACTTGCAAGGGAAGGAAAGATTGACCCGTGGGATATTGATATTTCTGTTTTGACTGCAGAATATCTGCAAATGCTAAAAAAATTAAAGGAAATGAATTTCCGCCTTTCCGGAAAAGTAATTCTTGCAGCTGCAGTCTTGTTAAAAATGAAGGCAGAGCGCATCGGTTTGGAACAATTGTACTTACTGATGAATCCGCCTGAGCCTGAAGTTTTTGGGGACGAGCCTGAACTTGAAAAACATTTTACAAAAGCTGAATTGCAGAGTAGAATCCCATTTCCAAGAAAAAGAAAGGTTACAATTTTTGAACTTGTTGATGCTTTGAAAAAAGCAGTTGATGTTGACGAGAGAAGGCGCCAGAGAGTTTTGGATTTAAAACCAGCTCCGCGGATTCTTGAAATCAAGAGGCCGGAAATTTTCTCCAAAATACAGGCTGTTTTTTCAAAACTCAGGGAGCTGGCCAGGAAATTCAAGAGCAAATTAATACCTTTTGAAGAAATAATACCGAGCAATGAGAAAAAAGATATCATTTGGACATTAATACCATTGCTGCACCTTGCAAACGAAGGCAAATTAGAACTGGTGCAGGAAGAAGCTTTTGGCAAAATTTTTATAAAAACATCTGAAAAGGATCTTAGCAAGCCATTATCACGAGAGGAATTTGAAAATGAAAAAAATGAAGAACAAAAATCTGCAGGTTGAGCCTGAAGATCCGCTTGAACCACAAGAACAGCATCCGCAGGATGAAGAGCCAAAACCAGACTCTGGATTTGACGGCCCTAATGCAGAAATAAAAGCAAAAATGGAATCCGTTATCTATTGCGTGCCTGATGGCGTTACTATTGATGCCTTAGCGAATAAATTGAATCTGGGCTTGAAGGCTAATGTTGACAAGCTTCTAAGGGAACTTCAAAAGGAATATGAGATTAGAAAAAGCGCCATTAAATTAATAGAAGATAACGGAAGATGGAAATTTTCAATTCCTGCAGCGCACACAAGCCTTGTTTTGGATGCTGCACTTCCTGAATTTGATAAGTCTGTTCTTGAAACATTGGCCTATATTGGCTGGCGTGGAGGCTCCCGGCAGTGCGATGTTGTCCGTGTCCGCTCAAACAAGGCTTACAATCACATTAAACTTCTGATAGAAAAAGGCTTTATCGAATCTCATAAATCAGGATTATCAAAATGGTTGCAACCTACTAAGAAGTTCTATGAATATTTTGACATAAAATCAAACCAAAAGCTTCCAATTCCAAAAGCTGTTGAAGAAAAGCTGGAAGAAGCAGAGAAGGCTGCGAAAGAAGAAAAGCAAGAACAAAAATCAGAAAATACTGCAGAGTCTTCAGAGGATATTAATTCTTAATATTAAAAGGGTCATACTCTTCTCGCTCCAAGGTTACAACAATTTTTTTAATTGCAGGTATTATGTGACTGTATTCTTTAGGCACGTCTTTAAGAGGATATTTTAACAAATCTCTTAATTGAGTTTGTAAAAGCTCTTCTATAGTCAAGCTTTCTTTCTGCGGCCAGCAAGCTTTGTGGCACTTGTAAGGAACAGGATCGTAGTAGACAGAACCTGAATCCTCGCCGATACAATGCGGAGAATCATGAATCAATGATGACATAATTTTAGATACTACCTTAAGGGATATGTCTTCAAGTTTCACGCCGTGGCTATGCGCTGCATCTTTAAGGACAGTTTCTAGATTTGCATTTTTTAATTTTGATTTTAAATTTGCTATTCTTTTGTTATATGTGGTTTTGATTAAAGATTGAACAGAATCTGTTGAAAAGGAGAAATGTAATAAGTAAATATCCATCTGTGCTACTTTGTAAAATATTTCCCAGCCTTTTGCAGAATATTCTCCACTATTATTCCATACTCTTTTGGATTCATATTTGAAAAACTCTCCACAAAAAATACATTTTGGAGTAATTTCTGCAGCTATGTCATCTAGTTTGTTATAGCTCCCCGGCCAGCTTGAAGGTGGGTGGCGCGGTTTCACTATGCAAACCTCATTAGGAGTACAAGGCATTCCAGGAACTGCTCGTAATTGTGCTCAAAGAAAGCATCTTCAATCTGCTCTGCCAGCGCATCTATTTTATTTTCACAGGACTCATACATCAATTTCACCTCTAATAATACATAGAGTTGTAGTCAATTTGTCATTTAGCGACAATTTTATATACAAGGTGTTGTATATGTTATTGACATGCTAGACAAGGCCACAGTCAAGCAGATTAATGAATTTGTCTATTCTAAACCGAGAACTGTACAGGAGCTCGCCTTGTTTTTGAAGGTAAACTGGCGTACTGCTGACAAATATGTTGAAAAGATTGCTGCAGATGAAGGCACAGTTTCAGCCAGGACATTTCGCGAAGGCACTCGTGGAGCCTTGAAAATAGTTTTCTGGAATAATTTGGAAAAGCTGGCTGCCTCAGAGGTGCAGGAACATTTACTGAAACAGATTGAAGCAGGCAGGCACAGGGATGATTTCTCGCCATCTGAGATTTTCCAGTATGTTGACAAGAACAAGGGAAAAGTGATTACATTGCGCGAACACGAATACAATTCTTACAAAAATCTGAAGGACTTTACAGACCGCTTGAAAAGTGCGAAGCAGCAGATTTTATTTTTTTCAGGAAATATGACCTGGAGCACTCTTGCAAACCATGACAGTGAAATACGCGAAACTTTGGAAAAATTGGGCCTGAAAAAAGTTGTTTCCAAAATATTAACACGAGTTGAGCTCGCCGGGCTTGAGAGCCTGAAAAATATTTTGGCAATAAACAGCAAGATTGGCTATGATGCAATTGAAGTAAGGCACAGATACCAGCCGCTTCGCTGCACAATTATTGACGACAAGGTTGCAGTTTTCAAGGAAGTTCTGGAGCCTAAAAAATACGACAAAGGCGAATTAAAGGAGCGACTTTATTTGTTGTATTATATCTATGATGCAGACTGGATTGCGTGGCTGCAAAAAGTCTTCTGGCATCTCTACAGGCCCGCTGTAAGCGTAAAAAGGCGCATGGAGATAATGAAACCTGTTTTTCACTCACAATGATTGGCTTGTGCATAAACTCTTCCTATGCTATTTTAGCACAAGCTCTGCTCTACGCAGGGTTCCCAAACATTGTGACACTAAGTGAGAGCAACGAACCTTTATTACGGCTGAAATTTTGTTAAGGTTATGGCTGATGATGTTGAAAAGAGATTGCGCAAGCTAGAAAGCCGGCTTGACAGACTTGATAAAAATTTTGCTTCGCTGCAGGAAGAAACTGATTCTGCAATAGTCAACATTAACAAGGAGCATACAAAGCTCTTTAACGCGGACGCGGAGAATAAAAAGAAAATAAAAGTTCTTGATATTATTAACAAAAGCACACTTGCAAAGACTGATATTGCAAGGGCCGATGCTGCAAAAATAGCAGCAAAGCAGGCTGCTTTTGAAAAAAACTGGAATCCTGTTGTGCTGAAAAAAATAGCTGAAACTCTTGGCATTGTAAACAAGATGATGGCTTCTATTGAAGCACGGGACTCAAAAAACACGCGGAATTTCAACAGGCTGCAGTCGAGCATGCTTTCACTTTCAAGGCACGCCAGCGACATTGAAGCAGAACACACGGATGCAAAACTGGCAGCCAGGGAGCTTGCCAACAAAGCCAATAACCTGAAGGAAACAGTTGACTATTTCTTCAAAAATGCTGAGAATTTGAACAACAGAATTAACACCAATGCTTCTAATCTTGTAGAGGTTACAAGCGCGCTTGATTTGATTAAAGACAAGCTCGTAGCTCTCGAAAACCAGTCTACACAATTTACAAATGTTTCAGATGCATTGGAGCAGGCTTCAAGAAATATAGACCAGCTTGTGCAGAAAGTTGCTTATCTGGAAAAAGCTACTGTCAAGACCATCGTTCTGGAGTAGCGTGCGATCTTGTTATAGGTTTTTTTGGCATAAATGAAGGCAGCTTGCGGTATATGAAAAATGCAACTCCTGCAAGCGCGGCAACTAAAAGCACTATTGTCGGGGCTGAAGAGCCCCTGAATTGCGCAACACTGCAGTCTGCAGGGCAGCTTGTTATGTCTTCTGTCAGTTCGCAGATATTATTTCCGCAGACTGCAACAAATTTACACTGGTTTGAAACGCAGGTTTTATTCTCTAGACAGCCTGCATCCGCACAGCAAGTTTCTGCTGTTTCCCCATCCTCTATGATGCCATTGCCGCAGACTGGCTGGGGCTTTGGCGGTGGTGGCGGTGACACTGTTGCGAACAGGCCAAGTTTTGCAGAGCTTGCTGAAAAGTAAATATAATTTAAATCCTGGTATAATTTTTGTGTTTGAACTGCTGGCCAAGTTTCGACGCCTGCGCGCTCCAGCTCGACGTTTTTTATATTATTCTCAATTGTCCATGTAGTTGGAACCCTGAAGAATATTTCTGCATAGGTAATGTACTTTTCCTGCGAGGAATTTTCCATTTTCAGGTTGAAGTAAGCGTGCACTGTTCCATTTGGTTTTATTGTTGGTGCAGAGACATTGGAATCTATTATGAAAACTGAGCTCAGAAGTTTCTGGCCGGTTACAATACTTAGCCCCATAAAATCAACTTTTGGCCTGCCAAGGTTGATTGTAGTGACTTCATTTGGATTTATTGCAGAATAGGAATATGTATAGCGATATGCCAAAAGCGTTGTATTGCGGGATCTTCCCGGCGGGCATTTACAGTCCAAACTGCAAAGCTCCGGACAGAGCGAATCATCAATGCCGTCACAGTCTTCATTTTTCTCAACAGCATTGTTTCCACAAATAGGTAATGTACAGTCTTCTGGGCAATGCGTGTAATCCTCGCCTGTTTCGCAGATACCATTATCACACACAGGCCCTTCAGTGGTTGATGCCCCGCTCATAGAAAATGACTCAGTTTTTAGAAGCCAAGCTAGCGCTATTATCAAAAGCAGAAGTGCTAGTGGCCTCTTCATGCTCTAAAATAGAAGTGGTTATTTATAAAAACTGCTAATGGGCCCTGCAGGGTTCGAACCTGCGATCTTCTCCCCTGTCAGACCGTCCAGCCTCTGACTGCAGTGTATCGCAAAAGGCGATACGCCAAATACGCCGGCTGGATTTGCGGCCGTGTGAAGGAGACGTCATACCGCTAGACCAAGGGCCCGCGGTAAAGGTTTTAAGCATGGGCTTTTAAGTTTTAGTGATGGCTATCTCAAGTATTTTAAAAGAAGCTCGGAAACTAGCTGTCCCATCCGCGAAAGAAGAAATAAGGGTTAACTTCCTCGTAAAAGAAATTCTAAAGAAAATAAATTCTGAATTAGCAAAGCAAAAACTAGGTGCAAGGATAATTGTTGGTGGATCTGTTGCAAAAGGAACCTGGCTTCCTGGGATTTCAGATATAGATTTTTTTATAATTTTTAATTATGACAGATTTGCAGATAGAAGCACTGAGCTATCTGATTTTGCTGAATCTGCTTTAAAGAAAGTTTTTACAAACCTTAGGAGATTACACGGGAGTCGTGATTATTTCTCAACAAGGCACAAAAATTACAGCTTGGAATTTGTGCCTGTTTTGGATATAAGCAGGGGGCAGCAGGCTAAAAACATTACAGATTTTTCGCCTTTGCATATAGATTGGATACTGAAAAAAGCAAAGAAAAAAGATGACATCAGGATTGCAAAGCAATTTATGAAATCTGCAAATGTCTATGGTGCTGAATCTTACATTGCAGGCTTTAGCGGGCATGTTGCTGATTTGCTGGTGGCTTATTACGGAACTTTTGAAAAATTCATTAGAAATGTTGCAGGATGGCCTGATAAAGTTATAATTGATTTATCAGGGAAATATAAAAACAAAAAGGAAATCTTACAAACGCTGAATCCTTCAAAGAAAACAGGCCCTCTCATCTTAATAGATCCTATAGAACCAAAAAGAAACGCCGCAGCAGCATTAGGAGAAGAGAAGTTTGTTTTACTAAGAAAAGCCTGCAAAGCATTCATAAAGAAACCAGCTGCTGAATTCTTTAGGGAAAAACACATTACAACAGAACATCTTATTGCCAAGAAAGGCAAACGATGCCTGATTGCCTTTGAAATTAAAGCGCCTAAAAACAAGCCAGACATAGCCGGCGCCATGATGAAATCAATTTTTGAGAAATTGCAGGCATCATTTTTGGAAAATGACTTTGGAATTTTGGAAATGGGCTGGCATTTCAATACAACAACAAGATTTTGGTTTTATTTTGATGGAAAAGCATTGCCTGCAAGGAAACTGCATCTTGGGCCTCCTGCAAATCTGGCCAAAGAGCATATTGCCGGCTTCAAAAAAAGATGGAAAGGCCACAAGATTTCAATCAAGAACAAAAGATATGTTGTAGAGCTTAAGCGAAAATACAACAAGCCTAAAGATTTTGCAAGGGAGCTGGCAAAGGAATTTAAACTTAAGCTAATTCATGGTTGAAAATGCCAATCGACAGCGCAGTAAGCAATTTTTTTATTCATTTGCAGACGCCGTTATCAATCCAGATTTTTACAATTGTCAGCGCTTCGCTTTATGTTTTGATTCTGGCTGCTTTAATTTACTTTATCTATAAAAAAGACAAATCAAATCTGGCCAAATTTGCGATTGGCAGCCTGCTTTTGTATGGAGTTTCAGAGCTTTTGAAAATATTTACGGGCAGAATCAGGCCGGATGCATCAGCGCATGACAGCTTTCCAAGCAATCACGCTGCATTAAGCATTTTTACAGCTTATTTTCTGCCTGTAGGCAAGAAATATAAAATATTAATTTATGGCTGGGCAGTTCTGATAGGAATAAGCCGCCTGGCATTAGGCGTGCACTGGTTTACAGATGTCCTTGCCGGAACATTGATAGGTCTGGCTTTCGCATATATTATAGAAAAAATAAAAATAGAAAAATTGTTTAAGCAGAATCGCTAGATGTAATAACTCTTGCCTTTAACGGCCTTGCAATTGCGCTTTGCGCCACAATATATTTTATGCCGTTGCTGTCTGCAATTTTTGCCAAGCCTTGCGTGACTTCGCCGTCCATTACAACAGCATAGACGCCGTCTATTTCCTGCAGGGTTGATTCAAGTTCTTTTACAGGAACTCTTCCAAGAACATTTAGCTGCTCATCTAAAATGAACGCGCCTCTTGTTCCCAAAAGTTCATCAGACATTGTCTTCATTGTTTTTACTTGTCCCATTGCATCAGAATCCCTGCTTCTCATTGCAGTTTCCCTGCTGGAAGTTGCAGAAACTGCAACAACAGATCGCTCTGGCATTGCAGTTATTGCAGGACCATTGCCGTTTTTGAGTTCAGACTTGGCCTGGTCCCACGGAATTTTTAGCCTTAGTGCTTTCAGAATTTCCTTCTGTTGAAGCTCTTCAACTTCTTTTCCGTCTGGGGCTCTTGCGACAAAATCCAGCTCTGTGAGGCCTGCAAGATTCTTTATTATCAAATCTCCGCCTCTGTCTCCATCCAGAAACAGAATTGTAATCTTCTTTTTGGTCAAATCAATTACTGTGTCTGTAGGTTTTGCTCCTTTCATGGAGATTACATTCTTGATTCCATATTTCAACATGTTTACAACATCTGCACGGCCTTCGACAATTATAATTTCTTCAGATTCGTCTATGTCCGGGCCTGCAGGCAACCTGTCTTTGCCGTATTCCACCAGTTCAGCAGTCCTGATATTTTGCGTCAGCAATGCTGTAAATGCCTGGCTGTCAGGCAGCTCTGTAATCATTTGCTGCAATAGTTCCTTTGCCCTGTCCAAAACAAAACTTCGTTTTGCAACACGGACATCTTCTATCTTTGTTACCTTGATTTTGGCATCACAGGGGCCGACTCTTTCAATTGTTTCAAGAGCTGCAGCAATTACTGCAGTTTCAGTTTTGCCCATGCTTGAAGGCAACAGAATTTCTCCTGTAGTTTTTCCTGCCCTGCTTTCCAGTCTTACATCTATTCGGCCAATTCGGCCTGATTTTTGCAATTCTCTTAATTCTAACTCTGAGCCTAAAAGACCCTCAGTCTGGCCAAAAACAGCGCCAATTATGTCTGGCCTTTCAGCAACTCCAGTTAAGTCTAAGCTTGCGTGTACTATGTATTTTATTGATACTGGGCTAATTTTACCCATTTTTTTCACCTCATTTAGTTTTAGTCCGGAATTAGAGGCTTCTAATTGATTCTGCAGAACACAACTCTTCTACCCTGCGAACTTGGGCTAGCTTCAGCAATTTCCTTTCGTCTAGCACACGAACGCCGTGCGAGCGTAAATATGAGCTCATTTTTTTCCTCAGCTCCATTCCTTTTGCATCAGTGTCCAGAAGCAATATTGCGCTTCTCCACTTTGATGCTATGTGTTCAGCAGTCTCGTATAGAGACCTTTTTACTCCTTCGTTTATCATGAAAACAGAAAAAATTCCATCTTCGGAATTTTTTAGGCCTAGAAAATCTGTATCCCAGATTTTCTCGGAATTAGCGGTCAAAAGAGGCTTCATTGCTGCAACATCGCGCTTCCCTTCAACAAGGATTACGGCGCCACTGCAGGCATTCTGGAGCTTGTTTAAATGAAGCTTCAGAGCCTCAGATTTAGTGATCATGAGCTAATTTTTTCTTAAATTATATAGTCTAGTATACGTTTATAAGCTTTATCCTTTGGCTCTATAGGTCGATTTTAATGCTGGCCGATGCGTGGCTTTAATACTTGTAAAGGTTCAAAAATGACTTTAATTCGTTGTTCAAATCCCAGCCGATTTTCCATAATTCCCCTTTAAGCCGTTCTATGGAACTTCTGTACAGATATCTGTCATAAAAAGCTCTCATGAAAGAATAAATTCGATTCTCCGCCCAGTAATCCTGCCTGTCTGTCTTCAGGTTTGCTGTGATGTAAATGTTTATTTCGCCTTTCTGCAGCTTTACAGTTTCATGGCCTTTCTTGACTTCTACATCATTCATCGCAAAAATCAGCCATCTAACTTTAATCTCAAAAGAACTATACTCATCAATATATTTTGTGGCTTCCCACTTTATTTCAAGATCCTTGCCGCCAGCTTTCACCTTTTCAGTATATTGCTTTTCAGAAAGGTCGTATTTGCGCCAGGTCAGCCAATTATATGCATGTTTGTACAATTCTTTAATGTCAAAAAGACCCTCATATTGGATTCTCTCGTCAGAAAGCAGCGTTATTACGTTGACCATTAGCTTTCTTTTAATTATGTAGAATAAAAACCTTCTGCTCGGCTTCTCAAAGCCAAGCTGAACAGAGTTCAGCTGGATCCACCAAAACCTTCAGTTTTGGTTGGCCGGCATGACATGCCATCTGCGCTGATGCTTGATGACATGGTTGGATTTATGAAATTGTACTGTTTTAGTGGAAGGAAAGCCAAATGTTGTTAAGAGATTGCATAATAAACAGTTATCGTCGTAGTGCAGTAATAGAATAGCTTTTTATTGCACTAATTTTGCTTAATCTTATGGCTGTGCTCAAACGTACTAAAATCACAAAGCCTGATTTCGCAGAAGTTTCATTGGTCATAGTGCTTGCATTCTGGATAATTGCGGTTGTATGGCTGCTCAAAAGCGCGATAACTGCAACAATTATTTCTGTGCTCACCATGGAATCTCTTAATGTGATTTTCCTGGCATTTACAACAATCGTGCTTCTGGTAATTGCAATAATTCTTGCAGATATCAGAAAAGAGCTGAAAGGCGTTTATTAGATAGTCAAGCATACGAAACCCTTAAATTTCTTACTAAAGGCTGTTTTTTATGACAAATCAAGTACAGCCAATATTCATTCTGCCTGAAGGCACCTTGCGGAATACTGGCAAGAGCGCACAGAAGGCAAACATTGCAGCAGCCAAGGCTGTTGCTGAAACAGTCCGAACAACTCTGGGGCCGAAAGGAATGGACAAAATGCTTGTCGATTCAATGGGCGATGTTGTAATTTCTAATGACGGCGTCACAATTTTAGATGAGATGGAAATAGAGCATCCTGCAGCCAAAATGATGGTTGAAATTGCCAAAGTGCAGGAAGATGAAGTCGGCGATGGCACAACAACTGCTGTTGTTTTAGCAGGGGAATTGCTGAAACAAGCTGAATTTCTGATTGACAAGGATGTCCATCCTGCTGTAATTGCAAAAGGCTACAAGATGGCTGCAGAGAAAGCCCAGCTGCTCCTGCAGGGAATCTGCAGGAAAGTTGATGTCAAAGATAGAACCACATTGCTGAACATTGCAAGAACTGCAATGACTGGCAAAAATGTTGAGCTTGCAAGGGAAAAATTAGCAGAAATTGCAGTTGATGCAGTCTTGAAAGTTCTTGAAACAAATTCAAGCAATATTTTATCTGTGGATTCTGACAACATAAAGATTGAAAAGAAAGAAGGCGGCGGTATTGATGATTCTGAACTGATTAACGGCATTGTCATAGACAAGGAAAAAGTGCATTCAGACATGCCAAAAATCACAAGGGATGCAAAAATTGCATTGCTGGATTGTGCGTTGGAAATAAAGGAAACTGAAACTGATGCAAAGATTCAGGTTGATGATCCAAGGCAGTTGCAGGCATTCCTGGATGCAGAACAGAAAATGCTGAAAGACATGGCTGAAAAGATTTCAGCATCCGGTGCTAATGTCATATTTACGCAGAAGGGAATTGATGATTTAGTGCAGCATTATCTTGCAAAAAAAGGAATCTATGCTGCAAGGCGTGTCAAGAAATCAGACATAGAAGCCCTTGCAAAAGCAACGGGCGCAAAGATAATTGCAAATCTTGATGACATAAAACAAACTGACCTGGGTTTTGCAGGCCTTGTTGAAGAAAGGAAACTGCATAAAGAATCTATGACATTTGTGCAGCACTGCAAAAATCCAAAAGCAGTTTCTATTTTGCTGAGAGGCGGCACAGAGCACGTTGTTGCTGAAGCAGAACGCGCGATGACAGATGCTGTTGGCGATGTTTCTGCAGCAATATCTGTCGGCAAGTGCGTTGCAGGCGGTGGAGCTTGTGAAGTCGAGCTGGCAAAGCTGCTAAGGGCATACGCAGAAACCCTGTCTGGAAGAGAACAGCTTGCAGTGCAGGCCTTTGCAGAAGCCTTGGACATAATTCCAAGAACTCTGGCAGAAAATGCAGGCATTGACCCCATTGATGCCATGACAGAATTGAAAGCCAAGCATGACCAGGGAGAAATATATGCGGGCCTTGATGTTTTTACAGGCAAAGCTGTTGATATGGCTGTAAAAGGCATCATAGAGCCCTTGAAAATCAAGACACAGGCAATACAGTCTGCATCAGAAACTGCAATAATGCTTTTGAGAATTGACGATGTTATTTCAGCTGCAAAATTAGATAAAAGTGGAGCTGGCAGGATGCCTAATATGCCCCCTGGCGACGACTACTAGTGTTAATGTTCAGAGTTCATGAAGCTTAGTTTTCTAGCTCTTGTTGTATAATTGCCGTTATAGCGCTCAGCTGCTGGCTTGAAAACAAAAATAAGATGCTAAGAGATAACAAAAGCTTCAATCAGTATTTCTATTCGCAAGTAACAAACAAATGTTAAAATAACCATATCGTATTGTTGTTAAATGCAATCTAGTTCTTCTGATAAACTGCAAAAACGGCTTATTGAGTCAAATATCAAGACGCAGGAATCTGCTGCGCAGGTTGTCAAGTCAGTCAAAGAACTTGTATCTTCCCTGAAAGAAGCTGGTGAAGCTCCTGAGCCTGAATTGCAGGTTCCGAAAGATATAAATGAAAAGCTTGATAAACTACTGCGGCAAAATTCAGAAGTGGCCGCAAAACTTGATGAGCTGTTAAGCTTGCTTAAACAGCCGCAAAGGCCTCTGGAGCCTCCGCCACAGCCCTGGAGAAGACTATGATAATTAATGGAAAAAAAGGCATAACACCAATCATTGCAATCATCCTATTACTTATGATGACTGTTGCAGTAGCAGGTGCTGCATTTTTCTGGCTGTCAAGAATCCAAAATCAATTGCAGGGCGGCGTTGAATCATTTCAGGGCACGATGATGACACAGATTGCATCCAAAGTTGATGTCATTGATGCGGATTATAGCGACACGCCAGGTAATTTGACAATCTTTTTCCAGAACACAGGCAACACAAAAATTCCAGTCAGCGATGGCACTGATTTTCCAACTACAACCTGGATTCTAAAAGATGAAAATCAAGTGGCAATATGTTCTTCTAATTGGAATTCTACAGCCCCTGCGAGCTGTGACGAGGGATGCGGCACTACGACACAAATGGATGTTGGCGAGATTCACAAAGTTATATTGCATCTTGTTGATGATTGTGAAATAGATTACGGAGATAGTGCCGGCAAGGTCTTTTCATTTACAGTTGACTTTTCAGGAAAGACAACTTCAAGCGGAAGCTTTGTTGTATAACTGTCTTGAATGGAAATCCTTATTGGTTTGTAAAGCTAAAGCCAGCTTTTGCAGAATTGCCATACTTTCTGAGATTGAAAGCTCATTTTCCAGTTAACTCATGATGTGCATTCTGAAATTAAGAGACTCCAGCGAGCGAAGCGAGCAAGCCAGTATAGAAAAACTAAATAAACCCCAATCACTATTTTATGCGAGAAGATGGCTGGCCGCAAAGCAATTACTATCATCATTGCAGTCCTGCTTGTGACAGCAATCACGCTTGCTGTTGCACTATCTGCATTTGTTTTTATACAAAAAACACAACGGAGCGCGCAAGGCATAGCTGAAGTTTCAACAGGAAATTTGCTGGAGAGATTCGCAACTTGCGGAAAGCTAGTCTCATTCAAATTTAATCCCATTACTAATATGTCTGAAGCTGTTCTGCGGAACTGCGGCTTCAAGGACATAGATTTAGGCAATGATAATTTATGGCTGGTTGTTAAAACGCAGCCTAAAAGTTGTTCTTTCACCTTGAACTCGGCAAACTGCGCCAATTGCGTAGGAAAATTAGGCATTGGCTCTTTCGCAGCCCTGCAAATAAACACTTCTGCAATTTATTGCGCTTCAACACTTGCTGATGTGCTGAATGCTGTTGTTGGACAGAATGTGGAAGTTGTAATTACAGATAAATCTTCATCCTTTTCTGCTGCAGCAACTTTTGTTCCAGAAGCAATTGTAAGTTGTGGTGCTTCATTTAGCAAAACTCCTGATATAGTGAATGACAGCGCGTGCTATAATTACACGCTAAGAAATATTGGAAATGCGCCTGATGCATTTAAAATAAGCATACCGCAATTTCTTTTCCCAGGTTCGCCGACTATTAATGGCTATGCAAATCTCGGCTGCACGGGGCCAGCAGAAAATGTTTTGCATCTAAACACTACTGGAGTAAACCAAAATGCAACATTCAGCCTCTTTATAGACATGAAAGGTGGAGGCCACGGCTGTCCTTGGGATTTTGCATTTGACATAACCGCCCAATCAACCAATTGCTTAGGCTTGCTCTCGAGAGATTCACTAAACCAAACATGCTAAAAGGCCAAACAACTATCATTGGATTTATTTTAGTAACTGCAATAGCAGTTGTTATCGTATCTGCAACTTTATTTTGGGCAAGGCCTTTGATTGAAAAAACACAGGACCAGCAGGAAGTTCTCCGCCTTGAGCAGAAAATGCTTGAACTGCATAATGCCATAAAAAAAGTTGCATCAGAGCAGGGTTCAATTTCAATGCCTTTTGACATCAGGAAAGGTGTGCTTGCATTAAATAATGTTAACAACACTATAAATTATCAGGGGCAGTTCAACATAGGAAATCCTACTTCAAAAAAACTGGTTTTTGGAAATAACACTGTCCTAAATGGCACTTATGTTTTAACTGCAGACGAGATTGTCCCGCTCGGCACAGAGGAGCCTGCATATATGTACGAGCAGGGCGCTGTGGAATTTAATCTGCACTACAGAATTGTCCAGGATACAGATACAAACAATTGTTATCGCATAAAATTAATTCCGGGGCAGCAGGCCGCCGCAGGTGTCGGCAAGCAAGTTGTAAGGCTGACCTGGCAGTATGAAAATATAACAACAGATGCTATAGCTTTTGCAAGCTGCAGTGATAATCAGGTAACAGACCAATTAGTGGAATTTAACATATTATAACATGAAGCGCGCCCAGTCCGAAATAATGTATTTGATTTTAACAATAGGCATAGCCTTCCTGATTGCAGCAGGAGTTTTTGCATTTTCCAAAACTATGCAGGAGGACTTGAGCAGCCAGCTGTCCACTGCAGGCTTGGAGCGCACTTCTGCACAAATCGAAGCCGGCTTTTTGCAGCTAAAGGAAATTTCAGATAGCACTGAAGAGCAAAACATAACACTAAAACTGCCTTTGCCTATTGAAATTGGCGAACAAAGATATACAATTTCAGGCTCTGGAACAAACACAATAGATTTCAGAACAATCGGCAGCCCTTCAATTCCAAAACAACTAACACTGGATTTTTGGAATGTTTCTGTGTCTGGTTTTGTAAGCTCTGAGCAAGGTTTTGTTGACTTGGAACTGCTAAATTCAACTTCTGTGCTACTAAAGTAGGGACAAAAGGTTTTTCAAAGTCAAGTTACAGAATTAGATTGAGGTATGGCCTTTGTACTCAAGCGCGCAGCTAAACGGCTTGTAAGGGCACAAAATGCTGCGAAAAAAGAAAATGCAACACTGCCTAAGCAAGAAGATTTAGAAAAAGCAGACATAATACTTCCTGAAGAGATTATTCCGATATCGACATCAGTTAAAAAAACAAGAACGGAAGAGCCAGAGTCAATTACTGATGTTGAACATACCGGCCACATTGCACTGCCAAAAGAATACGCTACTGTTGAAGCTAAAACTGATATTTTGGAAAAAGTACGGGCAGTGTCTGAGAGCTATCCGCTTGTCACGACATTGTTTAAAGGAGTAAAATATGTTGTTGCAACTGCAACAATCAGATTCAATCCTGTTACTAATCAATTAATGTATATTGTAGAAGAGCCTACTATTAGTGATCGTGTAACAGAAATTATAAAACAAACATTGAAGCTTCTCCAGGAAAGGCTTGACATAGAGCCTTCAAAACTAAAAGCCAGGAAAGAAGTCTACGGCTATGTTGATGAAAAAATAAATGAAATCTGGGATTATTTAGGGGCAGCGCTGACTGAAGATGAGGAACTAAAAGCAAAATATTACATCCTCAGAAGTACAATTGGCTACGGCCATATCGAGCCACTAATGCGCGACCCTAACATAGAAGACATTAGCTGTGACGGCGTCGGCCAGCCTGTTTTTATTTTCCACAGAAATCCAAGTTATGGCGAATTGATAACAAATATTTCTTTTAGTACCAAAGAAGAGCTGGACAGTTTTGTGATGAAACTGGCACAGAAAGCAGGCAGGACAATTTCTGTTGCAACTCCTTTGCTTGATGCAACACTGCCTGATGGCTCTCGTTTGCAAGTTACATTCGGAACTGACATAGCAAGAAAAGGCTCTAATTTTAGCATCAGGAAGTTCTTCAAGTCTCCTTTGACAGTCATCGACTTGATAAGATACGAAACTGCAAACCCCTTGCTTCTTGCTTATTTGTGGCTTATTATTGAAGAGCAGCAATCCCTGCTGATAACGGGGACAACCGCGGTTGGAAAGACAACTTTCCTGAACAGCGTTGCTCAGTTTGTAAGGCCCGGGTTGAAAATAGTTTCAATTGAAGATACTGCAGAGCTTCAACTGGCAAATGTCAACTGGGTGCCGCAGGTTGCAAGAACGGGATATGGTCCAACGAAATACGGCGAAGTCACCATGTTTGACCTTCTAAAAGCTGCACTGAGGCAGAGGCCTGATTATTTGGTTGTAGGCGAGGTCAGGGGCCGAGAAGCATCAGTTATGTTCCAGGCAATGGCTACAGGCCATCCAGCATTATCAACATTGCACGCAGACAGCCTTGATGCAGTCATGGACAGATTAACTACAAGGCCTATCGACCTGCCTGTTTCACTGCTAGAAAATCTTGATGCAATTATATTTTTGGAAAAAACAAACAAGGACGGCAGATTAATCAGGCGCGTGGCGCAGGTGCTTGAAATTGAAGGCTATGACCGAGTTGCCAATCGGTTAAAAACAAACATTGCATTTTCATGGAATCCTACAACAGACGCATTTGAAACGCACGATTCTGCATTGCTGGCAAAGATTGCAGCAAAAAGAGGGCAGTCACCGGAAAAATTAAAAGATGAACTGCTGCGGCGGGCCAATTTGCTGAACTGGATGTCAAAAAAAGGAATAGCTAAATTCAGAGATGTTGCTAATATGATTAATTTGTATTATACAAACCCTGCACAACTTGCTGCACTTATGCGAGCTTAAAATGTCTGATATATACAAACAGGCCTTTGAACTCTTTAGTTCTGTAATTAAAAAGTATCCTAAACTTTTAGTTCCTCTGGCTGTGCAGATGCGCAAGGCGCATATGGCAATTCCCGCTGAGCACTGGGCTGCATTCAGCATTTTTGCCGGTGTTTTGGCATTTATCGTAAGCATTATCTTTGCAATATTATTTGCGATTGCTTTGCATATTGGATTAATTGCAATCCTGATTGTGCCATTGCTATCGATTGGTATAGGATTTGGCTCTGGTGCTTTGGTTTATTTTTACCCTGCAATAACTGCTGACGAGAGGAAAAAAAGAATTGAAAATGCCCTTGCTTTTGGCACTTTATATTTGGCTGCGCTTGCAAGAGCAGGCTTCCCGCTCCAGCAGATGTTCAAGCTCATGTCCAACTTCAAGGAATACGGCGAGCTGTCCAAAGAAGCAGGAAAAATTTCAAATGATATCGAAGCATTGGGCTTGGATGCGCCAACAGCATTGACGCGCGCGATTAACAGGTCACCTTCTTCAGCCTGGTCTGAATTGCTTGTTGGATTAAAGACAAGCATGACTGTAGGCGGAAATCTGGCAAAATATTTGGATGAAAAGGCAGACGGCTTTGTTAGTGATTACAGAAGAAGGCTTTCGGAATTCAGCGAATTTTTATCCATGCTGATTGAAATTTATATAACTCTCGTTGTAGTTGGCGTGATTTTCTTTATAGTTATAACATCAATTATGAGCTCAATTGGCGCAGTGCCAGTGCCATTTCTCAAAACTATAAACATGCTTGTTGTAACAATCGGCATTCCTATATTAACTGCTGCATTTATCATAATTGCAAAGGGGGCATCGCCGCTAGAGGACTGATATGGACAAAAGCATTATCGTGATGTTCAGAAAAAACAAGCTTCTCCTGCCAGTAGTCGGGGGGCTTGTGCTTGGAATAATTGCAATAATATTAATTCTTGCAAAACAGCCGAGCACTATTTTGATTTCAGTTCTTGCGCTTGGCATTATCGGCATTTCCCTGCCACATTTTATTTTAAGTTATGGGGCATTCAGGGACATTCGGGCTGCTGAAGAGGCCTATCCGAATTTCCTTCGTGACTTGACACAATCAGTTTCATCAGGAATGACAATCCCGCAGGCAATTGCAATGGCCAGCCAGACAGAGTATGGCGCGCTGACTAAATATGTTAAAAAATTAAATACTAACATGGCGTGGAATACGCCTTTCCCAGAAGCCTGGTCTAAATTCACAGACTTGCTGAAAGCTTCTGAAATGATTTCCAGGATAAACGGAATTATTCTTGAATCTTTTCACTCTGGAGGCGATATTTCTGCAGTCCTGGAATCTCTTTCCGGCGATGTTGACACAATAAAAAAGATGGAAGCGGACAAGCATGGAATGATGCTACAGCATCTTGCAGTTATGTATGTTGTTTTCGGCGTTTTCCTGAGCATAATTGTTATTTTGTATAAAATCCTGCTGCCTATCTTGTATTTGCAGAGGTTTGGGAGTTTTAGCGGCCTGGCATTCAGACCATCTGAGCTTTTGGGCGTTGATTATTTCAAAAATCTTTTTTTCATAATGACTTTGGTGCAGGCAGGCTCTCTTGGAATAATTGCAGGCCAGATCACAGAAGAAAAACTGATTGCAGGCTTCAAGCACGTTATCATAATGCTGGCTGTCGGCATTGTTGTCTTTTTCCTATTCATTTTCCCGTCCAAGCTTACCTTTGACTTGGAAGTCACGCCACAGGCTCTTGGCATAGGCCAGTCATATACAGTTGCAGGCAGAATGTATTTTGATTCTCAGCCTGCCGGCGGCGCACGCGTTGAAATATTGGATGCAACCGGCGAGCTTAGCACTTTGTTTGCTGATAATCTTGGCGAATTTACCACGACATTCAAAGCACCGACACAGCCGGGGACGTATCAAATTTCGGTTATGATGGTTTATAGTTCAGAATCTTCAACGGCGACAAGGACTGTTACTGTGAGCTAGCATGAAAGGCCAAACTTGGGTTGAATTCATAGTTGCAACTTCTATTTTCCTGCTTTCAATCGGATTTATTTTTATAACAGCATCCGGAAACTTGAAAGAAGAAATACAGAAATCACAACAGCAGGCTTCTTGCCTCAAGGCCTACGAGCTTGAAAATTTTCTCCGCCAGCCAGGAGCTCCTGCAGATTGGACTTTTCCATCAGGATTTTCAATTTTTGGCTTAAGTGGCAATAATACTCCTCTCGTAATACAAAATGACAAGTGGCAGGGTATGAAAAGCTTCGGCTTTGCAAATATTTCACAAAATTCAACGCCGAGCCAAAGCTGGCATGTCAGTTATGATGTTTATGCCTTTGAATTTGACCCTGCTATTTCAGATAGCAGTTGCACAACTGAAAATGCTATTACGCTTTGCCGTAATTCAGGCTCATATCTGAATATAACTGCCAATAGCACATCACAAAGCCAAACAAAATTAAAACTATTTTTGCCTTTCAGCTCTGCTACGTTAATTGGTTTGACAAATGAAAGTGATGACGTTGCAAATGCGACATCTGCAAATGGGACTTCAGTAATTTTGCAGTTAAATACAAATTCTACAGATGAGGATTCTGTTTCCCTGCATCTACTTGCAACTCCAAATCTTATTTTTATAGAACAGTTTAATGTCGAAAGCGGGCAATATCTCCCGTTTTATCTTGGAAATATTTCGCTGCAGGACAGCTTTGGGCCTTTTGCACCGCCTAATGCCATGATTTGCGATACTAAAGTTTCAGGCCTGCTAAACTTGACAACTGAAAACCTTCTTGTGAATTTTAATTTGGAGGGCTGGTGATAATTATGAACAAAAAAGGATTATTTTTTTGGATTGAACTTCTTTTGCTGATTGTAGTTTTAGCCCTGGTTATTTTGAATTTCCCGCGCTCAGGAGACAGCTTTCTTGCAAACAAGGATTCTCTGGATTTGCAAAATCTCGGCTTTACAACACTGCAAAGTCTGGATAACGCAGGCATTTTGGAAAATTTCACAAACATTAACAATTTTGCACAGTCAAATTTTACTAAACTCTCTGTTTACATAAAATCGCCATTGCCCAGCACTGTACTTGCGAACATAGAGTACTTCAATGGCACTGACTGCAGATCTGAATCCGGCTCAGTAATTGCAATTTGCGGCAACATAACAAGAACTAAAGATACTGCAACTGCAGAATATACCTATGCAAAGCTTGCAAATCCGATTACAATCAAGCTTTATCTGAGGAGGATTTTGGGATGACAGCAAAAGGGCAGTTTTACATCATAGCTTCTGTTTTTGTGCTAATTTCACTGACTGTACTTTTTGTGTTTACGTTATTTGTGGATTTCGGCACTTTTACATTGCCGACGCAAAGCACTGATTTTGATAATCTGCAGACAGCCATTATGCAAAGGAACAACTGGCTGTCTGGTTATTGGTTTGATTTGGACTGGAAAACAAAAACAACAGTTGAAATATCTCTGGGCTATGCAAATCCTGTTGAAATAGATGCAGACATTACAACAGGGTGTGATTCTGCACGCGTGTTCCAAAGAACCGGCAATAGTTTAACTGAGATTGCATCCGATGTAACTGCAATTGGTTGTAATGTAACATTTAATGCGCCTTCTGAAGGCATTTATGATATTTTTTGGAACGGCACAAACATGGGCAAATCAAATAGTGATGGAAATGAAATAACGCCTGCATCTAAAACAATAGCACAAGTTCCGCAGGAAGGAATCTGCAGCCACTTTGCACAAATTTTGCCAAAGAAAAATATTGCATTTACTTGTTCTGCAGCAGAAGTTGGCGATGCATATAATTATTCTATTAGTTTTAGGTCTCCTGATTTTACATATTATGGCAGCATAATATAAAAATAAGCTTTTGTTGGTCCCATTTGCAAAGCAAATGGGGCTGCCCAGATTTGAACTGGGATCTCACAGTTTTTCTTCCATTTCTGGAACCCGAACCATGGATACTAATTCCTTCCAGAGAAGCAGAGGCAAGCTCCGCTTGCTGAGGACCAAGTTATACGACAGCCCCGCTATTACAACTTTCTACAAAATACTAAAAATGCTGTGTGTGTCAAAGCATTATGTTGTGGCCTGCATATGTTGCTTTCAGGCTTGACATTCCATTCTCTTTCCTGCACTTCCAGAACTTTTTCCAGCCTGAAATTATGTTTTTTCAAATTTCCGGATAATTCAATAACTTGTGTTACTTGCGGGCAATATGCGACCAGGAATTTTCCTGGCCTCAGGGATTTTTCTGCATTTTTTAGGATTAGCCAGGGCTCTGGCAGGTCAATTGTAATCAAATCTGTATTTTTTTCGTCTAGCTTTTTTGTTGGGTCTTGTAATTTTATTTTAATATTTTTCAGCTCTAGAAATTTGAAATTTCTTTCTGCCAGCTGGGCAAATTCTTTTCTAAGTTCATATGTTGTAACTTTGCCCTTAGGCCCAACAGCATGTGCAAGCATTGCTGCCAGCCAGCCGGAACCTGTTCCAACATCAATTACAGAATCGCCGCAGCTTAAGCCGCTGTTTGTAATTATTACTGAAGCATCTTTTGGCAGGACAACTGCTGGGCCGCGCCTGCTATTCTGCAATAAATCTAGAAAATTTGCCTCTAAAACAATAAATGTCTGGCCTGTGTTTGATTTTATTTTCCCAGCTTTTAACTTACTCAAATCGATTGCACCCAAATGAGTTGATAACTTTTGATTTGATCTTTCTACAATGAATCTTTTATTGTCTGGAGCTACTATGAGATATTTCATATATAAGTCATCAAAAGATAGATTTTAAAACTTACTTTATGACTGTTCGTCAATGCTAAACAAGCTAAAGAACATTTATGAGAAACACTATAAGGTATTACTCATAATAACTATTGCTTTTCTATTATTTTCAGGCGGAGTTTTAGCTCTGCACAAGATGCAGACTGGAGAGCTCATATCCAAGGATGTCAGCATAAAAGGTGGTGTATTTGTAACAATAAACACCGATAAAGTGCTTGACTTGAGCCAGACAGAGCGGGCTTTGGCTGCCGAGCTTGGAACATCTGTCTCGATAAAACAGCTGCAAGGTTTTGGAACGACCGGTCTTGGCTATTCTTTTACAGTAGAACCAATGTCCACTGAAACTGTTTTGAATGCAATTACAAAAGTCACAGGTATAGAATTAACCCAGGGCGCGTATACTGTTGAAGAAGTTAGCAGTGGACTTGGCGCAACTTTCTGGAGTGAAATACTAAAGGCAATTGGATTTGCGTTTGCATTCATGTCGGTGGTAATAATACTTTACTTTAGAAAGGCGGTGCCTTCTTTTGCTGTAATTCTTTGTGCAATCTCAAATTTAGTCGGCACATTAGCCATAATGGACTTGCTGCACATCAAGCTGTCTGTTGGTGGCGTTGCAGCTTTGCTTATGATAATTGGTTATTCTATAGATACGGATATATTATTATCAACAAGAATGCTAAAGCGCACAACTGAAGGCTCGGATTTTGAGCGAATGCTTTCTTCCGTCAAGACAGGAATGACTATGGAACTAACTGCCATTGCGGCCCTTTCAGTTCTGTTTATAGTAAGCCCTGCTGACATCTTAAAGCAAATCTCTCTTCTATTAATTTTTGGCCTGATATTAGACATACCAAACACCTGGATTCAAAATGGCGGAATAATGCGCTGGTATCTGGAGAAAAAGCATGGGAAAAGTTAAGGATATTTTTACAAGCTGGAAAGTGATTTTGCTAATTCTATTTCTCGTAGCATCTGCTGTTGCAATAAATCCCAAGCTGCATACTGAAGGGGTTGTTATAACATCAGTTGTAACAAACAGCAGTGCTGAACTAAATGGTGTAACAACTGGCTTGAAGATTTCTGCAATGAACGGCCAATCCATTGCAGATATTAATGGTTTCAGAACGCTTGAAAATAGTTTGCTGCCGAGCACAACAATAAAAATAACTACAGACAAAGGTGAATTCAGCTTTTTACCTGAGACAATAAACAACACGATTACATCAATCGGTTTTGACGTTGATTCCATACCAAAAAGCAACATCAAGCAGGGCCTAGATCTTGTAGGAGGTGTCCGTGTTTTGCTGAAACCAGAATCTCAATTAACTATGCAGCAATTAACTGATGTTATAGCCATAACACAAAAAAGACTGAATGCATTCGGCCTGCAGGACATTTCTGTGAAATCTGTTTCGGATTTGTCAGGAAACAGCTACATTTTGGTTGAGATGGCAGGAGCTACGGAGCAGCAGGCTGCAAAGCTAATTGCCCAACAGGGAAAATTTGAAGCTAAAATTGGGAATGATACTATTTTTGTTGGTGGTGCAGATATCAAGCAAGTTTGCAGGGCAGCAGATTGCTCTGGCATAAGAGAATGCAATCAGGATAAAGATGGCAGCTGGGTCTGCAACTTCCAATTTAGAGTTGACGTCAGCCCAGAATCTGCAAAGAAACAGGCAGACATAACAAGAAATATGTCTGTTATAACAGTTGGAAGTAATGTTTATCTCGAGAAAAAATTAGACTTATATTTGGATAATGAATTAGTTGAATCTCTTTACATATCTGAAAGCCTGAGAGGCATTGAAAGTACTTCTTTTACAATAGAAGGCCCTGGCGGCGGCACAACAAAAGAAGCTGCAATTTCTGATGCTCTGGCAAGTATGAAAGCCATGCAAACTGTTTTGATAACAGGAGCCTTGCCTGTCAAGTTAGATGCTGTTAAAATGGATATTATTTCCCCGGCTTTAGGGGAGCAGTTCCTGAAATATGCTATTATTGCTGTTATTGGTGCAATTGCTGCGGTAGGTGTTGTTATTTTTGCACGCTATAGAAAACCGCTTATTGCTGGCATGGTTTTCCTCACTGGGCTGTCAGAAGTCGTCATAATTCTTGGAATTGCCGCATTGATACGATGGAATCTTGATTTGGCGGGAATTGCAGGTCTTATTGCGGCAGTTGGAACTGGTGTTGACGCCCAAATTATCATAACTGATGAATTTTTGTCAGGCATATCGCAGGCAATTGGCGGATGGAAAGAAAGGGCAAAAAGAGCATTCTTCATAATATTCGGCTCTTTTGCAACAGTTGTGGCTGCAATGATACCTTTGTATGTTCTCGGAGCAACATTGCTGAAGGGCTTTGCAATTATAACAATAATTGGGGTAAGCATAGGCGTATTTGTAACCAGGCCTGCCTACGCAAAAATGCTGGAAATTCTGCTGAAATAAGGATTAATATTCGCAGAATAGTTTTTATACTTCCATATCTGTAGCTGAATTGCTACTGACATGGTTTTGGAGGATATAGTTCACGCAAGGTCTGCAGAACGACAGCCATTTTACATATTACCATTAGCTTTTCTATATGCTTCTGTGGCATTGTTTGTTGCACTCTGGATTTTCCCGTCTTCAGCAGCAATTGTGGCTGTATTTTTAATTACAATTGCCGCGATGCCTTTATTTTTAGACGTTGTTGTTTTTGAAAAGCAAAAAGAAGAAGGCTCGAGAAATTATTTAAAAGAACTTTTAACTTTGAGGCATAATATAAACAGTGAAAAGTTACTGCCTTTTTTCATCTATCTGTTTTTAGGGCTTGCATTAGCAATTGCGTTCTGGTTTACTGTTTTGCCGGGCAATATGCTGAATGATTTGTTTCATGTGCAGCTTAATACAATCAAAGAAATTAATCTAAATTTGGCGTCCGGAGGAATGGCATTTGGCAGCTTTTTTTCTGCAATCCTGGCAAATAATCTAAAAGTTCTTGCTTTTTCAGTGCTGTTTTCATTTATTTACGGCGCAGGCGCAATGTTTATTCTGGCGTGGAATGCGTCTGTAATTGGCGTGGCAATTGGAGATACAATTAGAAGCGGCATAGCTGCAGCTTCAAGGGTGGTTGGAGGCCCGACCGGCTTTGTTGCATATAGCTCTGCAGTTTCAGTTGGTATTTTCAGATACTTGCTGCATGGCGTGCCTGAAATTTTGGCTTATTTTGTAGGTGCATTGGCAGGCGGCATGCTTTCAATTTCCATAGCACATCAGGAGTTCGCTACAGAAAAATTCAGGAAAACTGCGAAGGATGTTGCTTATCTGGTCTGCCTTGCTGCGATATTATTAGTAATAGCCGCAGTTATTGAAGTTACAATATCTCCATTGGTCCATTAGTAAGAGCTTTAAAGCTTATCTTTTAATAAAAATTTAATGTCAAAGGTACTGGAAAGTATTAAGTCTTTATTTAAGAAAAACCTAGATGCGAGCACACCTTCCGACAACAGCGCGAAGCTGAACATCTTAAAGCTAAAAAATACTAATCTGTATTATTGGCTGAGCTTAATTCCTGTCTTCATTCTTGCTTTGTTTATCAGAACAAGGAATTTGCCGCTTCTACAGGGCAAATATCTCATCGAATTGGATAGTTATTTTTTCTTCAGGTATGCAAAAATACTGTTCGAGCAGGGTTCTCTTCCAGCTATGGATATGATGCGCTATTCTCCTGTAGGATTCCCCATCAAAGGCATATCAGTATTTTTCCCGAAAACTATGGTTTTTTTCTACAAAATTGCACATTTCCTCTTCTCAAATCTCAGCCAGATAGAATGGCACATTATTTATCCGCCCGTTATAACTATAATTTCATTTGTGTTTTTCTTTTTGTTAATTAAAGAGCTGCTTAATTATAGAGTTGCATTCATTGCAACTGCATTCCTTGCAGTAATTCCTGCGTATATACAAAGAACGGGTGCAGGCTTTGCAGACCACGAAGCAGTTGCTATGCTATGGATGTTTCTTTCTTTGTGGCTGTTTGTGCTTGCCTGGAAATCTGAAGGCTGGAAAAAATTCCTGCCTTTTGCAGCAATGTCTGGCATATTTGCAGGAATGATGGCTGGAACTTGGGGTGGTTATTCTTTCTTGATTTATGTTATTTCCCTTTTTGTAATAGTTTATACATTTGTTAATCCTGAAATCAGTAAGAAGCACTTTTTCCAGTTATTTGCTTGGACTTTTGCATATCTAATAACTGGCGCAGTAGCACTGCAAGATATTAGCCTTAGCTGGCTGGTTGGCTTGACTAATTTCCTGCCTGTGTTTGCATTATTATTTTTAGGCATTCATTTAAGCACAAGACGGAAACTGCAAAACTTCAATCTTAAAATTCCAAAGGTATTTGTAACTTTTGGCTCAGCCTTGGGCCTTGGTCTTGGTGCAGGCCTGCTGTCTGGTGCAGTAAGGCTATCAGAGATTACTACTCGTTTAACTCAACAGGGCGTAGGCAGGCTTTTCTTTACAGTATCCGAGAACGCCCAGCCTTATTTCACAGACTGGTGGAGTAATTTTGGATGGATATTTTTGCTGGCATTTGCTGGCTCTGCAATCTTTTTTTACAGCATATTCAAGTCAGAAGACAAATCTAAATTAAAATTAGGCTGGCTTGCTGCAATTGCATATGCAATTTTCTTTTTGGCATTTATTTTTGGCAGGTTTTCACAATCTGGAACGCATATTACACTGATAAATTTCTTCTCAGCAACATATCTTTACTGGCTTGGCGGCTTTATGGTCTTGATCTTCATTGCTTATTTGCTGGCTTACTATAAAGAACCACAAGCTCTGCATAATATGCACACCAAATGGCCTTGGTTCTTGCTGATAGCTTGGTTTTTGATTACCTTGCTTGCTGCAAGAGGGCAAATCAGGTTGCTGTTTGCAACAGTTCCAATTATGGCAATTGCTGCGGCAGTATTTGTTTCTGAATTTGTTGATTTTGCCAAGGCACAACAAAATAAAATAAAATATGCTATTATTTTAGGACTAATTTTATTCTCTGCATTTGCATTTATAACTGCAGCACAACAAACAGAAACCCAGAATAAATATTCTGGCTCTATGATGCCGGGGCAGTGGGGCGATGCAATGACTTGGATTAGAACAAACACAACGCAAGATGCTGTTTTTGCGCATTGGTGGGATTATGGTTACATGACAATTGCCATTGGCGAACGCGCATCAGTTACAGATGGTGGCAATGCTATGGGATGGGATCATCAATTAGGCAGATATTTCCTGACCGGAAAAGATGACACATCTACTCTAACCTATCTGAAAACGCATAATGTTACGCATATTTTAATTTCGGAAGAAGAAATAATGAAGTATCATGCTTTTTCACGCATAGGCTCTGATGAAAATCTTGATAGGTTCAGCACGATAGGAATTTTCGGCCTGCAGCAGCAGAAAGAAGTTAGAGATGGCACTTTACTTCTTTATACCGGCGGCTGGCAGCTTGACCAGGATTATGTTTTAGGTAAATTAGTATTGTCTGCAGGAAATGCAGGTATAGGCGGCTTTTCATATGTATTGCAGAACAATTCAATTGTTGAGCCAAAGGCTTACGTAATATTAAATGGCCAGCAAATTGAAGTTCCAATTTCATGCATAATTGCACAAGGTAAAAGGCTGAACTTTGCAGCTGATAATAATACTCTCGCTGGCTGCTTGATGCTGGTTCCTTACTTTAACCAAAATGGCCAGGGCAATCCAGTAGGCGGGGCTTTTTGGCTGTCTGAAAAATCATACGACACAAATTTCGCCAAGCTGTATATGTATAATGAAACTTCGCCTTATTTCAAGCAAGTTTACAATGATGGCACTCCTCTTGGCATTTACAACGGGCGGATTGTGGGACCAATTAAAATTTGGGAAATCCAATATCCAAGTAATATAAAAGCAGATGATTTTTACATGCAGGAAAGTGCATATGGTTAATGGCACTGCAATTTTAGCCATAGTTATAACTTTTGCAACTTTCATAGCTACACTATTTCTGACTAAGATGTGGATTAGGGTTGCAAAAGCATTTGGCTTGATTGGCAAGGATATGAACAAGTTTAACAAAAGACCTGTTGCCGAAGCTGGTGGCATTGCAGTTATATTTTCAGTTATATTCGGCTTGTTCTTTTACATTTTTCTGAAAACATTTTTGCTGCAAACAGAAACTCATTTTGTTGATTTGCTAGGCATTGCAACAACAGTATTATTGGCAGGCTTCATTGGTTTCCTTGATGATATTTTAGGATGGAAGAAAGGCCTAAAGCAATGGCAAAAGCCTTTGCTGACACTTCCAATTGCTTTGCCTTTAGCAGTCCTTAATGCAGGGCATTCAACAATGAATGTTCCTCTCTTAGGTACGATTAATTTTGGACTTTTTTATCCATTGCTAATAGTTCCAGTGGCAATAATGGGCGCTGCAAATGGCTTTAATCTGCTAGCTGGTTTTAATGGCTTAGAAGCAGGGCTTGGCGCTGTGATTTTGAGCACTCTTGGCTTGGCAGCTTTTGCAACAGGCTCTACCTGGCTGGCATTGATTGCATTTATTGCTGTAGTTGCTTTGCTTGGTTTTTTGCTGTTCAACTGGTATCCTGCAAGAGTTTTTCCAGGTGACAGCCTGACATACAGCGTTGGCGCGCTGGTTGCAACAATAGCAATTTTTGGAAGTTTGGAAAAATTAGCAGTCTTGCTATTTCTGCCTTTCTTTTTAGATGCTATGCTATATGCGATAGGCAGGCTTGGAAACAAAATGGGTGATTTTCAGGCATTTGGCAAGCCAAATCCTGATGATACGCTGGAATTGCCTTACCCTAAGCTTAGGGATTCTGGGCACATAGCAATTTGGCTGCAAAAGAAATTATTTGGAAAAGCAACTGAAAAAGGTGTTACCTCATTAATCCTGCTTTTTGAAATCTTCTTGGCGCTGATTGGCCTTTTCTTTGTTCTATAAACTCAAGAAAAGTTCTTTGAATTGCAATGCAGCTTTATCCCAGGAAAACTGTTTGACATACTTCCTTGCTGCAGCTCCTAATTTTTCCCTTAATTTTTTATTCTTAATCAAAAGATTTATTGCTTCTGCTAGTTTTTCGGAGTTTGCCGGTGGTACAACTAATGCATTTTCTTTATTTTTCACAGGAAGCCCTATATCTGTAACAACGCACGCACAACCCGCAGCCATCGCTTCCAACAAAGATATTGGCAAGCCCTCGCTTAAACTTGGCAAAACAAAAATATTCGATTTGTTGAAGACTTCGGTTGGCTCTATGAACCCCAAAAAATCTGCATTTTTGGGAGCAATTTTGTGATAGTAACCTTCATCTGCACCAGAGCCTGCAATAAGAATTTTGGGATTTCTTTGTAATTTCGGAATTGCTTTTAGGAAATATTCAACTCCTTTTACTTGAGCCAGCCTGCCTACAAAACATATTGTTACCTGCTTGCTCGCCTTATTTGGATTAAATCTTGAAGCGTCTACTGGTGTTGGAATTATTACGACATCTTTTAGCCCAAGCTCCTTCAATTTTTTGGCTTCATTTGGAGAAAGTGCAATAACTTTAACTTTGGCATAAATATTTTTTTCCAAAAGATGCAAAATTTTGGCTAGCGGCCCATATTTTTTTTGCGTGTGGGCAAAACCGTGCGGTATTGCCACAATTGGCTTATTTTTAAGACTGCGCAATAAACAGCCGAATAATGTTGCCATAATTCCATTTGTTAAAATGACGTCATAATCCAAATTAAGCGCCTTAAAAAAGCTAAACAGGTTGAAGCTTGGCCCGCGAAATAAAAACCCGCGCATCCAATTAACGCGGTGAACCTCTGCATCACTTATAATTTCATGTGATTTTAGATTTTCAAATTTCCTGGTTACAATTATGGGCTGAATTTTTAACTTAATCAAATGTTTTGCTAAATCCTGCACATAGCTTTCCATGCCTCCTGATGGCAGCTTATCATCGGATTTGCCAAAAGGATACTCTTTTGAGCCTAAAATAAGGACTTTCATTTAGAACACTCCCTGAATAAGTCTTTTAAAACTAATCATTAATCTGCCTCTAAACAAAATGAAAATCGCTTACGTACAGCCTCGTTTGAATTCTAAAGGGGGCAGTGAGCGCGTATTGCTGCTGTTTCTCAAGAATTTCAGCAAAAAGCACGATATAGACATTTTGACTTCTGAATTAGATTTAAGTTCTTGCTATGATGATTTTAAGGCTTATAAAAATAATATACGCGTGGCATTTTCAAGGCGAATTCCGGGTAATTTGAGATATTTAAAATCAATAAAAAGTTATGATTTGATTATTGCGTCATCACCTGCGCAGACTGTTGCCATCCGGACAAAAATACCGATAATAGCATATGCGCACTCGCCTTACAGGGCAATAAGGCAGGAGTTTGACCTATCTATTTTCTCCAAAAATAACCCTTTGCTTGTGTTTGCTATTCCAATTTTTGCCGCTTTGGAAAAGCTTGCATTCAATAAATGCATTGGAATAATTACAAACTCGTATTTTACAATGAAAAATTTGGACAAATACAATTTATTGCCTGAAAATTTACCAAGGCAGGTAATTTATCCGGCAGTTGAGATTAAAGCTGGAAAACCGAAGTGGAAAAAGTATTTCTTGTATATTAGCAGGATTGATCCGACAAAGCGGCAGCATCTTGCAATTGAAGCATTCAATAAAGTTCTTGAAAATAATCCGAAATATAGAAATTTCAAACTGATTTTAGCAGGGCACGTAAACAATACAAATTACTGCAAGTATTTGGAGAGTATCAAAGGTCCAAATATCGAAATATTGCAAAATTTAAGTGATAAACAACTGGCAGTTTTGTATAAATCTGCCTACGCATGCCTTTTTTGCGCTAAAAATGAAGATTTTGGCATAACACCCGTAGAAGCACAGTCATTTGGCAAAATGGTTTTAGTTTTAGGTGAAGGCGGCTGCAAAGAAACTATTATTGACGACAAAACTGGTTTTTTTGTTAAAAATACTGATGAATTTTCTAAAAAGATTGCTTACTTGATGGAAAATCCGCAAATTTTGCACAAAGCAGCTCCAAACTGCTTGAAAAATGTGCGAAAGTTCTCCGAAAAAGCATTTGTGGACAAGTTTGCAAAGATTTTAGAAGCTTTTGAAAAGGATAAACAAACAAGACCATGGTAAATATCACATTTTTGTTTGACAAGGAACTTGATACTAAAGAAGCAGCGAGGGCATTGCTGCAAATTGTAGAAAACCTTCCAAAAAACTGGAAGGTGAATATGCCTTCATTTTACAGGACAAGGCCGCCATTAAATCGCGAATTTTATTTTGAATCAATGCCGGATAACCCTATTTTTTCGAAGAATTTTTCAGACGGGGAGATAAAGGAAGCTGAAAAAAAATTAAATTACTCATTTCCTTTGCTGTTAAACAGCTATTATGATTATAAATGGAAGTGCAAGCAAAGGAAAAAATATCCACAATTTATGGCGCAGCTTGTTCATTACTGGACTGATTATTTTTCCAGAATTAAGACTGACATATTTTTTTCCACGTATGAATGCAATTATCCGCATAGTGTTGCCTACATTGTGGCAAGAAATCTTGGCATACCTATAATACACATAGCAATATCTCGCTTTGGAGATGGAATAATATTTTTAGACAATGACCTCCTGCCTATTTTTTACAAAAAAATAACACCTTCTGAAATTGAAAAATATTTCAAAGAAGTTCATACAAGGCTCACGGAAAAAAAGAATCCTGTCAGAATGGAGCTGGCCAGCAGGCACGGTGGATTTTACTTTCCAAAATTTAGCTTGTACTGGAGACATTGGAAGAAATATAAGTCAGAGACTGAATTGTACCGGCTTACGCGTGCAAGCCTTTATGTGAAATTAAAGCGCTATCTTACCAAAAATACAAGGCGCTTGATACTTCCTAGATTTTATCAAAAAGCTGACTTGGATAAAAACTTTTTCCTGTACACATTATCGCATTTCAGGGAAGCTACAAATTCGCTTCACTATAATATGGTAGACCAGTATGACCTGGCCAAAATGATTTCAAGGGCGCTGCCAAGCGGTTATTACCTTTACATAAAGCCGCACCCGCATTACAATTGCAGCGATGTTGTTATGGGCAAAATGCTTGAGCTTAGAAAGCTGAAAAATATCAGATTCATACCTGCACAAACAAACTTATTTCAGCTTCTGCAGAAAAGCAAGGGCTTGATTACTTTGGGCGCATTTACAGGTGTAGAAGCTATTATTGCGAACAAGCCAATAATTGCTTTTGGAGACCCATTTTTTGCCAGGCCCGGGACTGTAATTAGTGTTACTAACCCAATGGACTTGCCTAATGTTCTAACAAATATAATAAAAAATCCAGGTTATATGATTAGCACACAAAAAAGAAAAGCCATAATCAGTAGATACTATGCGCATCAGATAGCACTCAAGGAAAAACCATTATCACTACCTGATTTGTCATTTGCTGACGATGCCGAAGCTAAAGTTGTTGCTGCTGCGCTGGTTTCAGCTTATGAACATATCCAAAATAACAAAACTAAAAACTAAAACAGGTTTTTATTTAATCCTTTTTTTATAATTTCTTCTGCCAAAACCAAATCCCATTTGTCATTTATATCTATTGACTCTATTTCATCCATTACAAAAGGAATTATATTTTCTCCAGTTACTGATTTTTTCTCTAATATGTTAGAAGGCTTTGTTACATCCATACTGGCGTTGTTAACATATACTTTTGGCAAAATTTGATAGGAAAATGTATGCGCATCCTTAGGTTTTTGATTAAATGGCACAAAAGGGCATAAGCGATCATTTTCTATCCGCCACATCTTATACGGATGTTCAGTGCATAATCTTACAGAACGCACAGAATCTGCATTTGGATTTGCAATCATCAGTTCTATTGCCTTGTCAATTGCTTCAACTGTCCTGAAAGGTGATGTCGGGAAAAGTTTTACAATAAGGTCTGGCGCATAATTTTCATTATCTTTCAGCCATCTAAGTGCATGCTCAAATGCCTGCAATTCCGTAGAGTCTCCTTTTGAGATTTCCTTTGGCCTGAAAAAAGGCACTTCGGCGCCGTATTTTTTTGCAACAGCTGCAATTTGGGCATCATCAGTAGAAACAATTATTCTGTTAATGTATTTGGATTTTTTTGTAGCTTGCAGTGTATATGCTATCAACGGATGCCCGCCGAGGTTAATTATGTTTTTTCCAGGCAGGCGTTCAGAACCGCCTCTTGCTAAAATCAAAGCCAAAATTTTCATTTAAGTGCCTCCTCGCGCATAAAAATATGATTTTGACCGAATCCAGGCCTATTTGCTTTTTTAATTAGCACGAGACCACTATTTTCAAATAATTTTATTATTTTATCAATATCTTCAAAGGTATGAAGCTCAACTAAAACACTCTTTAGATTTTTATTTTTTAAAGTTCGCCTTGCACCTTCTATAATGTCATGCTCTGTGCCATCTACATCTATTTTTATATGGTTGGGAACAGGCAAATTGAACATTGCTATCAGATTATCTATGGATAGGGAAAGCATTTTCTGCGAGAAACAAGGCACGAATTCCTCGCCTTCGAAGTTTTTAGTTCGCCCTAATGAGTGGCTTGAACTGCCATACTTTAAACTGTTATAATTAAATGTCTCTAATTTTTTTCTGGAAGACAATGCCATGTTCAAAGGTATTATGTTATTTTCAATCAGCCCTTTTTTAAAATTATAAATTATATTTTTATTCAGTAAATTAAAATTAAACGTGGCGGGCTCAAAAGCATAAACTTCTTTGGCATATTTAGATGCTATAAGAGAATATTGCCCAACGCAGGCGCCTACATCGTAAACAATGTCATTTTTATCAAAACCTTCTATCCACTCTACAGTTTCAGGCTCTTTTTCAAAAGTAAACCACCGTATGGCATCGCACATATAAAATTTGTATTTGGGGTGGTCCATGCGGCCATAAATTTCTATGCTGTTTTTTAATTTTGAAAGCTTATTTCTGGCCAAATTTGGACTGTATCGTATTAAGTTAAATGCTGCTTTAATTTTGTTCATTGTTTTATTTCCTTCTTGATGGATTTAGCTATATTTTTGGCTATGCTATGTGCGTCAAGTTCATAATGTTTTAAAATATCTTCGTTATCGCCGGACTGCCCAAATCCTTCAACACCTATTGTGTTAATTTTAGGACTGCGAGTTGATCGTATACGTCTTAATTCTTCAGCTTGCCCGCCAATAACAGAGTGATTCTCCACACAGAAAACATTGTCAATAAATCCTAACGTAGATGAAAGCCATTCTGAATCAATTTTATTTAACCAGGGTAGATTTATGACTTTTGCAGAAATTCCTTTTTCTGCTAGCTGCTCTCTGGCCAAAAGTGCTTCTGAAAGTATTATGGCACCATAGCTTATAATTGCTGCATCTTTTCCATCTTCAATAATTACGCCCTTGCCCAAGCTGACTTTGTAATCTCTTGGTAGGCTAATATCATTTTTAGGAAGAACATGCTCTAATCTCATGTAACTGCTGGATGGATTCTCGTCAACTAAATAATTCATCAACTGTTTTAATTCTACAGTGTTGCATGGCTGGCACAATAACAAATTAGGAATTGATTTAAGCAAAGAAATATCCCTTATTCCTTGGTGAGACTTTCCAGGCTTTCCAGGAAGGATGCCCGCAAGATGGCCGACATAAATTATTTTCCTGCTTTCTGAAGCATTATTAAAAATCTGTTCATTTGCCCTTGATGTCAAGAATGCGGCATATGTATTGACTATTGGCAGTTTTCCCGCTGCCGCCAATCCGCCAGCCATTGAAACCAGATCCTGCTCGGCAATTCCAACTTCAATAAACCTGTCTGGAAATTTTTTTGCAAATGACGAAAGGCCGCAGTCTTCTTCTAAATCAGCATCAAGAACTACAATATTTTTATTTTTAGTGCCTAATTCAACTAATGAATCTGAAAATGTGGGCTTGAGTGCTTGCCTGAAAAAGCCAGAAGCCTGTAAATCTGGAAAATAAAATTGTGGAATTTGTATGTCTACTTTAAATTTTTGCAGCTTATTGCTGATTTTATCAGTAAGCTCTACGTATGCTTTTCTGTAATCATCTGGATTTGATATTGCACCATGCCATCTGTAAACGCCATCTTTCGCCATGGCAGCTGGATGCTCCATGAACGATATGCCCTTGCCTTTCAACGTGTTTGAAACTATTGCTTTTGGCTTGTCGCTAATTTTTTTAAGTTTCCCAAAAGCCCTGAGTATTTCTTCAACGTTGTTGCCATCTATCGATATTGCTGCCCAGCCAAATGCCTCAAGCTTGTCTTCAAGGCAGCGCAAGTCGTTTATTTTGCTTACTTCCCTGTCTGTTTGGATTTTATTTGCATCAACTATTAAATATAAATTATCTAACTTCAGGTGCGCAGCAGACTGGATGGCTTCCCAATTTTGTCCTTCCTGCATCTCACCATCACCAACCATGACATATGCAGATGAATTTAGCCCATTGGCTTTGCTTGCCCACGCATATCCTTTTGCTTTTGATATGCCCATTCCGAGAGAGCCTGTATTAGCATCTACACCTGGTGTTGAAATGTCTACATGGCCCTGCAGGCCGCCAAATTTCCTAAATGTCAAAAGTTTTTCCTCAGAAAAGAATCCTGCTGATGCCAATGTGGCGTAAAGGCCTGCTGCTGCATGGCCTTTTGAAAGTATAAACACATCTCTATCTTGTTTCCATGGAAGCTTAGCATCATATTTCATAATGTTATGGTACAAAGCAGTAAACATTTCAATGGCACTTAATGAAGCACCAATATGCCCTGATTTTGCATAAGCTATTGTTGCCAGCGTGTTATGGCGCGTCATATCTGCAATCAAAGACAATTCTTCTACTTTATCGGCTATGTTGGGCGTAGCTCTGACTCTGTCAAAATCTTCTTTCGTGAAAAGCAATTTACTTTTTGAATTGTACATTTTTGATTGCTCCTGTCTTATACTTGTGAAGAATCATAATCAATGCTGACCTGCTTCCAGTCGGAGTAGAAATCCAGGGCTTTGGCTCCTGGTTCCCGCCAGCCATTGCCAGAAAGGCCAACTCCGCCAAAAGGCATGTGCGGTTCGCTTCCAAATGTCGGGCCATTGACCCGCACAACGCCTGCTTGGTATCTGTTAATAAATTCTTGAGCACGATTTATGTTTTTAGTGTGGATAGCACCAGTAAGTTTGTATGTGGAATTATTTGCCAAGAAAATAGCTTCTTCAAGGTCTTTCGCGCCATAGAGAATTACTACTGGTCCGAAAATTTCCTTGTAAGAAATTCCATCCGTAGGAGAAACATTTTCCAAAACTGTGGGAGCCATAAAATAGCCGTTTCTTGACATCAACTGATAGCCGCCGGAAAGCAGAGTTGCTCCCCTGCTAACAGCTCCTTTAACATCCGACAAAATCTGATGTAATCTTTTTTTATTAATAATAGCTCCAAAATCATCATTATTCTCTGTTCCTACTTTTAATTTATTTACTTTTTCAAGGAATTTTTCCTTGAATTTGTCATAGATTGAGGAAAAAGCGATTATTCGGCTGGCCGCAGCACAGCGCTGGCCGGCATCTACAAAAGCTGAAGAAACCGCCAAGGAGACCGCCTTTTCTAAATCGGCATCGTCACAAACAACAAAAGGATTTTTGCCTCCAGATTCAATAGAAACTTTTTTCAAGTCCTTGCCGCCTGTTTTTGCAATATATCTTCCAGTTTCCAAAGAGCCTGTAAAACTAATAAATTTTATACGCGAATCTTCTACAAGCGCAGACCCTATTTCAGACCCTAACCCCTGGGCAACTGAATAAACTCCTTTTGGAAGCCCTGCTTCTTTCAAAATTTGAGCAAACCAAACGCCAGTATATGGCGTATCCTCGTGTGATTTTGTAACAACTGTGTTGCCGCAAAGAAGAGCTGGAAATGCTTTCCAAGCGATGCCCGCCATGGGATTATTAAAAGGTGTTATGAGCGCACCAGTGCCTATGCTTTGCCTGATTAATTGGACAGAACGATTATGCTGGGCGCTGGGCAAAATTTCTCCTGAATACCTTCTTCCTTCTCCTGCAAAAAAATATCCGCATTCAATTGCAGCATCTATTTCGCCTGATGCTGCTTTTTGCGACTTGCCGCTTTCCAAAGCAACAATTTGTGCGATTTCATCTTTTCTTTCCTGAATTAAAACAACTGCATTTCTCAATATGTCTGATCTTTTTATGACTGGAGTATTTTTCCAGCCATCAAAAGCATTTTCAGCTGAGGAAATAATTTGCTCAATATCCGCTTTCGTGCCTTTTGTTACTTCAGCCAGGATTTTTCCGGTTGCAGGATTATATTTTGGGAAAAAAAGTCCTGAAGAAGATTGAATTTCCTTGTCATTGCTCCAATGTAGAACTTTTTTGGGGTACACCATCTTTTTACAAAGCAGTATATCCTCCATCAAGTGTTATGTTTGCACCAGTCATGTAAGATGACGCGTCCGAAGCCAAAAACAGCACTGCGCCGTTATATTCGTCTTTTCTTGCCATTCTTCCAAGTGGGACTTTTGCTGAATAATTATCAACAAAATCAGGCTTTTGACTATTGAATACGCCACCAAAAGTCAGCATATTAACGCGAATTTTATGCTTGGCAAAATTTGGATACGCTGCCAAATATTTAGTCATGCCTGAAATTGCGCTTTTGCTAACAGAATATACGATTGGCTTTGAAAAAGACTCACCTTTTTCATTTTTA
>Ga0315282_10001956_pt1 | contig 38575 bp, 31 predicted proteins | sample YL17G07_20_MG_FD_203693 | JGI IMG/M metagenome (GOLD analysis project Ga0315282, IMG submission 203693) | Sediment microbial communities from Yellowstone Lake, YNP, Wyoming, USA - YL17G07_20 | ecosystem: Environmental > Aquatic > Freshwater > Lake > Sediment | place: USA: Wyoming | collected... | reverse complement strand
AAACAAAGAATAAAACCTCTTTGGGTCTGGCTATGCCGGGTTAGGATTTAGAATTTCTTTCGGACTCAGCGTTCTCTGCGTGCTCTGCGGTGAATGGTCTCTACGGAGCCAACCAGGGACAGATCGCGCGAATTTCCGGTAGGGTTTTGAGGGGAGAAAAAGTCTTTTCCCGGGAGGGAATGTCCAGTTTGCTGGGGGTTCCGGATTCTTCTCCACCCCCACCGGTCGGCGTAACCGTTGAGATTTGCAGGCGGTCGGAAAAAGTGAGCGCTTTCTCCATGTGGAACAAGCCCTCCTCCGCTAAGTCCTCGAGGAAGGCCTGAAAAACCTCTTTGGCCATCGCATCCAGGCCTTTTGCTTTTCCGCTGCTGCGCAGCGCGCTGTGTTTATGATCCATCTCTCCCATGAAGACTTGGATCGCATGGTTGAGATCGCGGCCATTGGAACGCAGGTTAACCTTGTTCAATGCCAGCGAAGTCAAAATCTTCATCTCGATTCCGAAATTTTGTTTAAAGGGAACCGAAAGCCAAAAGTTCAAGGTCCCGGCGATTTCCCCGGAGAGAAGATAAAGCAGATTTTTCAGGGGATTGATGGTGGGGTGATCGAAGACCGAGATAAAGGGTGTGATGAAGGCGTTCAGCCTTCCGCCGAAGGGGCGATGGTAGACGAGCTTGGCCACCTCAATCTCCTCGAACCAGAGAACCGCTCCGATGGGGTCAATGACCCAGCGCGGGCTGAAATACCCCTCCCGGATGTCCGCATCGATGAACTCGACGATGGCTTGCGGGTTATTCAACCCTCTTGCTGTGCAAAGGTGGTAAAGCAGCCCCCGCATGGAAAGGCCCTTGCCCGAATCCCCGCGGGAGGCGTCGTTCATCCCGTTCCATTGCGCATAGAAGACATGAGCGCCATACTTTTTGGCCATCAGCGGGACATCATCGTGTTCGCTGCCCCCGAAAGCGATCCAGATTTCGTCGATGATTCGCCCCATCAAGGGCTGCAGAATCTGGATCTCCCTCTCCAGGGTCAGCAGTTCCTCGTCGCCCCGCGTGGGGAATACCACAATGACGGGAATATTCTCTCCCGTCTTGATCTCTTCCACCCGCTCCCGGTCCATCGAGTGCATCATCAGGAGCGAAAGCGGCGGCAAGATTTCCTTTCTACCCACCTTTTCGGGGTCAATCGCCTCCATGATTTCAACCAGAGGCATGGCGAATTCCTTTCCCCCTTTAGAAGCGTCTGACGATTTGGGTTTTTGGGCCGACCGCTGAACCCCGCGTTTCGCGGGGCTGATTTGCTAACTGTCCCAGATCTCCCGCAATTTATCCCGGCTGAAAAGAAGATAACGCCGGTCCAGAGAAAAGACCTCCAGGGTGATCGTCCCGTCATACCCGAAACTCTTTAGCATCGAGATGATATTCCGCCAGTCAATATTCCCGGCCCCCAGCGGAAGGTGTAGGTCTTCCCTCTTCCCGAAATTGTCTGAAAGATGCACATGGGCGAGACGATCGTGGAAAGCCTGCAAAAATTCTCCCGTCCGATTCCGTTCGGCATTCAGATTGGCGTGTCCCACATCCAGGTGAAAGCCTAATGGAGGGATATGGGAGAGGGCTTGCCGGATTTGCTCCACGGTGTTAAAGGTCCGATCCATATTCTCAACGAGGACCTGGATGCCCGCAGGCCCGCCCATCTCAGCGATCTCCCGGATCGACTGGAGGTTCTTCTGCATAATCCCCTTCGAGCCCATGGCGAACGGAATCGATCGGTCCGGGTGTACGGTCATTTTCGAGGCTTTTAGCTCGGCAAAAGCCTCAACGGCCCAGCGCATCTCCTCCACGGCGGCTTTCCGCAGGCTTTCGAAGGGGGAAGCCAGGGGTAGGTAATAAGCCGTATGACCGATGATTCCTAAATTTGAGTCTTTCAGGGCCTTCCGAACCTGCGGCAGATCGATTTGCCCCCGAAAGGCCGCGGCCGGCTCTAAAGTCAAGTCCAGAAAGTCGAATTCATTCTTCTCCGCCCAGGCGATCTCAGCCAGGAGGTCAAGCCGGGGGTTATTCATCATTCCGATCCGCACAACCTCTTCCCTCTCCGGAAACAACTGTCAACGAATGCCCCAATCCATTTCCCATCCTGAATCCAGGCGTCGGGTTCAAAGACCACTCAAAAAGCAAAGAAAGGGTATCCGAAAAAGAACGGAATAGTCAACGAAAAACTTGCGCCTTTCCATGGCTGCTTACCACCCGGGCTAAATGGAAATCCCCCCTCGCCCCCCTGAAGCTGTAAAAAAATCCCCTAAATCACCCCCACCCTCCCCCTCCCCCATCAAGGGCGAGGGAATTTCTTTATTATTTTCAATATGTTTCCCCTCTTCCTGGGCGGGAGAGGGCTTCGACCGTGAGCTCTCGGCCTGAGCTCGGGCCGAAGGCTCAGCCGAACGGTAGGGTGAGGGGGAAATTCCAAATTTTTCACACCTCCCCTTTAGGAAAGGAGGGTTGAGGGGATTTGAACTGCTACCCCAATTTTGATATTGACAGAGCGCTGCGAAAAAATCATGATCATTGAAAGTATTCTCGGTAGTTGCAAAAAACATAGCTCAATGCAGAACGAAGCACATGATGAGGTGATTTTGCATGGCGAATAAATTCCAGCTCGCCTGTATACTCTCCACCCTGGTCCTTCTTCCATGGTCGCCATCTTATGCAAAGCCGCCTTCCAAGCTCAAGGTGGTAGCGAGCCTGTTCCCTCTCCAAGAGTTTGCGAGGGCGGTCGGGGGAGATAAGGTCCAGGTTGCCTTGTTGCTGCCCCCCGGAGCGGAGGCGCATACCTGGGAGCCTAAGCCCAGTGATGTGGTTAAAATAAGCCAGGCGGATATTTTTATTTACGTCGGCCCTTCTCTGGAACCCTGGATCGACAAGGTTTTGAGGGCGGTCCAAAGCAAAAAGTTGCGGGTGTTGGAAGCCAGCCAGGGGTTGTCTCTCATCAAGGCAGAAGGGGCGGAAGAAAGGATCGGCCGTGGGGGCGGGTCCCGCGCTCCTGAAAGAATGGACCCCCACGTCTGGCTGGATTTTGTCCTGGATCAAAGGATTGTGGAGGCCATCGCTGTGGCTCTTTCGGAAAAGGATCCCGCGAACGCTGCCTTTTACAGGAATAACGCCGAAATCTATAAGGGCAAGCTTAATGATCTCGACCGAAGATATGGCCAAGCGCTGGCCAAATGCCGACACCGTCAGATCCTGATGAGCGGACATGCCGCTTTTGCCTATCTGGCAAAAAGATACGGGCTGCGGCAAATCGCCCTCTCCGGCATTAGCCCCGATGCCGAACCTACCCCCAAAAAAATGTCCCGGGTCATCGAGACGGCCCATAAGACCGGCATCCAGTTTATTTACGTCGAAGAATTGGTCAATCCGAAATTAGCCCAGTCCTTGTCCAGGGAAGCAGGGGTGGGCGTTTTGATTCTAAACGCGGGCCATAACCTTACTCCACAGCAAGTGAAAGAGAAGGTGACTTTTCTGGAGCTGATGGAACAGAACCGGAAGAATCTGCAAAAAGGGCTGGAGTGTGAATAAGGATGAAATTGTAAAAAGTCTGAAAAAACGTACTTCGGTCATTCCGGCGAAAGCCGGAATCCAGTCCTTTCCGATAGCTAAAAGTTCTCTGGACTCCGGTTTCCACCGGAGTGACGACTTTTTACGAGAACGTCAATTGTTAACAAAATATTTTTCAAAAGTCGAGGGAAAATGTGTAAAATGACCCTCAAGAGTTCGGGGAGTCAAAAAGAAATGAATGCCGCCTTAGAGAAAGAATTCGGGGATCTCCATGGTCGTCAACTTTGATCCCATCCTGGTCCAGTTGGGTCCCTTGCGAGTAAGCTGGTATGGGCTAATGTATGTCTTCGGTTTTCTCGCCTCTTATTTCCTCGTTCTCTACCAGATGAAACATAAAGATTTTGGCATAAGCCGACAAGAGGTGGACAGCATATATTTTTATTTGGCTCTGGGATTGATCATCGGGGCACGTCTGGGCTATGTCTTGTTTTATGACCTTAGCATGTACCGTAAGGACCCCTTCGAAATTCTGTTCATCTGGCGCGGAGGGATGTCCTTTCACGGAGGTTTGATCGGTGTCCTCGTCGGCTGGTTCATTTTTTGCTGGAAGAATAAAAAATCACTCTGGAGGACTGCCGACCTTTTTGTCATCACCGCCCCCATCGGCCTGGGTCTCGGAAGAATCGGCAATTTCATCAACGGGGAGCTCTACGGACGAGTGACCCAGGTCCCCTGGGGAATGATCTTTCCCAAGGGGGGCCCCCTCCCCCGCCATCCCTCGCAGCTCTATGAGAGCGCCTTGGAAGGGGGCGTCCTTTTTTTCATCCTCTGGTTCATGAAAGATAAGAAACTCCCCCCCGGCGGGCTTCTGGCGGTCTTTCTTTCCCTTTATGGCGGATTCCGTTTTTTTCTGGAGTTCTTCAGAGAACCGGATGTCCAGCTCGGATTTGTCTTCGGCCCGTTCACCATGGGCCAGGTTCTGTCCTCCTTTATGATCGCCGTAGGTATTTTTCTTCTATTCTTTTTGAAAAAGGAAGTTTGAAAGATCATGGGCCATCTGATCCGCCCTGCGGCCCAATAAAACATCCGCCACAGGGAGGCCTTTGGCGGATTATTTTTTCTCCTGGATGGAAATCAGCTCAATCTCAAAAATCAAAGTGGCGTGGGGCCCGATATTCCGCCCGGCCCCCCGTTCGCCGTAGGCCAGATTCGAGGGGACAAATAACTGCCATTTCGCCCCCTCCTGCATGAGCTGCAACGCCTCGGCCCAACCCGCAATCACCCCGCCGACCGGGAGGGTTTCCGGTTTTCCCCGACGGTAGGAACTGTCAAACTCGGTTCCATCGATCAGGGTGCCCCGATAATGGGCGGTAACTTCGTCGGCTGCTTTGGGGCTCTTCCCGGTACCCGCCTGGATTACTCTATACTGCAAACCACTCGGCAGGGTTTTCACCCCCTCCTTTTTTCGATTCTCAGCAAGGAAAGCTTCCCCCTCCTTTTTGTTTCTTTCTCCCATTTTCTTGGCCACCTCCGTCTGCTTCGCCACCATTTCCGCCTGAAAAGCAGCCAGTGTCTCCCGGGCTTCCTGCTCGGACAACAAAGCCTTCCCGCCAGAAAGCCCATCTTTGATCCCCTGCGCCAGAATATCCGGGTCAATGTCAATCGCCTGTTTCTGAAAATTTCTCCCGAGGTCCATCCCGATAATATAACTCATTTTATCCTTCTGGCTTTTCAACACGAGATTTTCCCCGGCATTCGCTTGGCATGCAAAAAGGAAAATCCCTACGACAGCGACCATTCTTAATTTCATTTGAACCCCTTCCCGTGAAAATTTTAAGGGCGGACTGAATTTCCATGATATCCACCCTTCCTCTGCCGCTCTCCAGGTTAATCCGTGAAGCGGAGAATTCTTTCTCGTCTATTTTGGCATATATTCCGGGGAAATACCAGGATGACCTCGCCGCAAGAAGGCGCATTCCTGCGCAGGCGGGTGTAGGGGCGGTTCGCGAACCGCCCCTACGAGATTCCCGTTTAACTCCTTTTTTCAATCTGCTGGATCAAATTATTGAAGAGCAACCGGTGCAGTGGCAGGAAGGCATACCAATATATCTTTCCCGGAAGACCATGCGGATAATAGTGGACGATGATGGCCAACCTTCTTCTGCTGCCTCGGTCCTGGATATCGAATTCCAGCCAGGCTTTTCCCGGCAGTTTCATCTCCGCCCGCAAAAGGAGGCGCTGGTCCGGCTGAAGATCCTCCGCCCGCCAAAAATCGATCACATCGTTGATTTTCAATGTCGTTTGGCTCCTTCGGCCGCGGGAGGTCCCGACGCCGAGTAAAATCCGATCCGCCGCTCCCCGCACCCGCCACATCCAGTTGTTGGAAAACCAACCTCCTTTGCCCCCTACCCTGCAAATGGATTGGAAGAGTGCAGGGCGCTCCTTTTCAGTAATCAGGGAGTAGGAGGTGGTGTATTTGGGGACGTCCCTACACTCATGGAGTTTTAAGGCCAGTTCGTGAGCAGGGGGATAAGCGTCAGACCACCGGGTATGGATATTATCCTGTTCTTCGCGGTTCATGGCTTTAATGACGGCCTCTCTATAGCCCAGGGGCTTGAATGGCAGAATTTGTTTAATCGAATGGTCCTGACAAATAACCTCATTTTTCAGCCCTTCCATCAAACACCGTGTTATGGGATCCGGGACGGGGGTCAGGAGGCTCCCCGTGTAGGAATAAAATCGAATATTGGAGATCCAAGAGGGGATAAAGAATCTCTTCTTATTCATTAACTCCGCACGGACCCGTAACATATCTTGGTAGCTCAGAATATCATTTCCGCCGATATCAAAAGATTTCCCGGATGTTTCGGGGATTTCTAAAACGCCGACCAGATACTTAATCACATCGCGGATGGAAATGGGTTGGCATTTTGTCCTTGCCCAGCGCGGAATAAGAATTACGGGAAGTCTTCTCACCAGGTGCTGGATAATTTCATAAGAGGCGCTTCCCGATCCGATAATGATCGCTGCCCGCAAAATGGTTACGGAAACCATTCCCCGTTTTAGCTCCTCGGCCACATGGATACGGCTCTGCAGGTGAGATGAAAGCTGGGTTTCGGTATCGCCCAGCCCTCCGAGATAGATAATTCGTTTAATCTTTTTCTCTTCCGCAACCCCCCGGAAGTTCATGGCCGCCTGTACGTCCGCTGCGGCAAATTCCCTCGGCCCCAGGAGCAAGGAATGAATTAAATAATAGGCGGTGTCAACATCTTCCAGGGCGATTCTTAGGCGATCCCTTTTGAGGGCATCCGCCACTACGATCTCAGCCTCTGGCCAAAGTTCCTGATAGACCGGGGAGGCAGCCCGTACCATCACTCGGACCCGGTATCCGCGGGCCAATAGCTCCGGGACCAATCGCCCCCCGATGTAGCCGGACGCACCCGTCACTAAAACCTTCCCGATGTCGGGCGGCGGTTGGGACGGCAAATCTTGGCAAAGGAGGTCCTCCTTTTCCCATGGTTGCCTGGGGGACGGGTTGCCAGCGACAGGATTCGACATTTATGAATGGCCCCTTGACTTCTCAGTTCTCATGGAAGCAAAAAGCCCCATCTCTCTTCTTGAGAAATGGGGCCTCGTGCACCAGCCTCGGCGGACCTTTCAGCCGCCAGTCACCTGCAAAATGATCCAATTCGCGCATCAGATATCTTACCAATTTTGTAGTATTTCTATTCAGATCATTTAATACCTTCCTACAATTTTTGTCAAGTTTTTTTCAAATCAGCGTCAGGCGCTCGCTTCCTGGGCCGCTGCCATCCTCGCGCGGCATGAATATGGGTGGATGATCGGAGGCCGCTTATGGATCTGAGGTTGACGATCTTCTAAGAAGTCAAAAAAATACCCTCGCCTTTTACGGGAGAGGGTCAAGGTGAGGGTGAAGAACCATCCAATCTCACAAACTTCACGATTGCCGGGCGGATGCCAGGCGACTAGATCTGCTCCACCCGAGCGACCTCCTCCGGGGTCATCTTCCAGGCGGCGCCGGCTAGGTTCGCCTGGATTTGTTCCGGCTGGGTGGCGCCAACGATGACCGTGCTCACCCAGGGGTGCGAAAACATCCAGGCAATGGCCAACTCGCTCACTTGGTGGCCGCAGTCTTTGGCAAAGGCTTCGAGTTTCGCGAGCTTTTCCCAGTTCGCGTCGGTGATCAGCTGTTTGTATAAGACGTTGTAGGCCTTCGGCGGCATCCCCCCCTTGGCTGGCGCCGGGGGCGGCTCGCCCCGCCGGTACTTGCCCGTCAGAAAGCCGCCAGCCAGAGGGCCCCAGGGAATGATGCCGAGCCCATGGGCCTTGCAGCAGGGCACAATCTCCCGCTCGACCTGGCGCTCCAGGAGGTTGTATTTCATCTGCACCGTCACGAAGGAATGCAGATGATGCACCCGGGAGGTCCATTGCGCTTCGGAGATCTGCCAGGCGGCGAAATTGGTACAGCCGATATACCGCACTTTCCCGGATTTCACCAGATCGTCCAAAGCCCGAAGCGTTTCTTCGATGGGCGTCGTCGGGTCGGGGAAATGATACTGGTACAGGTCAAGGTAGTCGGTGTTGAGGCGTTTCAGACTGGCCTCCGCCGCGCGGGTAATGTACCAGCGCGAGGCGCCCCGTTCGTTGGGACTATCCCCCATCGCGAAGGAGAACTTGCTGGCGACCAAAACCTGGGTTCGTTTTCCCTTGAGTGCCCGGCCGACGAATTCCTCCGACCGCCCTTTGTCGTACATATCCGCGGTGTCGATGAAATTGATGCCGCTATCCAACGCCCGGTTGATCACCGCAGCCGAACCCTGTTCATCGACATACCAGCCAAACGTGTTGCCTCCAAGCCCCAGAGCGGAAACCTTTAGGCCCGAACTTCCGAGATTGCGGTATTCCATCCGATCCTCCTTTACGGGGAAGCAGTTTCCCCGGGTCTTTTGAACTTTAGCTCACTATCCTATGCTTGGCCAACGGATGAGTAACTGTATAAATAATTTGTTTATTACCAACCGAAACTAACATCCTTTCTTAAAACCTGTCAATCATTAATTTCAGGAATTACTCTACGCCCCTGTAAAAAACCTTTCGCTCAAAGGTTTGAGGAAAAAATCAGAGGGTTGGTATATCGAGGCATGGCCAGGCCGCGAAGGATTCAAGAGGCGATTCAGGACGCCAGGGCATTCCTGGATTCACGGACTGACCCCAATTCCTTTTCAATTCCTTTTTTAAGATATTTTAAATTTTCCCCCTACCTTCTTCTCCCGTTGGGGCGACCGGCCGGTCGCCCCAACAAGCTCGATCGCTGATCTATAGTTTCTCTTTTACGCCCTTGCAGAATTGGGTGGTTGTCGAACTCCCGCCTTGGTCGGGAGTGAGGTACTTCCCTTCCTCATAAACCCCGTACACGGCTTTTTCCAGTCGTTGCGCCGCGTCTTCAAAACCCAGATACTCCAGCATCCATTTGGCCGAAAGGATCATGGCCGTCGGATTAACAATATTCTTTCCCATAAGATCTGGAGCAGTGCCGTGAGTCGGCTCAAAATATGCGTAATCTTTGCCGTAGCAGGCGCTGGGTGCCAGGCCCAATCCCCCTACCAGGGCACCGGCTCCATCAGCCATGACATCCCCATGTTCGTTGGGCATAACCACTACATCAAATTGTTGGGGATTGAGGATCATCTGCTGGCAGAAATTATCAATCACCTGTTGCTCAAAGGTCAGCTCCGGGTACTGCCTCACTGTCTCCTGAACAATCCGCCGGAACAACTCATCGGACTGCACCAGTACGTTATATTTACTGGCAACGGTAACCTTCCCCTTCTTCCCTTTTTGTTTTCGCTTCACGGCCAGATTGCAGGCGGCCCGGGCAATATTCCTCGTGTTCTCCTCCGTTATGACCCTCACCGCAAATTTCCCCTTCATCGATGTGTCCAGCACCTGCCCCATGACGAAATCGGTAAGTCTTAGAGGCTCCAATCGCTCGATGTCGCCCTCCCTCCCCGGATAGAGGCCCTCCAGGTTCTCACGGATGATAACAAAATCAATCCCCTCCGGCTTCTTCAACGGGCTTCGCATCCCCTTCACCCAATTAACCGGCCGGAAATTGGCATAGGTCTTCTTTCCCCACCTTAAATATCCCAAGCCCGCGGCCATGCTCCGGGTAGAACCAAACAGGGTGCAGTCCGCTTCGTCCACCACCTTCTTCGCCTCAGGGGAAAAAGGACTCCCGTATTTTTGAATTCCCTCCTCGCCCGTTGAGGCGAAGACGAATTCGATATCCAGTCTCATCCCCTCCAGAATTTCTACGGTCGGGATGACGAATTCCGGGGAAGCATCATCCCCTTTTATGACGCAAACCTTCTTCTTGGCCATTCAGACTCCTCCTTTTCTCCTATGCACTCCTCCGCCCGGCAAAGCCCTGTAACCCGGTCGTTATTTTTTGATCTTCAATCTTTCCCTCATGGCGGGAATGATTCCCCCCTTCGCGATGATGGCCAGCATGTCTTCGGAGAGCGGCTCCCCCTTAAGTTCTCTTCCTTTCGTGATATTTCTCACCCGGGCGCTTTCCAACTCCAACTCGAAATCATCCCCTTCATCGAAGGCTTTCGATACCGCCGGGCAAACGATCGTGGGAAAAGCCAGCGCCACGCTATTCCTGAAGAAGATTCGTCCAAAGGACTCGGCCACAATGCAACCCAAGCCCAGCCGCTTCAGATTCGCCGGCGCCTGCTCCCGGCTCGAACCGCATCCCCAATTCTTCCCCGCCACAATCACGTCACCCGGTTTGACTTCCTGCGAAAATCTGGGATGGATGTGCAAGATCACCTTCTTGACTTCGTCCCATGGGGCATTAAACGTAAAGCCAGGAGCCATGACATCCGTGTTTACGTTGTCCCCAAACTTCCACACCTTTCCCCTGATCAAGGTCATATCCTTCCCTCCTGCCGCCTAATCTTTCGTTTGCCTTGGATCCACGATTCTCCCCGCAATGGCTGAGGCGGCAACCGTTGCCGGCGAACCCAGATATACCTCTGCTTGGGTGCTACCCATCCTTCCCTTGAAGTTCCGGTTGGATGAGGAAATACACTTTTCTCCCGAAGCCAGCAGGCCCATGTGACCGCCGAGGCAGGGCCCGCAGCCGGGATTACAGACGATCGCGCCGGCCTCAATCAAGGTTTCCAGGATCCCTCCCCGAAGAGCCTCCAGGTAGATCTCCCAAGAGGCAGGGAAGACGATCAACCGAGTTTCCGGGTGTACCTTTTTCCCTCCTAAGATGCCCGCAGCGATTTCTAAATCTTCAAACCTGCCGTTGGTACAAGAACCAAGAAACGCCTGGTTTACCTTTACATCTCCCACCTCAGAAATCGGCCTCACATTCCCCACATCATGGGGAAAGGCGACTTGAGGCTCAAGACGCGAAACGTCGATCTCGTAAATCTGTTCATAATGAGCATCGGGGTCGGCTTTGAAGAAGCCTACCCGCTTTTTCGCCCCCTCGCCCACATACCGCAGCAGATAATCGACGGTTTTTTGATCCGCCTCAAAAAAGGCAAACTTGGCCCCAAGCTCAACCCCCATGTTGGCCATGGTCATCCTGCTGGCGATACTCATTCGCTCCACGGTGGGCCCTTTAAACTGTACCGCCTTGTACTGCGCCACATCTGTGGTATACTTCCCCGCGATGTATAAGATAATATCCTTAGACGTCACCCTTTGCAGCAGGTCCCCCTTGATTATCATTTTGATCGTGGGAGGCACCCTCATCCATAATTCCCCCAAGGCCAATACATAGGCCATCTCAGAAACCCCGATGCCCGTCCCCGCAGCCCCAAAGGCACCGTAGGTCGTACTATGGGAGTCCGTGCCCAGGATCAATTCCCCGGGGATAATATGGCCCTTCTCCCCCATGATCTGATGACATATCCCCGCCTTCATGTCATGCCAACCCTCAATTCCGAACTTCTTTACCCCCTCCCTTATCGATTTATGGACCTCTGCTTGAGCCACGGTGGGAGCCGGAACGTAGTGGTCAAGCAGGATGGCGATCTTGCTTGGGTCCCAAACTCTCTCAACCCCTTCTTCCTTCAAAATCTGATAGACCTCGGCAAAGGCCTCTTGACTCATCACCTGGTCTACTTTGGCAGTGATATATTCTCCCGGTTTTACTTCTCTCCTACCCGATGCTCTTGCCAATATTTTCTCAGCCATTGTCATCCCCATCGTTCTTCCTCCATTCCTTCGTTTCACATCATAAGATGGAATAACTTAAAATCGAGCAAAATTGTGGGAGACATTTAGAAATCGAATGGTAACTCATCGGCAGTCGCGGTTTCAATCTCCGGGGAACCTTGGCCAGCATATTCCGCCCTCTAGGGGTCCAGCATCGCTGGTCTTGGGCGCGGGGGGATACTTAGCAAAAACTTTCTTCAGTTCAAAGAACTGAATTGCTTTCACGAGAGCTCGCTCTTGGGTGGATAAAATATAGTAAAATGGGGGCAGCGTGTCAAGGAGAAAAAAAGATTCTACTTTTTCATTGACAAGACCAGGACGCCAACATAGAATTACTCGGTTTTAAATAGGCTCTTTCAGCCCTTCAGTCTCTTACGGAACTCATTCGTTAACCGATTGCGGCCGGCAGGCGGTAAGAATATCGCGGCTTCTTTTGCTTCAACCGGGCGTTTCTTAAGGAGGCATCCGAATAATGATTTCTCTCCTGCTTACCGTTCTCCTTCTCATTCTTATCTTTTTGGGGGTAGACATCTTTATTTCCCTCGGAGTGGCCGGGGTCCTGGGGATCCTGCTGTTCCGCGGACCGGATGCCCTGACCCTGGCGATAACCTCTTGTTTTGGCCAGATCACCACCTTTGAACTTTTGGCCCTGCCCTTGTTCGTTCTGATGGGCCATGTGTTGGGCAAGAGTCCCATCGGCGGGGAGCTATTTAATGTGGCCACTCGCTGGCTTTCCTGGCTTCCCGGGGGGCTGGCCATTGCCTCGATCGGGGCCTGCACGGTCTTTGGCGCGGTAAGCGGGGTCAGCGTAGCGGGCGTGGCCGCAATCGGGTCGATGGCGGTCCCGCAGATGTTGAATCGGGGTTATTCGACCAAGATCGCCGCGGGTTCCGTGGTCACTGCCGGGGCCCTGGCCATGCTCATCCCTCCCAGCGTTCCCTTCATTATCTACAGCGCGCTTACGGGTGAATCGGTTGCCAAGCTATTCATCGGGGGCATTGTGCCCGGGCTGGTATTGGCGACCATGCTCAGTATATACGTTTTCATCCGGGTTCTAATTTCTCCGGAGCTGGCGCCCCGCTCAGCGGAGCTGAAATTTTCCTGGCGCGAGCGCTGGATGAGTTTGGCCAAGATCTGGCATACGGGTGTGCTTATTTTCCTGGTGCTGGGCTCCATCTACCTGGGAGTGGCTACGCCAACGGAAGCTTCGGCTCTGGGCGCGATCGGAGCCTTTCTCATCGCCGGGTTTGTCTATGGCAACATGGATTTTCGGAGAATCCTCCAGTTGCTCCGGGAAGCCATGATGATCAGCGTCGCCATTCTGCTGATCATGGGCTGCGCCAAGATTTTCGGCGACTATTTGAACATGGTCCGGGTGCCCGAGCAGGTGACCAATTTCTTCATGGGCTTGGGCCTTCCCAACCTGGTCATGATCCTTATCATCCAGGGCCTGCTGATCATCGGGGGCATGTTTGTGGACGCCGGCTCTTTAATGATCATCACCACCCCCATCCTCCTTCCCCTCGTCCTAGCGATGGGTTACGATCCCCTATGGTACGGGATCGTACTGGTCATCAACCTGGAGCTGGCCGTGGTGACCCCGCCCGTGGGGTTAAATCTGTATACGCTCCGCAGTTGTTGCCCGGTCCTCACGGTGGAAGAAATCATCAAGTCCAGTTTTCCTTTTCTGCTGATCCAATTGGCCTGTTTGATCTTATTTTCGGTCTATCCGCCTTTAAGCCTTTGGCTGCCTAGTCTGATCAAATAAAATAAGGGCCGACCGGCCCAAAGGAGGTCTCCCATGCAAAGATTCACCAGACGACAGTTTCTCAAGGCCGCAGGCGCAAGTGCTGGAAGCGTTCTGTTGAGCGGAGTCGGCAGTTTTAGGGGAACCGCTCAAGGAGCTCCTCCCACCTTCACTGGAGTTACCTACTTGACCCCCGCCTATGAAGACAGTTACCCGCCCATTATCGGCTTTGTAAACCAGCTTAAAAAGAACAAGGATCTGTTCGCCGTCGACTTTTTTGATTCGGGGACCCTGGTGAAAGCCGATGAGCAGACGGCGGCTCTCCGTGCCGGAACGATCCATTTCATGTTCCATACCAGTTCCTACATCACCCGGACCTTCCCCATTCTGGGAATCACCGGCCTACCCAGCCTGTGCGACCAGCTGTACATGCACGGGGAACGGTTAGCCATGGAAGGCCCCCTCTGGAAGCTCATGAATGATGTGCTGGCCAAAGACAACACGTTCATGCTCGCCGCAGGTCAGGGAGTCTTTGAGCCCGAGTACATCTGGAGCGGGGCGAATAAAGTGTCCAGCCTGGCCGACCTGAAGGGGAAGCGAGTCCGGATCGTCAGTTACGAAGCGGAAGAAGCCTTGAAACCTTACGGTGTTGCCGGGGCCCGGATTCCCTCTTCGGAACTTTACCTGGCAGTCCAGCGGGGCACCGTGGAAGCAACCGTGGCGAACATCGGCACGGTCATGGGCCGAAAGCTTTACGAGCAAGTCAAAAATTGCTTTAAGCTGCCCATTACGGCTTACACCATCTCCATCTTCGTGATGAAGAGCTGGTGGGATAAGCAGCCGGACAAGATCAAAGCGGCCTTCTGGGATTCCGCCCAATGGTATGATAAGAACTCTGCCCCTGTTGTGAATAAAGAAATCTATCCGGGAAAATACTGGCCGCGGATTGAAAAGGCGGGGATCAAAATCTTCAAACCGACGGAAAAGGAGCTCAAAGATTTTGAAGAAAAAAGCCAGCCCGTTTGGGCCTGGTGGAAGAAGCAGGTCGGTGAAGAGGTCGGTCAGAAGGCGATCAACCTGGCGTTGGGTAGAGGGTGAGAGGGGAAAATGAAAAAACAGGGTAGTCCTCTTCAAGGGCTGATAGCGGGCAGCGGATACCTGGGAATCTTGAGCTTGGCCTTCATGGTCGTGAGCATCTCATATGACGTGATATTGCGCTACGTCTTCTACGCCCCCACCTACTGGGCCTTGGAGATGAATACGTTCCTTCTCGCCTTTTTGTGCCTCATCCCCGCGGGCGACGTTCTGCGCTTGGGGAGCCAGATCCGCATCACCTTCTTGTTCGACCGCTTGGGGCCCACCGTGCGAGCCCGGCTGGATTTACTGCGCTCCGCGGCAGGCATTTTCTTCTGCGCCCTGATGGTCTGGAAAGGGGCGGATATGGCCTACAAGGCTTGGCTGCATGATGACCGTATGTCAACCTCCCTGGGAACGCCGATGGTGATCCCCTATCTCTTCCTGCCCATCGGCTTCGCGCTCCTGGGGTTGCAGTATGCCCTTCTTTTTAAAATCCGGAAGGAAAAGGGAGAGGCCCCACCCAAGGAGGGAAAAACTGCCGAGGTGGAAACAGAGGTGGGCCAGCAGATATAGAAATAGTCCTTTAAATCACCCCCACCCTCGCCCTCCCCCCTCAAGGGGGAGGGATTTTTTTCTATTTTGTTATATTTCCCCTCTCCCCTTGTGGGAGAGGGTAGGGTGAGGGGGGTCAGGTTTTCGGGAAATTTCCCGCGTTCCGTTTCTTCTCGCGCGCTCCCAAGTGGGAAAATAGGGCGTGCCAAAACCATACGGCGGGACGGTGCAGAATTTTTCCCGGGCGTGAAGAAAAAATCATCCACCCTAGTTTCCGGTGCCAGCACACGAACCGGCCAAATCTTCGCCGGCGAACCCGGGCCTTCGAGATGTACCAGCATCGGGGGGCTGCCATAGGCTTCCACTTTTCAGAAGCGATCTTCAAAGCCTCCAGAGCCGCCAGGCTCGCGGCCAACCATTCCACGGAGCCGATCAGGGCGAGCGGACGCTGGCCTCTGAAATAATCGAAGAACCAATCCATCCGCCAATTCCCCCGGGTGATAAAATTGTATTGGGCACACTGATACTCCGGGGATTTGACCACAGCCCGCAGCTCCTCATATCCCAGCTTGGGAACTCCTAGCGCGTCCTCAACGGTTTGGCTCTCCGGTGTGAATACGCTCACCCATCCCATCGCTCCCGAGGGAAGACAAAGAATCGCAGACTTTCCCAGCTTTCTCGCGCTGCGGAAGACCATGAGGCTATAGGGGAGATCTTCGTTAGCTGGGATGACCAGGTCCACCCGCTTCACAAGGTCATCGAGGGCACTTGGAAGAGGTGAGTCATTAAGGACCTCAACGGTCGCCTGCGGATTGATCCCTTTGATCGCTCTCGCTACGGTATCAACCTTCTGGCTGCCGATTGTGTCTGTGAAGCAGCCGGGCTGACGGTTCATGTCCGAGGGCTGGTACCGGGCCTCATCAACTAGGATAAAATTTTCGACGCCGGATCGGGCCAGGATTACTCCTATGGTTTCGCCACTCCCCGTGCATCCCACGATCAGGACCTTCGTCCTGCGTATCTTTTCTTGTTCGGCCTCCTCGAAAATCCCAAAGTTCCTGGCAAAGCGTTCTTGATAATCCGGGCTGGGAGAAGATTCTACCCCGGCGGAGGAGCGGATTCTCCGCTTCTCTTGCCGCCCCGTTTCCCACCAATCGTATAATTTCCACCAGATCTTCTGCATCCATCCCAGGCCAGGGCCAAGCCAGGTTTGAAAAAGCTTCCACATCATCGAGCGCTGCCACACCAGGAGGGTCTGCAGAGAAGGCCCGTTCATCCGGTTGATCTGGATGTGGCGGGAGGTGATGTACCAGTAACGGGGAGCAACCACGGACGGCCATTTGCCGCTCAGCCATTTCAATATCTCCAGGGCGCCGAGGGAAGAGGCCGTCCAAACAATGGGGCAGATTTGCGCGGGCCTAAAACCCTCTTGCAGAAAGCGGCGGTAATAGTCGGGGCGCCAGTTGGCCACGGGAATGTAAAAATAGGTCCATAATTTATAGCGCCAGACCTCCAGGACTCGCCTCAGCTCCTCATAAGTGTCCAGTTGCGGAACCCCTTCGAGATCTTCAACCGTAGGGCCGGTGGGCAAAAGCAGGCCGACGTTCGCCCAGGTCCCGGAAGGAAGAACAAGGAGCCCCGGCTTTCCCAGGCGGCGCGCATCCCGGAAAATAAAGAAGCTGAAGGCCAGGTCATCGGCAGCTGGAAAAACCAGATCCGCATCGGCCATCAAAGAAGCGATCTGCGAATGGGTCAGCATCTCCGGATAGACTTTCACCTCCGCCCGGGGGTTGATCCGCAAAATCAGGTCCCGGATGACCTCCGCTTTGTTTCTCCCGATGGTTTCGGCAAAACAGCCGATCTGGCGGTTCATATTGCTTAGATCGTATTGATCAAATTCCACCAACGTGAAGTGCTCCACCCCGGAGCGAGCCAGGATGACGGCCACGGTCCCGCCGATTCCGCCGCAGCCCACGATCAGGATTCGCCCTTGACGGATTTTCTCCTGCTCTCCCCGAGTGAAGATGCTGTAGTTACGATAAAAAAGATCCTCATAATTGGCCATTATAGCTTCGTCACTCGCGAATCATGAAAATCCCCCCTCGCCCCTCTTTAATAAAGGGGGGTTGGGGGGATTTGAGAGTTGGTTAAAGCAGGTCTTTATATCTCTGAGCTCTCGGTGAGCTCTGTGGCCCATATTCAAGGCGGGTCTCCCGGTGCCCCCTTCGAATCAGCGCTGGAAGATCTCCGGTGAAGTGGAATCGGAATCCAGCCGTGGATCAGGCTGGATAGGGCTACCACGGCCGCAGCCCCGATGGCCCGGTAGTAGGCCTTCATGAAGAAAACCTGGACGGCTACTTCCACCCCGGCCTGGATGGAAAACTGACCGGTCACAGGCTTTCCCACCCGCTGGCAGGCATAGAGCAAAGACCCATAAAATCCCGCCGTGTAGAGGAGCATGAATATTCCGGCCAGCAGGAGAAACCGCTTTCCCTTCCGACCCGCCATCGTGCTGCCCCAAAACCCCAATAACCAGTTTCCCAGCAGCATGAGAAGGAGGAGGACGATCGCCGGCCGGGGCGTCTCAATGATAAATTCCAGGGCCTCCGCCGGAAGGTTATGGCTCAGGACAAAAGCATAGGCGTTGATGGAATGGTGGTCCTGATGGATACTGGCATGCCACCAGGGGTTCTTCAGGTTATAAATAAACACCGTTGCGGCCACCAGGCCCAGCGGATTATAAACCGTGAACCGCTCAAAGTGCGCCCGCAGAACTGCCCAAAGTCCCGACCATCCTTGAGGTTCCTGCCCCTGCACCGAGAATTTCTGGCGGGTTTCCGGACTCATAAGGATGCGGGAAATGGAATTCAACATCCGCATTTTCCTCTATTTCTGGCAGAGCCTTTTTAGAAATCCATCAGGCTGGAGGATCGGCCATCTCCCCCAGCAGATCGCGAGTCGCGCCACGGAGACGGCCCATGTTGGCGGCAATCTCCTTATCCTCACCGCCCATAAAGGCGATCAGTTTTTCTTCATTCAACGTCGGAGCGATGAGCATAAGAAGGGGACAGACCCCCAGGACCAGAGAGAAGGCCACGCGTCGGGCCCACTCCCTCGCACTCTGCCCTGCTGCCCCGCCCTCGGGAGCAATCGGTGGGATCCCTGTGCTGAAACTAGATTTACCGGCTATGGCTGTGATGTCGTTTTCGGGACCGGGCCAGGGAGCGAGTTTGTGGATATTGGACAGCCCTCTTTCCAATAGGTCTTCGCCCTGTTGCAGAAGGTTTGAAAAGGCCCCAGGTTTGCCCGCCTCTTCTCCTTTTGCCGATTCGGAACAGAGCGCCGCAGCCATGGGCTCCAAGCCCAGCCGGAAACATTCGGCCAGAAAGTCGAATGCCCTCTTTCCCCGGTTGCGGAAAGCCAAGGCACCGCCCGGGTCGGTCAGGAGGAGCGTCTCCGGGGTTTTCTTTATTCCCCGCAAAAAGACCGTTGAGCTTTTCGTTTCGATAAAAGTCTGGCAGGGGAAAGGGCAGTGAAAGCAGGCGAAGTGCTTGGCCGGAGAAGAAAGCAGCCCTGGACCGGGAATCTTCTCCCCCAGCTTCTTGAAAATGGCCGTCGACCCGGTCATTTTGGCCGGCATTCCCTTTTTGATCTCTTCGGCCAACTGCCGCGAGAGGGCCGGATGATCGGGATCAACCTTCACCCTCCCGCCCATTCCGGTCATCACCAGGGCTTTCAATTTTTTCCGGCCCCACGCAGCACCGAAACCGGCTTTGTCCAAAGTCCCCCAAAAATTCTGATTCACCTGGGCGTAAGGGGTCTTCCCTTCCCCGGCGGGTCCGATAGCCAGAATACTCCGGCTATCGCCTGGATTGGCTGAGCGAACGGTCCGAACGGTCTCCGGGATGTCCTTCCCCCAAAGCGTCTCGGCTGACGTCAACTCTGCCTGCCCCCTCCGCACCCGCACCATCACGGGTTTGTTAGCCTGGGCCAGTACAACGATATAATCCAGCCCGGAAAACTTCAGCTCTGCCCCGGCCTGCCAGGTCAGGGGCACATGGTAAAGGTTTCCATTCACGGGGCTTTTGGCGGTCATGACCGCAAGGCACGAAGCCGGGGCGAAGCTTGCCGTTAACGGCCCGGTACCCAAAATGATCGGGTCGGATTCCGCGTATCTTTGGAAGAGGGCCACATTAAGAGCCGCACCCCCCACCTTTGCCTCCGCATCTTCCGGCTTTAGGGCCTCCTGCCGGACCTTGCCGGAGGCCAAGTCAACGACCAGCCCCCTCCCCTCGTAAAATTCCAGCCAGTTCATGATGAAGGCTCCCGGGATGTTCCGGTGACCGGCGTTACGGAAAAACCCTCCACTCCATGCGGCCTCACGGCCTGACCTTTCAGCCGGACCTTTGCGGCTCCATAGGGGCAATGTTCCACGCAGCGAAGGCACATGATGCATTCGGCCATGGATAGTGCGGGCGAAACTCCTTCGCGGAGCATCTCCTTATCGACGATGCCCACCGGGCAAACCTCGGCACATTCCATGCAGGAGAATTTCTTGCACTGGTGAGCACCGATGACCACTTTCATCAGTCCCACCTTGGCCATCAGCCCGAAAAGCGCCCCTACCGGGCAAAGGTAGCGGCACCAATTTCGTTTCTCCCCGATCTCCAATGCCAGCGCCACGGGGATGACGGCCAACCCTGACCCAAAGAAGAAATCTTTCACGCCGTAGGAGCGGCAGACTGTGCCGATGGGGCAAACGGGGCAGAAGACCTGGTGGCCAACCGCCGCGCTGCCAACGATGGAAGCTGCCAGCACGCTGTACTTTGTCTGGCGCGCTCTCAGAATTTTGGGGTTGCCGAAACGGGGAAAGAAACGCCCCACTAGGTCCAGAATGAATCCAAAGGGGCAGAGCCATCCGCAAAAGACCCTTCCGAAAAAGACTGTAAGTACCAGCAGAATTAACGCGGAGGCAATCGTTGCCAGAATGATCGTTTGGGAGGCCACAATTTCCTGCAAAAACCCCACGGGGCAGGTCAGGTTAAAATCGCCCAGGGAAAGCGAACAGACTGTTCCCACGAGGACGATGACGAGGAGGAAGAAAGCCACGGCCTGGACCGCCCAGCGGGGAAAGCGGATCCAGCTCGGGGATTTTGCCGGTCCATATCGTAGAGCTTGGCTCGGACAAGCGGCAACGCAGGCCGGCTCTCCCTTACAAAGGTCGCATTTTTGCACCTGGTGGGTCTCCGGGTCTCGCAGGGGAGCACCTTCCGGACAAGCGGCGATGCAGAGCCCGCAGTCCACGCAAGCCTTGGAATCGAGACAGACCAATCCCTCCGCGTTCCGCGAGATGGCCTTTACCGGGCAGACCTCCAGGCAGAGAGGCTCCTGGCAGTGCTGGCAATAGATGGAGAATATTTTCCCCTGTTCTTCCAGGCAGAGCGAACGGATGGCCGCCTTACCGGAAGAGACGGTGCCAAAATGGCTTTGGGCGCAAACCATCTCACAGGTCCGGCACCCGGTGCAAAGGCGGGGGTCGAATACCAGCGCGGGATGGTTGCTTTTCACTCCACTGGAGTTGCGGTCCGACGATCTTTTATTGAGATTCAGCATCGCTCGTTGTCAGCTGTTCAGCAAAACATAACGCTCCCGCCGGCATGGCGGGCAGAGATGTAAGAATTGCCATTGAACTTTGCCCAGACGCTCTTCGAGGTACTTCATGACGTGGCTGGGCAGAAAGAGCTTTCCGCAGTGCTGGCAGAATAGCCCCTGCCCGGCCATTCCCACCTCTACGGCCAGCTTCCGCAAGCCGGCGGTGAGATCCCGACAGCTCACCCCTTCCGGGCAGGTTTCCGTGCAGGCGTTGCACTCGGTACAAAACCAGATGCTTTCATCCTTCATGGGGTCCGGGCCCAGCAATGCTTTCTTCAGCACCCCCCGGGGAGAAATCTCGAAGGAGAAGGAGGCGTACATCTTGGCCATGGGGCAGCCGACCACACATTTGCCGCACTCCACGCAGCGGAATACCCCCGATTCCGTCATGATCTGTTCGACTCTTCTTTCCAGCTCCTCGCTCATTCGGCCTTCTCCAAGCGCACCGCGCATACCTTCAGCTCCGGCATTTTGGCCTCGGGGTCGAGCGCCTTCTGCGTCAATACATTGGCTGCACTCTCGGAAAAGTGAAAGGGAATGAAGATCTCGCTCTTCTCCACGGCTCCGGTAACCTGTGCCGGGACCAGGATTGAACCCCGGCGAGAGGTCACCCGTATCTTTTCTCCTTCCTTTACAGAGATGGCCGTGGCATCTTCCGGGTTAATCTCTGCATAACCCTGAGCCTGCTCGCCGGAAAGGGCCGGAGATTTCCGGCTCATCGTTCCTGTATGGTAGTGGCAGAACATCCGGCCCGTGAGCAGGCGGAACGGATACTCTGGATCGGGGAGCTCTTCATGGGGACGATGACGAACGGGGTGGAATTTCCCCTTCCCCCTGGTGAATCGTTCAGCGTGAAGATAGGGAGTGCCAGGATGAGTTTCATCCGGACAGGGCCACTGTAAACCCTTATCCATCAACCGGGAGTAGTGCATCCCGCCATAAGATGCGGTCAAGCCAGAGATCTCTTCCATGATCCTTTCCGGGCTCTGATAATTCCACGGAGACCCCAGGGCGGCAGCCACTCGGCAAAGGATCTCCCAGTCCGCGAGGGCATTGCCCGGCGGGTCCAGGGCTTTGCGCAAAAGCTGCACGCGCCTTTCGGTGTTCGTAAAAGTCCCTTCCTTCTCGGCGAAGGAGGCAGATGGCAGAACCACATGGGCCACGGCGGCCGTCTCGCTGAGGAAGATGTCCTGGACAACCAGGAAATCGAGTCGGGTCAATGCCTGCCGCACCCCCTCGGAGTCGGGATCACTCAGTATCGGGTTCTCGCCCATGATGTATAGACCACGGATATCACTTCCGGCTCCGGAGATAATTTCCATGAGGGTCTTGCCCGGCTCCGCCGGAAGAGTAAGGTTCCATTTTTTCCCAAACTTCTCTCTCACATCGGGGTTGCTCACTCGCTGATACCCCGGGAGGACTTCGGGCAAGGCGCCCATATCGCAGGCCCCCTGCACGTTGTTCTGCCCCCGCAGAGGGTTAACACCCGTCGAAGGGCGCCCCACTTGGCCGCAGAGCAGGGCCAGGTTGCAGATGGCCCGGACTTGATCGCTCCCGGCAGCGTGCTGGGTGATTCCCATGCAGTAGACGATGGAGGCGCGCTCGGCCTGCGCATAGAGCTTGGCTGCCTCTTTTATTTGGGAGGCCGGAACCCCGGTGACCTCCTCCACCCTGGATGGCGAGTATTCCTGGATGGCCTCCCGGAAGGCCTCGAACTCCTCTGTCCGTTCTTCGATAAATTTACGATTGTGAAGATTCTCCTGGAAAATCACGTTGGCCAAGCCGTTGGCCAGCGCCGCGTCCGTTCCCGGCCGGTTGCGCAAGTGCAGGTCCGCAAGCGAAGACAGATGAATCTTCCTCGGGTCAACCACCAGAAGGCGGCCTCCCCGTCTTTGGGCTTCGATAATAAAAGAAGCCGCGAGGGGGTGATTTTCTGTCGTATTCGACCCGAATACCAGAATACAGTCTGCCTCGGCCAGCTCCGGGATGGAGTTGGTCATGGCCGCGCTCCCGAAGGCCGAAGTGAGGGCCACCACGGTCGGTGAATGGCAGAGGCGGGCGCAGTGGTCCACGTTGTTCGTTCCGAAGATTCCCCGAATGAGTTTCTGGAAAAGGTAATTTTCTTCGTTGGTGCATTTCGCCGAGGAAAGCCCCGCCAGGCTCGCCGGTCCAAATTGGTCTCGAATTCTGGAGAAGCCTTGACCCACACATTCCAGCGCTTCTTCCCAGCTGGCCTCCTGGAGGACCCCTCCCTTCCGGATGCGCGGACGCCGCAAACGATCGGGGTGATGGACGAACTGGTGGGCATTCCATCCCTTGATACATAACCTGCCCTGACTGACCGGGTGATCTTTCCGGGGCAGCGTTCCAATCAGACGTCCATCCAAAACCTGCAGCAGGAGCCCGCAGCCCACCCCGCAGTAAGGACAAATCGTGGAAACAGTCCGGTAATTCATTCCCCTTTCAATTCTCCTTGCTCATTTCCTCCGAGCGTGCTCATCCATCGCGGGATCTCCGGGCCGCAAAAGGGGGCCCGCTTCAAGTCTGTAAAGAGCGGGGACTGTTGGTTCGCATCCAGACCCGGAACATAGGCCAGGCGCTCCTCCAAGACCTTCAGGAGATACTGATGCAACTTACGGAGCGGGATGCCGGCCGGGCAGGCATCCTGGCAACTGCCGCAGTCGATGCATTTATCCGCCAGATGATATGCCCGGATCAGGTGAAAAGAGAGCGGTTCGGGCGGAACCAAACCTGTTTGCACCCACATCGGTAAGCCGATCTTGCATTCGGGGCAGACGCAGAGCGGGCAGGCATTCCGGCACCCATAGCACTTCAGGCATCGGGCCAATTCGGCGGTCCAATCGACCTGCCGGCCCTGATGCATCATCGCTTCTCCAGAGGGCTCAATCCCCTTGATTCCTTCCACTCTTTGCCCCACATCAATTTTCCGCGGATACGGGCGGCTGCAGCCGCACTGGCGAGCTGTCTCCTCATCGCAAGCCAGGCCGACGAGGACGACACGCTGCAGGTCCACCTGCCCGGCCTTCGCCATTTCCACCAGGGCCCTTTCGTCGCATCCCCTGGCCACGATTCCCAGCGTGGTCTTCGAATCGACCGCCTGAAGCGTGTGGACCATCGGGGCTAGAAGGTACCGCGGTTGAAAAACCAGGGAATATACCTCTTCGGGTTTCCGCAAAAGGCCCGGACGCGCTCCTGACTGATCCGCAATAACGGCCAGCAGGCCGCGAATTCGGCCGCTCTCCAGGAGCTCACGACCGATGCTTTTTGTCCTCTCTTCCGCTGATTCCATCGAATGAAACCGTCCTGACCCGTTGACTTTTTATGCCTCTTTTCCGGTCTTGAGCAATTTCAGGGTGGAGACGAATTTTTGCACCTCTTCCTGAAAAGGGAGAGCTTCCCGCCCCATGCCCCAGCTCAGACAAAGCCTCTCTGGGGGAATCCCTAACCCGGAAAGCAGCCAGCGCAGGGTTTCCAGCTTTTTGTGTGCCCGATGATTGGCCCCCTGGTGCCGGCAGGCGTCGAGATGACAGCCCATGACCATAACCCCATCGATCCCTCCGGAGAAGGCCTCGATGACCCATTCTCCGCTAACTTGCGCCGCGCAATCTACCCGCACGAGCCGGAAGCAGGAAGGCAACGACAGACGATCCTGGCCGGCGCGGTCGCTCCCCAAGCCGGGGCACCAGTCGCAGGCAAAAATGAGGACCCTGGGGTCGGAAGATTCATTCATCCAAAGGCCTCATGAATCATCTTTGTAGCCATGGAGTCTGAAAGCGTTTGGGTCTGAATGGCTCCCCCCGAGCATACGGCGGCGCAGGTTCCACATCCTGTGCAACGCACTTTGTTGACCCGAGCGATTTTTCTCCCATCCGACAGTTGCAGCCCGATGGCTTTGCTCGGACAAGCCTGGGAGCAATTGCCGCATCCACTGCAAGCCGACTCCTTCACAACCGCCGGCCATCCTTTTACCCCTTCCATAGGGCCAAAATCCGAAGCCCTGGCCGTCTTCCTCCGCAGCAACGTCGCTACAGAAACGGCAACGGATTGTCCCTGAAGGATCGCCTCATGAACGGAGCAAGGCCACCGCGAGGTCCCGCAGGCGTATACACCAGGAGTGACCATGCGGTTGGGTTCCAGCACGCTCCGGTCGCTGAAAAATCCGTAATCATCCGTCAGAATCGACAGCATCTCGGCCAGCTTCGCGTTCCCGGGATTGGCGACCAGAGGGGTGCTGAGCACTACCCGATCCGCCTCCAGAACGGTTTCCCGGCCACTCAGTATGTCGAGCACCTTCACCTTCTGAACGCGGTCGGTCCCTTCTAATGAAGGCGCAAGCTCCGGACTGTAGCGCAGGAACCTTACGTTCGCCTCCATGGCTTGATGGTACAGGCGCTCTAAATCGATCCCCGGTGCCATCACGTCCCGATGAAGCAAGAAGACCCGGGATTCCGGGCGGCGCATCCGGATCACTCGGGCATTCTTCAAGGCCACAGGACAACAGATGGAAGAGCAATAGGGTCTTCCCGGGTAGCGGGACCCGGCGCATTGGATGAAAACCGTGGTTCCTCCCAGATCTTCTCCTTGCAGAATTCCGGATTCCAGCTCATCCTGGGTCATCACTCCTTTGAGCTCTCCATACCTGAAAAGTTCCCGGGGCACAAAAGACTGCGCCCCCATGGCCAGAACGATGGCCCCTGCCCGGATGATCTTGGATTCCTCCCCTCCGCGAAGCTGGACTTGAAAGTTCCCGACGTAACCCTTAACTCCCGCAATCTCACTCCGCAGGAGAATAGTGATGAGAGGCAATGTTTCTACTTCTCCCTTCAGCCGATTCAGTATGCCCGCGGCCTCATCGCCGGAGGGGTAAAGGGATGAGAGGCTGCGTAGCCGGCCGCCTATGGTAGCATCTTTTTCCACCAGATATACCCGCAGCCCTTGCCGCGCTAGGCCCATGGCAGCGCTCATTCCCGCAGGGCCACCCCCCAGAACCAAGGCGGAATCGAGCAGGGTTACGGTTGTATCCTGGGTGGGTTCCCTAGCGGCAAGTTTGGCCCAGCCCATGCGCAGCAGACCCTGAGCTTTCGCCGAGGCACCATCCTGAGTATCCGCATGGACCCAGGCACACCCTTCGCGAATGTCCACGACTTCCAATGCCTCTTCGTCCAACCCCCATTCCATAAAAAGTCTCTTGAAGATGGCCCCATGTCCCCGTGGCGAACATCCGCCAATTACCACGGCATCGGGGCGGGAAGAATGAATCTCTTTTTCCAGAAATTCCCGGCCACTCTCCTGGCAGAGCGCATTATGGACGTGGCAGAATGAAACGCCGGGGAGAGAAAGCGCCCGGTTTTTCAGGTCCTCAAATTTCAGGCTCCCCGCCAGGGTCTTTCCGCAGGTGCAAAGAAAAGCTCCGATGCGTTCCGGTCGGCTCAAAGGACCTTCCCCCGGGTAATGATTTCAGCGGCCCGAAACGCCGCCGCCGACGCGCTGGTAACAGACTGAACGGCATCCGCGGGGCCCTGACAGCAGCCGCAAGCAAGGACCCCGGATTTTGAGGATGCAGATGAGAGGAGTTTATCGTCGGGGAGCATAATGAATCCCTCTGGATCCCGTTCAATGTCCAAAAATTTTGCAAGGCCATCCATCCCCGCGGCAGGAATTATGGGGGGTGTCAAGACGACCATATCCACCGCCATCTCCAGCGTATTCCGCTCCGTTGTGTCTTCATACAGAATTCGCAGGGTGCCCTTTTCCTTGATGGGGTCGATTCGTCCGGGCCGGCTGCGGATGAACTGGATGCGCCCGGTCTTCCCGGCCACCTGCACGTACTCCTGAAATCCCGTTCCGCAGGCCCGCAGGTCTGTGAAAAAAATAGTCGCCCGCAGGTCCTTGGAGCGCTGGCAAGCCCAAAGCGCTTCTTTCACAGCATACATGCAACAGACACCGGAGCAGTACTCATGAAACCTCCGGTCCCGGGACCCGGCGCAAAGGACAAAAGCCAGCTGTTCAACTCTTCGGCCGTCGGACCGTCGCAGAACCTGGCCCGCCTTCGGGCCGGTTTCAGCGATCCAGGTCTCAAAATCCATTGCGGAGATGATGTCTGGATGTGCTCCGTAGCTGAACTCTTCCAGTCCTTCCAGGCGACCGGGGTCAAAACCGCTGGCCATAATCACGGCCCCGACTTCCAGTGTCCTGGTTTCCTGCTGCATCTGGAAATCGATGGCTCCGAAAGGGCATTCCTGCTGGCAACGTGTGCACTCCCGGCAAAGACTCCGGTCGATGACGAAAGCTTTCGGTAGGACATAAGAGACCGGCCGGAGGACCGGCGGCCGTGCTTCTCCTCCGGCATCGGAGTCCTTTCGGGCGCAGGCTTTTAAACACTCTCCGCATCCGGTGCACCGCTCACCTTGGATGTAGGTTGGATGATGGAGGATCGTCGCCCGGTAGGCTCCGGCTTCTCCCGCAATGGAGCGAACTTCCGATGAGGAGTGAATCGTGATCAAGGGATGGCTGCCGACCTGGCGCATGAGTGGCCATACAGGGCACCAGGCGCAGTGATCCGTGGGGTAGATGCGGTCGAGCTGGAGCATTCTTCCCCCCAGGAAGGGTTCGCGCTCCACCAAGTGGACGGGGATCCCCATCCCGGCAAGGTCCAACGAAGCTCGGATCCCGGCTACGCCCCCGCCAATGACCAGGGCGGATCCCTGTACATCTTTCCCCACTTCCTGGATCAAGAGCCTTTACCTCCGAGCTTACGGATGTATCCTTCCGCCAGCGTCTGAACGCGGTTGGCAAACCATTTTCCGTATGTTGGGGGGGGAGTTTCATAAGGGCCAACGCGGTCGGGCAGGTGATCGATGATGGGACCTTTCGCTTCCAGGGGGTGACGCTTGGCCCCTCGATAGATGACTTCCATGGCCTTTGGGTCCGTAGGGCAGCGCCGGACGCAGATGCCGCACCCGTTGCATTTTTCCTCGATGACGATGGGAAAGCGGTCGCGCTCCATCTCCACCGCTTTCAGAGGGCAGTCCTCGAAGCAGATCCGGCAGCGCTTCTTCCGCAGATAGGCCCAGCAGATTTCCTTGTGGATGATGACCGTCCCGATGTCCACTTCCTTTTTGGGTACCTTCTGCAGCGCTCCGGTGGGGCAGGTCCGCACGCAATCCATGCACAACACGCATTTGTTGGGATTCATCATCGGCGTACCCACATTCGCCCATCCGTCGAGAAAGCCGGCGGGCTTCAGGGCCACGGGCTGGCAGACATCGATACAACGGCTGCAGCGGGTACAGAACTGGCGGAAGGCTTTTTCTTCGACTGCCCCGGGAGGTCTCGGCAGGTCCCTGGCCTGGCTGACCCGGAAAGATAAAAATACCACGCTAAAGGCAGATGTCTCCGCTGCCCAGCGTAAAAAGTTCCTCCGTGATGAGTTCATTGCCAAGCAGGATACAGATTATCTATGTATTTCCCATGACGGGTTCGTCACCCGCAATTCCCGTCGTGCCACAGCGGGAGAAGCATCCCCCCTCCCCCCTCAAGGAGGAGGGAATTTCTTTCTTATTTCAATATGTTTATCCTCTCCCCTGGCGGGAGAGGGTAGGGTGAGGGGGTATATTCCAAATTTTTCCCCTCTTCCCTTTTATAAAAGGGGGGTTGGGGGGATTTCAAAATTATTTTCTCCTTACGCCTTGCGGAACGGTTTGATCTGAGCTTCGGCAAACTCTAAATTCAGCTTCTTCAATGTCTCCGCGGTGGGGATGCCGTTGTCATCCCATCCGTAGAATTTGTAGAAGTCGTCCTGCATCTTCTTCATCTCTTCTGCGGTGACCACGGCTCCTTTCTTGGGTCCATCCGGGAGCTTCTCGGTCATGAGACGCTTGGGGAGAACGTCATCCTTCCGGGAAATCCCTTCGCGGACGTTGAAGCATCTCTCCAGCGTGATGATCCGTTTGGCCGCGTCCCAGAATTCCTCATCCTTCATGTTCCACCCGCAAAGCGGATTCAGCATGTTGGTGAAGATGGGTGGGGTTTGGGGGCCCCAGGGGTACCCGGCCACGAAAGTGCACATCACCAGGGAATTGATCATGGCCCACCTGGCCGCGGTCGGCGCGCTGTCCCCGGAGTGATGGTCACCGCCCGTTGGCCCAAAAGCATAGCTTATTCCTCGAGGCTTATCTCCCCGCGGGTCGTGGGCTGCCAGCTCCAGGCCTTTTACATGAATGGCGTAAAAATCGGCATCCTTGCCGATTTTTACGGCCATGCGTTTGACGCCCAAAGCGAAAAGCTGGCCCGCTTTGCCTTTTTTGTATGCCGTCCTTTTAATGAGCTCCAGCATGGCGGGGACATCCCCCCACTCCAGCTTAACATTGTCCAGGTCGGCGTGGGTAATGAGGGACCGATCGATCAACTCCATGGCAAATCCAAGGACGTTGCCCATAGTGATGGTGTCCAACCCCAACGCATCGCAGGCCTCAATCGCCTTCAATAGGCCACCCATTTCGGCTACATCGCAGTTGCTCCCCAGCATGGTGCCGGTTTCATATTCTGGACCCTCAGCCACCAGCCCCGCATAAGGCCCCCAGCGCACCACGCCGATCTTCATGCAGTGGACCGGGCAATTGGGACAGGAGGTGTGGCGCTTCCAGAACCTTCGCTCAGCCTCCTCTGCGCCAATCTGAGCGATGTCCGGGTACCAGGTCGTCTGGTAATTCCTGGTTACCAAGCTGCCCGTGCCCCAGTTCTTGGATTCCAGCAACCCGGCAGTTCCCCAGCGCTTAATGTTCTGCCAGGCTTCTTTCTCGACGGCCAGCTTGAAAGCGGCTTTGGCCGCCTTCATGAAGGGTTCGTCCTGCACAATGGGCACTACTTTTGTCCCTTTAACTGCGATGGCTTTCAGGTTTTTGGAGCCCATGACAGTGCCGCCGCCGGCTCTTCCTGCTGCCCGGAACCGGTCTACGATGATGGCGGCGTAGGTCACCTGGTTCTCGCCGGCCGGGCCGATGCACGCGACCTTGACATCCTGGTCTTTCAATTCCGCCAGAATCGCCTGGTCGGTGGCGTACGTATCCTTCCCCCATAGGGGCCGCGCATCTTTGAATTCAACTTTATCGTTTTCGATGTAAAGATAGACGGGCAGCCGGGACCGGCCGGTGACGAGGATGCCATCCCATCCGGCCCACTTCAGTTCGTTGGAGAAGCTTCCGCCCACCTGGCTATCGCCGAAGATCCCCGTATGGGGAGATTTAAAGACCACGCTCATCCGCGGGGCCGTGCAGTAGGTCCCGTTTAGAGGTCCCACTCCGAAGAAAATGGGGGCTTCAGGGGCCAGGGGATTGGCTTTCGCCTTCAGGCTGTTCCAGAGGAAAAAAGCGCCCAGGCCCGAGCCTCCGATGTACTTCCGGTAAGTCTCGTCGGAAATCTCCCTGGGTTTGGCGGTCTTGTTCGTAAGATTCACTTCCAAAATTTTCCCGAAATATCCTCCCTTGGGTATCATAGCCGCTCACCTCCCCCCCTTTGATGGATAAAAGAGCTCCATGAGAAGATCCTTGGCCGCGTCAGCCACCTTGACCTCCTTGTAAGCCATATTCACTCCCAACCCCATTTTCTCCTCCCGCAAACATGGAGCGAGGTCGTTCCCGGCTTGCTCCTTGCAGGCTTTCACGCACTCGGGCTCCCCTTCACAGGTGTCACAGAAAATTGGCCAGCCGGTGTCCGGATGACGGCTCAGAAACTGAGGGGGGCAGGCCTCGATGCATTTGTTGCACTTTCCGCCCAGACAGGTTTTTTTGTCGATGTAGGTGATCCCGTTGTGTTTGGGGTCCCGTTTGATGGCGACGGGGGTGGTGGGACAGGCTTTGATGCAGGGAGCCGGGTCATCGCACTGCCAGCAAATGACTGGAACATCCACGATGCCCCAGAAGCGCTTTACATGGATGGCCGCGACGGACGGGCGGACAACTTTATCGTGCTTCAAACTGCAGGCATATTCGCAGGACCGGCATCCCGTGCAATATTTTCGGGATGCAAAAAGGTATTTGTAGACGTCTTTGGGGGGTTCCTTTGGTTTCTCCTGAGCGATCGCTACCTGCGGCTTGGGAGTGGCGATTCCCGTAAAAACAACCAACCCGCCGGCTGTAACTGTGAAGGCGCCCCGGAGAAAATCGCGACGGCTGGGTTCGTTCTTTTCGACCTTGACTAAAGCTCCCTTCTCTTTCTCTTCCATGGCTTCCTCCCTTTGAATTCTAACTCTTTCAGTTCATTTCCCTCAAGAATGAACCACCTCCACCAGGAAGCATCAAAGAATATAAAATCCTGATTTTTGGCACCACCTCCTATCTTTGCAAAATCGGCCTGTAGCAATAACGATGCCCCCGAAGGTTTTGAGAGTTAAATTTCCCCGAACTCGGGGGACATTTTGAAGCATCGGATGTTCGAGCCTACTGCCTTACGCAGAAGGCAGAAGATCTCAGTCGAGGCCCTTTTACTCTACCTATAGAGCCTTGTCAAGGGGGAAAAGGTGAACTTAAGAAACGAATCATAAAAAGCTACTTAAAATGACAAATTATCATTTTTTATACAAAAACTTTTTTTCAATTTTATTTGATTGCTTTCACGAAAAAAGATAAAAGGAGTGGAGGGATCAAGATGATTTCAGGTGGTCAGCCGGCGGTAGATTTTCGGGAGCTCCCGCGGCAGGGCGGCGGTTTCCTCGATGACCAGGTAGCGAGAGGGCTGGCACATTTTACGCAGATAATCGTGCCCGGCTCGGTCTACCGTGATGCAAAAGGTATGTATATTTTTGCGGGCGGCTTCTTCCAGGGCCATCATCGTATCCTTCAAGGCGTAATCTTTCCCGGACCGATCTTCCCCGTAATCGTAATCCTGGGGATACCCATCGCTGATCAGGATGATGTTCTTGATCTTTGATTCACGGCCCGCCAGCTTCTCCACGGCGTGCCGGATGACGGGCCCCATGCGCGTGGAACGCTGGGGCTGGACCTTTTCAAACCGGCCCCTGGCTTCTTCTCCGTACGCCTCGTGGAAACCCTTAATATTGTAAAAATCGACCTGTCTCCGACCGTAGCCGGAGAAGCCAAAAATGGCGTATTCATCGCCGATCTCTTCCAAAGCTTCCGCCATGACGACGAGCGCCTCTTTTTCGATGTCGATGACCTTTTTCTGCGCGGGCGGCGGAGGGAGCGTTGCCGTTTCTTTGGCGGTAACCCGCTCATCCGTGGAGGCGCTCATGTCCAGCAGGAAGAGAGTGGAGAAGTCCCGCTCCTTGCGGTTTTTCTCTATGTAGATCTTTTCCGAAGGCGACCGGCCCGCCCGGCGGTCGACCGAAGCTTCGATGGCTGCGTCCAGGTCGATTTCCTCTCCCCTCTCCAGATGGGGAATCTTCTTGAACCGTTCGGGTTTAAGCATCTGGAATTGCTTGCGCACCTCGGCCACCAGGTCGGCGTAGGATTCCAGAGTTCGGGCTACGAAGTCGGCCGAGCCCGCTTCCAACCCCTTCTCCTGCAAGCGGCACCATTTCACCCGGTAGTCGCTGATCCGGTAATCCCACTCGTCATAGTAATAGACGGCCTCGCCCGTATCTTCTTTGATTTCAGCGAGCAGCGAGCGCATCTCCGATCTTAGCCGTTGTTTGGTTCGCTCCCCACCCTCATGGACCCGACCCATGACTTTCTTAAAATCCTCCAAATCGGTAACAAAGAGCCCCTGAAACCCGGACTCCTCCCCTCCCCCAAGCATCTGCACTTCCATTTCCAGCCCTTTTTCGATGAGCTCTCTCAAAGCTTCAGCGGAAAGAGGAACCCCTACTTCCATCTGGTTCAGCAGGTTCTCGATTTGGCGGAGACGCATCTTTTTCTGCACCATCTCCGGACGCAGTTGACCGCGATGCGGCAGAGGGGTGGGGCTGCTGTAAGGGTCCTCTCCCCGGGCCAGTCGCGGCGCCAGGTCCATTCCCTGGGTTTCGAAAAACGGGATTGCCAGCCTCGGAGAAATTTCGTGTATGGCTTCCGGCTGAAGATGGATCAGCCGGGTGTTCGGTAGCCTGCTCAGCCAGCGATAGACGATGACCGTGGCGCGGGCGGAATCGGCTACAGTCGCCCCCTTCCCAAGGAGCGGAGTCACTACCGACAGTAAATCTTGCCGGTAATGAGAAAGGGGCCGGGGAAGGCTCAGCGTCTCGTCTTCAAGGACGGTCGTCCTCAGGAGGGATTCCAGAACGGCTTCTTGCAAGGGAAGGGAGGCGACGGCGGGTCGCCCTTCCAAGGCCAGTCGCAGCAAACGGTCCATCTCTTTCTTCAGCCCCCGGTATTCTCTCCGGAGGCAATGATCCACCCGGGCCCCTTCCAGAAGCTGGAAGAGGTCTCGAGCCAGATTTTTCTTGGGGAAAAGCTGGAAGAAGGCCTCCAGGGGGGCAATGGGTTTTCCCCGGTCAGAGATGCCCCGCAGGCAGGCCCGGAAAAGATCCGGAGAAAAGAGGTTGTGGACCGAGGTTAGCTTGAAGGTAAAAGTGCCAAATTCCACGCATCCCGCCTGGTGGGCCGTAGCCAGTTTGAAAGCCGAAAAGTTCAAAGCCGATGAAGAAAAATCCTTGAAGACTTCGGGCAGATAAATCGTCTCTCCGTCTGTGCAAGGCAGGATCCTGAAGGGATCTTGAGATCCTCCGGGCAACTCCTCCAGGGGTCTCAAACCCAGACTCCTTCCGGTGAGGGCCTGGGCAAACATTTTCAGCGGACGGGCAACTTCTTCCAGGGCCACGGCTGAACTCTCTTGTTGCACCCTGTCCTGAGAGCGCTGGGATTCAAGCCCGTAGTAAGCCAGTGCCGCAGGAATGCTTCTGCGGATCAAGGGAAGGCCAGCATCGAACCAGGGGCGAACCCGATTCCCGGAAACCTCCTTCTGAATCCGCGGCAGGCTGAGAAAGTATTTGAAGGAGACGGACCAGTCTTGTGAGGCCAGGTGGAGGCCCAGCTCCAGAAAAACTGACCGTTCGCCTTCCGGGAGACCTTCAATGATGTCCGCACTTTTTTCCATGAATTCTATGAGGGTCTCCCGAGACTGCGAGGCGAATACCGCCGCCCAACGGAGAATGGGGGCGCGAATGGAAGGAGCGATTCCAGCCAGAGCATTGGGGGCGATACGCATAAAGACCACGGCCAGTTTGCTGGATCTTTCCGCAACCACCCGCCCGATCTTAAGCAGCTCCCTCCTTTCATGGTTCTCCAGCGCCGGCAGGAATTCCAGCGCGCGGATCAAGGCAGAGGCGATCTTTTCGGAATCCCAGCGAACCCGCCTGCGCAAGTCTTGGGCGAATTCGTTCCAGGCATTGACTTCCGCTTCATTCATTTTATTCACAATTATTCACCGCAGAGACCGCAGAGCACGCCGAGAAGAAATGGAACTCAATATTAGGAACATAATCCCAGATGAAAGATTCGGTTCCAGTATTAATACGAACGCATTAAATGCTTTGACTTAAATTCGTTTCCCTCCCCTCTTGCGGGAGAGGGAGCTTAATGTCAAAATGCTTCCCAGGTTTGTGTTAGTTTTGGACTTTAATATTCCAATTTTTGATTTTTTTCTCTGCGTTCTCTGCGCTCTCTGCGGTGAATCGCTTTAAGGAAATATCGAGGTAATGACTTCCTGGATCCCGAGGATGATATCCGCATCGTCGGTCACGGCCTGAGCTACGGCCACTTCACACGCCCGCCGGGGTTCAATGCCTTGGACGATGAGCTGTCCCGCATAGATCAGGAGCCGGGTCGATACGCCCTCTTCCAGCCCCTGGTCCCGCAGGTTGCGCACCTTCTCGGCCAGTTTGGCCAGATCCTCGGCCACAGCAAAGTCCACTCCGCTCTCATGCGCGATGATCTCGGCCTCCAATTCCCTCGGGGGATAATGGAACTCCATGGCGACGAAACGCTGGCGGGTGCTGTGCTTCAGGTTCTTCAGGACGCTCTGATACCCCGGGTTGTAAGTGATGACCAGCAGAAAGTTTTTGTGGGCTTCAAGAATTTGCCCCTTTTTCTCCACGGGGAGAATCCGCCGGTGGTCAGCCAGGGGATGAATCAGGACGGTCGTGTCCTTCCGGGCCTCGACAATCTCGTCCAGGTAGCAGATGGCCCCGTTCTTCACCGCCCGGGCCAGAGGACCATCCACCCAGATGGTCTCTTCCCCTTTAAGCAGATATCTTCCCACCAGGTCTGAGCCCGTCAGATCCTCATGGCAGGCGACGGTGATTAACGGCAGAGAGGTGCCCATCTCTTTTCCCAAACGGTAGGTCATGAACTCAATAAAGCGCGTCTTGCCGCACCCTGTCGGCCCCTTCAGCAGGACGGGCAGCCTGGCTCTGTAAGCGGAAGAGAAGATTTTTTCCTCGTCCCCGATGGGCAAATAATAGGGCTCCTGGAAGATAAAATATTCCTCGAAAGGCTTTTCGATTCCTTTTTCCATGGTCTTAGATTAACTTATCCCCGAAGAAATTGGCAAGGGGAATTAGGTTGTTTCTGCAATTCAGACGCCAGACTTCAGACACCAGACTCGACATCAGACTTTTCTACATTGGAATTGACCCTATAGCCAGAGTGCCGATTCATCTGCTAACTGCCATGCCTTCATCTTTGTCTAATCTTTGGACATTTTCCTCCCTCAGTCTGATGTCTGAAGTCTACGGTCCAGTGTCTGAATCACAGAGGTTCTTTCTTGATTTGTACCTTACCTTTTGGTATGCAGAAGATAAAGAACCAAAAAAGGGAGGATAACATGGCGCTGAGAAGGTTTGTCATCGAAGTCGGAATGGGGGTAGATCAGCACGGTCAGGACAACACCCGCGCCGCCGAAAAGGCGGTTCAGGATGCCATCCACCGCAGCTGCCTTTGCGGCCTGAGAGAGGTGGCCGGGCTAAAAAATCCGGCGGACATGGTTGTGGAGATCCTGATCGGCTGCCCGAAGCCGGAATCCGTGGACAAAGAGAGGGTGCTCAGGGTTCTCCCCTTCGGCCAGAAAAAGATCGAAGTCCGCCAGGGCGGCCTATTGGGAAAGACCCTCTTCCAGCCGGAGCTCGGCGATAAGACCGACGAGATGGTGGTGGCCAATGCGATTGTGACCGTATACGTGCCATAAAAAAGAAGGGCTCAAGGGGTCGAGGACCCGAGGGGTCAAAGAAAAATTAAGGAGACTGTCCGGAAAGGCGGAAAGGGGTCATTGACCCCTATCTTTGAAGATTTGGTAATATTTTGAAGAAAAATCCTTTTTTGGGGTGCCGAAGACTAAAAAGATTGTCCTGGAATGACGATAGAGAAAATGGATTCTTTGGGAAAACTCTATAAAACGGGTAAAATTGGACCTAATTATAAGCAAAGATCTCTAAACAAATTGAAAATACACAGTTTTTATTATATAGGAAATTATAAAATATTTTTGTCAGCTCAATTTTAGGCATTTTAGGCACTTTAGCGCACTTAAGGCATTTTTTATGAAAACGCTCGCAAGTCGGTTTTTCCGACTGAATATGGCTACGAAATCGTTTTCTGGATACGTCCTGTACGTTATCTATACCGTTCTTCTTTTCCTGAAGACGATCGCCGCCCGGTTCTCCCGGCTGAATATCGCCAGGAAGATGCTCTTCGGATACCTTTTTTGCGCTTTCTTGATGATCCTGATGGCTCTTTTCATCCTCTCCCGCCTGCAGCAACTGAATCGGATTAATCAGCTCATCATAAATAGAGACATCCCCCTGGTGGAGATGACGGGTAAAATGAGGGATACCTTACTTGCCCAAGAACTTTATGCCAACCGTTCCCTGAATCTCGGGACCCCGGAGATCGTGCCACTCTTCTGGAGAACGAGTGAGGAATTCGAGCACCTGATCAAGCAAATGGAAGCCCTCCCCTACCGAACGGACCTCCCCATCGTTCGCCTGGCTGTTCTCCACGGTGAACACGACAGGCTTTTTAAGGAGGGGCTTGAATACCTGAAAAATCCTTCTTCGCCGATGGCCCAGAAGTACGATCAGGATATTAAGGAGAGGCGGGGGGAAATGATTCAACTATTGAAGAAGATATCCGATGGCGCCCGCCAGGAACAAAATGAGAAGAGCCGTATGACTTTGAGTATTACCGACAGCGCGATTCGAGTTACCGCCGGATTATGTGTCGGCGGCATCCTTCTGGGAATCCTGGTGGCCATAATCATTACGCGAAACATCTCCGGCGCCATCCACCAGCTAAAACTATCCCCCGAAGAAATTTCCGGGAAGCCGTCCAGCAGTCTGTCTCCCGTTGGGAATCGGGATGAAATCGGAGATTTATTCCAGGCCTACCAGTTAATGGTCAAAAGGCTGAAGCCGCTGGAGCAGATGTACCTGGATGCCAGCCCGCTGACCCACCTTCCCGGAGGGATCGCCATCGAGAATTTGACCAAAAAAAGGCTGGCGGACGGTGCCCCACTGGCGTTTTGCTTGCTCGACTTGGCGAACTTTAAGTCCTTTAACGACCGGTATGGGTATGCCAGGGGGAATGAAGTAATCATGGCAACGGCTCGGATCATTACCGAAGCGGCTGCGAAGCATGGAGGACAGCAGGATTTTATCGGGCACATTGGCGGGGATGATTTCGTCATTATCACCATACCCGATGCCTACGAAGAGATGTGCGGCAAGATCATCGAGGCCTTTGACAATACGATCCTCAGCCTTTACGATCCCGAAGACCGCGAGCGGGGCCATATCCTGGAGAAGACGCGGCAAGGGAAAGAAGTATCCTTCCCCATAATGACGATCTCCATCGCCGTGGTCACGAACCAGGTGCGTAAACTTAAAAGTCACATCCAGGTGAGCGAGATCGCCGCCGAATTGAAGACCTACGCCAAATCTTTTCCCAAAAGTATGTATGTTGTTGACCGGCGCAAAAATGGCGTTCCGGACAAGGAATGATCCCCATGAATCAACCCCATTAAATTCTCCCCCGCGGCCGGCCTGGTTTTGTTCCAATTAAAAGAATCCCAAGGCGGGAGAGGTATCCATTGATCGATTATGAGAGTTTGATGGGTTTGCTGAAGGTAGAAAGGATGGCAGATCTGAAAGAGGTTTATCGAGGGTGGGTAGAGGAATCACTGGGGAAGGAAGAATTGGGACGGCAGTCCAGGTGGACGGAGAGTATAGCGGTTGGGAGTAAAGCTTTTGTAGAAGATACGAAAGAGAAATTAGGGATAAAAGCGACGGGGCGGGAAGTGATTGGAGGAGATGGAGTTTATGAACTTCGAGAGGCGGAAAGTTCTTATGATGCTCTTTTTGGCCCTGAAAATAGCGATTTAAGCTCAAAAAACGCCTATTATTGGGATCTATTTCATTGAATTTCAATATGTTAACTTGGTCCGACCCGAATAAGAACTTCTCTGGTAACCCAACACTGAAATTTAGCGAGAAAGTAAATTTTCTCGCACAGGATTAGTTTTTCCTCTTGACAGGGGCCTTTTAATGGGTGACCCCATTCCCCACGTTCCCAAGAACCCCCTGGCATGTCTCGCCGCAACATCGACCGAGATGATTCGTTCATTTTTCTATGACTAATCTTCTGAACTCCTCCTGGGCCTTTTGGTAATCCTGACTCCCTATTTTGCGCCAGTCTAACTTAACCAAACCCTTTATTTCATATATAGGTCTGGGATAATCTAGATGCCCTGATTGAATACCCATCCTGCCCACGGG
>Ga0315282_10001955_pt1 | contig 38575 bp, 42 predicted proteins | sample YL17G07_20_MG_FD_203693 | JGI IMG/M metagenome (GOLD analysis project Ga0315282, IMG submission 203693) | Sediment microbial communities from Yellowstone Lake, YNP, Wyoming, USA - YL17G07_20 | ecosystem: Environmental > Aquatic > Freshwater > Lake > Sediment | place: USA: Wyoming | collected... | reverse complement strand
GTCGCAGTGGGAGTTTGCCTTGCCCGCGCTAAACGATGGTAGAGGAATTAGGAGGCGTGCCATTGCCAATCGATTTTGCCGCCCCAGACATGAACAAGAATTGAACGATTCGTGAAATCAGTAGATTCAAATATCTTCGGTGTACATTGTTATTTGAAGATATATATGCCGGACTATTTTGAGATTAAAGCGGTTCACGAAAAAAATCTTGAGAAAGTCTTGGAAGATTTAGGCTTGCTTGCTGCTGTGAAAGAAGGACGTGTTGCCTGCAAGTTTTGTCGCAAGAAACTTACGGTAGAGAATATTCAATGCTTGTATCCTAAAGATGGCGATATTGTTTTTTGCTGTAATGATATCAAGTGTTTCCAGCAAGCTCTGGAAGATTCTGGAAGTGGGAAAAAAGATGTTTGACTGGTTTACGGCCTTAGTTGCCTCCATTCCATGGGTTCTGATTGTAGGCCTGCTAGTGTATTTTGTCAAAAACCCTGAGAAAGTCGAGAAATGGTCTTCCATAATAGCCAAATCCCTTTCGTCGATTAGCTCGAGGTGGGAGAATGCGAGTGTTGCGAAAGACATCCAGGCCGACATCAATGGTTTTGCAAAGACAACAAATGCAGGAATGACAAACCCTGTCCTTCCTTACAGCGTGAAAATCAGTTGGGTTTTGACTACTTCAAGGGAAGCGTTTGTCAAAGAAGGGAAAGTAGTAATCAAGATGCAAAAACACGCCAATCAGGCAAGGAATTTCCTCTATGCGCTATTGGAATGGACTTACAAAGGACTGATTCCAGAAAGCCGACACTTGCTCGACAAGACTGTCCTAAGAGCTATTGACTTCGCCTTCATCAATAAAGTTCTGACAGAAACTAAAAGGCACGATTCAAAGCAACTTTTTCTTGATGAGTTTTATGAAACAGAAGCAACCAAAGGCTCGCTCTTGGAAAAATACAGTTCAGCTTTCAATAGATTAGACAAAACAGGGCTTTTTGCGGGGGTAGTTTTGCCAGAATATGCTTTTCTCGGCAAAAGCATGAGTTCAGAAATGCCGCATGAGAAAATAAAAATGGAAACTATCGGTTTCGCGAATGTGCTTGAAAAACTCTCCAGAAAAAGTCCAGGAGAAGATGTGAGCCCCGACTACAATGGAGAGCATATAAAGTGTTCTATCGTTCCTATTGCACGGTCAGAGAAATACTTTACATATGGTCTTTCTCCTTATCTTACTTATATCAACAAGTGTTATGAAGAAGGAATTTGCTCGATTTATGTTTGCGGAATAGGAGATGCCAATATTTCGATCGCTAGAAAGATTCGAGATGCATACGAAAAAAGTAAGAAAATATCTTTCGTCTGGGAAAGAACGCAATCAGAAGGAGATAATAAGTCGACAGTTCTCTTCTTCAAAGCTCAGAAGCTTGCGTAGAGCGCACGCAAGACCGTGAAAGCGCGCGCCCTTGAATTCTACTACTAATCGCCGAAGCCAGGATTGCCGTCGGATCCAGAACCCAAATTTCATTTTCATTGTCTCATAAAAGAGGAAGGGTTATTCGGTGTTTACTTCAGGTGGAAGTTGTATTCGTCGAAGTGTGGGGTCCAACCGCAAATCTCCTAGAAAACATGTACCCATCGCCTCTTTGGTAACGGTAAGTTGGTTGTTTCCAGCTTCTAGAGGTGGGTTAGCTTCAATTTCCGAAAGTCTTCGCAGAAGCCGCCCCGCGCACAAGACCTACCAGGCTAGGGCAACCCCGCAATTATCCCCTAACTCCATTTTTCACATCTTGTAGCTCTTGGCCGCTTAATAGAGTTTGTTGAATGTGTTATTTTTGTCTTTTGCAGCAGATTTGCATACTTCTTAACACCAATCCTGCCAGCTGGAATAGGTCTGCCCGTCCCTATACCCAAAAGGGTTCAAGTCCCACAGCTGGGCTACCAAAAACCGCACCATTGCAAAGCCAAGAGTTCGAATCTCTCCCGGCTATCATTGTACACCATCCGCTCATAAACCCCGTTGTCTATCCAAACGGCGAAATGAAACTTCCATGGATACATGACATTAACGCATTCTTATATTCTCCCTCCATAATGAAAAACAATCAATTAAGAAGTTGAGTCGAACCCATAATCGATTCTATACTAAAGCCAGAATATCAAAGACTTCATCCTAGCTATGGAGTAATACGGTCGGGATCTGACAGATATTACGTGATGGAATGGAGCATTCATTTACAGGCATATTTTGAATCAAATGTGTCACCTAAAGAATTTGGTTATTTTCTATTACTACTTAATATGCTAAGCCGTTCAGAAACAGCTCGGGAGCATTCTTGGTTTAAACGTTCACTTTCTCTCCTTCAGGGATTTTTCCAAGAGACTTTTTGGAATCTGCTATTCCAAGAAGTATTTGCACTTTTTCTATGTAAAAAATTAGATTGATATAGTTTCGCAACCCTTCCGGAAAGTTTAGTTTCTTAGCAAATTCTTTGTAACGATTCATCTATGATCGCTCAAGAAATAAGCGATAATGGAGATTTATTCGTTGCACCGTCTTTCGACGGTAACCTTTAATTCTTGAAATTCTTATCTTGATTGGTACGTTTCCAGAATCTTGAGATTGAGACCAGTAGACAGAAAACCATTCGTTTTTCAACTCAGAGTTTCATAAAGTCAAATAAAATCTAATCTTTCCATGCCGAAGAAAATCAGTATAACCAATTTTTCCAATTGTTGGAACCTTTAAACATGCGACCTAACATTTTGATTACGTTCCAAATTCTATTTTCTTGTTTTCCATCCATTTAATCCATGCTTCGGTTCCGGTTTTTTCCTCAAAGTTAACAGACCCACTCTTCTTAAAACTGGCGTTATGCCTCTTCTCGGAGAATACCAACCAAGAAATTTGTCGCATGGAAACTTTGGACATAATCCACAATGTTCAACCGCGCGTTTCGTTGCACAATCCCAAACTTGACAAATACCTTCTCCGCACTCTTTTACGTAGTAAGGCTTTCCAGCAGTTTCTACGCAACCATCACATCCTTTCTTGTAGACAACTCGGCATTTGCAGTAGACGCCACAAGGAGGAAACTTCATTTCACTCAACCGTTAATGTCTGTTTCGCTTCAAATGTTTCCTCTCAATAAGATGCTACAAAGATTTATGTATACTGCTGACTTTTGACGGCGCCATCATTTGCCCACTTATTTGGATGGAAAAAAGGAATTAGCTTAGCTTTAAGGGGGCGCCATACACTTCATCAAAACATATATCTTGGAGACTTTTCCTTGGTCTAGCCGAAGGCTTTTCATCCGATACTCCTATAGTCACAAGGCAGATAATTGACAAATTTTTGGGTATCCTTAAGGCTTTTTTAACGCTGTCTATATTCTCTGGAACATGATCCGCGAGTGTTCCGATCCAACAAGTTCCATAATTCAAGGCAGTTGCAGCTAAGACCATGTGCTCAGTCGCAATCATTGGATCGAACAAAAACCAGTACGGTGCAATTTCAGGGTCTCCAAGAACCACTACAACAACGCTGGCATCGGCTACAAAATCTTGATCCGCAGATTTTGCCAGAAATTCCTTCCGTTCTTGGTCTTTTACTACTATGAAGCGCCAAGGTTGATTGTTTCCAGCTGAAGGCGCAAGTCTTGCAGCTTCTAGGATTTTCCTTAAATCTTTCTGAGGGATGGCAAATTTCTTGTATCTTCTTATACTCATCCTTCTTTCAATGATTCTGAAAAAGTTGCTTTCTGAATTCATGTTTTTCGACCTTCTTCTTTATAACAATCGTTCGTTGTGATAAGATTTTTGCAGTCAAGTAACTGTTGCTAGAACTTATTCATGCATGTCTTTTGACATCAAGTTTCCAAAAGCTCTCTTTCTGTCTTCGTTAAAATCTCAAATCCATCTTTTGTCACAAGAATTGTGTCTTCGAGAGTAGCACCACCATATTTTGGAATTGTAACTTTTGGTTCCAGAGCAAGCACCATTCCAGCTCTGATTGGTATCTGGTTGTTAGGTCCTATGATGGGAGGCTCATCTATTTCTAATCCCAGCCCATGTCCAACATACCTTCCAACATATTTCCCGAACCCCATGAAGTTGTTTTTGTAAATGGTATGTTCTATAACTTTTCTCGCAGAATCATAAATTCTGGAAACAGAGACACCTGACCTTATGGTTTCAAACGCATTTTCCTCAACCTTTTTCAAAAGATTGAAAATATCTTGGAGTTTCTTTTCTGCCTTGCCCACGACATAGGTTCTGGCTTCATCACAATGATACCCACCTGCGCATCCTACATAATCGATAACTACAGGTTCTCCTTTGCGAATTTTTCGATTTGATGCACCATAGGGATAGGCTGGGCTTAGCCCTGTTCCCGTTATTGTGAAGGCTCCATAGCCAGAAATTTTGGCGATGTTTGGACCAGAAGCCAGCATTCCGTGGAACATGGAGGCACCCCATCTTCTGTGGAAGATAAAACCTTCATTTCCTGCTTTTCTCATGGCGTATTCTATTTCCGCAGCCAGTTCGTTTTCTTGCATTCCAGTGGTGACAACTTCTTTTGCTCTTTTATGACAAGCATTTGTAAACTCTGCGGCTCTTTTTATCTGTTCAATCTCTTCTCTATCTTTCATCATTCTAAGTTCGTAGAAAACATGCGTCATATCAGAGAAATCTGCTTTCGGAAGAATGCCATTGATTCTCTTATACAAATCAAGCGAAATCAGTTTTTCTTCAATCCCTATGCTTCCTTTGTCTAGACCAAGTTCGCCAAGAGCATTACAAATATCCTTAGTGTCTCTCAACTCTAACATATTTTTTATGCAAGACTCTTTTCTAGCAATCTCCATGTTGACTCGAATTAGCAATACTGGATCGTCATCAAGTGGAACCATCAAGTAGCCATATTGGGCTGTGCCAGAAAAGTAGTAAACATTCCTAGATCCCAAAATAAGCATGCAGTCTAGATTATTCTCCTGCATTTTGGTTCTTAATTTTTCAAGCCTATTGATTATGTTCATCTGTTTAACCATGATTATTTCTCCTTTCAACTATGGTTCACGATTCGTCAATCCAGTTTTTACTTTTAGTTGCTGTTCTTCAAACCATTTTTTCAATATATGCTTCTCTCAGTCGTTCGAGATTTCTTAAGCAACAGGAGTAATGTTCCTCGAGTTTGACTAATTCCTTACATGCAAAATCAGGACATTCATAACAAAAACGGAAACCTCTTTCGAAACAGCAATTTCTTATTCTGCAATCCGGATTTCGTCCAGGCAACAAAAGAGATGATGAAAGAACAACTTCAGAGGCACATCCTTTGCACACGGCTCTTTGATCGGAAAGCCACTGCAACCCTTTCATGAATTCAGCAAAGTCAAAGAGCTTTGCTATTGAATCTGCATTATTAACGTCCCATGGCCAAGCATCTACATTAATCACTTCAGTGATTAAATGTTTGAGTCGCTCAGCGGATTCAGCAAAGCCCATTTTGAAGTGCTCATACTCTGGGGCAGAGTCTGCAGTAAAGTCCACAAACGCTAATTAATTTTTCTTCAGATTCGATCTTCATTCCAAATCCCTTAACCGTTAACTTATTTCAGTTCTTCACGTAGGAAGACTGTCTAACTATTGATGCATTTGCCGCAAAAATAAAAATAGTGCCGACAAGAGTCGGTTAAAAGCTTTAAAGAAGGAAACAGTACTTAGGCTTCTTCCGAAAGAGGGTGAAAGTTTGGTCAATAAGAACCTAGTTGGTAGATGCGGGCTGTACTGTGGTGCCTGCGGAATCTACAGAGCCTATAAAGACGACGGAGAACTCTTAACACGAATAGCGAATAATTTCAAATGTTCTCCAGAAAAAGTGCGCTGCGAAGGCTGCATGGCATTAACACCAGAATGCTGGGGGAACGGATGCAAAATCGTTCAATGCCTAAACAGTAAGGGTTTCCAGTTTTGCTATGAGTGTAGTGAATACGAGAAGAGAACATGTGAAAAATACGAGAAACTGGCTAAGAATTACTTGGAAAACGGTGAAGACATAAGAGCCAGTCTCACAAGAATCAAAAAAGGCGAAACAGAAGAATGGCTACACGAAAGCGAACAGAAATACAAATGCCCCAAATGCAAAAAACCCTTGCCAGTATATGGAACAAAAGGAAAATGTTACCACTGTGGAGCAGACCTCAGCAACAAAAACCAAAAATCCTGAATTTAAAAGGCATCGCTTTTTTATCTGAGGGAGCAAACTTGAAAGTAAATGTTAAAGAAGAGAATAGCAAAATTCTTGCAATTATGAATAGTTATGTTCGTGCTTTTGAGATGGCTGAGGCGAATTTGATGCAGAGTCTCCACTGGATCGATGATCCTAACTTTACTGAAATAGAAGATCACATCTCTGAACCCTTTGCCAGAGAAGGATTTCTGAGCATTATGATCTGGATTGAAAAACATGGAAAACCTGGCAAGAAAATGAGATTCTACGATATTAAGGTCAACATGCTCTCTCCAAGAATTGCCTATGTCATCGCGCTTCAAGAAATTCGTCCATCAGAAGGATGTGGAGAGACGAGCACAAGCAGAGTTAGCCTCGTCTTTCTCAAGAAAGCAAATGAATGGAAGATTATTCATGGACATTTTTCACCTATGCCTAAATAGATAAACCGAAGCCCGTGTGACATATGATGGCATATTTAGTTGTTCATGAAACTTCGAAGCAACCAGAGCCAAATAATGGTCTAATTTTTAATAGAGAGAAGGATTTCAGCCGTGAAAGTGGGATGTCTCCCGCAAATTCCCTCTTTTTCTGTTTTGCGGCTATTTTTCTTTTGGGGTAGTCTTTAGGTGGATGTTTTGCCTAAGCGTATTAGCAACGTGACCGTTTAAGTGTGACTTTTGGCGGTTACTTGGATAGGAGTTTGGATGTTGCTGAGAAGATGCTTGAGCAGTTGGAGGCTCTGGAAAAGCGTTTGCCTGTTTGGAAGAGTTTGGTGCGCGGGGCAGACGTGCCACGGGTCGAGCCGATCATGGATTATCATGACTCTTTGAAGTAGTGGTCTAACCGCTCTTCTTTCTTGGGTGCTAGGTCCATTGTTTTGCCTAGGACTGCGACTAGAGCTTTTGCGATCGATGCGTCTTTCTTGAAGTTTTCGTCTGTGCTGTTTTCTGCGTATCTGGCGTAGGCTTGCAGGATCGCTGGAAATGATGAGCCTGCTGTGTCTAGGGTTTTTTTCTTGCATGAGGCGTTTGACTTGGATTAGACCGCCGCGTTCGTATAGTAGTATTGTGGCGTGGACATGGTCAATGGTGGTTTTGAGGGTTTTTGTGTCGTATGGGTCTATTATGCCTAGGGGCTTGGCGGTCTCGGGTTGATAGGCTGCGTATGTTTTTGCCTTTCTTTCCGATTAAGCCATATGTGTCTTTCACGTCTAGTGTGTCGAGAGTTACGAGTCCGCCAAATACTGTTGCGAGGCGGGCTTCCTCGTATTCTGTTTCTGCTGCTGGGAATGTTGCCAGTAGGTTTATGTAGGCAGTTATCGGTAAGGGGCATCGTCGATTAAACTTATCCGCTTAGAGCATGGGGATCTGCTGTAAAGGATCTTCCAATAAAATCGAGTACGACAGAGAGAGGAATGTGTTCAGCCTGGACAGAAAAGACAAGAACTCCTTGGACATTGAGTAGCAAAAGAGTATAGGATAAAACTCATAAAATTGGAAGTTATTTAAGATTGCCGGAGTAATTGCTTTTGTGGAAGTTTTTTCCCAAATTATGCATTGTTCTTCATTCTTGTTCCAATCTTTTCAGTAGCAGCTTATACGATTGTTTATTCTTATCTCGAATATCAAAAAGGAGATGAAATAATGGCGTGCAAAGGAACTTTCTCGACTCGCTCAAATCCTGCAGGCGTTTAACAGTGGATAAAAGGCTCAGCTTTGCTTCGCACAAATTGTCTTTAGCAACTTCTTTTAATCGCATATGTTAGCAGAAATTCGGTAGCTCGCCTTAAAAAAAACATTTATAACATTCTCTAAATAATCAATCATTATGACAGATAAAAATAGTGCAGTCGCAAAAACAATCCAGACTTATGAAGAGTTTGCAGAGGATTATTACAACACTCATTTTGATATAAATGAGATTAAAAATATTGCGGATTTTTTCATTCAGAATTTGAAAGGACAAAAAATTTTGGATGTTGGTTGTGGTCCGGGCAGGGACGCAAAGTATTTTTCCGAACACGGTCTAGATGTTATTGGAATTGATTTGACTTCTAATTTCGTAAAAATGGCTTCCAAAAATGTCCCAAATGCCAAATTTATTCAAATGGATATGAGAAATCTTAATTTTTCAGAAAATAGTTTTGATGGCATTTGGGCTTGTGCTTCATTTTTGCATATTCCAAAAAACGAAGCGAAAAATACTTTACTTGGATTTGAACGAGTTTTGAAACCCAATGGATTTCTTTATATTTCTGTCAAACAGGGAACTGAAGAAAAATTTGTCAAAAAAGAAGAATACAGAGGGAAAATAAAATTTTTTGCCTTTTATACTGAAGAGGAATTCAAAAATCTGATTAAGTCTTGCAATTTCAAAATTCTGAAAGTTATAATTGACAAAAAGAAAGATACTTGGATAAATGTTTTTGCGATTAAAGAACAGATGACGACCCTTTGCAACTCTCCATCACTTAGCTCGTCAGGACATTGCACTCTGACGCGGTACTAACACAATCACTTAACATGGGTTAAAAGACTTCGCTTCTTGCAGTCGCTTCACCCAAATGTTACAGAAAGAGACGGCTACAAGATATACAGAAAACGCAAATAATCTCTCTAAAAAGTGGGGAGGGTTCGTTGAAAAGTGCGGTGATGGGATTTGAACCCACCACAGCGTGGAGATTTCTCCCACATTTCATTTTTTTCTTTGTAATAGCATAGGTCGATCATTCGACAAGCCTTGACGATTTCTTCCAACATCAGAACCCTTTGTTCTGATTTTCGACCTTGCTTTCTTCAGGATAAGAGCGCGAAAACTAGATATTCATCTTCATGGAAGCTAGTTCTATTCATTCTCGCGAAAATATGGCAAAAGGAAGGCAAACAGAATGAAACTATCTTACTATGAGATTTTCAAGTATTCGGATATACTTAATCCAGTCTCTCCAACCACATTGTTCTCTGCGGGAAAGCTTGCTGAATTGGACCCGAAAAAGATAGTCCTTGACCTTGGAAGTGGAAAAGGTTTTCCTTCTCTTTTGTGGGCGAGTATATTTGGAGTTCGAGTTGAAGGATTTGACATTACCAAAAAGTATGTGAGATATGCAAATTCGCGTGCCAAAATGCTGAATTTATCGCATCGAGTGAAGTATTTTGCTGGAGACATCAGAGAATTAAGGTTTAACAGGAAATATGACGTGATTGCTTCTTTGGGACTTGGAATAGCGCAGGTATATGGAAATGTCGGTGATGCTTTGAGAATTTTCAAAACGATGCTGAATGAGGATGGCGTCCTAGTTTTGGCAGAACCTGTTTGGCTTGTGAAGCCTGTTTCCTCAGAAGTGCTGAAAGCTCTTGGCGAGGCTGAAGACAGCTTTCTTACCAAGTTTGAAATAGAGCAATTGTTAGGACAAACTGAGTTCCAATTGTTAGGACATTTTGTTTCCTCAAAAGAAGACTGGGAGCTTTATGTTCGACCAATCTACATTGCTATGCGTGAAATTATTGAAAGCGAGAGCGAACTTGCAGACGAGGCTCGAAGAGTCATGAATGGCTTCGGAGCTGAATATGAGGCTGTTGGTCAATATTGGGATGTGATTCTCTGGATTGTCAAAGCCCATTAGAACCTCAAAGGAATCAATTATGTTCTTGGTGAGCGCTACTAAACTAAAAGCAAGAAATAATAGGAAACGGTTTTTCTTTTTACGTCCGAAGTGAACGGGATCGGTTTGAAGGCAATTTCAAAAGAAACTGCTAGACAATTTCTTGTTTGCAGGCAAGATTTTGGGCGAAATGAGAGAAAAGATGGAACGCTGGCAGCGATCAAGAAGCTAGAATGTGTACAGATAGATCCGATTCGTGTTATCCACCGCAACCAACACTTGGTCCTGCACAATAGGGTAAGCGACTATAACCCGTCATATTTGGAAACACTACTATACAAGGACAGAAAGGTATTCGAGTATTGGTGCAATGAAAAATCGATAATTCCTATAGAAGAATTTCGATATTTCAGATATCGAATGCAGAACTACATGGATTTTCACTCACCTTTTTATGAGCGCTTAAAAGCCAATCGCGAAAAACTCAAAGCTGCAATACGTCATGTTCAATCTAGGATCGATGCTGAAGGCCCACTTTGTGCAGAGGATTTTAAGGAGGATGGACGAGTAGATAGTAGAATCGCGCAACGTGTTTTGAATCTGCTGTGGGATTGTGGCGAAGTCATGGTTCATCATGTTGAGAAAGATCGTCGATATTATGATTTGACGGAACGTATTTTGCCAAATGGTTTGAAAGTCGAAATACCTAGTCAAGATGAATACGAGCAATTTATGCTCGAAAAATATATGAAGGCTTATGGATTAGTCGATGTGCGCGATTGGGGGTTCGGTTGGCTCTCATTAAAAAGTGCTCAACGAAAGGCGATAATTAGACATATGGAAAAAAACGGAAAGATTTGTCCGGTAAAGGTAGAAGGGGTCAAAATTGTGTATTACATTCTGGAAACATATTTGAATGTCATTGACGCGTCGAACGAATCTTTGAATGAAGAAAAAGTCCGTTTTGTTGCACCTCTTGACAATCTCATTTGGAATAGGCGAATGATTTCTGAAGTATTTGATTTTGATTATACATGGGAAATTTACAAAGTTCCAGAAAAGAGGCAATATGGCTACTATGTCTTGCCCATCCTTTATGGTACAAGATTCATGGGAAGACTTGACCCTAAATTAGACAGAACCAAAAAAACGATGATCATCAACTCCCTACTTTTAGAGGAAAAATGCTTTGAAAAACACTTTATTTCCGAATTAGCAGTAGCCCTCAGGAAGTTTCTCCGTTTTCATGATGTCTTTCAAATGAAGATAATAAAGACAGAACCAAAAAAACTAAAGAATGTGCTGTTAGCAGAATTGAATCACTTTGTCTCTTTATGAATGAAACGCGAGCACAACCAAGCTCATTCAGGTGAGCATGTTTTGAAAATAAGTCATTCCAAAAATTTGCGTGTTCCCTCTTGCTTTTATCCATACTATGCTGATTTGAAACAGTCTAAGGAGCAAAATATGATGGTGTTAGAGAAAACTCATTTTGATGCCTTCTTAATGGCTGGTGTAGTTTCCTGCAACAATACTGCAGGCTAGTTTGGTCTAGACCATTAAAAATACCGTCTTTACATATTGAAACAGTTGAAGCAACTTGTCTATTCCTCAGAATCTGAGGAGTCGAAATACTCAAAACCACTTCTTCATCTCTCAGGCTGAAAATTTTAAACATGTTTTTGGACAAAGGTTCACTTACCTACATTGAATTGACAAGTTTCCTTAAAAATGAACTTGAACAGATATGCGGGAAGGTTTGCATATTGCTTGAAATTTCAATAACAATAGGTTGCTATTGTGCCTATTTAAGTCACGTCTCTGGAAGCGATTGCTTCTCGCTGTTCTCGTTGATTTTTACACAATGTCCAGCAACATTTTGGATTGTCGTAATAGTCTCTCGACATGCTCATGAGACCCTTGTCATTTGTCATTATGGCAATTTCGGCTTCCCACGTGGATGTTAATATAATGGTTTTCATGTCCGAGATGACCACGTTGCAGTAACATTTCAGAGTTTTCGGACGGTCAATGTCTTTCAACTTCGCAGTTTTCATCGGTTTCTTCACAATTGCGAATTTGGGCGATACTACATGATGGGATGGAGTGTTCATCTGCCAGGATATTTTGAAATCGACTTACGAGAAGATGACCTTAGTCGTTTACTGTTGTTGCTCAAACTACCGAGTTGTTCAAGAACAGCCAATGAACATTCATGGTTTAAACGTTCATTTGCCTTTCTTAAGAAGTTTTAAAGCTGAAAATGATTTGATTGCATTCCCCCGTGACTTTTTGCCCGAAAAAAGATTTGGTTATTGGATTGCAGCAGCACGAATGGGTCTTGAACCGAATCGGAAAACTCAAAAGGCAATTACGTGCGAATCCACCTTTAGGTATTTGGAAATCGCAACAAGAGATACCTAAGAAATGACAACGATTCGCTCATTCAAGAATGAGAATGACCATCGCAACCATATGTCTATGTATTCCTCGATTCATGGAACAGTGAATACACATTTAGCTTGATGTTGCCTTAAACAGACTGCGCTAAGGTCTAAGCGTATTGGGCGGCGAAACTAAGAAGAGCCTAAAAATTTTATCACCAAATTACGCTTTAAAAAAAAAGAATGGATCATGTTACTTGAAGAGTATAGGACGATGACGGAAGATGTGCTAAAAATTTAGCTCTTCCGCATGACTGTGAAGGCTATTTCTCTGTTTTTGGAAAAGCCCAGCTTTTCATACATGTGGATAGCGGATGCATTGTTGATTTTCACGAATAAACTGATAATTCGTCCCTGGACCGCCAGTTCTGCCGCCAAGCGACTCGTGCAGGCTGTTGCGAATCCTTGGTTTCGATAGGCTTCGTCTGTTATTATGTTACCGAGTTGGGCAATCTGAGACGTGACTAGATGAACACCTGCAGCACTGACTATCTCACCGTTATGTCTCACGCAGTAGTATGGTCCGACTTTAAACTGTATCGGAGTCCAGGCGTCAGCGTGATGTTCAACATGAAATTTGTTTAGCAATTCTGACTTTTGTTTGTCAACTCTTTCAACTTTGATATCATTATGTTCAAAGTGTCTCGGATTGTCAGTAATCATTTGTAGTTCAATGTGACTATGCAAAATTGTGGAATATTTTTTGAACAAATTGATATCGGTTAGTTGACAAAGCGAGATGAATTCGTTTGCAGTTTCATTCAAAACCTTCTTTATGAGAGCTTGTTTGATGTCTGGCGGTGCATTTCCCAAAACTATGCTCGGCGTTGAGAATGCACGGTAAATAGTAGATACGCCAACAATCTTGCCTTTTTCAATGGCACTGTACACGTCACTTACTTGAAGAAGAGGCGAATAAAGGTCACCGAGTGGCAGAACATTAACGACTGGATCTTGTGCTAGAAATTTTCTACAAGAACTTAGTAAGCTCGCAGACATGACTTTCTGAATCTGCAATTTTTCACCATTAGTTCACACACGTAACCTCTGTCACGCTTGGAATCAAGTATCTGTCTTTTTATGTGGCACACTTTTCTGTTCTCTTTTATCTGGATTTCGCTCTTGCCCAAATGGTCTGGCTACTGAAGCTCTGCTCCCTCTTGCGCGTGCCACGGCATTGACTTTTCTGCAGCATACAGGGTTGTCATAGTAGTCTCGGCAAACCCTTATCAGGTTCCTGTCTTGAGTTATCACAGCAGCTTCGCTTGTCCAGTTTGCAAAGGTCAGCAAAGTCTCCATGTCTGAGATAATCATTCCTAATGCGTAGCACAAGAGTCTCACTTCGCCTAATTCTAAGAGGTTTTCAGTTTCCAGTACTTCAGAGGTTACACCCATGTTAAGCCGTACTTTACGTCTTTCTTGGGCTTCGACTAGTGAATCACGTATTTCCTTCAGAACTGAGGGGTGGGATACAAAAACAGTTATTTCTTTTCGGGCTGTCCTAATAAGATCTCTCATTTTGTTAACTATATTTTTTTGTCCTTTGATGATGTAGGCTAATTCCAGTTCTTCTGGTTTCTCTGCACTGTCGTAAATTGGGGTCAACTGTTCAACTAGAATGTCTACTTCCTTGATCCTCTGGTTAAGGTAATTTACCAACTCTTGCTTTAAGTTGGCAAGAGCTTCTTTCGGTGGCATAGCTCTATAAATGTTAGGGTTGCCCTGCTGAACCATAATCATCCCTTTTTTTAACAGTCCGTCTAAGGCATAGTAGATTTTGGAGTCTAGAATGCTCGTTTCCTTGCATATCGTGCTTGCTGTGACCTCGGGGTGTACTAGCAATGTTAAATAAGTCAATGCCTCATGAGTCGATAGTCCTAACTCTTTTAGATGTGAAGCGATTCTGTCCCGGACTGTTACCTCTACGACGTCGACCAACGTATGGCTCTCCTATTTCCTACCAAGTTGTTAGCAGAAAATCCTTAAATAGTTTACTACTCCTTTTGAGCAGTAGAAACATGAATGGTGAGCAAAAAATCGTAAAGGAGATGAAAAATATGAGCAAAAAACCGAGCTGTTTCGAAACAGAATCTAGTCAGAGTGGTTGCGGCTGTGGTGCTCCAAGCGTTGAAGATGTTGTGAAAGAGAGATATGGACAACTTTGGGCAAGTCAAACACCAAACGAACCAGAACAGCAGAAGAAATTAGCAAGTGATATGTCGGCACATGACGCTCTTATCAAAGAATTGAAGCCACAAAAAGGAATGAAAGTACTCGACATTGGTTCTGGAAGTGGCGTGACTGTACTAGCCATCGCGGAAAAAATCGGACCTACTGGGAAAGCTGTAGGCATCGACTTCACCCCAGAAGGGATAGCCTTAGCTAGAGAAAAGGCCAAACAGAGAAAACTCGAGAATATTGTAGAGTTTCATCAAGCAAACGCCAAAGAACTGCCGTTTCCGGATAATACTTTCGATGCTGTGATAAGCGAATGCGTTGTATGCCTAATTGAGGACAAACAGAAGACCTTAAACGAGAAAGTGCGCGTGCTCAAGCCAGGTGGACGTGTGATTATGCACGATGTTATCATCTGGGCGCCAATGCCATCTGTTATGCGAGAAAATCAGAAACTCTATTGCGGGTGTGTAGGCGGAGCAGTAGACCTTGACGAATACGTGGAGATTATGAAAAAGGCAGGCTTAACAAACATCAAAACCGTTGACTTCTCGAAGAGCTTCAGGAAAACGATGAATGCCGGTATAATCGCGCAGGCTTTAGAACTAAAAGAAGAGAAAGAATTCCAAAACATAGTGAATTTCGTTAGAAAAGGCGGACTTGGCTACACTCTCTTGGTAGGAACGAAAAGGCAATCCTAAACAAAGCATCAATTCTATGCATTTCTCTTTATTTTTCTCTACTCAAAAATTATATGAAAAGTTGATACGTTTAAAGGAAGAATCAGTCATTATTGATCTAAAAAATCACAGGGAGAAAAGACGAAAGATCATTGCCGTCATATGACAGCAAAAAACTAATCCCGAACACCTCTAAGAATTACTTTTCAGAGTGCAGTTACGGGTTATGAGGTGGGACTGTACACCCGTCTCAAGGCTGTCTCGCTAAAAAGAGAAGTTTGCCGTAATTGGTTTCGAGATGCTCTTAAACAAGAAGAGGAAACGAAAATGTCAAGAATAATTGCAGGAAAAACAGAAATTGAATGCCGCTTGATCGTTTTTGACAAGAATGGAACACTTGTTGATCAAGAACTGTTCCTCTTGAGTTTAGCGAAAGCCCGGTTGCAGTGCCTCTGTGACAAGGTAGGCGGGCAAGTAGCAGACTTGTGGAAGAAAGCCGTCGGAACTGACTTAAAAAACGAATACGTTGATCATGACGGCCCGCTAGCAACTGCACCTCAGCGAGAAGAACTACTGATTGCTGCATCAGCAATATATCAGTGCGGTCAACCGTGGAGTGCAGCAAAAAAGATAGCTCAGGATGCGTACCATTGTGCAGATGAGTCTCTGAAGCCTTCTTATGGATGTGTTCTACTTGAAGGAGTAGCTGAAACGCTGAAACTATTGAAATCCGGTGGATTAAAACTGGCTGTTGCGACAACAGACAGTCATAAGAGGGCTGAAGAAGCATTAAGATTCCTTGGTGTAGCACATCTCTTTGACGTGATTATTGGCGGAGATGACGTAGAAAACTCCAAACCTGCGCCAGACATGGTATTAGAAGCATGCAAGCAAACTACTTTTGCACCTAACGATTCTGTGGTTGTGGGCGACTCTGCGAGTGATACCATGATGGGAAGGAACGCTAAAGTGAAGAAATGTATTGGTGTCTTAACAGGATTTACCTCAAAGGAAGAACTACAACGGATCGCAGACGTCGTTATCAATTCTGTGACTAAACTCAAAGTCAAAGGCGATTTGGCCCACAGAAAGGAGCTCTGCTGAGGAGGAAAATTTGTGAAGGAAGAGGAAGCTTTTGAGAGATCATCAGTGTTGACTGAAGAAATCGCAAAGATTGTTGAGAGGGCTTGTAGAGAATCAACCAATTGTTTTGGTTATGGTGTATGGACGCATCATATTTTGCAAGTGGTCAAATATGCTAAACTTATGGCTAGAAAACTTGGCGCTGATGAAGAAATTGTTGAGATTGCTGCTTTGCTTCATGATTATGCAAGTGTTAAAGATTGTTCGCTGGTTGAGGACCATCATATTCGTGGAGCTGAATTAGCTGAGGAAATTCTGAGGAAATATAACTGTCCAACAGATAGAATTGAGCAGGTTAAGCTTTGCATTCTAAGTCACAGAGGAAGCAAGAAAATGGAAAAGTCAACCAAAGAAAGTGTTTGTGTTGCTGACGCGGATTCAATGGCTCATTTCAATTACATCTCCTCACTGTTTTATTTAGCATTCTCTATTCACAGAATGAACATAGACGAAGCAAACGATTGGGTTATGCACAAACTTGAAAGAAGCTGGAACAAGTTAAGTTCGGAAGCAAAAGAGATGATCAAGGACAAGTGCGAAGCAAGCAAACTACTTTTGCACGGTTGAAAACTTTATGTCAAAGAAAAAGGAGTAGGTAACATGAATGAGGCTTACCAAAATCGTTCAAAACTCAAGAACACTAAAAGAGCCATAGAATATCTAAAGAAAAATAGATTCCTCCCTTCTAGATTAGTAATAGATCATAATAGGTGATTTAGTGATGAACAAACTAATCTTCATGTCTGATGAAGCAGAAGCTGTTCTAGCTTTACTCGCGTATCGCAAAGCTGGAAAGAATCTTTCTGAGGAAGATTGGCAATCTCTGTTTACCAGTGAGGGTTTTCGACGGCTGCAACAACGCGAACGCTCCATGGGCAACTCGTTTACAAATGATGATTTTCGAACTTTTGTACTATCCGACAGCCTGCTTCAGCAAACTGAATCTCTTTCCTATACGCTGAACAAGTGGCTCAAAATGGATCTAGATGAAGCCGCACATCGAGCTCTGACTTACCTGCCCATTGATGCACAACTGATAGCAAAGATATACCCCGCAATTAAGCCGAAACCCAACTCATTTGTGTTTGAATCAGAAACAAATCCGGCGATCTTTCTGTATCTTGATCCAAAAATCAGCGCTGAAAAATTGCTAAATACGCTTGCACATGAACTGCATCACATTGGACATGCAACGTATGATAAAGCCGTGTTGGAATCAAATTGGTGGAAAGCATTGCCTGCTCCAAAGCGCGCAGCATTGGAGTGGATTTTTGCCTTCAAAGAAGGGTTGGCAATGTTGGCTGCAGCAGGCGGACCGGACATTCACCCGCACTCTTCTAGTTGTGATGAAGACCGTGCACGATGGGACAAAGACGTGCGTAACTTCAATACTGATATTAGAAAACTGGAACAGTTCTTCTTGGATGTGCTCAATGGTCACCTTCGAGGAGAAGCAGTTTGGAAAACAGGTTTCACTTCCTTCGGCGAGCAGGGACCTTGGTACACAGTTGGATGGCAGATGGCGGTAATAATTGAGCGGCAATTAGGTAGACAAGTTCTGATTGATACAAGTTGCGACCCGCGACGACTACTGATTGTTTACAATGAAGCAGCTCGGGCACACAACAAACATACAGAACAGCCTATTTCGCTATGGTCAAAAGAGTTGGTTGAAGGGTTAAACTGATTAACAATCACCTTAAAAGCACAACTCCTGAAAGGTGTTGGAAATAATGCACTCTACCTCATAAATTTGACTTCTGGTCAGAGGTTAGCGAATGAAGAGTCGACTTCCGTTCATTGCGTTGTTCATGGTTGCCATAATTTATGGTCTTATTGATGTTGCACTCAGGTTTGTAGGAAATGAGAACTATTTTTCAGTTGTGTTTTTTATTTTTCTTTTTTCCACCCTTTTGTTATTGCCTATTGTAAAACTTGGCAAAGAATTAGGTAAAGTAAGACCACTGAAAGAACTGAGATTGATAGTGCCTTTGGGTTTTTTTCAGGTTGCAACATGGTTTCTACTGTATTTTGCAGTAATGAATACATCAATAGCTAATGCCGTGTTTGGATATATGACTACCCCAGTCTTTGTGATAGTCTTATCACCGTTTCTTTTGAAAGAACAGATTAACCAACACATTACAGTAACCCTTGTTTTGGCACTTGTAGGAATCATGCTTATTTTTGATCCTCGAAATCTGATGCAGCATGTCGCTCCTATCGGAATAGTGAGTGGCATTCTTTCAGGGTTCTCATATGCGATGGTCGAGGTTCTTCAAAGAAAATTGAAGGACCGCTACAGTCCATTTTCTTTGACTTTTCTAGGAAAGTCTGTCGGTATGATGATCATGTTTCCATTCTTCTTGCTGAATGGGACAGCTGCGCCAGGCATGATTTCTATGATGGTTATTTTACTACTAGGTTTGGCAGGACTCAGTGGGGGAATATTGATTTGTTACGGGTTGAAACACATATTAGCACAGAGTGCAACAATAATCTTGTTGTTGGAACCATTCATATCAATAGTCGCCGCGTTTATAATATTCTTTGAAATCCCTTCTTTATTGGCAGTATTTGGAGCAAGTCTCCTGCTGATTGCTGACATCATCGTAATCAGAAATCAATCATAGCGGGCGGCACATAACACAATATCTTCGCCTTTTTGAGCATCAACGCTTGTCCCATGGAATGTGCATTAAGCCAACTAGATATTTTTTGTTAATAGAATAGATATCTTAAATTAACGAATAAGTTAACAAAACATTGTGTAATGCTTACATCTCCATTAAACCATGAAGACAAGCCTTGCGCGCGCAGCAATATTCGCCTTCAAAGCTTTTTGATCAGCATTTACTTGTTAAATTTTGAATAAGACTTGGAATTTCCGTCAGAGACCTTACAGTATAGCGGGCTTGAAACTTCAGCTTTTTTGAGGCATTTCTATTTACTATGAGAGATATGCCGCCAGCTCTTTCTGTAGCCTGCGAATCATAAATAGCGTCTCCGACAAAAAAGAAATTTCGTTCATTTAGTTTTTTCAAGGCAAGTAAGATGGTCTCAGGGTTAGGTTTCAATTTTTTCACGTCCTCTCGGGTAACGATTACATCGAAAAAGTTTCCTATTCTATGCATAGAAAGTATACGATTTGCTGCTTCTCTGGAAGTGCTTGTTACTAAACCCATCTTGTATCCAAGTTCCTTTAACTTACGCAAGGTAGGAATGGTGTCTGAGAAGATTTTTGAACGGTTAGCCCACAACAACTCGTAACTCTTCAAAAACTTATCCATTTCGGTATGAAATCGTTTAGCCTCTTTCCAACCAAAGTTCTTTTCGACATATTCAATGGCTTTGTTACGCATAAGAATCGATCTTGTCTCTCCCTTCAGTAGATTCGAAGGCATTCCTAACTCGACGAGCTTCTCCTTGGTTTTAATCCTGAAATCAATAATAGCCTCTTGATCACCTTCCATTGATTGAACCAGTGTCCCTTCGAGGTCAAATAATACCACAATCAAAATGAATTCTCCACCAAGTCACGGAGAATGTGTCATTAATGCCTACTTAAATTGTTTCACTTTTATTTCTATCTCTCTATCTTTCTCGATTAAGATATTTGTTTTTCAATTGCGCCATCCATTAAATGTTTCACCAATTGCGTGTGCAAATACAAAAGCGACTCCAATTCGCGGAATTTAATGATCATGCCATCTTTTGACGGCATAATAAACAAATAAATTCACAGCATTAGGTTTAACACTCTAGGAGCGAACGAAAGTGAAGAAAGGTAGTCCTTATGACAGAAGATATGCTGATCGAGATTACTATTGGGGAAAGAAACCATCTGCAATGTGCGATATGATTATACAAATTACGAGTCCGAACGCAAAGTTTCATCCTCGATTGTTGGACCTTGGATGTGGTGAAGGAAGGAACGCTGTTTATTTTGCGAAACATGGTTTTGAGGTTGTTGGTTTGGATATCTCTGCAGTTGGCTTGGAGAAAACGAAAAGATACGCTGAAGAGGAAGAAGTTCAAGTAAGAACCATTCATGCTGACATCAACAATTATCAACTAGCAGAGATGTATGACGTTATATTTTCAACTGGAACCTTGCATTATTTATCACCAAAGATTAGAAGGCAAAAATTCCAAAATTACAAAAGTCACACTTCACCTAATGGTATAAATGCTATGTCCGTCTTCGTCAAGAAACCATTCATCCCTAGAGCACCAGACGCTGATGAAAACGCTTTTTTCTTTAAATCTGGAGAATTGACGGATTATTACTGGGACTGGGAGATTTTATTCTGTACAGAAGAAATATTTGATTGTATGTCGAGTGGCATTCCTCACAAGCACGCGGTCAGCAGGATGATTGCAAGGAGGCATAGCAATGACGAGCATTAATGTGCTGAGGTTCTTAAACAGTTGAGACAAGTTGTATCACTTGCGATTCGTTAACCCTGCCCGCACCTTCATTTGTTGCTCTTTAAGCCATTTTTCAATGCCCGCATCTTTCATTCGCCTTAAATTTCTCAAACAATAAGGATAGTGCTCCTTAAGTGTGATCAGTTTACTGCATGCGAACTCGGGGCATTCATAGCAAAAACGGAAACCTTTTCCGAAGCAGCAGTCTCTTATTTTACATTCTGGATTTTGTCCAAGCAAAAGCAACGATGTGGAAGGAACGATTTCAAAGGTGCATCCTTTACATGAGGGTTTTTGATTGGAAAGCCATTGCAATCCTTTGAGGAATTCGTGGTAATTAAAAAATTTCCTATTTGATTCTGGGTCATTGATGTTCCATGGCCAAGCATCAACTTGAACCATTTGAGTAACAAGATATAGAAGCCGTTCTGCACTCTCAGCAAAACCCATGTGAAAACCTTCGTACTCCGGACAAAGTCGACAGTAAAGCCCACAAGCACCTACTAGCTTCTTTTCTAATTCGATGTCCATACCTTTCACTTGGAAAGTTTATCTTAAGTCGCTTGCATTTATCAGTTTTCTAGTCAGACGACGGTACAATCAATTTATTAAAGTTAGAACGACTTTTCATACGGTAAGTGTTGCAATCAATGAATGAATTATTTGTGCAAACTACGCATGACAAAGTGGCGCATGACTTTATAGAGTTTGCTAAGTGTAACCGTTATGGACTTGAAATTACCTCCTTTGCGTTGCCGTGGATACTTGATGGGAATTGGAAAACTCTCCTTAGATCTTATAGATTGGCTTTGAAAGATTTTGATAATGAAGTGTCAGTTCATGGAGTTTTTATGGACATGATTACCGTCAGCAGAGATGATAAAATACTATATGTAGTAAGAGAACGTATTTTAAACGATATTCACATCGCAGAGCAACTTGGAGCGAAAATAGTAACTTTTTGTTCATGCTTTAATCCGTCTATTGCCATGAGTGCACCGGGATATGTAGAGGGATACAAACAAAAACAGATTAAGTTCTGGGCTCAAATATTAGATTCAATCGCTAATAGTCAAATTACTTTAGTTTTTGAAAATCTTTGGTATCCCAAACCTGAACTTGTGAAAGACATTGTAGAGGGCGTTAACCATGAAAAGTTTAGAACGTTGCTTGACACTGGTCACGTTAACATTTACTCTAAAGTACCAATTGAAAGATGGGTTGAAACCCTTGCAGACTGTTTGGCTTACGTGCACTTGAACGACAATCATCAAGATTCCGATAGTAATCTTGCGCCAGGCGACGGAAACATTAATTGGAACAAGTTTTTTGATGCATTGAAGATTCATGGACTTAAGCCTCCAATATGCCTGGAAGTCGAAGCCTACGGAAAACGCTCCAAACTTGAAAACATCAAAAGAGCCATAGAGTATCTCAAAAAGATGAAATTTTATCCATTTTGAGCCTTAGCCTCAATAGAAATCAAAAATTAGCAACCGATATCTAATCCGCTTACGTAAAATTTGTCGCCATAAATCTGCTTAAAAGAGGCACTAGCAGTTAACGGCTTAATCATTGTTACACCATTACTTCTAGAAATTAGCATGTAATTGTGTGCTCGATAAATCCGCATTACTTCATCATCTGTAACTGCTCTGTCGTAAACAGCAGTTCTTGCGTCGTTTTCCGCTTTCTCTACAAGCTTTTCCAAACATTTTCTAGATAGCGCCACAATTTCTTTTATTTGTGTACCGTTCTTGTCTTTTTTGAGTATAACATAACCTTGTTCTTCCACTATGTAGTCTTTCGCGTTTATGCCTTCGATTCTCATAATAATATTCAAATACTCTTTGTCGCGGATTGTGAAACCAGTCTTTGTCTTCGAATATTCATTGTAGATTTTGAGAATCTTGTCAAGGTCCGGCTGTTCTCTTGTTTTTTCTTTATAAGTTTTGGCGTGGTTGCTTGGAATTATTTTGTATGCACTTGGAAATTCTGTTAAATCTTTGTAGCCCATAGTCTTGTATAAGTTGTATGCTATTGACGTTGGCACGGTGCTTAGAAATGAGAAAGAGTAACTTTTTTGCCTGAAATATTCATGTGTAGCGCTCATTAAAGCAGTGCAAATTCCCCTTCTCATATAACCAGGTAAAGTTGCAACGCCGTATACACCGCCAATGTACTCTATATCTTCATCCAGATTTCGAGTAGGCAAATCCCAAACGCCGACAAATCCTACCAAATGTTCATTTTCAGTTGCGCAGAAGCCAATTGGTCCATTCTTTGCCCGTGGATCAATTTTAACAATCTTTTCAAATTCTTTTAGGTTGAAGGGTAAATGAAAAGCTTGATCCATCAGCGGCAGAAGCTCATTTTTGCACTCCAACTCTCTGTAAGTTGAAATTTTCAACATTTCTTTACTCTCTGTTTTCAGCACTACTTTACATACGACTCGGTTATCCAAACCTTCACTCTATGAGTGTCCATACGCGCCCTAAGCCCTATGGGCAAAGGCAAATTAGGAGTGTAATGTCCAAAATCCATGCCCGCAATTGTTGGAAAATCAAACTCTCTGGTCACATCCAAAACAACTTCTTTGATTTCGTTCGTCATGTCCTTTACCGTATTAGTCTCTTCACCTCTTATTTTACCGATTAACATACCCTTCGTCTTATCAAATAAGCCAGTTTCTCTTAAGTGAACCAGCATAAGGTCGATTTCTTTCAACGGTCTGGTCATGCACTCCCAAAAGAAAATAACATTTTCCTTCAATTTGGGAAAATATGGCGTTCCAAGCAACTGTTCAATTCCAGACAAGTTTCCACCCAGTAACCTACCTTCAGCCTTGCCTTCTCGCCAAACTTCCCAACGCGTAAATGCAGGCAACAACCCTAACGGCTCAGCGCTCTTGGTGACTTTAAAGAAAAGATCCATCTCATACTTCGCTTCCTTACTACTTATGTCTTCGCCAAACCCGTTAACAACGTCCGTTTGATGAAGACCAACCAATCCAGTCTTAGCCAAAAAAGCCAAGTGAAAGACTGTGATATTACTCATTCCAACGAATATTTTTGGATTGACTTTGATCAAATCAAAATCTAGATAATGTAGAGTTCGAATTGCGACAAATCCGCCTAGTGCGCAAATAATTGCCTTCACATTTTTATCCGCAAACATGTTGCTTATATCTTCTGCTCTTTGAGTGTCAGTTCCAGCCATATATTCGTTGTATTGAAGTTTGACGGTTTTTCCTTCCTTCACATTAAAACCAAACTTTTCAAGATTTTCAATTCCTTTGAGATATTTCTCTTTGAAAGGCAAGACTGGATAAGAAGGCGCAATCACTCCGATAGTGTCGCCGTCGTTGAGTTTTGGTGATTTCAGAAACTTCATATTTAAGCCTCATATTCAATTTTTTACCTGAGCTTATGCCCGCACCAATGGCAATTCTTGAAATCTGAAGAGACGGCAATAGGATTGCCGCAACTTGGACAGCGCCATTTTTGCTCTTGTTCCAAAAGCCAATCTTGAATTTTCTCATCCTTAATCATCTGAAGATTTCTTCTCACGTCTATTCCAAATTTTGAATTCATTTTGGCAAATTCGTCAAATTTTTGGCAAGCATTGTATTCAAAACATTCGGAACAGAATTTTAATTTTCGCGAGTTTAAACATTTCAGAATCTTACAATTCTTTCCCCAATCTCTTTCATGAGACCAGCCATGAAGACTTACTGTTTGACAACCATCACATCTAACTTCTTTTGGAAGACAACCGTGCCTCTTAGCCACTTTCTCTTGAAACACTCTAGAATCTTTATATGCTCGATAGATTGGACAGATTCCACAGTAGAGACCACATCTGCCTACAAGATTTTTGTTAGTCATTCATCAACCTCTTCCCTATTTTATCCATTTGTTATCCATGCAAATTTACTCTCACACGATACATAAGTATTCCAACGGCAGTTGACGGCACAAATCGGTGCTTCAACAGGTTCACGCGATATTTTAAGGACAGTCAATTGCTGGTAAAACATTTATATTTTGAGGGACCTCGTCCTGACGTATGAATACTATTGAAGAAATAAGGAAATTTGTAGAAGATGAGTGTAAAAAGTATTATAACAATTTCGGATACGAAATTTGGCTTTATCACATTCTTCCAGCCGCAAAGTACGCCAAGATTTTGGCAACTAAATTCGGTGCGGATGAAGAAATAGTTGAGGTCGCTACTTTGTTACATGACATAGGAAGTATAAAATATGGAGATGTAGAAAATCATCACGCCCTTGGGGCGGAGGGAGCCAAAAGAATTTTGAAGAAATTCGGTTATCCTCAAGAAAAAATCGAGAAGATCACACACTGTATTCATTCGCATAGAGGAAGCAAAAAGATCAAAAGACAAACTAAAGAAGCAGAATGTGTTGCAAGCGCAGATGCAATGGCACATTTTGATAATATTCCATCGTATTTACATTTTTCTTTTGTCAAACTTCAAATGAATATCTCTGAAGGAACTGAATTTGTAAAAAGTCATTTGGAAAGAAGCTGGAATAAGTTAATTCCAGAGGCAAAAGAATTCGTCAAAGATAGATATGAAGCAAGCAAATTAATTCTACAGAACTCGTTCGAGACTTGAATGTAAACATTGTAAGAATATCAAACAAATGAAAGTTCTATCCCTTTTAATGTAGTTCCTTTCTTTTCGTTGTGCTTTGCTTAAACAATCGAAGATAAGGAACCAGAGATACAATAAGTTTGTTTTGGCCTTTTTTCAAATGTTCTTGAAATGTTGTCCGCGGCACCTTCATTTTGCTTGCTATTGTTTTTATGTCAGCCTTTCTTGGCAATCGGTAATAACCAAAGTTAAAGGAACTCAATATTGCATCTATCTGTTTTTCAGTCAGGTCTGAAAATAATGCATCAGCAGTAAGTGTCAAAGCGCTCGCAAGGAGTCCGTCGAAAGGAACCTTGCGTAAAATCTCAACTATAAACCCTCTCTCTTCGAGTCGTTGCAAGAATCTCTTTATATCCTCGTGTCGAAACGCTATGATACGAGCGTATTCCCAACTCTGTTCGTAGATTATCGGTGAAAGATATACAAGGTTGAATGATCCAAGACCACTGCCCATCCATTTCTCTAGTTTGCAGCGGCATTTCCTCGTTATTAGTTGAACTTTATGTTGGTCAGACAGTATATCAACTATCTCGCTGATTTTGGACAATTCCTTAATAGCATTTGCACACTCCTCTTGTTTTTCCGCAATAGTTTCGATAACATCATGTTCTTCATTACACCAGACAAATATTTTGAGAGATGGAAATTTCTGTGAAATAGCGCAGAAAGGATGATCGTATGACATTCTGAGTAAGACTTCAGTTAGTGGCATAAGGAAAGTCTCCATTTATCTCATTTTTGACAGATAAACTGTCAATTGACGGTAGAACACTTATAAGTTGTTTGTTTAACGGTTATTGTCAAATACTTGGAGAATAGGAAAATGGGAGACGCAATAGTACATGTTGAAATACCAGTAACCAACTTGGAAAAGGCTAAAGAGTTTTACTCTAAAGTCTTCGGTTGGAAAATCTATGAAAAGGCAGGTTTCACCTTGTTTGAATCAGGCGCACCAATTGGCGGAAGCTTTAACAAAGTCGATAAAGTCAAAGGCGATGGATGTCTTCTTTACATTGCCGTTGATGACATTGAAAAGAAACTGAAAGAAATCGAACAAGCAGGTGGAAAAGTTTTGCGGAGAAAGACTGAAATTCTTGGAGAAGGATGGGACGCCTTGTTTGAAGATGTCTTCGGTAATGTTTTTTATCTATTCACCCCACGAAAGAAGACTGCCTAGACATCCAATTATTATACAATAATAATCCTCTTTTTCTTCAAAAAGAAAATTCAAAGCGTCGTTTTTATTCAACTAAAAGCCAAGAAAAACTCGCAGAATGTAGATAATTGAAATACCGATTATCACAGTTCCCGCAAGATTCTTCGTCTTATATGCCATCAAAAGTGCAACTATTCCAGCGATCAAATATTCGTTTTGAATGGACAATTCAAGCTCTTCATTTGGAGCTAGTAAACTAGGAACTATAATTGTTGTAAAGACTGCAATTGGAATGTAAGCCATCCATTTGTTCCATTTCTCCGAGATCTTGGTTTTTTTAAGTATCAAAGCAAAACCAAACCGTGTAAAAAATGTTAAAACAGCTATTCCTATAATCAATCCAATTATTTCCGCTTCCAAAATTCAAGCACACCTCCAACAGTTGTTCCTAGAACAGCAGCAAATGGGATATACCATTTCGTTGGCAAAAATACCAAACCAACAATGGAGAGAACCGCAGTAGTGAGGCATACTGTGGTATGTTTCCAGGTCGTTATCATGGGCACGAGGATAACAATGAAGGTTGCCGGAAGAGCAAAATCCAATCCCCAAGTTTGAGGATCGCCCGAAAATGACCACATGAAACCTCCAATCACGGTAAATATAGCCCACTCGATATAGAGCCCTAAACTAACTCCTAATTGGTAGTATTTGTTGGGTTCATTCTTCGTAAAACAAGATATGGTTAGCGCATATGACTCGTCACTTAGTAAAAAAGATAAAAGAATCTGCCATCTAGTCCCCCATTTGCGAGTGTATGATCCCAAGGAGGCACCCATTAGAAGATATCTAGAATTCACCACAAATGTTGTGAAAAGAATCAAAATGAACGGAGTGCCAGAAATCAGCATTGAAATTGTCAAGAACTGTGCGGCACCAGCAAATACCAAAAGAGACATTAAAGTTAGACTAAAAAGAGAAAGACCTGCCTTTCTAGCTAGAAGCCCATAGGCTATGGCAAAAGAAGCCACGCCCAAAGCTAAAGGCGTCACAGCTTTCAGTCCATCCACGAAAGCCTTATGTGGCTTAGGCATTTTCATGGTGATCGCTTCTGAAGCGATAGAGGTAGTGAAAAATCATGTTAATGATATAACCCTTCTGCCATCATTTGACGGGAAAAATGTTCTGATTTTCTCGAAGAGAAATCAAAAACCAAATGAGCTTCGAAAAAGGAAAACCGGCATGTTCTCAATCGATGGTGATGTTTCCATCCAGATCAAGAATCTAGCCATTGAATTTTGCGATGAAATCTTACTATAGGGTTCATGTAGGCTTTTCTTTTTCTATGTTGTAATGACAACTTTTACGGGTTTTTCAGTTGGGCTATCTGCTGTTTTTATTGCCAATTCAAAGTCATCAAGTCTGAATCTGTGGGTTATTAAACCTTTAACATCCACTACTTTTTTTGATATAAGGTTCAAGGCCATTGGATATTCTGTCGGGGAAATATAATAAGTACTGAATGATGTTTCATCTGCCTTCTCCAGATTCAAATAACCCTTTGACTCGCCTATCAGCGCAACTCTGCCGGCTTTTCGCACCAGAAACGGCGTCAGCTTCACTGCTTGCTTTTTACCAGCAGCCTCAATTACTATGTCAGATCCTCTTTTAGTAATTTCCTTGACCCTTTTCACCACATTATCTTCAGCGGCGTTCATACAAATGTCTGCGTCATACCTTTTGGAAAGTTTCAGCCTATAGTCTTGCATGTCTATGGCGATAACTTGACATCCCTTAAGCTTGGCTACTTGTGTCATTAAAAGTCCTATCGGACCCTGCCCAATAATCGTTACCCAGTCCATAAGCTTTGGTTGCAGAGAGTCAAGTGTACGAATTGCAAGGGCAACTGGTTCAAGTATTGCCGCTTCTTCGTCACTCACGTTTTCTGGAATCGGAATCAAATTTCTAGGCGGTAACACTACAAATTCAGCAAAAAGTCCGTTGACACCAAACCCCAATACTTTGCCATTCTCACATAAAGTTTGTAATCCTCGAAGACAGAAATAGCACGAACTGCAGTAAATAATTGGCCCAATGGCAACTCTTTCGTCAGTGTCGACTCTAACGCCACAAGCATCATGACCAATGATAGTTCCAGGTTTTATCCACGTCCATTCTCCCCTGTAGAAGTGTAAATCGGTTCCGCAAATGCTTCCTGCCTTGAACTTTACCAATATTTCATTATCTGATGGTTTAGGTATTGCCACATCTTCAACTTTTATATTTCTCGAACCTCTGTAAACAACCGCTTTCAAGGAAGCCACTTCACGCGATTTAATATTATGTGCCAGAACATTAAGTTTTATGGTAGCACATAGCAATTCTGTCGTCATTTGCCGATAAGAAGAATTTACATAGAAAACCGCTGAAATGTAGAGCGACTGATTTTCACAATTGAAAGACACGGTTGACATCAGAAAGTTTGGATATTTCGCAATGCAGAGTGATAGACGCATCGATACTCTTTCTAGGTATTCCAACTTCGGAAGGAGTATACATCAGATAACTGAACACAATTGTCTAATTACTGACGACCCTGAAAAATCGTCACATTATGAACAGTTAAGAATAAATTCTGTTGCAGTAAAGTTTTCCCGTTTAGAGAAGTGACAAAATGAGTCCACTGATCACTGAAAGTAATAAAGCAGAAAAAGACGCTATGCCGATGGTGTAGATTATGCTACGTATAAGAAACTTCTCAGCGGATACTTTTCAATACGTTGCGAATCTATATGCTACTGAAGACTGGGGTTATCTTTCATCAGACATTAAAAGGTACATGGAATGGGAGCCAGATGGATGTTTTGTCGCAAAAATTGACGACAAATATGTTGGTCATGTTTTCTCTGTAAGTTACGATCATCTAGGCTGGATTGGGTTGCTAAGAGTTGATCCGAACTTTAGAAAAAGGGGAATCGGATCTGAACTTATGAAACAAGCTATTTCATATTTGCATGACACTGGTGTTAAAGTAATCAAGTTAGAAGCAGTGCAGAACGCAGTTAACCTTTATCGAAGATTAGGGTTTAAAGAGGAATTTGACTCTTTAAGATTCAGAGTAGTTGTTCAGAATCTTTCTGTAATGGAACATACTTTTTCTATGAACTCATCGGAACGAGTTGAGATTCGTCCGATGAAGAACAAGGATATCCTCTCAATCGCTGAACTAGATTCACTGTACTTCGGGGCGCCAAGAACCAAAGTACTTAGGACGCTTTTCCAAGAGTTTCCACATCTATGCTTTGTAGCAGATACAGGCAACACATTAATAGGGTACGTGATGTGTAGGAAAAGCACATCAGGCACTTACAAAATTGGTCCTTGGGTAAGCGACCCTGAAGAGCCAAAAGTCGCAGGGAGATTACTGATTACATGTTTGCGAAAGCTTGGAGAAAATAATGTTTTGGCACTTGGAATCCCTGTCATAAATGAACAAGCAATCTCTATTCTTAAGAAATTTGGATTCCAACATGCGAGCACTTGCAAAAGGATGTATCTTGGACAAATACCTGTGAAGGATAATCCCAAAGGCATATTTGCCATCGGAGGTTCCGAAAAAGGGTGAACATGAACCTGCCTATATGCCTCCTCAAATGCACGACGTGTATTTGTTTCCATCCTTTTTGAAGTGAACATAAAATTGTCGTGATGCAAATGATAGTTCTGCCGCCGCTTGCTCGTGAAATTCTTAAATACAACTTTAATCAGCGGATAAGATTCGATGTGAAAAAATGTTCAATAAGGTTCCTTTCAATTCTTCAAAATCTGTTCTTGCGCAATTTATCACCCTTTCCCCAATAACATTGGTTACGACAGTATCTTCAAAAGGAAAACCAGATGTCGCCGCGAAAACACAAAGCCTTCCTATAGGAAGAGAAGGAAATCTCTTCTTGTTTGTATGCACACCAGAGCACCACACATACCACAACGTAAAAACAACAAAAGAATTTGTAGTGAATTATCCTTCACAAAAGATCATTGAGAAAATAGGATTAACAGCGTCCATTTTCGAAGATGAAAACATGGACAAGATTTCCAGTATTGGATTAACTGCTATCCCCTCTATGAAAGTTAAACCGCCAAGAATCGCAGAGTGCTTAATACACCTCGAATGCAAGCTAATCGAAATTAGAGATCACGCAGAATATGGAATAATCGTAGGCAATATTGTTGCAGCTTCCGGAAATGAAGAAGCAGTTCTCATGCAAGGCTCTGCAACGGAGCTGATCAATAAAAATCTGTCTAGAAATCCATTGTTAGCATATATTACTCCTGGTCAACACTTTAGCACAATTACAGAATGCCAGAAATTTCCACTCCCTAAAAAATACAAACCATAACAATCTTGAGAAGAACTGACGCCAAGGGCGAGATGATTTTGCTAAATCGTAAAGATCTGCAAAGCAACTCTGGGACACACCGGTCAAATAGTTGAAGTCATCATAGAAGGTAATTTCACCACCTTCGAAAAGCAGCTTACAGTTCAGAAAAAGGAAGAACTCTTAAATTCGAGTGCTTGCCCACTCTATATAACCTTTGGCCCTATCTAACATGTGCGCACATACTAAAGCGCTTCTATAAGGCTCTCTTATTTCATATAATCTTCCAGAAGCGCAGACTATTCAACTTGAAAAGTCGTTTTTTCAAGTTTGTGATAATAGTTGCCCCATTTTGCAGTGAAACAAAGAACGCAATAGTCTGGATCGTTAATGCCTAAGGGATAATACACTTCGAACCCTTGTCTCCAAAACAGTCTTCTCGATTTAATGTCTTGATGAATTTCCACTTCTCCAACCAACATGAGACCCTTGAATTGCAAGGGGTCAACAAAATAGACACAAGCCTTAGGGTCTTTTCTGAATTGTGCAACTCTCTTGGATGATATGTTGGTACTGAACCAGATTTTCTTTAGACCTTCATTTTTGATTTTCAGCATCGCCTTGATATTCGGATAACCATCGTCGCTGTTGCTTCCGACCATTGCAATAGCGGATTTATCTGCCAACTCCAATGATCTCTCAAACACTTCTTCTTTCTTCATCGATTTTCCTCCTCACTAGATTTCCTTTCTATCGCCAGACCACTCTTGCTTTGAGTTCTGTTACAGAATCAATAACGACATTCGCGACCCGTTGTAGTTCTTCTTTTGGGGTAAAGCCTGTTAAGACAGCGATGCATTTCCCTACTTTAGCATTTTTACCCATTATCATGTCACTTAAGGAATCGCCTATAACCACTGCGTCGCTAGGTTTGCAGCCAGTTTGTTTGCATGCTTCTAAAACCAGGTCAGGAGCAGGTTTCGGATTTTCTACGTCGTCTGCACCGATTACTGCATCAAAAAACTGCGCTACTTCAAGGAACTTCAATGATTCTTCTGTTCTCTTATGACTGTCTGTTGTTGCAATCGCAAGTTTCAAACTATTTGACTTCAATTTTCTCAGCACATCAGATACTCCTTCAAAGAGGACGCAACCATACGTTGGCTTTAAAGACTCGTCAGCTTGGTCATATGCTTCTTGAACCATTTTTTTCGCCTCGCTCCATGAGCGCCCGCACTGATATATCACTGACGCAGCAACCAATACCTCTTCTCGCTGAGGCGCAGTAGCTAATGGACCATTGTGGTCGACATATCCATGCTTTAAGTCTGTTCCCACAGCCTTCTCCCAGAGCTCAGCTACATGAACACCGACAATTTTAGATAGACTCTGAAATCGAGCCTTTGCCAAATTCAAAAGAAAATGTTGCTGGTCTACTAGCGTTCCATTTCGGTCAAAAATAATCAAGCGACATTCAATTTCTGTTTTCCCAGCGATTATTTTTGGCATTGTCATTCATCTCCTCTGTTTTCCCAAATTATCACATCAAGGAAGGAATTCGTCCATCTAACTCTTCAATGCGATTCATCTTGTTATTTAGAATCGCTTCATACCGAAGTGTTACTTTTCCATTCTCCTGCGTTACTATTATGTTTTTCAACCAGTTTTTGTCGTTGCTTTCAGGATAGTCTGAGCGAAAATGTGCTCCTCTGCTTTCTTCTCTCGCAAGAGCAGAGTTCACGATGAGCCTCCCCAGCAATAGCATAGACTCTGCTTCAACTGCTTCGTTTAGTTTAAAAACATTTTCAGCAAACATAAAAGAGGCTTGTTCTTCTATCTGCTTCAACTCTTCCAAAGCGGACTTCAACCCCTCTCTGTTTCTTACGGGATTGCAAAATTTCGAAACAACGTGTTTCACCTTCAACTTGATCAAAGATGGATCCACTTTTTTGCTTCCGGTCTTTTTGCTGAACCCTTGAAGCACGTTTTTTCCATAATTGACATACCTTTTATCTATGATCACTAAACGAGTATTTTTTGCATATTCTGCCGCTTTATGTCCCGCAATTCTGCCGAATACGATTATTTCAGTTAATGCATTTCCACCTAGTCGGTTTGCGCCGTGAATTCCGCTGGCAACTTCGCCCACTGCAAAAAGTCCATCGATGTTAGTTTTGCAATCTTCATTGATTTGTATTCCACCCATAGTGTAGTGAGCGAATGAAGCGATGTGAAGTTTTCTTGTTGCCAAAACATGTTTAAGAAGTTGAATGAGGCGTTTCTGGTAGTCTGAGTCAAGTGTCTCTTCAATCTCATCTGCGGTTAACGCAGTCAGATCTAAAACAACTGAATCTTTAGAAGTATTAGTTCGCAAAATTTCTCGCTCAATAGCAACAATGAGACTGTCTCTAAAAATTTGTTGTTTCAGTAATCCATACCTGTCTAGAAATCGTTCTCCTTTGTTGTTTATTAGAGGGCCATCGGGAACGAAATTCTTAGTGGCTTCGATTAGCCAATCCAAAATTGGCGTTCTTGGTATCCCCGCATCAATGAACATTGGTTGAAATTGAACGAACTCTAAATCCTGCAATTTGGCTCCAGCTCTAAAAGCTAAGGCAATTCCATCTCCTGTTATTGTTTGTGGGTTATCATTCCGCGCATATAAGCCAGCGTAGCCACCCGTCGCAAGCACTACAGCTTTTGTGGATATGCCAATAATTTCTCCGCTGTCTCTTTTGAAGGCGAGGGCTCCTATGCATTTTTTGTCCTCAACTATCAATTCAAAAACAATACTGTTTTTCAATGTTTTTATTCCTAAACTTGAGACGCAGTTGCTTAGCGCTTTAGATAATTTGCTCCCAGCAGGTAGCTTTCTAGAAACAATGCTTGCCTTATTTTTCTCGAATGATAGATCAACTCCGAATTTTTTCAGTTCCTTTACAGCTTTCCACCCTTCGCGAATCATGATCTTGACAAGTTTTGGATTGTTAAGGAATCTGCCAGCCATCATGGTTTCCTGAAAATGTCGCGTCATACCTCTTTTTTCGTGTGATACTCGGAAAATTCCGCCGGCACATGCAGTGCATGTTGCAAGACCCGTTTTGCTTTTTGAAACAAGAAAAACGTCAGCCCCGCTTTTTTTGGCTTCAATTGCGGTTCTTAAACCAGCTCCACCCGACCCTATAATGAGGACATCTGTTGAAAGCTTTTTCATTTATGTTCAACCCATCATGCAATGTAATAACAAGTCTTCTTTTCCGTTGTCTTCAATGTGACATTTGAAGTATCTTTTCAGGATCTAAGAAAATTCCATCTTTAACAACACATTGTATTTTGTGTGTGTTGGTGATGTCTTCCAGGGGACATGCTGAAAGAACAACCAAGTCAGCAAATTTGCCAGGTTCAACAGTGCCACGGTTATTAATTACACCCAACAGCTCCGCATTGTTACGTGTCGCAGCAATTATAGCTTCCATTGGAGTCAAGCCGCATTTTACTAACTCTTGCATTTCATCATGGACACCAGCGCCGTAAAACGCTCCAGGCATGGGCGCATCGCTACCCACTCCAAATTGAGCGCCATGCTCATGGAGTAGCTGTATATTCTTTCGCACATTTTTACGCATTTCTTCACGATGATCTTTTAAAGGATCACGAGTTGACCAGAAGACATCAGGAGAGTAGTGTTTTAGCACTTCAGGACTTACAATGCGTCGGTGGAAATCATCTTCAAAGAATCTTCTCTGAGGATTCTGCGTGAAGTCTCCAATAAAGCAAAGCACAAACGCTGTTGGTATTGTGTAGATTCTGTTGCTTCGATAGGTATTCAGTATTTCTTCGGTTAGAGTACCATCAACAGGTACATGTGAAGTGGCTGTTGGACCAAGTTTAAGAATAGAAACATCGTGAGTTTCCAGAATCTCGTTGTGAGTCATGACTCTTAATCGTCTCTTGTGACAGCCTTCGAGTATCCGCTTGAGTTGATCATAAGAAAAAGGTTCTCCAATGCGTGGCTCAATTATCAACTTTACAAAATCGAAGTTCAGTTTGACTGCTTCGTCCAAGTGGTGGTCAATCGATCTCGAATCATCAAGCACTCGCCCAAAGCTGAAAGCACCAAACTCTCTGCCATGTCCATTTTTGTTGGTGATCATGATCGCTAAGAGTATCCTGGGAGCAACTTCTGTGCCTTTAGCGAGAGTATCTCGAATTCTCAAGGCTTCTTCTTCATCTCCGCCAGCGTCAGCAATTGTGGTAACGCCAGAAGCAAGATATTGTCTGAGAGCATTTTCGCACCGGTCTGCTTTTTCAAGCAGATCTAAACGAGATCCCTTTTGTGTCCATGCTTTAGTGACAAATGGGTGGCAGTGTGCATCTATTAGACCCGGTATGACCCAGTTATTATGCAATTCTATTACTTCAGCATCTCTTGGAACTTTAATTTTGCCCTTTTTACCGACTGCTTTAATGCGATTTCCTTTTAGAATGATACTCATGTTCTCAGAAGCCGTCTGTCCTGTACCGTCAATAAGTGTCACATCACTGAGGACTTTTTCAGTTTGATCACTGATGTGCTTCATGAATAGAAAAAACAGGCCTCCTGCATAAGAATTTTCTGCCGCCATTTGATGGTAGTTGTTTGGTATACATCGTAGCGAATGCCATTCATTGTTTTCCCAAGTTTACATTAGTTATTAATAGTCTAAACTGGTTTCCTTGAAATATCAGCGCCAGGCGGTAACATTTGGATGTCCTTGCTTCTACATGAGCGTTTATCGTATCGGCCGCATTGATAGCAGAACTTTCTCTGAAGAGCATTTGAAATGTTCAGCTCGCCCTTTAAAATATTCGCCGTCTTTATAACCCTCTAAATGGTACACGCCCTGCAGCCCAATCCACATCTTCCAACAGGATTATGGTCAATCACATTTAGCATTCTCGACGACATTTTATCTCCTTAAAGTTTCTTAAGAACGTTAAGCTGGCAGATGACTGCATCACCTTTGTGACATGAAACCCTACATCACTTTCTACTATCTTTTTTAGTATGTATTTGCGCGAGTAATGTTCTAACGCTACTTCGCTATGATTTTTAGGCTCTTCCGTTTCTCTTCTGGGGCTTGTCTGAATAGTTGTATATATGGAATAAGGGATGTGATAAGTTTGCTTTCGGCTTTTCTCAGATGTTCTTGAAAGGTTGTTCTTGGGATTCGCTTCTTGTTTGCTATTGCCTTAACATCAGCTGTTCTCGGTAGCCTATAATAGCCGTATCTATAGGCTGTCATCAATGAATCTACTTGTTTATCGGTGAGATTGGCGAAAAGCGCATCAGCCGTTAGTGTGAGAGAGCTTGCGAGAAAACCATCAAAAGGCATCTTGCGTAGGATCTTATAGATGGTCCCTTTATCTTCTAACCTTTGAAAAAATCGATCCATATCCCTATGCTGAAAGACTACGATGCGATAATATTCCCAGCCTTTCTCATATGCTACGGGTGAAACATGAAGAATGTTGAAGTCATCGATGTTTTTACCCACAGAGTTTTCCAATCTACAGGTGCATTGTTTTATTATCATGTGAGCCTTGTGTCCATCAAATGATTCATCAATAATTCTGCCAATTTTGGATAGCTCATTTAGCACAATGGAATATTCTTTTGGGTCTTCAGTGATTACCTCAACAGCTTCATATGTTCGATTGCACCAAACAAACATCTTTAGCTTTGAGAATCTCTTTGAAATATTGCAGAACGGGCAATCGTGCGTTACTTTAAACACAACTTCGTAAAGCACCATAAAAGAAATAGCACACTTAAACCATATCAACTTTGTCCCGTCATTTGACTACTAAATTACTATGACAGCTAGATTTTAAAATGGAGTATCAACGTGTTTGTTATAATATGCGTTAAAATGTTGCATGAAAGATTTTACCGTCATTTGACGCCATAATCCCTATGTGTTCTTTATACTTTAGGGGGAGTAAAGGAGGAAAACGCTTGACAGACAGTGATGATCTTGTTGGCTATTGCGGAATGTATTGTGGGGCTTGTGCGATACATACGGGAGAAATAAAAGCAGCAGTCTCTCGGTTGAAGGAACTTATGGTTCTCTATGAGCTTGGCAGAGTAAGTGCCCTTCTAGGAGGGGGAATTGAGGATTTTCCGCAATTTTTAAGAACTCTGGAAAAGCTGGAAGATATGTTTGGAAAATGCGAAGGATGTAGAGCTGGTGGCGGATGGATTAATTGCCCGATGAGGAAATGTTGCATGAAAAAAGGACTGAAGTATTGTTATGAATGCGACACTATGCCTTGTCAAGAACTTCTTCAATTCCAAAAGAAACATTTCTTAAATCCTGCCCCACATTACGTAAAGCATGGTTAGGAACCGCGGAGTCAAAACGCACATGATTATTCTCTGCAGCTTACGAAAAGGAGATGCCATTGGAATAGTTTCTCCATCTAGCTCAATTTCAGAGAAAACAAGATCGTCAAATGCGTCAAAAATCATCAATTTCCTCAATGGCTTAGGCTTCAAAGTGGTTTTGGAAAAATGTGTAAAATGGGAAGGATGTTGTTTATATGCGTCTCAGTTATGAAAATGTGAACTGGCTAATCCAAAACGCGAGTCCCCCTATTAGATATCGCGTTTACACCGAACTTCTTACAGATACAACTGAAAGAGAGAAAGAATTATTGAAAAAGGATCTTCTTTCTGATAATTTAGTGCAATTATGGTTGTGTAATCTGCGTCCGAACTTTGACAAGAATGTCTTACATAGCGGCAAATCCGAAGCCTTCGAGAATGCAATGGGCAAATTATACGAATTCGGACTGCGAAAAGGCGAAAAAGTCTTAGATAAAAAAACGGAACCTTTCCGCGTTTGGTTAGCAAAGCAGATCCGCTTGCCAAATGAAGGATATTTTCCAGTTCTCTACCGAATAATAGTTGCATCTTTTTTGTCTATGACTGGCTACTCCAATGACGATGCTGTTAAAACAATGATTCTCAAGAGATTGGAGACGATATACCCTTTTGCGAAAGAAGAAAACTTGAATGATGTTTACATACCGCAAGACTCCTTTCCAAGTTTCCCAAAAAATCTAAGAGGCTATCCACTAATAAACCCCAATTTATACCCTGACGACGATATGAAGCTTCCATGGATTTATGACATCTACGCTTTTATGCATTCTTCTTTCATAATGGAAGATGCTGAACTTAGAAATAAAGTGGAAACAATTATAGCTTTCATACTCAAACCACAATATCAAAAACTTCATCAACATTACGGAGTCATCTATAAAAAACCAAACAGATACTACGTTATGGGATGGAGTGTTCACCTACCTAATTTTGAATCAAGTATATCAGCAGAAGATTTTGGATATTTTCTATTGATGCTGAAATTGATGAGTTGTTCAAAAACAGCTAGAAAACATCAATGGTTTACACGTTCATCTTCTTTTCTTAACAGATTTAAAACCGAAAATGGTTTGGTCATCTTTCCCCGGAATTTTCTCCCAGAAAAGAAATCTGGTTATTGGATTGCGGGAAAGAGAATGGGTCTTGAAGTTAATCGAAAATTTGAGAGAGCAATAAAGTGTGAATCAACGTTTAGATTTCTTGAAATTGCAGCGAGAATAACAAATTGAAAAG
>Ga0315282_10001954_pt1 | contig 38578 bp, 29 predicted proteins | sample YL17G07_20_MG_FD_203693 | JGI IMG/M metagenome (GOLD analysis project Ga0315282, IMG submission 203693) | Sediment microbial communities from Yellowstone Lake, YNP, Wyoming, USA - YL17G07_20 | ecosystem: Environmental > Aquatic > Freshwater > Lake > Sediment | place: USA: Wyoming | collected... | reverse complement strand
CCTTCGACCTTGGACTTGACAACGCACTTAAAAGATTTGCCATTATAGCTCTTCTTGTAAGTAGTTATGCTGTGATAGTAATGATCGGTGGGAGGTTAACATTGGCTGGTTGTCGTTTATTAAGACCGGTTCCAAAGAATGTTAGATTAAAGATAAAATCTAGTGATATGGAGCTTGAGACTTTATCACAGCAGAAAAATGAATTCAATCTGGATAAAAGTTCTCAGAGAAAAGATAAAAAATCATGGTTTAGAAAAAAATAGATTAAATGTTGAAATGAAATCAATTTATTTCTAAGTGCCATTTATGGAAATATTTATACCCGCGAGATTATTCATTTTTTAAAAATTAGATTAAAAATAATCTTTATTGGGAAGAATAAATCTTATGAAACGAAAAATAGTATCGATAGTTTGCACACTAGTATTTCTAACTTTAATAGCAAATTTTGGAACCGCAAGCATTATTCCAAACATGCCAAGTAAACCTGAACTGTTAAACTATATGATTGAAGGAAAAACAAATACATTATGTAATTACACCGTTAGATCCACAAGCCCGGGCAACAAATCTATAAAATATGTTTTTGATTGGGGAGACAATACAAACACGACAACAGGGTTTTTACCCAACGGCACGGCAACAACACAGAACCACACATGGACAACCGCTGGCGTATATGATATGTGGGTGGAAGCATTTGATAATGAGAGTGTATCCTCGGAAAAAACATACCTAACTATTTTAATTGATGCAATCTACGTCACAGATAAGGGCTATCTAATCGATGAAAATAGCAACGGAACATATGATATATTTTATAGCAATACAACCAAGAACGAAACAACCGTTCAAAAACAAACAAACGAAACCTATTTGATAGACAGCGACGGCGACAGTAAATGGGATTACGTCTATGATCAAAATACCGGTGCACTTGCCCAATATCCTTCAGGAGAAGAGATGCCAGGAGAAGCAGAACCAACTAACGCATTATGGTATGCGTTGACTCTGGGTACGATACTGGGAATAGCTCTACTGGTTGCAATCTTTTTGACATATGAAAGAATCAAAAAGAAATAGCCAACGAAACCCAAAGGGAAAAGATAAAAATAGGTACTGTTTTTCCTTCCTTTGCTTAACTTGTAAAAATGAAGGTGGAGGAAATTATATAACATAATTTATAATATGAGAAAGATTTATATTTTAAAAACTATCTGAACAAAAATCTTTAGAAAAAAAACAGACTAGAAATATTTTTTAAAAGATTAACAATTTTGACAGAAGTAATGATAAATACAACCATGTCAGGATTTATATCTAAAATTTTTTCCATATAATAATGATTATTTTTTAGTAATATATAGAACAAAAATATATATTATAACAATTTTTTGTCAGATAAGATAAGCAATAGAATATTGTTCTATAACAATATATCATGTCACTATATAAATATAATTATAATTATAGGTTTCAATACCAGCATTCTACCTGGTAGAATAAGAGGCAAGAGGTGTTGCTTTGTCGGCACGCGTTGAAATATGTGAAAAATGTATTCAACAGATGAAGATGAATGTGGGCCTACTGGGCCAGTGAATAAATAAGATAAAAAGGAGGCAAAATTATGAAAAAAATTTTACCAATATTAGTTGTCCTAGTAATGATTTGTGCATCGGTACCTATAGCATTTGCTAGTGTATTACCAACTGATCAGCCAATTGATGATGCAAATCCAGCACCTAATGTCAATACACAAGTCACGATTGGTGGCGGTGGCTCTGGAGGCGAAGTACATACAGGTGATGGAGGGGGAACACAACAACAATCATCAGCCAACAAAGATCCGATAGCAAATGCTGGCGGACCTTACAATGGCCTTGTAGACAAACAAATAACATTCAATGGCTCTAAAAGCTATGATCCAGACGGAAATGTAACGTCATGGAATTGGAATTTCGGCGATGGAACCAACGGAAACCAAGAAACTGCATCACACATATACAACGAGGCTGGAAATTACACCGTAACTCTCACAGTTACAGACAACGGCGGAAAAACAGGTTCAGATACTACTAAAGCATATATTATGGAAAAGCCAAACAACCCACCCACAAAACCAGAGTTTAAAACCTATACAACAACAGGAAAGAAAAACATTTCATACAACTACCGTGTCGTCTCCACAGACCCAGATGGTGACAAAATAAGCTATACATTTTACTGGAATGATAGCACAAATAATACAATAAGTGGTCTTTTACCAAATGGTACCATTTGCATTGAGAATCATACATGGACCTCAGCAGGAATATACAATATCTGGGTAGAAGCAACCGATAACCAAGGCAAAACTTCAGAAAAAACCTATCTAACCGTTTTAATAGATGTAATCTATGTTAAAGATGTAGGATATTTAATCGACAGCAATGGCGACGGTATATACGACCTATTCCACAGCAATGAAACTGGAAACGAAACAGCAGTTCAGCAAATGGCTGATGGAAGATACCTACTAGACATTGATGGGGGCAACAGTCTGGATCACATATTTGATCCTAAAACCGGAGAATTGATAACCTACACGCCCCCCCTAAACTCAGGCAATATATCAGAAACTAAAAATTGGACGTATTTCCTGCTTTGGCCAATATTACTTATTTTTGTTATAATTGTGCTGTTACTAATTGCAAAACGCAGGAAAAATAAAGAAAAACCTGTAAAAGCGCCATACGCATCTTCAACTCCAAACATAAAAATGGACAATGCGACAATTAAAGAAGTCGAGGCTTTCATCGACAGTTTGCCATTTGACTCAAAACAGATAAAAGATGAAGGAAAAAAACCAAACTCCAAGCCAAGATATAAAAGAAAACCAGAGACAGATTTAGCCTAAGGCTATGATTTTTTCTTCCTGGTTTTTATCCTGAATTTTTTAAAATCAATATCAACGGAACTGATAAATCTCCAGATATCTGGTAAAAGATCATCTAACATTTCAAAAGAAATCCCGATAATTAAGGCATTACTCTTTGAATAAAGAAAGAATTTCATCACCGAACAAAGATCATTTTCTTGGTTCGAGAAGAATTTTCTTCCGCTTCCCATCAATTGTAACAAGAAAATCCTCAAAAACAGGAACCATACCGATTAAAATAGAATCTAACGTTTCAAGAACGCTGATTTCAACATTTGTATAGTTTACAAAAATACCGCCTCGCCCCAGATTGAAATTTGCTGTAGTTGTGTATACATCGACTTCCCCGCCAGCAGATTTACCTTTTTGTGGTCTCTTTTTCAGATGAAGATCTAATTCATCGGCAAGCCATTTAGGGATCGCGACGGTTGCAGCGCCAGAATCCAATATTGCATCATTAAATGTCTGCGTTGGGTTACCATCTCTATCAAAAAAATTTACAGGCATCTGGGGACAAATATTTGTATAATGATAACTCAATTTTCTTAAATTTGTCACTGTCATACTCTAAAAGAAACATAATCCTTGTTCTGTTTTCTTTTCGATAGAAACTTTTCCAAAAGGATATTTTCGTCCTTTTCTAACGACTTCAGTAGGATTATTACTAGAAAATATAACCCTGCGATGTGAATCAAGTAATATCCATTTATTCTCAAATTTTTTCGATACCTGTTTTCTTTTCATTTACAATCATCCACTATATTATATCCTTATAAGAATGGTATGTATTTAAAATTTTTGTCAATTTTTCACCCAGAGACAGATTTAGCCTAAGGCTATGATTTTTTCTTCCTGGTTTTAATCTTCAATTTTTTCTTAGGACCAATCTCATCTAAAATACTAACGTCTCGCTCTTTTTCCGTTCTATTCAAATTAACCGGTGGCGCTGCAGAAAACAATCGATCAAAAATATCTTTTTTTGAATTAAACCAGTTCTGCCAGCCATTTATCTCTTCTTTGAGTTTAGCGCATTCGTCATCTCTTTCCTTAAAAATATGATGTAACTTTAAAAGCCGCTCCTTTTCTATTTCGTACTGCCTAGATATCTCGTTATATTTCTCTTTGTACTCTGCATAGCTTCCGTATTCCTTTAACTTTTCAATCATTTTTTGCGTCAAATCTATAGTTTCATTTTTAGTATCAATCTCTTTTTTCAAAGATTGAATTTCTTTTTCCAACTTATATAAAACCGCCTGTAAAGTTTTATCCTTCATTTAATCTCTCCCCAAACATCGTAACAAATACCTATTTATAAAACTATATTTTTGTTTAAAAAAGATAAAACCTTCAAATTGCTTCTTTTTTGTACTTGTATTTCTTCCATACGAAAGAAATAACAAGGGTTACCAGCAGGCTAAAAACAAGTAATAGAATTGGAGCAGCACAGACCTCTGCATGGTTCAATTGATAGAGCGAAGGTTTTATACGTAGAACTATCCAAGAAAAGAACCACTATCGCAAAGACCAGTGAGTAGATTGATGAGGATCTGATTTATTTATACTCTTTGCAGATTTGTCACTGTAGTGTCAAAAAGTCAAATTTATTGTGGAAATTGTCACTCTTTTATAATCCTATTTTTCTCTAAAGATAAAAAAAATCATAAAATCTTTAACACCAGAAGATATTGTCGTTGTAGGAAAGTAAAGTTGGAGGTGAGGAGAAATATGAAAGAAAATATTAGTACAGGAATTGCTGTTTTGGCAATTGTTATTTCTATAGCAGCGATTGTCTCAACAGTTATTGTGAAGCCAGTGTCGACCATAGATGCCAATAGTGTTGGTGGAAATGAACTAGCAGATAATTCAGTAACTGGTAGTAAAGTTGCTGACGGTACACTTACTGATGCTGATATTAGTGATACCGGCATCTCTAAAATCGCGGATGACGCTATTACAAGCACACAAATCGCCAGTAGTTCGATAATGTTGGAGCATCTTACTTCTGCTGTAATTGCTGCGATGACGGGCGTAGTTAACATTGCAAATAACTCGATAACAGGTGCGAAGATCGTTGATGGAACAATTACCAATGTAGATATCTCTGATAGTGCAGATATTGATCCAAGCAAAATTCTTGGTACAGCTTGGACAGCTACAAATGATGGTTCTGGTAGCGGACTTGATGCGGATACATTAGATGGAATCAACAGCGGAGAACTCATTAGAAATGACGGCGGTACGGCCAATTATATCCCCAAATTTACAGGTTCCACTACTATTGGTAAATCGGTAATATATGAAACTGCTGGAGGCAATGTGGGCATTGGCACGACGAGTCCTACTCAGAAATTAGAAGTCAATGGGGAAGTAAAAGCATCTGCATTTATTGGAAACGGATCAAAGATAACAGATATCAATGGAACGTGGGGTGAAGAAAATAATTGGTATAGTACTTCTGGAAAAGCATTAACAACAGAAAGCTATGTTCACATTTACAAAGGCAATCTTTTACGATTTTGGAGTTCATCTAATTCTTTAGTTGGAAATATCTATGGTTCTGCTACTAGCCCAGGCCAATTGCGAATTCAAGCAGATAGTGGAGGAGATGTTGCAATCGTCAATGATGCAGGTAATGGATTAATCGTAAAAGATAACGGCAACCTCGGTATTGGAACGACAAATCCAACAAGCAAATTACATGTGATTGGGAAAGGCACTTTTACAGGTGGTGTAGACCCACCATATGTATCCTTCAGCAAGGAATCACACGAGAGTATAAGACAATACGCTAGAGATGTAGAGGATCACGAAGAAGCTATGCAATTCTGGAACGGAGAGGCACATAGAATGGAAATCTATGTTATCAGTGAAGATGCATTTTACACACTTACGGGGGATTTGGTAGAGGAGTAGCACTCAGAATCGTTCTTAATATCTCTCTTTTTTTTCTTTATATTTTTCTTATTAACAAATTTTTAACTAAAAATAAAGACTAAACACCTTCTTTTTTGTCCTTGTATTTCTTCCATACGAAAGAAATAACAAGGGTTACCAGCAGGCTAAAAACAAGCAATAAAACTGGTGTTACAACATTTTGTAAAATCTTAAAATCAATAATGAATAACACACCAAAAGAAACAAGCATGATACCAGACAGCAATTTCAAAATACGACCCTGCCATTCGCTAAGTTTCCAACGACCTAAAGTAAAAACAAAAATAAGCACGATGATTATAAGCGGAATCACATAAATTACATTATAAAAAAAGATGTACAAATAGGATTGAAGCATAGGTATCTTATAAGCAGTTAACTGTCTTGTAAAGACAAGAGGAAAACCAAGAGTGCAGAGGAGCTCATAAAAATTAACAATAGCAGCAAGAACAATCGCACCAGAAATTACTAATATGATTTGGGGTGTTTTAACAAGATCTCTCATCCTCTTGAACAAACCAAGCCGCTTTTCTTCAGGAATACTTAACGATACGCCCTTTTTGAAAAAGAAGAAATCCTTGATACTTAAAGCACCAAGAGTTAGGGCTATACAACCAGCAATAATCGTAACAATATCAATAAATATGTTAGTCAACAGAAAAGTGTTATACAACACAAACATGAAGGCATAATACCACAAACCAGAAAAAAAGACAAATATACCACCAACCAAGACCATGCGTTTACGTGATCTAGTATACAACAATAGATTCAAAAGAAAAATCAAAATAAAAAAAGCGCAAGGGTTAAAACTGTCTAAACCAGCCAAAACAATCGTTAGAACAGGCAATGAAAAACCTGAGATATCTAACCTAAAGTGCCAAAATAAAAAATTTATCGTTTCAATATTTTTGTCAACTGTTATATTCGGTTTTATTCCTGCGAGATATGCATCAATTACGTTCCGCATGTCATCAACAGTTATATTGGCTTTAGGAAGTACTGTTTCATCAGATGAGTTGTTTATGACTACAAACGGGTAATTATTAATGATTGATTTATATTCTTCAAGATATTTTTTATATTCTTTCTCGTACGCAGGGTCATTATACTGTTTTAATCGAATCATGACTGTGTCGTTGTAAATCTGATCAATAGTCCATATGGCACCATCTTTTTCTAGGGGTTTTACGCAAGAAGGACAGTTTTTGTTGTAAAAATAATCTAAATAAATTGTTTTTCCTTCAGCTAAAACAGGTTGTGTGATTAATTGAAATACGATAAAAAATAATGTAACAATCAGTATTTTTTGTAATTTTTTCATCATATTAATTTTTAATGCAAATAATGATTTTGAATAAAAATGTATTCATGAGTGAATAATAGAGATTTTTAAATAATAGGAACAGATTACGTGTGTTAACAAGTATCTTAGGGGAGTAGAAAAAATGAGTAATGAAAAGGAAGAAAGATGTGTTCTTACAGGTGTTATAGAAACGGAACTTGAAATATTGAAGCGTCATATTCATATGCTCAAAGTATTACAAGAGAGCCAGCCCATGGGAATAATAAAACTGTCTGAACTTACAAAGTACCCACAGCACATGGTTAGATATTCGCTGAGGATACTGGAGCAAGATGGACTTATAGAGCCATCAGCTCATGGAGCCGTAACAACAGACAAGGTAGCAAAAACCATAACTTTACTTAAAAAGACATTGAAGAGAATTGGCGATACATCTGAAGAACTAGCAAAATCTCTCTAAAATTTAGCATCAAAATTTTTTGTTGTTGCCGCGGTAACTCAGTCTGGGAGAGTGCACGGCTGAAGACCGTGATGTCGGGGGTTCAATTCCCTCCCGCGGCATCTGTTAATCAATAGTAGGGCTATTGTCCCTTTATTTCCTTTTGGTATTACCCACGTAGCACCATTGCAAATCACGTTCTTTGATTCTTTCAAGAATCATTTCAATGTCGCTTTTGGTTGTAACACGTTGGACATCATGTTTTAGCTCTTTTAGATAGAGAGTTGAGGGAAAATATTTTGGAAGAATTTTACGCATATGAAGCACGCCTCTCCGTTCCCCATAATGATTGCAAAGTTCTTGAGCATGTTTGGCGCAGACTTCCTTCTTTTCCTGAAGGGTGGGCAAGGAAAACGCTGCTCCAGAAAGAGCACAGCAAATTTCAGAGACGAGCCATGGATTTCCCATGAGTCCTCGTCCCGGCATCACCGCAGCAGCACCTGTTTGAATAAGAACAGTTTTAGCATCTTTGCCAGTAAAAATTCCGCCATTTGCGATAACAGGAACAGAAACACACTTGACGACATCGCTGATGGTCGATAGATCAATAGGGGATGAAAACTTTTTTTCGCCAGTGCGACCATGAACCGTTAGTGCAACAGCACCCGCGGCAACCAACTTTTGAGAAAGAGATAACGCGGTAACTGCTTTCTTAGATGATCCAATGCGTAATTTTACTGTAACTGGAAGATCAACTGCATCGGAAACAGCTTTTACAACGGCACAGGCACGTTGTTCATCATTCATAAGAGCGACTCCTTCGCCACGGGACGTTACTTTCTTTATCGTGCAACCCATGTTGATATCAACGTAATCAAATTCAAGATCCTCGACCATTTTTGCTGCCTGAGCCATACTGGCTGGGTCTTTTCCCAGGATCTGAACGCCCTGAACGTATGAGCCGGAAACGCGTTTTATCATCTGAAGGGTACGTGGATTTTGATGTAGTAGCGCTCGTGCATTAACCATCTCTGTCGTAAGAAAAGGAGGGTTAAACGCAGCAAGAATGATGCGGTACGGATAATCAGTAAATCCTGTAAGAGGTGGAAGCATGAGTTTTGTCTTGCGCAATCGTTTGACAAAGAGTGATGGCTTCATAGTCAGAAAGGAATAAAATAAGGGGTAATTCTCTCTTTCTTTTTATTTGCCACCTATGTAAGTAATTATTATGCAATTTTTCATGATTTTTTGGCATGATTTATAAAGATTGAATTGTTGTCATTGGAATGGAGTAGGAGGCAAAATGGCAAAATATTGTTTAAATTGTGGAGCTGAACTTGCTCATGGATCCAAATTCTGTACGAGTTGCGGTGCAAATTTTGAAGGAAAAACTGTAGAAAAAACGCAAACGGAATATCAAACACAGCAACCTAGTCAAACACCAGTATATACGCCAATGGGGCAACCATCTAGAAAACCAAATAAAAAACTAATGGCTGTTTTGGCAATAATTGTGGTGGCAATAGTCGTTGTTGCTGCGGTAGTCCTTATTTTGTTTGCAGGTGGCAGTTCAGGCAAGTTCGTTGGAAACTGGGTAAGCACATCAGGAGGAACGATAGCTGCCATTCAATTCAATGCAGACGGAACATTTTCCTATGGTGCAAGTGGGGAAAGCGCACCTGGAACATATACAGTTGAATCTGGCAAAATAACCCTAAATTTTGCCGGTACTACAGCTACTGCGCATTATTCCTTTTCAGACAGCGACAGAACACTAACATTAATACCGATATCTCCTCCAGGAGACACAATTATTCTTTCAAAACAATAAAAAGCTATTTACCATTGGAAATGGGTAGGGGGGGTCATATCTTTTATTACCTCACCCAAATAATATCTCCAAAATTTTATATACTCAAATTAGTTTTAGAAAATTAGGGATGCAACCATAATTAGGATGTGCGATAAAGTATAGTATGAAAAGATAGGAAGGGATGGAATCTGTACCTCAAAGAAATTCAGATGGAGAATTTTAAGTCTTTTGGAAATAAGTTAACCGTACCTTTTTTTCCTGGATTTACTGCAATAACCGGCCCAAATGGCGCTGGTAAAAGCAATATTGCAGATGCCATTTTATTTGTCTTGGGTCCAAGAAGCTCGAAGGTCATGCGTGCAGGGCGGTTGACTGATCTAATCTTTAACGGCGGTAAGAAACACAAGAACCCAGCGAAATATTGTAAGGTTTCATTGGTTTTTGACAACAGCCAAAGAAGGATGCCCGTCGATTCTGATGAGGTAATATTAACAAGAATGATAAAACGAGCACCACTAAAAGACAATCCAGACAATTACTACAGTTATTTCTACATCAATGATCGTGCTGCCAGTTTTTCCGATTTTGTCAATTTACTTGATCATGCCCGTATTTCTGGAGATGGATACAACATAGTTAAACAAGGTGACGTCACACATCTTACAGAGATGGGCTCCATCGATCGAAGACGTGTAATCGATGATATTGCAGGTATCAGCAATTTTGACGAAGACATTAAAAGAGCAGAAAAAGAGAAGCTAGATGTGGATGGCAATCTCGAACGCATAGGGATTATTTTAAATGAAATTTCTACTCAGATAAGGCAGCTTAAAAATGATAGAGACAGTGCCTACAAATACAAAGAGCTAAAGGATAAACTCTACGAAACAAAAGCCAAAATTGCACTCAAAAAGAAGCAAGACGTCGAATCTCAGATGGCTGAAATCAGTCGACAGATTGAATCCTACGAAACCGAACGAGGCAAACTGGACGATAAAAGCAAAGAATTGAAAGAGGAATATGCTGAAGCCCAGAAAAAGCTTGAAGAACTTGAAAAAAAGATCGGAGATGTTGGTGGCGATGAAGTAAAAGAGATCAAGGAAAAAATAGACGCAGCACGAGCTGAGGAAATTAAAATTGATGAGAGGATTAACTACTCTAATGACGAAATAAAAAATATTCAAAAAGAGGAAAAAGAACTGAAAGTAACTTTGGAAGCTCTCGATAAAGAGCTTGCAGAAAATGCAACTCAAAGAGATGAATTGACTAATAAAATTGGGGAAAAACAAAAAGACTTAACTGAGAAAGAAACAAAACTGTCTGAATCAAAAGACACTATTGCTAAATCCGATGACAAATCTATGGATCTAACCAGAGAACTCATGGAGATGCGTGAGGAGTACAATGAGAAACAGAGTCTATTGCATGAACTTAAACTTAAACGCAATAGATTCACCGATAAACTGGAGGCTTTAGATCATCAGATTGCTGAGATGCAAGAAACAAAGTCAACCTACGAATTCGAATTAAAAGATATTGATTGGCAGTCGGGCGAACTCAGTAAAGAACACCGCGAGAAAAATAAGAAAACAAAGGACATTGAGAAACAGCTTTTTGATAGTAAGAAGCGTGAATCAAAGATCACTGAAGAATTGGCCGATTTGGATAATGCGATACGAAGATTACAACGTGAACAATCAAAACTACAGGCTGAGCTTGATGCAATGCAGTCTGTACAAACCAAGTATAATCCTGCGGTTAATGAAATTTTAAAAGCACGGGATAGCGGTTCGTTAAAAGGAATACATGGAACAATTGCTGAACTAGCAAAGGTTGATGAAAAATACGATGCCGCTGTTGAAATAGCAGCTGGCGCTCGCATGCAGTCCGTTATAGTTGATGATGATGAGGTGGCTGCAAAGGCAATTAGCTTTTTACAAAAAGAAAATCTGGGTCGTGCTACATTCCTTCCGTTGAATAAAATGATTGCTGGCAAGCCACGTGGTAAGGCACTCATGGTTGTAAAAGACCCGAAGTCTCATGGTTTTGCCATGGATCTTGTTAAATTTAAAAAAGAATACGAAGGCGCTTTTTGGTATGTATTTGGAGACACAATTGTTGTAGATGGTCTTACTGATGCGCGCCGACTCATGGGTGGCGTTCGCATTGTAGATTTAAAAGGAGATTTAATAGAAGCCAGCGGTGCGATGGTCGGAGGAAGCCTACCTTCATCTCGTCTTTCATTCAGTAACGTTGACCGAAGCAAACTTGAAGAAATATCTGGGCAGCTGCAAGCAGCCATCAAAAGTCAAGATGATTTATCTGATGAGCTTGCTAAGTTGAAGAAAGAGATAGTAGAGTTGGAAAACAGTCTTGGGACCTTCAGAACAGAAATAGATGTTAATGCACAGACCAAGGACGTGGAAGTCAGGAAAAAAGAATTTACAGGAAAACTAGACGTACTTTTAAAAGATCTTGAAGCAAGGATCAAGGAAAAAGAAGAATTGAATGTAAAGCAAAACGAGGTTGTCTCAGAGATCGAGCAGCACGAAAAACGATTAGAAGAATTGGATAAAATAAAAGAGGAAAAAGGTAAAATCCTCTTAAAAGGAACCAAAAAAGAACTAGCACAAGAGACACGAAATTTAGAAAAAGAAGTGTTAACAATTCAGGAAGAGACTTTAGGTCTTCGCTCAGAATTTGAAGCATTGATTAAAAAAATAGAACTGCTAGAAGAGAGAAGAAATGAGATTTCCACAAAAATAGAAACGATAAACAATCAAATTGGGACATTTAAAAATTCAATCGAAGAGATGAAAGAGTCCAGATCAAAGTATCGAGATGAGCTAAAGGCTTTAATGAAAGTTGAAGAGCAAATTTCTGGTAAGATTAAGGGTCTTGCCGATGAGCGTGACGGGCTATACAAGAAAAAAGTTTCAGCCGAGAACGAACTTGACAAGATGAGCACCCGCATCGAATCATACCAGGATCTAATATCACGTGCAAAGTACAGAATGCCCACGCTTGATGATGAGATAAAAGAAATCGAGCAAGAGCTTAAACTTTACAATGCTGAAATCACCGATAAAAAATTACCCAACGTTGAAGCATTGAAAGATACAGTAAACTCCATTGAAGCAAGTATGAAAGAGCTTGAACCGGTAAACATGCGTGCTTTAGAAGAATACGATCATCAATCGGAAAGGAAAAACAAACTCGATGAAGACGTGAAACACTTAAAAGATCAGAAGAAAAATCTTGTAAAACTCGTAGATGAGGTAACAGTCAAGAAGAAAGAGCGATTCTACGAAATCTTTGATCAGGTAAACAAAAATTTCAAAGACGTTTATGCACAACTCTCAGAAGGCGGAGAGGCAGAACTTCAACTAGAAGATCCAGAGCATCTCTTTGAATCCGGGCTAACAATAAAGGCAAGACCTAGAGGTAAAAAGGTTCTTTTATTGTCTGCTTTGTCAGGTGGAGAAAAAAGTATCGCTTCACTTGGATTCATCTTTGCTATACAACACTATGACCCAAGTCCATTCTACGTTTTAGACGAGGTAGACATGTTTTTAGATGGGGTAAACGCAGAAATTGTATCACGTATGATAAAACAAAAATCAGAATATTCACAATTCATCATGGTTTCTTTGCGTAAGGTGGCATTGAAAGAGGCCAATCACGTATACGGCGTAACCATGAGAGACACAGGCGTTTCAGAAATGATTGGTAATATAGATCCTGAATCTGTAGGTCCAAAAGGAGAAATAAAAATTATAGAAGGAGGGCACGCTCATGGAGCAGCTTAAATTAACAGTAGACACAGACGTGATAAATCACTTGCTATTTCACAAATCGTTGATTGATGAAAAAGAGGATGCGTCAAGGATTAATTATTACGTAGATGTGCTTGAGAAAACAAACGAAGGGGAACACGTCTCCATGGATAACCCGTTTGACAGATCTATTGCGATTGCATTTGATTTAGTAATGGGTCACCAATTGAACCCCTGGAATATTGACTTGGTTAGCTTTTCTACAATGTACCTAAAGCGAGCAAAAGAAGAAAAAATAGATTTGATGACCGCAGGACGTATCATCTATATGGCTTGGAAAATACTGAAACTACAAAGTGATGACTTGGTCATAAGCATGGAGAAAGCAGAAGAGGCAATGGAACAACCATTTGGCTGGGAGGATATACCAACGGCTGCCTGGGCTGAAAATATGGACGATTATTCCTATACAAATCTTTTAATGAAGATGCCAGAGCCGCCACTAAACGAACCATTAAGAAGAAACTCTGAGCGAAAAGTCACTTTAATTGAACTGTTGGATGCTTTTAATCAAGTGCGAAAAGAATCTGAAGAATACCAACTTCTTGAAGAACAGAGACGTGAGGAAAGAGAAAGAATAGAATTAATGGCACGAAAACACATGATAGGTACTGCTCATGAGGATCATCTTGAAGCGGACGTCATGTCGGTATGGAAAAAAATCCAAAAATATCCTAAAAAAACCATGATGTTGTCTGAGCTGTGTGGTGAAAAAAACCGCGAGGAATTCATAAAGACTTTAATGTCTATATTATTCCTGGCCTATGACAACAAAATAATCGTATATCAACAAAAATTCCCATATGGTAGTATATTTATTAAAAATCAATGTAGCTAGGAAAAGCCTGTTTTTATGCTGATTTTAATTCATGAGGATCTTTGCTAATAAACTTACTTTACAACTCTAAGTATTGCATCTGGTCCTGGTGGGGAAGTTTCAGTTTCCGTGTGACCTTCGTATTCGACACGTCTTATAGAGTAAAACTGGTAATAACCAGTTCCGTTGGGTGCATTGAAACTCCATGACCAACCATCAGAACCATCTATATCTGTTCCATATAGTGTCCAATTACTCCAATTAGATGAATTATCCTCGGAGTAACGGTAGTACAAATCCAATGATGCAATTCCATCAGTAACCTCTGCATTTCCTATGATTTTGATTGATGAAGAATTCTGAATGTATGGGTGAATATCACTTACTTGCGAGGGCCCATAAACTGGTGGCAGATCATTATCTGGTACAATCTTCGAAACCCATGCAACGCATCTTCGATTTATCCAGTAGTTGAATTCTGTTTCAAGAGCTCTATTATTGGGTGTAACATTAACCCATTTGTTCAATCCGTCCCAAAGGTTGTTATTATCTGTGTCTTTAACCTCTTCTATATGTCCACCCCACCATACGGGACTTTCCGTATGCGGGGCGGCTAATACTATTCTGGCTTGATTTTCATTTGGGTATATTTCAGCAGTCATAGCGGGTTTGTTTGAAAAGTCAGATTGTAAGATTTTATCTGTCATTTCCCAATCCACAGCCAGTGTAAAAATTGTGCCAATTTTGCCCATCGTTACTGATTTGTAATTATTTTTAATATTTTTGAGGGCTCCTTTGATGAAACCACGTATTCCTCCAACATACTTCCATGCATGGATTCTTGTAGATACATTGTCAGACATTTCCTGCTTAGGATAATATGCAAGAACAGTTACATTTCTATCCGGGTGTTCTGGAACTGTAAGTGATGGTCCCCCTATCCAAGTAATCCTTCTTGTAGATTCTAAATAATCATCGAAAATGGGATTGTTCCTACTTATCTGGTAATCCAAGCAAACACCGCTATGTTGAGTAATATTTTCATCACTAGCATTCCATCCAGAAAAAAGAACGTAGCCACCCACTCCAACATATTCTGGTGGAAGACCACCGATTTGGCATAAAATAGGAAATCCAATGGTATTGTAATGAGATTTAACACATGTTACTCCAAAGGCGCTTTTTTCATACGCATATTCCAAAAATGATCTAGGTTTTCTATCTAAGTCTAAATCTGTGATAAGAGCGGTACCACCACAAACTGAAAAATATCCGCCACCTTCTTTTATGAAATTAGCAAAGTTATTTTTCCATATCATATTCTTTACTGTTGGAAAACATCTGATACAAGCCTCACCGTCTCCTACTCCTCCGCCGGGTACTACTACTAGATCATAATTTTTTGTATTTAATTTCCCTAAGAGTATATCTTTATCAGATATTTGTTTTGCATCGAGGCGATAGAGCGTATTTCCTACAATCCATTGATAATCATCTAACATATTTAAAAAAAGTCCGTTTGGTGAAGTTATAATTCTATCTCCTGTTAGAATTGCTACCTTAATAACTTTCAATTCTGATCCATCGGAGCCCGTAGTTCTAATATTACCGGCAGTATATGTAGGCTTTTCAATGTCTGTAGCATTTACCATTACTATGGAGGGCATTATTAACAAGCTCAGTATGATGATTGATAAGGTTATTTTCTTTATTTTTCTCATATTATGTTATCTTTATTTAGTGTTATATTTATATTTTTCTATTAATTAAGAGAGACACTTGTACTAATTTTATTTCTTGACGTAGGAGCATCACGAGATTTTTAACCTAAACAATAATTATTAAGTATCTCTTCTTATATTACATAATTTGCACTCAATATAAAAATATTAGATGAAAATTAAAAAGTTTATTAAAACGTAGAATATATATGATGAAGGGTATTCCATGGGTTTGAAAGAAAAAAGATTGGTTGAATCGGTATTGTTCTCTGCAAGTAAACCGGTATCCATAGAAGAAATACAAGTAGCTACGAGTCTAACTCCTAAAAAAATTGAGGAAGCTTTAGATGTGCTCATAGATGATTACAATGTTAAACGCAAAGATGAGACATCCATGGAGGTCGTAAAGGCAGGCAATAAATTTGCAATGCAGGTTAAAAAGAAATTTTTAGATCAATCAGTCATGGTTGCAAAACCCGAGATACAAAGTAATTTGTTAAAAACACTCGCTCTCATAGCATTTCATCAACCAGTAAAGCAATCCAACCTGCGACGAATGATCGGTCAAAAGGTTTACGAACATGTTGACGAACTCGTCGGCATGAAACTAATATATTCAAAGCCACATGGGTCGACAGAGATGATTACCACAACAAAACTCTTCCCAGAATACTTCGGCATTGATACCACAAAACCAGAAGAAATCAGAGAATTCCTGGCAAAAAAAGTCATAGGAGACATAGACAAGGTAGACATCCAAAAAGAAGAAGAGAAAGAAGAACAGACTCAGAATTAGTGATCTGATGATGTTTTTCATAGAAAAAAATTTAAGCCAGATATTGTTTTTGTAATTAGAGTCAAAGGGAGGTAAAAAATGGAAAAAATATTAGGAATAGGAGCAAGTATCTTTATCGTTGCAACAATGCTATTATCAACTGGCGTTATAGCCGCCGTTCAACAAAACCAACAGGCATCCATTAAAGTGGCATATTCCTACGATGGAGAAAACTACCTTGAGACCTTAAAAACCGATGTACCTGCATTTGGAACTATTTATGCTGGTGAACAACCGACTGATTGGACTCCCGACGGTGTTTATATCGGTGTATGGGGTGTAAAAATTAATGGTAATTTTACGAAGTTAGGCTATCTGGCGGGATACTATAAAGGAACTCTCAAAAGAGGCTCCTATGTTGGTGCCTGGAACACTACAGATAACAGCTACACCGGACGTCTAGTTGGTGCATATAGGAATATATTTACCATTGGGCGGATCAACATCACCGGCGGAAACCGTTTTCCATTTGTCGGCTTTCTACTTAAAAATGCAACACACTTCGGTGGAAAAATCATGCCAGCAGTAGGTGACCAAATAATCTATGTGTATGGCAGACACCAACCATTAAATAACTTAAATTGTATGAATTCTCAGATAAATTGCGAGATATCTCAATCCCAATGTCTGTTAAATAAACAAGCCAAGGCACAAAATATCAACATGAACGAGAACATTTGCAGAAAAACCACTAATTAAGAACAAACCATACCATTTTTTTCTTCTTTTAATTTCAAAAATAACTGTAAAATATTTTTGATAAATATTGTAAATGATATCGGGTAACACTTGTACAATAAATCCTTTATAAGGAGAGAAACAAAGTATATCTCGTAGTTGTTGAGTTGAGGGAGAAAAATTTATTTTTTTATCCTTTCACCTCACCTCCTCTCCTCTCCCTCGTTCAACAACTTTCACCTTCCTAACTGATTAAGGTTTTTTGCATATATTTATAAAGAGCAATTGTTTAACAGTTGTTAATTTTGGGGTGGTAAATAAAATGAAGAATTTTTTATTGAAAAAAACGTTGGTTTTGGGAATAATGCTGGTGTTTGCAGTAACTGTTTTGATACCAAGCACATACGGTATTACAGTTAGTAAAAATTCCGAAAATGTAATAGTAACCGTTCAAACAAATGGAGATAAAACTGAGATAAACTATAGGATAAATAAATTTGTTAAGGTGCCAGTTAACATCAAAGGAGTCACCTATTCGCGTATTTTGATAAATGGTGAATCAAATATATTATCAAAAGGAATGCCAGACGTTCCAAATATCTGTCGAAGTATAATTATTCCGGATATGGCGAATATGGAAATTCGAGTAGTTAGTTCCACTTTTGAAGAATATAAAAATATCTTGATAGCGCCATCAAAGGGCAACTTGCCACGTACGGTAAATCCTGATGACGTACCATTCGAATTCGGCAGTGTATACAAATTGGATGATTGGTATCCCAAAAATATAGCTTCACTAAGTGAACCATATATACTGCGTGATTTCCGTGGGCAAGTAGTAAAAATCAACCCAATTCAATATAATCCAGTAACGAAACAAATGCGTTTCTACAAGGATATAACAGTGGAAGTATGTCCCATAGGGACTTACACATTAAACTGTATCAACCGAGGACAGTTACCTTCTAAGGTTGATATCGACTTTAAACGGATATATGAACGTCATTTCATAAATTTCAATAATTTGGGTCGCTACGATCCTGTTGGAGAACAAGGAAAAATGCTCGTCATTACTTACGATAACTTCTGGGATAACATGCTGCCTTTCGTTCAATGGAAAAACATGAAAGGTGTTCCAACAGAAATGGTTAAGGTCTCTGATATAGGTAATGCCAACGCCATCAAAACATACATTACTGATTACTACAACACAAATGGTTTAACTTTTGTTCTCCTAGTTGGTGATTCTGCTCAAGTACCAACCTTATATGCTGGTGGTAGTGCTTCTGACCCAAGTTATTCGTATATAGTTGGAAGCGATCACTATCCTGATCTTTTCGTTGGTCGTTTCTCTGCAGAAAATGTTCAACAAGTAGATACACAGGTGCAGAGAACGATTGAGTACGAACGCGATCCTCAAACCGGTGCAGAGTGGTATCATAAGGGCTCGGGTGTTGCTTCTGAATTTGGCGTTGGAGATGACAACGAATATGATTACCAGCACATGCGCAATATTCGTACTTTACTTCTCAATTTTACTTATACATTCGTCGATGAATTCTACGGTGGTAGCCAGGGTGGTGGAGATGCTCCAGGTGAACCTACACCCACTATGATAGCTACGGCATTAAATGAAGGTCGAAGTATCGTCAATTACTGCGGACATGGCTCAACAACCTCGTGGGGTACAAGTGGATTCAGCAACAGTAATGTGAACGCATTAACAAATGATAATATGCTCCCGTTTATCACTTCTGTTGCTTGTTACAATGGAGAATTTGATGGATACACCTGTTTCGGAGAAGCTTGGATGCGGGCAACACATAATGGTGAGCCAACTGGTTCGATCGCAAACTTTATGTCATCAAAAAGCCAAAGCTGGGATCCACCGATGGAAGCACAGGATGAATTCATTAATCTCCTTGTAGGATTCTATCCAGATAACAAAAAGATCACATTTGGTGCTCTATGTTTTAACGGTTGCATGTCCATGAATGATAAGTATGGATCTGAGGGTTGGGCTGAAACCGATGCATGGACAGTCTTTGGCGACCCTTCGGTCCAAGTACGCACCGATACACCAGCCACCATGACCGTATCGCATGTTTCAGAAATTCAACAAGGAACAACAACATTTGAAGTAACTGTTACTGACGTAGAAGGCGCATTGTGTGCAATTTCACGTAACTATGAACTTTTAGGGTATGCATATACCGATGCCACAGGTCATGCAACGATAGAGTTCGATCAACCTATAACTGGTGAAGAACCATTGGATCTGGTGGTAACCGCTTTTAACAAAATGACTTATATGGCACAGATAACAATTATCACTAACAACCCGCCGAATAAACCAGCCAGACCATCAGGCCAGACAAGCGGTAAACCAGGAATACAATATCTCTATACTACAACTACAACTGATCCAGATGGAGATCAAATATTTTACATGTGGGACTGGGGCGATGGGAATTTCAGTGACTGGCTCGGACCATTTAACTCAGGTGCATCTGCTAGTGCAACTTATTCATGGGCTAGCCAAGGACAATACTCAATAAAAGTAAAAGCAAAAGATACTTACGGTGATGAAAGTGACTGGTCAGATCCATTATCAGTGACAATGCCACTTAACCAGCAATCAGGTAATTACATGGCTCTTAAAATTCTTAAAATAATTCGATTATATGGAATTCAGAAGTAATTTTTTCGTCATTTGACGACGAATTAGCCGCAATTGTTATTAACCGTTTATATATTTTCAGATTTTGGGGAGGTAGAAAAAGATGGAAAAATATAATTTAAAAAAGAAGGCTGTTGTTTTTGCAATCGTATATGTGTTCATCGTGATAGCTTTAGCTCCAGCTATCAGTTCGACAGGCAATACAAACAGTAATGACAGACCAACTGATGTACTTAGAAACAATCAACCAATTTTGTCGCCAGAAGAAATAGAACTAAAACAAAAGGAACCATATAGAAGCGTTGATCTAGAGCGAGGTTGGTATTGGAAACCATCTTATCCAAATTATGCACCAAGTAGAATGCCTGATTTTGATGAGAAGCAGGATCAATGGAAGGCAATAGAATCTGGTCCTGATGGAATAATACAATCTCAACCTGCTGGAGATGATATATTTAATCCAACGGAAAACTGTATAGCGCCTGGACCAGACTGTACCCTACAAACAGTCCCGGCTGGTGACGATGTCGCTGTCTGGGCATTCTGCGGTCCAGTAGCAGTAGCAAACTGTTTCTGGTGGTTTGACTCAAAATACGCTGATCCCACTGGTACACCCGGGGATGGAAAAGATAATTTCCCGCTTGTATCAGATTATGGTGCGGGGGATGATCATTCAGCTGCAAATGCACCGCTTCTTATTAAGAATCTCGCAGTAGCTATGCAGACTACCAGCAAGGGAACGACATATATTGATGATATGCAGAATGCCATCCACCAGTGGTTTATTGACACGGGTCTAAGTAATAATTTTACGGAGAACACTTACAACAAACCGACGTTTGATTTTACTGAAAATCAGATCAAACTCAGTCAGGATGTTATCTTACTAATAGGATATTATAACCGTGCTAAAGTCATAGACCAGCAACAGACTCAGTGGGATCAGTTGATAGATTTGCCGCACATGACCGGCCATCTTCAAAGCTTTACCCCATCAGTAAATAAGCTAGATGCAGTACAAGTTTTGCTATCTGGGAACCAAATACCAACAACTGTTAAAGTTTGTATTTGGAACCAACTTCCTATTCCTGCCGTCAGTCCTCTAGGAACCTCATTGATGACTATCATTCCAGGTGCACCAACATGGTACCAGTTCCACTTTGACCCGTCCATATCACTGACACCTGGTGCTTTGTATTATATATCAGTCGATGAGATAGGTACTACTACCTACAACATCCATTGGCACTATAAAAATTCAAATGTTTATCCAAATGGAATGGCATTTTGGGAAGCTCCGCAATGGGTTTTTACGCCACAACCTAATAAGGACTTTGCTTTCAAAACTGAGTATTATGGTACCGAAGGTTACAGAATTGGTGGACACTATCTCACCTGTGCAGGAGTCAACTCAGAAGATCTCAAGATTGCAGTGAGTGACCCATGTTGGGATATACAAAACCCAACTCAAGATCCTACGAAACATAACGATGCTCAATTCGTTTCACACGATATACACAATGTTACACTTGGTTGTCCAATTTCAAACTATGACTACAAATGGTGGCTCCCAGATTTCCCAGCTGAATGTGATTATACGATAGTAGAACAGGCAGTTGTTATATGCCCAGTTAATCACGCACCAAATAAACCAGTGAAACCCTCTGGTCAAACACAAGGAAAGATAAACGTTGAGTACACCTATTCAAGTAGTACCACTGATCCAGATGGTGATCAGGTATACTATTGGTTCGACTGGGGCGATGGAACAAACAGCGGCTGGGTAGGCCCATATGCCTCTGGTGCAACTGGGAGTGCAAAACATACATGGACTGCAAAAGGAACATACCAAATCAAAGTAAAAGCAAAAGATGCTAATGGTGCCGAGAGTGCTTGGTCAGATCCACTTCCAGTAAAAATGCCACGATTAGGATTGTCAACCCATACATTACTACTAAGATTGTTAGAGCGGTTCCCACATGCATTTCCGATACTAAGGCAAATAATATTAACTTAATTGAGATATAAATTATCAGAATAGTATACTCTTTAAGATAAGAAGCAGAGAGTCCAAAAGAAAGGATTACAAAATACTCACTCAACATCGAAAAGTTTAAATTCTGTAATCGATTAACAAATGTTAATTAAGTGTGTGTGTGGGGTAGTAAATAAAATGCAAATTAAGTTATATTTTGTGGCTGAACTACCCAAATAGAAGATTTAAATATAATTAAGCCGCAAAATGTAAAAAGCTTTAAAAACAGATGTATATTTGCATTTGTATATAATTTGGGAGGTAGAAGATAAAATGAAAAAAACAACTATATCGTATTTTGTGGTAGGGCTGCTATTGATCAGTGGTTTTGCTGCAATAGGATTAGGAAAAGAAGCTGGTACTAATCAAACGACAATGAATTTACAATTTGTAGCGCCAAACTTTACGGAGAAAACCATAGATAGAACTACATATGCCGTAGTAAATGTTGAGGGCGCTAATAGACCATTAAATCATGCAGGTCAACCTATGTTACCGATGTATACAACCGAATTGAATTTCCCATTAGGAACCAACATAATTAGTGTGGAATTTGTACCTCAAGAAGTTAAAACCATGGTTTTACCAGATAAAATTATCCCTGCTCCGCAGCCCATAATACCAGACGTACAAGATAGTACCATCCAATACAATATGGATGAAACAATTTACAACTCAGCTAATCTATTTCCAGAAAACTGGTTTAACTATTACACTGGCGGTGGACTTGATAACAATTATGAACATAAAACCTTCTTAACGGTACAGGTCTATCCAGTGAGATATAGCCCTGCGACTGATACTATAAATTATGTTGAGAGCGCTGTTTTGACAATAACCTATGAAGAACCTGCTCAACCAATAACCTTTGGAGCAGGATCCGATCTAGTAATCATAGCTCCATCAAAGTTTTCTGGTGATTTGCAGAAGTTAGTGAATCATAAGATTAGTAAAGGAGTTACCACAATACTGAAGACAACCGAGGATATCTATAATGAGTTTTCTGGTGTTGATAAGCCCGAGAAAATTAAATATTTCATAAAATACGCCATTGAAACCTGGGGGACCAAGTACGTCTTGCTTGTAGGTGGATTGGACTCAATTATAAGTGGTGTCAGAAGAGATGATAAAAATCAGGGATCAAAAGATTGGTATGTTCCAGTTAGATATACAAATCTTTGGGATTCTCCTCCAGTCTTTGATCCAGGATTTATCAGTGATCTATATTATGCGGATATCTATGACAGCCATGGTAATTTCTCAAGTTGGGATTCTAATCATGATGGCATATTTGCAAAATGGCATGGCACGGGTAAAGATATCTTAGATCTATACCCTGATGTAGCTGTAGGCCGACTCGCATGTCGTAATAAAATCGAAGTAAAGATCACGGTGAACAAGATCATAAACTATGAGAAACAGCCAGCTGACCCGTCATGGTTTAATAAAATGATACTGGCCGGAGGCGACTCTCATGATGACACTAGTACAACAAATATCAAAGAAGGAGAATACGTATGTGAATATATATGGAATCACTTTATGCATGGATTTACGCCTGTAAGATTATACTCATCTTTCAAAGATACGAACCCAGATATGGTGCCAAATGGAGACAATATTATACGAGAGATATCCAAAGGAAGCGGCCATCTGCTATTCGATGGGCATGGTAACCCAGGAACATGGGCCACTCATTATTCAGGTAATTTTACAACTTGGGTTCCAGGTTTTAGTGTTAGAACATTCTGGAAACTAACTAACGGTGGAAAACTCCCCGTCTGCGTGGTTGGAGGATGCCACAATAGTATGATCAATAATACACTTTTAGCTACGCTACAGGACAAGGATAATTCACAATTTACTTGGACGTACGGCTACCCCACACCAGAGTGTTGGAGCTGGGTGCTTACACGTAAGGTCGGCGGAGGAACAATCGCAACAATGGGTAACACTGCTCTTGGTTATGGTACTATAGGAGAAAACGGTGACATTGACGGCGATGGCGTAAATGACCCTGATTGCATTGAGGCTCTCGGCGGATACCAAGAAAGGGTGTTCTATAAAACATATAATGAGAGCAGCACGAAAATCCTTGGAGACGTATGGATTGGTGCAACGAACAAGTATTTGACTACCTTCCCAGGCATGGCCGACCCGATTGATTGTAAAACCGTTGAACAATGGCCCATCTTAGGCGACCCAAGTCTAAAGATTGGTGGATACCCAGCAACCGTTGGTCTAAAAGCCAATATAGAAGGTGCCGAGGCCGGCGTAGTTGTAGCTCCTGGCGAAAGTGTGCAGCTTACTGGTATTGCATCTGATGGACAAGCGCCGTATACATATGCATGGGATCTTGACGAAGATGGCGTATACGATGACGCCACTGGATCAACTTTATCACATACATGGAATTTACCTGGCGTATACTGGGTCAGCCTCAAGGTTACAGATGGTAACGGAGCAACAGATGTCTATGATACTGTTGTTAGCGTAGAAATCGGTGCATCAACACCAGCAAGACCTGAGGGATCATCACAGGTAAAAGTCGGTAAAGCGTACACATATACTACAAGCATTGACACAACAAACTGGGACGAAATATACTACAAATTTAGCTGGGGAGACGGAACAGAAACAGAATGGCTTACAGAACCTACCGCATCTCATACCTGGAGTGCAAAAGGCTTTTATCAAGTCAAGACACAGGCATTGCTGGTAAAAGGAGGCACTAAGGCCTCAGATGAATACCAGCAAGTCTCACAAACTGAATGGTCAGAACCACTTGCTATCAGAGTACCAAGATACGGACCTTCAATGACAATACTAGAAAAATTATTCGAGCGCTTTCCGAATGCGTTCCCGATACTGCGATATCTGTTAGGGGTATAAAATTACCCCCATCTTTTTTCTTTTATTTTTAAAATTTTGATTTTTTTGAAATTTTATCTATATTGAATTTTGATAACTTTTTGTAATTTAATTATTTTAAAAAAATAATTTAAAAAAAAGAAAAATTTAATAATAATTTACTGTATATCTTTCTACAAATATTCTGGGAGAGGTAGAAATGAGGAAGAAGGGTAGATATTGTATAATAGTAGGTATTTTAGTAGTAATGTTAGTAATTACAGGTAGCTTTGACTTTGCCTTAACCGAAAAAACCAGCTTTGTCAAATCTGTTGAAATAGAAAAATCAAAGTTAGATAAAGGCAACTTGGGGAGAGGAACGCTGACTGTATATTGTGATGGATCTTATGACCACTCTCTTATGTGTCGTGATAATAACTATTATACTGCACATGATGCCTCAACCGCACAGTACTTAGACTGGTCAGGCCAGAATCAAATGGACTTTGGGCAAAATGACTATGGATACCCGGGTTACACATATTATTATATATTCAGATATTTTGCCTATTTTGATACAAGCGCTCTTCCAGACAATGCAGTAATTACTAATGTTCAATTCACGTTTTGGTGTTGCTCACATCACAATACAGCTCCTGATCCAAACCTTATGGCGTTTTATGATCCAAGCGGTATATATCCGCATCAGACATTACAAATGGGCGATTTCGATCTTGATCATTATAGCGATACGGGTGCAGGATCCTACACAATTGATTGGTTAGAGTGGTATACTTGGACATGGAACTCAAATTCATATAACAAAATTAACAAAAATGGCTGGACAAAAATAATGTTCACCACTCAATCTGACTGGCAGAGCAATCCAAATTTACCCCATGATTGGGCTCAAATGTATTCAGGTAATTCACCGAACCCTCCATATTTAACTATTCAATATACCACAGCACCACCAGGAGATCCTTCAAACTTAAACGCTTATAATCCAACCTCAAGCACAATAGATCTATCATGGACAAAAGGAAGCAACTCTGATAAAACAATGATTCGTCGTAAAACAGGAGGCTATCCATCTTCACCAACCGACGGCACACAAGCATACTTCAGCACAGGAACATCAACAACAGACACAGGACTAAGCCCCAGCACAACCTATTACTATCGTGCATGGGCTTATGATAGTAACAGTGGTCAATACTCAACTGGTTATAGCCAAGACTACGAAACTACAACCTCTGCACCACCACCAGGAAACCCATCAAACCTAAATGCATACAACCCAACATCCAGCACAATTGACCTTTCATGGACAAAAGGAAGCAACTCTGATAAAACAATGATTCGTCGTAAAACAGGAGGCTATCCATCTTCACCAACCGACGGCACACAAGCATACTTCAGCACAGGAACATCAACAACAGACACAGGACTAAGCCCCAGCACAACCTATTACTATCGTGCATGGGCTTATGATAGTAACAGTGGTCAATACTCAACTGGTTATAGCCAAGACTACGAAACTACAACCTCTGGTCCATTGTCTGATTGGACTGTTATAGCCTATTTATGTGGTGATGACAATCTTGGATCTTGGTGTCAGCAATGTTTAAATTATATGACTAACGTAGGATCACAAAATGGGATCGAAATCATTGCATTAATAGATGGACAGGGCGGTGGAGATACGCGAGCCTATCATGTATTGCCCAATAATCAGGTTAATATCCCGCTAAATCAAATAAATCCCGGCTGGGGAAACGAAGTCGATATGGGAGATCCGCAAGTGCTAATCTCTTTTTCAACATATTGTATCAATAATTACCCTGCAGATCATTATATGATTATACCGCAAGACCATGGCGGATCCTGGGTAGGTTGCTGCTGGGATGACTCTGGTGACAACCTGAATATTGATGATTTACAAACGGCGTTTCAGCAGATCTCCATCGATATGGGTAAAAAAGTTGACATAGTATTTTTCAACGATTGTTTGATGAACGGGGTGGAAATCGCATACCAGCTAAGACCATATGTAGAATATCAAGCAGGATCAGAGACAATTTCTTGGACAAGTACATGCAATAATGAATATGCAGATATTCTTCAATATATGGTGGGCAACCCTGGCGTAAATCCTCAAGATTTGGCCACGTATATAACCAATCATCAAACACCCTATGACAACCCTTCCTACAGAACCCAGTGCATATCTACTTTTGAATTAGATAGGATGCAGGATCTCATCACAGCCATTGATGCGCTTACCGTTGACTTATACAACAAGCTAGATGACCCTACATATCGTGACCAAATAGAAACTGCAAGAACACAAAGTGAATACACAGAAGGACCATATGGCGGTCAAATTGAGAGACTCATCGATCTCTACGATTTTGTAAGTCGTATTCATACGCTTGTTTCAGACCCAAGTACTCAATCCATAGCACAGAATGTTATGAATTTGCTAGGTCCTCAAGGTGGACAGTATGGAAATGTGATTAACAGGGAGCGGCATACTAACTCAGTCAATTTCTGTCGCGGAATGTCTGTGTATTTCCCAGATCGATTGAATCGGTACGATGCTACTTATTTGACTGACAATAATTTTGTGAGTAATACAAATTGGGATGAATTTTTAAGTGAATACCTAAATGGTGCGACTGGGATTGGCTATGGTTGGGACACGAATATAGAAGTTAAAGGAGGAACAAATGGGCCAGCGTATTTCACGTTTGGAGAAGACGAATATGCTACTGACGGATATGATGAAAATTTCGATGTCGGATATACTGCTACTCCAACAGATGTACAAATATACTCTTTGATAGGAAACAACAAATATAGTGTTGATATCAAACATGGACCTGATACGAGCAAGATTTGGGACATATATGTAAAATGGCAGGGTTCCAATTCTGCAACGGTAGACCTGTCATGGGATGTATCTTCCATACCAAATGAAGAATATCTCTCTGTGATTCTATATGATTGTGATAATAACGAACAAATTGATATGCGTACAAGTAGTTCATACAGCCTTACTATGAATGCCGGCGAGACAGGACATATGAAGATTATATGCAGCAGTAGCGAAAACAATCCGCCTATCAAACCACAACCGCCATCTGGCCCAGCATCTGGCAAACCAGGTATAGAATACACATATACTGCAGTAACAATCGATTCAAACAATGACCAAATATCATACATATTCGACTGGGGAGACGGTACAACCAGTCAGACAAATTTTATGCAATCTGGACAAGTGGCAAATGCTTCACATAAATGGTCCAAGAAAGGAAATTACCAGATAAGAGTTAAAGCAGTTGATGAACATGGTATGGAAAGTGATTGGTCTGATCTTCTAGCAGTTAGAATGCCAAGAAACGGTGCGTCAATCCTATTGAAACTATTGGAGCGATTCCCGCATGCGTTCCCAATACTAAAACATTTACTAGGGCTTTAAAATAACCCACCAGGACCCCTTCTTTTTTTTATTTTTTTAGAAATTTAACATATTAGAAGCACATAATTAAATTTGAAATAATATTTCAAAAATAATTAAATATAGATATTTTTGATAAAATCAATTAATAAAAATAGAAAGGTTTAAATTATTGTTAAAGATTTGAAATTGGAGACGAGGAGGAAATTTTATGGGAATAAAAAAAGGAGATAATTTTAGGCTGAAGACCATATTTGTGGCAGCACTTTTGCTCTCGTTATCAACATTAATACCAGCATCACAAAGTCTAACTTTAACTGAAAAACAACCTTCAAATCCAAAAAATACAGTTTTAATCAACACTGATTTTTCCATAACAATTCACAGAATAAAGGCAGAAGATCCGATTGAATTTTGGCCATGGGATGAGCCAGACTGGCGAATATATATGTATGTAAATGGCGAAGAAAAAACATACGAGTGTGTTGGAAATGACATCATAGTTGATACTACATTTACTTGGGAGGGAATTATCACAGACCAGACTACTCATTTAGATATAGACATGAGGCTTTTGGAGAGAGATGATTGGCCTGGTGTGAATGACATAGCAGATATTAGCGCATATCCTGGTGGAGGAGTTGACGATTCCAACGAATTTCCAAGAGGAGCTATTTTTTTACGAACATATGATTTAATAGCTAATGAATGGGAACCAGTAGGTGAAAATAACGATTATCTTCTGTATGAATACGATCCCCCCTCTGGTTTTTACTGGTATGAAACAAGTGGAAATTTTGATGGAAGCACCACCACAGATGAAAATGACGCAACTGTCTGGTTTAACATTTCAGTAGGTAATAGACCACCTATTCCACCTACAAGACCCGAAGGCCCAGAATTTGGCAAGGTATACGTAGCTTACGATTTTACTACGCGATCCATGGATCCAGATGGCGATGATATTCAGTTTGGTTGGGATTGGGATGGAGATTACCAGATAGATGAACTTACTGATTACTATGGATCATGGGAAACAGCAACAATTTCTCATACCTGGACTGAGACAGGTATCTATTATGTACGAGTAGTAGCCATCGATATAAATGGTATGATGGGCGGATGGTCTGATGTATTAGTTGTTGAAATAAATGGACCTGGTGGTATCAGTGGGTTTAAAGCTGAAGAGTGGTCTCTAGGACATGTATATACAACATACTTGAATCACGAGGACACACAAAATCTTATTTATACAATAGAAAACGCCCAAAATGTTGTAGATGCTGTAGCAGCGCTTATTGTTGCTATAGCTGCGGCTTGCGGTTATCCGCTTGATTTCACTATTGCAACTGCAATAGCCATAGCTTTACTTAGAGTTGGTGCTGCAGTTATTCAAATGTTGGATCAGGGCATGGGCGTATATTTCAGGGCTTACACAATAGATGTAAATGGTTTTCCAGTATGTTGTTTTGCCTACGTATGGTCACAAACCGAGCAGGGAACTTGGGAAGAAAATAATACTGCTCCTTATAAACCAGTTAAACCATCTGGATCAACAAATATACGTGTACATAAAGATTACACATATTCTTCAAGCACAACAGACATTGATGATGATCGTGTTTTCTACATCTTTGACTGGGGTGATGGTAGTTACGGTTTTACAGATTTGTATAATTCTGGCGAAACAGCTAGTATGTCACATAATTGGTCCAAAAAAGGAAACTATAACGTACGAGTTAAAGCAATTGATGAACATAATGGTGAAGGCGATTGGTCAGATCCACTTGCCATCAGAGTACCAAGATACAGAACTACACCTCTCCTGACAATACTAGAAAAACTACTCGAGCGATATCCAAATGCATTCCCAATACTACGACAACTACTAAACCAGTGAGCAGGGATAATTAATCCCCCCTCTTTTTTTTCTTTTTTAATTCATCAATAGATTTAAACAACAAACATACATTCATGTGATTTGGATGCATAAAAATAAAGACCAGCTTTATGAAATTATCAAAGATCTAAAAACAAAAGATCACTTTGAAGAAGAGATAAAAAAAAGATTTGATGAATGTGATGGTCTTTTTGATGAAGATACCCTTGCTTTGTTAATTGTTGATGAACTTGGCAGAAACAAACAAACCATAAGTAAAATCGCCGGAATAAAATCAGATACAGATTGTACGGTATTTGGCACTATTACAGATATCCGTGAATCACGAAATTTTACCAGAAAAAATGGCTCTTCTGGAGCAGTTGTAAACTTGGAAATATCAGACGAAACAGACTCATGTGGACTTGCTTTATGGAATGATGACGTGAAACTTGTGAAAAATAAAACTATTCAAAAAGGTACGCGTATAAAAGTTATAAATGGTTACGTCAAAGATGGTTTCAACGGTTTAGAATTAAACGTAGGCCGATGGAGTTTACTTGAAATCGAACCAGAGGACATGCCCGTTCCCAATAGCAAAAAATCATTTCCTGATGAAAGAGAAATCCAAGGGACATTGGTTGAAATAAAACCTACCAATGCCTTCTTTAAAGACAATGGTGAAATTGGATTTGTTACAAAAATAAAAATAAAAGACAAAGATACTGTGAAAACTTTGACTCTTTGGGATGAAAAGGTAAAAGAAATACAGATTTTCCACGTTGGTGATACAATAAAAATAGATAATTTTGATATAAGAAATAATAATGAATTACATGTGAACGGCAGAAGCACTATTCAACTTTGCTAGCATCCGTCTTGTTCGTATTTTTTGTTTTTTTCAAGGGCGCATTGAGCTCTCTGAAGCTCTCTTCCAAGATATGCATAGTGCTCAGATCTAAGATTGGGAATGTGCTTGGCAATGGTATCACAGAGTGCATTTGCCTTTGCGCCAGAAAAAACTTTTTCTAGTTTTCCTGAGACAATCCTATTTTTCTTATAAACATTTGAATAATATTCCGCTCGGATCTTTTTTTGTTTCCTTTGTACTTCAATTACAAAAAAACCTGCAGGATCCAGCATTATATTTTTCTGGGATGTTTTTTTTGCTTCTATGAGAGGTACTTCTTTATCCACCATTTATAATTTCACCTGCTTTTGCAAGATTTTTAAGTTTTTTAAATGCATTTTCTCTTGGCAACAATCTTTGGCCACAATCTGGTGATAATTGTGTAACTTTATCTCCAAAAATATCTATCGCTTTTTTGGCATGCTCTACAATTTCGTCTACGCTTTCAACCTTTGGGTTATCTGAACGAACAGAACCTAGACATATTTTCTTTGAAAATGAATAATCTTTGAATTTAGTTAAAAGATGTGGAGAAGCCTTAAATTCGTGGGATAAAATATCAACAGGCATCTCTATTAAATCTGGTATTACAGATGATACATCACCACAGGCATGAAGCACGGTCGGGCAATCTAATTTTCCCGTTATTATCTCTATCAGTTCTTTACCATACTCGGGCATTTCATTTGAAAAAAATGGCTCATCTATACTTATTATATCAACATATTTCTGCAATATTATGGCTTCTTTTTTAAGTGCGTAGGCAAAATCAAAGGCCATCTGTTTCTCATCTTTATAGTATAGATTAACACAAGATTTACTCAGTGTAAAAGGACCCGTGATGACGCCTTTTATCTTCTTGTCCTTTGGTATGATTGTTCTAACATATTTTTGGTCCTCTATAGTTATCGGACCATTGTATTCTATTTTATCAACAACTTCAACTCTATTTCTAATTCTGCAGCCCTTAAGCTTTCTCGCAAAGAGCTGTATAAAAGGATCTCTAGTTTGGCCGTCAGATACTATGTCTATTCCTGCTTCGATCATATCGATGACAGCTAATTTGATGTACTTTGCCCAAGAGAAATTTTCTCTTTGATCAAAATAATCCTTAGCAAAATCAAGCGCATCTATCCGTAATGGATAGGATCCAATTACACACGTTTTGATCTTTTCCATTAAAAGAACTTCCTCCGAGGATGATTGTCCGATGGTTTTATACCAAAATAATTCTCCATGTATTCGGACACAAGAATGTCCTGCCATGCTATCGTTGGAAAAACCATATCTGCATTTTCTAGCGGACCGTAAATTGCGTAATTTCCTCCAAAAAGAGCTATATTGACGTTTGATGATGCATCGACTGTTTTTCTGGCGTTTTCAAAATTCTTTAACCAGTTTGACTTCTCAACGACATTGTGAATGGCGCAGCCTGTAGGAAGTCCGTACTCCTCTTTTATAACTGGAATGGCAGCAATAGACGCCCCACTATTTTCTCCAGGTGCAAGCGCTGCTGTGTCGATAAGAATCTTTTTAATGCCAATTTCTTCGGCTACAGCTAGTAAACCCTTATCAGTTAGATGCGCACCGTTTTCCAATACCTCAATTTTTCCATCTGGCGATTTATCTTTTGGGTTAAAGGCCACAATAATCGCCATCTCGGGCCTATGCTTTTTTAGCGACTTTCTTTCTTTATCTGTTATCCCTACGTGAATGGAGTTGTATATTGTTCTGGGGAGAAGATGCCTTTTGTCAAGATACTCCAAAGTCTCTATCTTTATGGATGGATCGATAATATCTATCGAAAATGGATACTTTTTTGGAAGTGAGCTTTCTATAAAGTCTACAATTTTTTCTACATACTCTTCTTTTCTAATTAGAAAATCAGGTATAGCAGGATTATCTGTTCTCTGACTTAGGTCTAGCATGTTCTGAATGTTTTTTTTCTCTTTCTCAAAATCAGGTTCTCCTTTGAAAAAAACGCCGCCAAACAAAACAGTCGGATATTCTCCAGGTTGACCGCCGATTTTTATTCCAGATATGTCAAAAATTTCTTGCTTTTTGGTAAACAAAAACATCGGTTTATCCTCCTCTTCTTTCAATCTTGCCCATATAATTTACAACAATCCTTGAATGTAACGCTCTTTTGTCATCTAATTTTACTGATATCTCTGGCTTGATTCTTATGGCGATGTACGGTTCTCCAAAGGATGTAGGTTTTTTTGCAATGCATTCTTTGATTTCTTTGTCTATTTTGTCTTTATCTTTCACTCCCATCAAATCTATTATTTCCAATTGAGTACGGAATCGATCGATAGCTTGTGATTTAAGATTTTCAATGTATGGAATCGCACCAGGTGCTTGAATTATTTTATTTCGCTCATCTATCCCATTTTTATGCAACGCTACAAGCGATGATCCTGAGCGGTGCCCTCGGATATCATCCCCACACAACACAAGATATCTTATGTGGGGGTTGGAAATTACATTGGCAACTATCTTTTCTATTCCAATATTTTCGGTCCTCAACGGGCCGAATATAGCAACTTCTGAAGGAGGCGTGTACTCTATTTGGAGTAGTACAACTGCTACGCATCCATCGAGTTTACAAACTGTAAATTCACCACCCCATGGATAGTATTCGTTTTTCATGAAATCCTCATTTGCTTTTGCGTATATGGATAAACAACATATTATTAAAAATTTTACAATAAATACAAGGAAAATATGTTATCTGGAATAATGGTTTAAATATCCCTACCACAGTTTTATAAATGTTTACTTCTTTCATGTTTTAAGGGATTTTCGATGGTAGATAAAGAGAATATAGAGGATTTGCCCGGTGTCGGTGCTGCCACTGCGGAAAAACTACGTGAGGCAGGTTATACTGATATATTGAGCATAGCTGTTGCAGCCCCCAGAGAACTTGCAGCAGTAGCTGAACTTGGCGAATCTACAGCATCAAAAATAATCCAGAGTGCAAGAAAAAAAGCAGATGTCGGCAAATTTGAAACCGGAAATGCCCTTCTAGAAAAAAGAGCAAAAGTGGGTCATCTAACATCCGGGTCAAAAGCTTTAGACGAACTTTTGGGTGGTGGTTTTGAAACCCAGGCCATAACAGAACTTTTTGGTGAATTTGGGTCTTCAAAAACACAAATTGCCCATCAATTGTGTATTACAGTGCAGATGCCAGTTGACCAAGGTGGATTAAACGGACATGCATTTTTTATAGATACTGAAAATACCTTCAGACCAGAGCGCATTGCACAGATGGCAGAGGCGTACGATTTAGATACAAATAAGGTTCTTGAAAAGATTCATGTTGCGCGGGCATATAATTCAAGTCATCAAATGCTGCTTGTAGAAAAAGTATCTGAACTTTCCAAAGAATTTCCTGCTCGTCTGCTGGTCGTTGATTCTTTAACGGCGCATTTCCGTGCCGAATATGTTGGGCGAGGAGTACTGGCAGATAGACAGCAGAAATTGAATAAACACATGCATGACCTGCTCAGGTGGGGAGATATTAACAATGGCGTCCTCTGTGTTACAAATCAGGTTTCCGCAAAGCCAGATGCTTTCTTTGGGGATCCTACTAGACCCATTGGAGGTCACATAGTTGGCCATACCGCTACTTTTAGGATATATCTGCGTAAAAGCAAGGGTCCAAAACGAATTGCACGACTAATAGACTCGCCTCATTTGCCCGAGGGTGAAGCTGTTTTTTCGGTGCTTGACAAGGGAATTAGGGACTAAAACAGGAGAAAAATAAGGAAAAACTTAAATGCAAGGATAAGTATTCTCCTCTTGGAGGTATATTTTATGGCATATATACACCAAGGTTGGACGTTATATACAAGAAACGTAAAGCTTAAAGGCGGAAGAAATCAAACAATATACTTCTTTAGCAAGAGGAAGCCAAAGAGTGGAAATCCCTGCGACATGCCAAACGGATATTCTGTTGGCGTTAACAAAAGAACTGGCTTACCATACTTGAAAAAGAAGTAGGAATATTTACAAAAGCTGGCGTTTTCGCCAGCTAACTCTTTTCTTTTTTTATAATTTCCAGACTTGTCTGTAGTGTTTAAATAACAAAGTTTGTTTTTGGTATTGAGAAAAGACAATGAGTTCAAAGATTGGCTTTGTCGTTAATCCCATTGCAGGCATGGGTGGAAGAGTAGGTCTTAAAGGTACAGATGGTGTTTTAAAAGAGGCCATTGCTCTTGGGGCGAAACCTGTAGCACCAGAAAAAGCAAAAGAAACGTTAAAAGAATATTTTTCAAACTATTCAACAAAAGACGAGATTCAATGGTTTACATGTTCTGGAGAGATGGGTGCCGATGAACTTAAAAAATCTGGAGTTAAAAATATAGAAATCATCTACAATATATTTGATAGAGGTACGTCACCAGAGGATACTAAAAATGCATGTAAAAAACTACTGGAAAAAAACGTTGATTTGATACTTTTTTGTGGCGGTGATGGAACTGCAAAAGATATTTTTGAAATAGTTGACAAAAAAATTCCCATACTTGGGATACCTGCTGGAGTAAAGATGCATTCAGGTGTATTTGGCATTACTACCAGTGCCACGGCAAAGATGCTTCATGAATTTGTAAACAAAACTCTTACTATTGGTGACGTTGAGGTCATGGATCTGGATGAGGAACTATATCGCAAAGGCGAGTGGAATATACGATTATTTGGTATTGCACTGGGCATTGTGGAACCCACCTATGTTCAGGCCGGAAAAACCGTTTATGAGTCAGTTTCCGATAATGCAATAAAGGATGAACTTGCCGAACATGTTATGGATGAAATGGAAAAAAGTAGCGACTCTCTTTTTTTATTGGGACCTGGCGGCACCATTGATTATATCGCCCGAAAGATGGGTCTCGATAATACACTTCTTGGTATCGATGCAGTTTACAATAAAAAACTCATTGCCAAAGATGTCAATGAAGAAGGAATACTAAATCTTTTGAAAAACTATCCTAAAGTTAAAGTTATACTCAGTCCAATAGGTGCACAGGGTTTTATTCTTGGCCGAGGAAATCTTCAACTAAGCCCTAAAGTAATTAAAAAAATTGATGTTGACAATATTATCGTTGTTTCAACACCTTCAAAACTTTCTTCTATTCCTTTTATACGTGTAGATACGGGAGACAAAAAGTTGGATCGTATTTTTATTCAAAAAGAATTTATGATGGTCGTAATCGGCTATCGTCTCAGTAGGGTTGTACGGATTCAAACCAACAACTTTTAATATTCTTTTCTGATTCCTCTCAATCATCTGATTTATAAAATTCAAGGAGGCAAATAAATTTATGAAACGAAATGCAAAGGCGTTTTTAAAAGCAGAATATGACGATCTAGTAAGTAAGAACCTCGATTGGAAGCTTCGCATACTCGAAAGCGGATCAACACCCCATGCTGTAGTAGATGGAAAAAAGGTGCTAATGCTTTGCTCTAACAACTATCTTAATTTGAGTAATCATCCTCGTCTTATACAAGGGGCAATTGATGCGGCAAAGAAATACGGAGCTGGCTCCGGTTCGGTTCGGGCAATTGCTGGAACGATGAAACTTCATATTGAAGTGGAAAAGAGGCTTGCCAAATTCAAACGAACAGAATCTGCTCTCATCTATCAAACCGGATTTGCCGCTAACGCCGGTCTTATACCGCAACTCGTCGGTGAGGGCGACATTATAATTAGTGACGAACTAAATCACGGAAGTATCATTGATGGTGTCAGACTTTCCAAAGCAGATCGTGCTGTCTACAAACATAAAGATATGGGTGAGCTTGACAAGGTATTAAAAGAGGCTGATAAAAAATACCGAAGAATTCTCATAATAACTGATGGTGTGTTTAGCATGGATGGTGACATCGCACCCATGGATAAAATCGTGAAACTTGCGAACGAATATGGTGCGATGACCTATGTTGATGATGCCCATGGAGAAGGCGTCATTGGCCCCGATGGCCGAGGAATTGGAGCGCATTTTGGAATAGAAGGAAAAATAGACGTCGAGATGGGGACGTTCAGTAAAGCCTTCGGCGTAGTTGGTGGTCTTATTGCAGGAAGCCAGGATCTGGTGAACTTTGCTTATAACAAATCACGTACATGGCTTCTCAGTGGTTCACATCCACCAGCGGTAGCTGGTGCACAACTTGCCGCAATCGAGGTATTAGAAACAGAGCCACAACACGTAAAGAATCTATGGGATAATACCAAATATTTCAAGAAAGAACTTAATTCCATGGGATTTAACACAGGAGAAAGTGAAACGCCCATTACTCCAGTTATTGTTGGAGATTCTGGCAAAGCAAAAGAGCTGAGCAATCTATTGTTTGATGAGGCCATATTTGCATTGCCGATCGTTTTCCCAATGGTTGCTAAAGACAAAGCACGCATAAGAGTAATGATTAATGCAGGGTTAACAAGAAAAGATCTAGATTTTGCACTTGCAAATTTCGAAAAGTTAGGCAAAAAACTCAAAATAATCTAAATATTTGTTGGTAAAGAAAAAAGGCAGCTGCTGTGAATTCTTTAATTTACGGATTTCTGCTCCATCTGCCTTTCTTTTTTTGGCTTAAAACTTTTTCGATGATGGTTTGTTCGTCCACCTCTTTTATAGTTTTATCATCATCTACGTTTTTTTTCAATGCTCTTTCGATTGCTGCATCATCAGCCTTGGCAATAATCCCTTCATTTATTTCGTCAATATCTTTGGATTTTGATTCTTCTTCTATAACTTCAAAAACTGCTTTCCTTTCCGTCTTTTCCAATGGTGGTAGGTCGGTAGATTTTTTCCAATCCTTCTTTTCAAATGGTGACGATTTCTCCCATGGCTTCTTATATTCTTTATTAACGGGCGTCTGTGGTTCAGGCATAACTTCTCTTCTTTCTGGTGGTTTTATTTCTGGTCGTCTATACTCTACATTGACTTGAGGTTTTGTTTCTACCGGTCTTGGTGCTACAACTTTTTCCTCTATTTTTTCAAGAGGGTGGCCCATAATATGATCTTTGTTTGGTATAAACTCAAAAGCTTCATTGAGAAAATTCTTTTCTTCTATTGTTGGACACCAGAAATACCCCTCTTCATCTTTGCAGAAATTGGGTGCATTGGGATCAAAATATGTCGTAAGGTTAAATTTACCAGATATCTGATCTTTACACAGTTCGATTCTTATGTGGATATTATCCTCTTTAACCAATTACTCTCACTCTCCATCCACTGTAAAGGAGGAATAGATTAATAGAACTTATACTTTTCTTTAAAAATTAGGAAAAATTAATTTTTTATTTTTCTCTTCTCTGTTATTTAATATATGATAAACAACTATTCATTTTATAACTTAGCGGCGTTGTCCGGAAAGTAAATGTAGAATAACTTTGATGTCACCTTCAGATGGGATGCAAACACCACAATAAAGAGGAGAAGAAACCAGACCGAAAGTT
>Ga0315282_10001953_pt1 | contig 38609 bp, 35 predicted proteins | sample YL17G07_20_MG_FD_203693 | JGI IMG/M metagenome (GOLD analysis project Ga0315282, IMG submission 203693) | Sediment microbial communities from Yellowstone Lake, YNP, Wyoming, USA - YL17G07_20 | ecosystem: Environmental > Aquatic > Freshwater > Lake > Sediment | place: USA: Wyoming | collected... | reverse complement strand
GATGGTTTGAACTTGGCGACCTCTTTACCGTCCGGGTCGACCAGGCGGAGAGTGCCGTCATAGAAGTTCACCTTATTATTAGCGTCCACCAGCCCCATATAGTAGCTTTTCATGGTGTAGACAGGACCGGTGATGATGCTCAGGTATTCCTTATTGCCCAGCACCAGGTCGTTGAAGAGCTTCAGGCTGTACTTGGCGAACTCCACTAATGACTTGGCTTTCTCCTCGAAGTCCTTGCGCTCCTCCTCGGTGATGGCTTTGCTCATGCCGCCGGGGAGTCCGCAGACGGGATGGGTCGCCTTGCCCCCGATGACAGCCTGGATACTCTGGGCGTAGGCGCGGTGCTTGATGACCTCGCCGCCAATCTGCAGGCCGACTTTAGCCACCACCCCGAGGATGTTCCGTTGTGCCGGGTCGCTCATTGGCCCGAGGACGAAGTCGGGGGCGGCCAGGGCGTAAAAGTGGGCGATATGGGAGTGGTTCATGTGGGCGCAGTAGAATAGCTCCCTCAGCTTTTTGGCAGCCGGAGGCGGGTCAACGTGATAGACGGCATCGGTGGCCTTACACGAGGCCATGTGATGAGCGCCCGGTCAGACGCCGCAGATACGCGGCACGATACGGGGTAGCTCCTCGACGGGTCTGCCCTCGCAGAACTTCTCGAAGCCGCGCAGCTCTGGAATCTGGAGGTAGGTGTTCTGCACGTCGCCGTCGGCATTGAGAAAAATCTCTATCTTGCCGTGTCCCTCGAGTCTGGTGATGGGGTCGATACTTATTTTAGTCATTTCTCACACTCCCTTGAGATTGTTTACTAACACCCTGCCAGAGGCTGTCCGAAAATGTCATTCTGAAGGAGTGAAGCGACTGAAGAATCTCGGGGTGGGGGGCAGGAGAGACGAGTTCCTCCCCCAGCCGGGATCCTTCCCCTTCAGCGGAAGGGTCAGGATGACAATTATATATTTTCTGATAACCTCTCTCAATCTATGTCTTAAATCTGAGTTACGGATTGTTTCGCTACGCTCGCAATGACGGTTATTGTATAAATACTCACACTCCCTAAGTTTTAGTGATGCGTTTTCGTTTTAACATGGAATCCGCCATCCCGAATCTGTAGAAAGTGCCGACCGGGTCGAGTACTTCGTTTATCAGGCGGCTGACACCTTCTTCATCATTAACTTGATATATTGAGGCAATAGCACTCAGCATCTTCGCTCCCTGGTCGGCCACTCCCGCCGGAGGCCCGAAGCAGCCGCGGCAGGCCATGTTGACTTTCAGACACCTCTGCCCGCAGCCGCCACGCGTGGCTGGCCCACAGCAGATTATGCCCTGCTCCAGGAGGCACTTTTGGGGGTCAGGGATAATCTGGTGCGGTCTAAATATTCCCGTTATTTTCTTATCTTCTTTTATTCGCTCACATTCATCGCACAGTGTCTTCTCCGAGGCGATTATCGCTCCTGCCGGAGGTAATGTGTTTGTGGCAAAAGCGTTTACGGCTGTCAGTATTAAGTCAACCGGGGGAGGACAGCCGGGAATAGAGTATTCAACTTTCACCACCTGTTCCAGGGTCATTACTGTATCATAAAACTCGGGTAATTCAAGCTCGCCTTCCGCCACCTTGGTCTGTGTAAGCGGCACGGTTTTTTGTTCGTTGCTGTTTGACGGCGCTTCCTGGTAGACACTCTCGAATATCTCGGCGCGGTTGGTCAGGTTTCCCAGCGACGGTATGCCGCCGAAGCAGGCGCAGGTGCCGAAGGCAACCATTACCTTGGATTTGCTGCGGAGGAGTTTGGCGATTTTTTCCTGCTCCGAATTTCTGATGGCGCCGTTGAACAGGCACAGGTCTATCCCGCCATCCTTCATGGTTTCGACATTATGGTATTTAAAGTCCACCGCTATCGGCCAGAGCACGATGTCCGCCAGAGCGGCTATGTCTAATATCTTCTCGTTTGTGTCCAGCACCGCCACATCACAGCCGCCGCAGGATGCCGCCCAGTACAGCGCCAGTTTCGGTTTAGCCATTCTCGCCACCTCCATTACGATTTAAAGGTCCGAGCTTTCTTACCCGCTCGGTCATGTCACTCACGACAGCCGCAAATCGCTCGCCCTCTGATGCCGATACCCATTCCAGGCGCAGGCGGTCTTCCTCGATGCCCAGTTGGGATAGCATCTTCTTCAGCAGCGGAATGCGTCGGCTCGCTTTATAGTTTCCCTCGGCGTAGTGACAATCGCCGGGGTGGCATCCGCAGACGAGGACACCGTCGGCGCCCTTCTCGAAAGCCTTGATGACGAACTGGGGGTCTACCCGGCCGCTGCACATTACGCGAATGATATCCACATTGGGAGGATATTTAACTCGCGAGGTCCCCGCCAGGTCGGCTCCGCTATAGGAGCACCAGTTGCATAGAAATCCCACAATTCTCGGCTCAAACTTACTGGACATATTTTATCCCTCCTGGCCTATCTGGCTAATACACCCTCAATCTGCGCAAGGATTTGCTGGTCGGTAAAGTGTTTGGTGGTTATGGCACCGGCCGGGCAAGCCGCGACACAGACACCGCAGCCTTTGCAGAGTACCTCGTTGACCTCTGCCACCTTCTTTTCTTCCTTGCCGTCCAGACTTATCGCCTGGTAGGGGCAGAGAGAGATGCAAACGCGACAGGCAGAGCATCGGTCGGGATTAATCTGGGCGGTCAGGGGCTCGATATTAACCTTGCCCCGAGCCAGAAGTGACAGCACCTCGGCCGCCGCGGCACTGGCATGGGCGACGGTATCGGGGATATCGCGCGGTGCCTGGCATGTCCCGGCCAGGAAAATGCCATCGGTGTTGGAATGGAACGGCCTCATCTTGGGGTGAGATTCCATGAAGAAACCGTGTTTGTCGCGCGTGATGTGGAAGATACTTGCCATCGTCGCACTGTCTTTCCGCGCTATCATGCCTGTACTCAGTATCACCATGTCTACGGGCAGCGTGATGGGTCGCCCCAGTCCGGTCTCCTCGGCCTTGACTACCAGCTGGTTGCCCTGCAGCACGACCTCGGCGCCGCGCCCGCGGATGAACAGCACTCCTTCACGCTGGACGCGCTCGTAGAACTCCTCGTACCCTTTTCCGGATGCCCGGATGTCAATATACAGCTCATATACGTCAGCGCCGGTTTTCTCTTTGACCAGATGAGCCTGCTTCATGGCATGCATACAGCAAAGCCTGGAGCAGTAGCTATTGGCATGAGAATCACGGCTGCCCACGCAGTGGATGATAGCTACCGATTCCGGCACCCTGCCGTCAGTTAGCGTAACCTTGCCTCCGGTTGGTCCGCTGGCTGAGCAGAGCCGTTCAAATTCCATACTTTCGATGATATTCGGGAAGCGCCCGTAGTTGTATTGGGGTAATGCCGGCGCGTGGAAGAAATCATGTCCGGTGGCAAGTAGAATGGCGCCGATATCCAGCTCCAGCACTTCCTCTTTCATATTGTGGTTGATACACTTGGGAAGGCAGACGGTTTCGCACAGGCGGCATTCGGAGCAGACGGCGCAGTTGAGACAGCGCTGGGCTTCGGCAATAGCCATCTCTCTGGTGAAGCCCAGAGAAACCTCCCTGAAGTTGCTCCGCCTTTCCTCTACCGCAAGCTCCGGCATGCCCATACGCGGCGTCTTTTTGGTTCCCTCCGGTATGGTTACTTTAATATCGCTGGCTTTCAGCGCCTCTTCCTCGCGTCCCTCTTTCAGGTCGCGGCCCTGCAGGAATCGGTCGATGGACACCGCCGCTCTCTTGCCGGCGGCGATGGCTTCGATTACCGTGCCGGCAGACCCTATCATATCCCCTCCGGCGAAGATTCCCTTGGCCCCGGTTTCGAGAGTCATCCGGTCTACGGCAACGGTGCCCTGTCTGGTTACCGTGAAACCTTTAGCTCCTGAAATCAGGCTTAGGTCGGGGTTTTGTCCCACGGCGAAGATAACCGTATCTATTTCTGTCGTAAATTCAGAGCCTTTGACAGGGTAGGGAGTCCCTCTCCCGCTGCTGTCAATCTCTTTCAACTCCATGCGGATGCACTCGAGCTCCGTAACCTTTCCCTGCTTGCCGCTTATCTTGGTGGGCGTCGTCAGGAAGTTAAGCTTGATTCCCTCTGCCTCGGCATCCGCTACTTCATTGGCTATGGCGGGCATATCCTTCCTCTGGCGTCGGTAAAATATCTGGACGGACTCCGCTCCCTCCCGTCGGGCTACTCTGGCGGCATCGACCGCCGAGTTACCTCCGCCGATAACGGCGACCTTCTTACCTACGGCCACCCTTCTTCCCAGGTTGGTTTCCCGCAGGAAGTCTATAGCATCGTAAACGCCCTTCAGTTCTTTCCCGGGGACACCTATATTGCCGCCCTTGTGGGCGCCGACAGCCATGAAGACCGCCTGGTACCCGCTTTTCAGTAGCGACCCGGCATCATCAACTCTTGAATTGAGCCTGATTTCTACGCCGAGTTTCTTGACAGCGTCAATCTCTTTATTGAGGATGCCCTTGGGCAGGCGGTACTCAGGTATGCCTACCGCCAGCATACCGCCGGCCATTGGCATAGCCTCAAAAACGGTAACTTTATAACCCGTCCGGAACAGGTCATAGGCACAAGCCATCCCTGCCGGGCCTGACCCCACAATCGCCACTTTCTGCTTCTTTGTCAATGTTCCCAGGGTAATCGGTTTGTCTTCGGCATTATCGGCGGCGAACCGCTTGAGAGCCGCAATCGCAATAGGCTCGTCTACCTCTTTACGCTTGCATTCATCCTCGCAGGGGTGCGTGCAGACCCGCCCGCAAACAGAGGCAAAAGGAATCTGCTCTCTGATAAGCTCCAGGGCTTCTGTAAACTTGCCTTGGGCGATGAGGGCGATGTAGCCCTGGACATGGATATGGGCCGGGCAGGTAATTTTGCAGGGTGATTTCTTTTTATCAATCGTAAAAGCACTGGGTATCGCCTGTGCGAATGGCCGGTAGATAGCCTTGCGCTTGCTCAGTGCCATATCGAATTCGCTGGGTACTTCCACCGGACAGACCTTGGCGCATTCATTGCAGCCGGTGCATTTCTCTTTCTCAACGTATCTCGGCTTTTTCTTCACCTTGACCTTGAAGTTGCCCACGTATCCTGAGACGTCCGCCACCTCGCTGTAGCTCAGGAGGGTGATATTGGGATGGCGCCCTACCAGGACCATCTTGGGCGTTAAAATACAGGCGGAACAATCGAGTGTCGGGAAGGTTTTATCCAGCTGCGCCATTCTGCCGCCGATGGATGCATCGCGCTCCACCATGTAGACGTGATAGCCGGCATCGGCGATGTTGAGGGCTGCCTGTATTCCGGCGATGCCCCCTCCCACCACTAGGGCACTGGGCGTTACCGGCACCTCGCGCGCTACTAGCGGTTCCTGCCAGACGACACGCGCTACGGCGCCCCGGACCAGTCTCTTGGCTTTCTCCGTGCCCTGGGTTTTGTCCGTTGTGACCCAGGAGCAGTGTTCGCGGATATTGGCCATGTCGAAGAAATAGGGGTTGAGGCCGGCATCCTTGAGGACTGACTGGAATGTCGGTTCGTGCATACGCGGCGAGCAGGAGGCAACTACCACGCGGTTGACCCCCAGTTCCCGGATGTCTTTCTTAATCATCTCCTGCCCGGGCTCGGAGCACATGAATTGGTACTGCCGCGCTACCGCCACGTTAGGTAAAGTGGCGGCAAGGTCTTTGACCGCTTCGACATCCACGGTAGCGGCAATATTTATACCGCATTGGCATACATAAACACCGACTTTTATTGCTGACTGAATCATTATTGCCACCTCACTTAAGCAGTTTGAAGCTGGCGAAGCTTCCCGTTTACCGGAACGACGTTCTGGTCCAGTAGCAGTACCTCGGACGGAAGCCCGAAGGCCAGTCCCAGTAGCTGGGTCAGAAAGAGTACCGGAATGCGTATCTTAATCCCGAGCTTGGCGGAAATTTTTCCCTGATAGGCGTCCAGGTTCATCTGGCACATCGGGCATACTGTCACGATGCAGTCGGCGCCCTGGGCGGCCGTCAGCAGTTCCGCGACGAGTTTGACTCCTATCTCCGTCTCTGTGGTCATCAGGACTCCGCCGCAGCAGCGTGTCTTCCATAGATAGGGGAAAGTCTCGGCGCCCACGGCCTCGATAAGGCGGTCCATGGACGTAGGCAGGTAAGGGCCGTCGTATTCGCCGTAGGGCCTTACCGTCTGGCACCCGTAGTAAGGAACAACCTTCAGACCGGATAGCTTCTTTTCGACTCTTTTCGCCACGGCTTCCACCCCGATGTCATTGGCAATCACATCGAGCAGGTGACGCACCCGTGTCTTCCCGGAGTAATGCAGCCCCGCCGCCCCCAGTATCTCATCTATCTTGCCCTGCAAATCCGGCTCCCTCTGGAGACGGTGGTTCACCTTGAAAAGATTTAAAAAACAGGAACTGCAGCTGGTCACCAAATCCGAGCCGACGGCCTCGGCCAGGGCCAGGTTGCGGGCCGGCAGCGATACCGAAAGCAGATAGCTCACGGACTCGATGGCGTTAGCCCCGCAGCAACTCCAGTCCTCCAGTTCCACCAGTTCGGAACCCAGCGCGCTGATGACGGCCCTTCCCGATTTGTCATATCCTTTGGCCGTAGAAAGCAGAGTGCACCCCGGCATATATGAATAATTCATGCCCTTGCCTCCAATTCTTCAACCTTGCGGTAGATAGCCTTTATCTGGTCCAGCCCCTTGATGTCTACGTGAGAGGCATCGAAAGTTACCTTGCCTTTACGCCACAGGGTAAACCCCAGGCGGCTGAAGTCCATCACCTTGATGCGCTTGGTCTTACCGAAAAAGATGGTCATCAGCTCGACTTCGTGCATGCGACCGTGTCGGCGTACGGACTCCTTGAAGGCTTCATAGAAGCGGGCGCTGGAACTGAGCTTCTCCGTGCCTGCCGCCACGGACATCCGCTTCAGGGTGGACATGGTCTCGGTACAGGCAATGCCGCGCAGGCAGCGTAGCGTGCAGGCGTAGCAGGCGGTACATAGCCAGAAGCTGTTGCTGTTGAGGACTTCGTCTTTCAGTCCAAGCTGAATCAAGCGCCATAGCTGGCGGGGTGTATAATCCATGGCATATGCCGTCTGGCAGGAAGCCGTGCAGGTCCCGCACTGGATGCAGGTCAACAGCTTCTCACGGTCTGGAGCTACCAGGTCGGCAAAGGAATGGTCGAGCATTTCTCGTGTCAGGTTAAAGACTTTCTCTCCTTTTGGCGCCATGCTATAACCTCCATTCCCCGGGGAATATCCCGGGTCGTCCTGAATATCTATATCGGATGATATAGAGCAAACATAATCAACCTTCCTATATATAATTATAAATTTGCATTGGGAAACAGGGAACAACATACCAATTTTATAATAAAAATGCCCCAATTATTGACCAGAACCCTGCCATTATGGATAACAAAAAAGGCTTCCTCTGGTGGGAAGCCTTTGCTTTTGACAGAAGTCTCTGGCTATTCTACTTTTCCGGGCACCTCTATCAGGCCTTTGCTGATGGCGTACTTTATCAGCTCGGTGCGGTTATGGAATCCCAGTTTTTCCATGACGCTGGTGCGGTGGCGCAGGACTGTTTTGACGCTTATGAAAAGCTTATCTGCAATCTCCTGATTGGTTTGTCCCTCCGCCACGAGTTGGAGTACTTCCCTTTCGCGGTCGGAGAGCCGTTCGTACTCGCTCTTCTTGTCCCCGGCTTGCGAGAGGTATTCCTCGATGAGCGTCGAGGCGGCGTTGGGATAGAGATAGGACTCCCCTTTGAATACCGTCCTGATGGCGGTGACCAGCTCCGAGGCGGTGGCTGTCTTGGCTATGTAGCCCTTGGCGCCGGCCCTGATGAGCGAAAGGATATATTCGCTGTCCTGGTACTGCGTCAACACCAGCACCTTCACCATGGGCGTTGCTTTCTGGATGTGGCGCGTCGCTTCCAGCCCGCCCATCACCGGCATGGCGATATCCATGAGGACCACGTGGGGCGTTAGCTGGTGCACCTTCTCAATGGCTTCCATGCCCTGCGTTGCCTCCCCGACGATGACGATGTCGTCATAGCTCTTGAGCAGCGCCCGTATGCCCTCCCGGAACATGGCGTGGTCATCGACTATCAGCACCTTTATCTCAGTCATCGTTCTCCTTAAAATTCACCGGAACCTCCACGGAGACTCTGGTGCCGCCGCCCGGTCTCGTATCGATTACCAGCGTTCCCCCCAGGAGTTCGGTACGCTCTTTCATTCCCAGCAGCCCCACCCCCTTTCCACCGGCTCCGGCGGAAAACCCCTGCGAGTGGTCGAAGCCTGTGCCGTCGTCCTCTATCTGCACGGCGATACTCTTTTCTTTGAACTCCAGGCTGATGTAGACGCTTTCGGCATGGGCGTGACGGGCAATATTGGCGATGGCTTCCTGGGCGATACGGAAAAGCGCTATCTCCACCTCCGGCGGCGACCTCTTCTCCTGGCCGGCCGCCTCGACGTATACTTCCACTCCCGCAGCGTCCAGGGAGTTATGGGCATACGAACGTAACGCCGCTGACAGGCCCAGGTCATCGAGCAGGCTGGGCCTTAAATCGTAGATGAGGCGGTGCACGTCCCTAGAGATAGCGGTTAGCAGCGACTTTATTCCGTCCATCTGGGTCTCGCGTTCCTTGACATCCGATTGTGGCGCCGCCGTCATGACTTCCAGGCCTATGCCCAGTGTGGCCAGCGCCTGGCTGGTCACATCGTGTAGCTCTCTGGCGACGCGCTGACGTTCGTCCTCCTGGGCTGAGATGATACGCCTCAGCAACTGTTCCCGCATCCGCTCTTTGCTCTGAAGTTCCTGGTACAACTGGGCATTCTCAACGGCAATACCAAGCTGATGGCCGAGTGACGTCAGGAGCTGGACTTCCTGTTGTGTGAAAGCCCGCGGCGTATGGCTGGCGATGTTCAGCACGCCGACCACTCGCTCTTTGGACTTCAAAGGTACGCTGATAAATGCTTTCAGGCTGTCCGTGGACTTGTTGGCAGCTCCGTCGACGACCAGGGCTTCGCCTTTCTCGGCAACCTTCCTCGCCACTTCGAGACTGGATATCCACTGCGATGATTGCTCGGACAGGCCGCGCAGGACCCTGTAAGATGGACTTTTTGATTTCTCGTCCATGAGAAGAATACCCCCAACCTCGGCATCCGTAAGCTCCAGGACTTTATCCAGCACCCCGTTGAGAATTACGTCCAGGCTCAGGGACTGGCTGGCTGTGGTCGCGATAGCGTTCATCGCCAGCAGACGGCGGTTGGCTTCGAGAATCCTTTTCTCCAGCTCCTTGCTCTCCGTAACGTCCCGGCTCATTTCGATTATCCGGGTGATATTGCCTCGCCCGTCATATAGCGGGGAGATAGTCATCTCGAGATACTTGCTCTTGCCCGTGCCGTCCCCGTTGGTATCCTGAAGCTGAAGAAAACGCACCGGTTTACCCGTCTGCCACACCTGGGCGGCCGGACAGGCGCGCAGCGGCGGACTACAGAGAGTATTTAATCCGTAGAGTACTTCATAACAATGCCGCCCGATAATTCCCTTATTTGTATGCTTGAGCCGTAAGTTCCGGTTTACATCGGTTATGCGTAAGTCTTTATCGACGACCATGAGCTCTTCATCGAGGCTATCGATAATTGATTGAAGAAAATCCCTGGACCGGCGCAGTTCCTCCCCTGTTTCTTCAAGTTGCCGGGTCTTCTCCTCCATTTCTTTGAGGGAGTCACGCAGCCGTTCTCGCATGAGCTCGTAGGTGCTGACGAGTAACCCGGTCTCTCGGGGGGTGGGATTTATACGGCCTGCCAGGCTGAGGAAGGAATTTCGTATAGCTCTGCCCATGGCATTTATCAGGCTAACCAGTACCAGCATAGCCAGACTAGCCATAAGTTTAACCTTATACCAGAGGCCTGCGCTCTTTCCCATCTTGCTATCTCCCTTTAGCCTTCATTATGAATTATACCACAGCTTTCGGCATGATTCTCGGCATAATCCGGTAGGGTTTCAATATCTCGATTCCTTGAAATGAGCCGCTCAGGTATCGCTATAAACGTTTCTATTCGGTTTTGGTTGTTTAGGTATTATCTGAATTTCAAACCATATTAACCTCACCCCTTCAGGGTGAACCCCCTTATCCCCCCTCCCCCTTTCCTTGTCATTGTGAGTCCTTCTACTGAAGGACGAATCAATCCGTTGTCTCTACCCCATCCCTTTATCCTTCCATAGGAAGGACCTTTTTCCCCTACTCCCTCCCTGTCATTCTGACCCCGATACAATCGGGGGAAGAATCTCGGGGTGGGCTTCGCCCCCTCTCTCCTGGACTCCCCTCTCCAGCCAGCAGTTGCTCGGTTATCTAATATATCCGGGCTGGAGAGGGGCAAGGGGTGAGGTGAGACAATTAACCAGATGCAAGCATTACCCGATAAGTATATCCTTGACTGGCCGGGCTATCTATCGTAAACTTCTCACGGGTCTATGCTGAGAGATAGTGTCATTGAAACGGCCGTAGAAGCGGAAAATGTGTCATTCAACTATGAACGTTTGAAGGCTGTTGATGGCCTTTCGCTTCAGGTGCCGAAAGGTATCAGCTTCGGCCTGCTTGGCCCTAATGGCGCCGGAAAAACTACCCTCATTCGACTATTGGTCGGCTTGCTCAGGCCCAGAAATGGCAAAGTCCGCCTGCTGGGGCAGGCACCCTCCCGAAAAACGGCTCACCTCATCGGCTATATGCCCCAGCTGCATTCTCTCTGTGCCGAGCTTTCGGTGACGCAGAATGTGGAATTCTTCGCCCGCGTTTATGGGCTAACCGATAAAATCCGCCGTACCGGACGCGCCGAGGAGGTCATCAGGTTGATTGACATGTGGTCGCGCCGTAATGACTCGGTACAGAAGTTAAGCGGCGGGATGAAACAGAGAGTCAGCCTGGCCTGTGCTATCGTTCATAACCCCCCTCTCCTTTTTCTTGACGAACCGACCGTCGGCCTTGACCCTGAGCTGAGGGTCACTTTCTGGGAATACTTCTCTAAGCTGACCAGGCAGGGTACCACGCTTATTATTTCCAGCCATACCATGGACGACGCCTCTCACTGTGACTCGCTTGCCTTTATGCGTGACGGCAGGATTATCGCCGGGGGAAGCCCCGATAGTTTGCAGCAGGCGGTCGGACGTCCCGGTGCTACCCTGGAGGACGCCTTTCTTCATTTCGTCCGCAGCGGGGAAAAGGGGAAAGATGCCTAGTCTGGCTTTCACCGTCGCTTCCAGAGTTATACGTCAGCTGACGAGAGACCGCCGGACGCTGGCTTTAATCTTCATTGTGCCTCTGGTGGTCATGACTCTTATCGGCTTGAGTTTCCCGGAAACTACTGTCCTGGACTATATTGCACCGGCGCTCCTGACGACGCTGGCTTTGTTCTTTGGTTTTTTGCTGACCGGTATCAGTTTTCTCAGGGAACGCTCTCAGGGTACATTGGAGCGCCTGATGGCGTCACCGGTATCGCGACTGGATATAGTCGTCGGCTATCTCTTTGGTTTCTTTATCTTTGCTCTGGTACAGACATTAATCATACTTCTATTCACTATCTATATATTGAAGGTAAACTACCATGGTGATTTATGGCAGATTTTTATCTTTCAGGTTATCGTGATAGTCGGGGCCGTTAATCTGGGCATATTTATATCTACCTTTGCCAGGAATGAGTTCCAGATGGTGCAGTTTATCCCCTTGATTATCCTTCCTCAGGTATTTCTCTCCGGAGTGCTCTGGCCGGTGGAACAGATGCCGGACTATCTCCAGTGGATATCTAAAGTGCTGCCTCTGACCTATGCAGTGAGAGGACTGCGGGACATTATGCTCAGCGGGCAGAACCTGATTGATGTTTGGGTTGAGCTGGCGGTACTGGTTGGTTTTGCTGTTATTATATCGGTCTTAGCCGCGATTACCCTGCGGAGAAATGCCTGAACTGTATATTTTCAGCATCGTCCCTCAACTTGACAGGGATAAAGCCGTCCGTTTAAAGTATTGGGTACACGATATATCACCATTATTATCCAATGATAATGAATATTTTGTTTATTTATATAGAAAGGGGAAACGATGCGAAAAATTACCGGTAATGTCTATGTCGAAAGCGAGATAAGCAGGTGTAATACTAGCCTGGTGGTAACGAAAGAAGGGGTGGTGGTGATTGATACCCCGATGGTGCCGGCGAATGCCAAAAAATGGGCTAAAGAAGCCGCTAAGTTTGGGCCGATTCGTTACGTGATAAATACCGAACCTCATGGCGACCATGTCTCCGGCAACTGCTATATGGGGGGCACGCTAGTGGCCCACGAGGGTACGCGTGACGCTATACTGGCGTCTAAGCCGGATGATTTCATAGGTATGCTCAAGATGATGCAGCCGGATAGCCCTCCGCTGGAAGGGGATTTCCGCTTTCGTCCGCCGGATATTACCTTCTCACATCAGCTGACTCTCTATCTTGGCGACCATTCTTTCCATCTCGTCAATATGCCTGGGCATACTCCCTTCCAGGTGGCTGTGTATGTCCCCGAGGAAAGGGTTGTCTTCACGGGTGATAATGTCATCAATCAGGAAACGCCGTTTTTCCGCCAGGCGCTGCCCAGAGAGTGGCTGAAATCCCTGAAAAAGCTCCAGAAGCTGGATGTGGATAAAGTGGTGCCCGGTCATGGCAATGTCTGCGATAAAAGCTACCTCCTGGAGATGTATAGAATCGTCACTATCTGGATAGAAGCTGTCGCTGATGCTATTGCTCGGGGAATGACTCTGGAGGAGGCTCAAAACAAGGTCAATCTTGCTGAGAAGTTTCCGTGGTTGCCCGCAGATGAGCGTACGGCCGGTGTCATACGCATGAATGTGGCCAGGCTTTATGAAGTCTTGAAGAAATAATGGATAATATTATGGAGTCAACTTTCTCCCAATTGTCATTCTGACCCCGATACAATCGGGGGAAGAATCTCGGGGTGGGGTGATTTCCTGGATTCTCGGTTTAAGCCTGACATGATAAAGAGGATACTATTTTCTTCCGAAAGGAGCCGACGATGGACCTGCATTTAAAAGATAAAGTAGCCCTGGTGACCGGAGCCGGCAGCCAGATAGGTTACGGTAGGGCGATAGCCGTGACGCTGGCGAAAGAAGGCTGCCATGTCATTTCTGCTGATATCAACTTGGATGGGGCGAAGCAGACCGCTGCTCAGGTCAAGGCTCTGGGACGCCAGGCGCTGGCGGTCAAGGTCGATGTGACCAAACAGGCAGAGGTTGATGCTATGGTCGAAAAAACAATAAAAAAGTTCGGCAGGATTGATATCCTGGTCAATAACGCCGGTTCCAGCAGCGAGTTGCGTCCGTTTATCGAGATGACGGAAGAAGACTGGAACTATGATATCGGCATTAATCTTTACGGGCAGATGAGGGTCGCCCGGGCGGTGCTTCCCCACATGATGGCGCGTAAATACGGCTGCATTATCAATACCTCCGGGGGGCAGGGCGTACCCAGTATTTCTGTCTACGGCGCGGCTAAGGCCGGTGTGGTCATGTTCACCCAGGCTCTGGCGAGGGAAGTAGCCTCGAAAGGGATAATCGTCAATGCCGTCGGGCCCGGCCTCGGGAAGACGGGCCTGGTCTGGCGGGCTCCTCAGGAGTTCCTCGAAGGCGAAAGACAGAGGTCGCAGCTCAAGCGACTCTGCACGCCTGAGGACGTCGCCCCGGTGGTGGCTTTTTTAGCCTCGGACAGGTGCAGCTACCTGCTGGGACAATGCATCCAGCTGAGCACTTCTTAATTGAATGCCGTTATGTTGTCGATACCTCTACGGGCAACCTGAGAGTAGCTTACACCCCTCTCCCTTGAGGGGTCTTGCCTTAAATGTCATTCTGAGGAACGAAGTGACGAAGAATCCGTGTTTAAAGTTTAGGATTTAGAGTTTAGTGCTTAGTATTTCTCACCCTTTCCTTGCTACTTGGCATTTGTTACTTGTTACTTGGTGTTTCCCTTACAGGGGAGTAGTCCCACCTGTAGGGGTGCTAGCCTTAAATGTCATTCTGAGGAACGAAGTGACGAAGAATCCGTATTTAAAGTTTAGGATTAAGAGTTTAGTGCTTAGTATTTCTCACCCTTTCCTTGCTACTTGGCATTTGTTACTTGTTACTTGGTGTTTCCCTTACAGGGGAGTGCGTAACTCCCATATTGTCATTCACGCTAAGCTTGTCCCGTACTCGATACGGGAGCGGGAATCCAGACACATCTGTTGTCATTCTGGCGCAGGCTTCAGCCCGAGTTCAGACCGAGGGCCAGAATCCACACTCCTTTTCCCCACCACCCAAAAGGGAGTAGTCCCATCGAGAGGGACGCTAACCTGGAGTCATTGCGAGGAGTCCCGCTGTAATCAGGACGACGAACCTGCACGCCGAAGTGCATTAGGGCACGCAGGCGTGGCAATCCCTATTTAAAGCCTATGTCACATCACCGTCTATCCCTAGAAGATATTCTCATTTTCTAAAAAGGGAGTGCGTAGCGAGAGGGGACGAAGTCCCCTCTCAAAGTGTTCCCCCTTCCCTTTATTTATTCCTAAGGGAAGGGGGTCAGGGGGATAGGTTCACTACTTACATTATTTAATTTCATGCCAAATCAGTTAACATAACTCTAAAAACAAATCAAAGCTACCCACGACGATTCGTTTCCCTGAAAAAATATTGGTGTTCAGGCGGTGGCGTTTACAGGTACTGCTTAAGACGCTCTATCTCTTTCATCAACTGTTCGAACTGCTGGAGATAAAGGGACTGCATTCCGTCGGATAGGGCGTGTGCGGGGTCATTGTGTACTTCAATAATAAGGCCGTCCGCACCCACGGCGATGGCCCCCCTGGATAGCGGAATAACGTAGTCCCGCCGCCCCGCCGCATGGCTGGGGTCGACAATGATGGGAAGGTGGCTGGCTTCCTTGATGGACGGTATCGCGCTCAGGTCCAGGGTGTTCCGTGTGTTATCGGAGAACGTACGGATTCCTCTTTCGCATAAGATAACCTTGGTATTTCCTTCCGACATGATGTATTCGGCGGCCATCAGCCATTCATCGATGGTGGCGGCAAAGCCCCGCTTCAGGAGAATCGGCCTGGATACCTGGCCGGCCAGGCGTAGCAGCGAATAGTTCTGCATGTTCCTGGCCCCTATCTGAATAATATCGGCATATTTCTCAACGGTGGTTAGATTTTCATTATCGGTAGCCTCGGTAACAATCAATAGACCCGTCTCACGGCGGACCTTCTCCAGTATTTTCAGCCCTTTCTCTCCCAGTCCCTGAAAGCTATAGGGAGAGGTCCTCGGCTTGAAAGCACCACCACGAAAGACTTGGGCACCGTGCTTCTTTACGAAACTGGCAATAGTGAGCGCCTGTTCTTCGCTCTCCACGGCACAGGGTCCCGCCATTATTACCGGCTCGCCAGCGCCGATTTTCACATTACCGATAGATAGGACTGTCGACTCAGGGTGCGTTTCGCGGCTGACCAGCTTGTAGGGTTTGGTAACCGGAATAGCTTCCTTAACGCCCTCCATAGCCAGGAGTTGCGTCGCATCGACCGGTCCCTTGTTGCCGATAATGCAGACGGCTGTTCTCAAAGCTCCCGGCATGGGAATGCCACGATAGCCCATTTTCTGGATTTCCCGAATAACGGCCTGCACCTGCTCTTCGGTGGCATCATTTTTCATTACGACTAGCATTTAAGTAAATCTCCTCGTCTGCCAGAATTATACCAGTTTATTTAACCTTTTTCTCCCTTGATATCCCAGAGAGCATCCGCATAAGCTTCAAGAGTGCGGGCATCAAAGAGGACAAAAACGACTTCTTTAATAGAACTGGTCTGTTTGAAGAAGGAAATTACCTCTTTGATGGCTATTCTGGCGGCTTTATCCACCGGGTAACCATAGGCGCCGGTACTGATAGATGGGAAGGAAATACTGGTAAGCTTGTTTTCAGCAGCCAGTTTCAGACTTTCCCGGTAGGCGCTCGCCAGCAGTCCGGATTCTCCCTGGTCGCCGCCGTGCCATATCGGCCCGACGGTGTGAATGACATACCTGGCTTTCATGTTGCCGGCGATGGTGATAACCGCCTGGCCGGTAGGCAGGCGGCCCTGCTGGGAGACGATTTTCTTGCATTCTTCCAGTATGGCCGGGCCGCCGGCACGGTGGATAGCGCCGTCAACACCGCCTCCTCCCATGAGACTGGAGTTAGCGGCATTAACGATAGCATCGGTAGTCTGCCGGGTAATGTCACCCTGGGTTATGGAGAGTTTAGCCTGATTTACTTCGTAGATAAGGTTATCGGTCATGTCACTTGCCTCCTTGCCGTAATTCGCCGCTCGTCAAGTAGTCTACGGCCCAAATAATAGCGTCTTCCCCGGCGAGTTCCAGCTTTACATCCGGTTCGATTCCCTGGCCTTCGATAAGGCGGCCGTTGGGTGTGAGCCAGCGACCGGTAGTGATATACAATCCGGAGCCATCGCTAAGTTGATGCAGGTAATTCACACTTCCCTTGCCATAAGTGGTATTTCCGGAAATAAGTGCCCGATGATGGTCTTGTAGAGCACCGGTCAATACCTCGCTGCTGCTGGCACTGAAATTATCTACCAGCACCACCATAGGCAGGTTGGTGCTGGCAACTCCGGGAGACACGCTATATGTATCTGTTTTATCAAGGTTACTCTTCACTTCAACGATAACACCTTCGGTCATAAAGTTACTGGCAACCTTAACGACGATATCAAGAAAGCCGCCGGGATTACCACGCAGGTCAAGAACGATACCTTTAGCGTTTTCCTCCCCAAGCTTCTGAATAATCGGAGATAGCTCGGTTTCTGTACGCTCGGTGAATTGAGCGATATGAATATAAGCGATATTTCCCCGCATTTCAAAATGAATACTTGGTATTTCCACTCTGGTCCTGGTTATCTCTATCTCGACTGGCTCGGTCTCCCCTTCATGAAGGATGAGTAGCCTGACCGTCGTGCCTGCCGGGCCCTTAATTTTACTTGCAGCTACATCAAGGCTCATGCCATCAGTGGATTCTTCGTTTATTTTTAGAATGCTATCGCCTGATTTCAGGCCAGCCTTTTCCGCAGGGGAATCGGGGATGGGAGCGACAATTAACAGTTGTTTATCCCGGAGGCTTACGATAACGCCAATGCCGACAAACCCGCCTGAAAGACTGCTGCCGAAACTCTCGTATTCGCTGGCATTCAAGTAGGAGGTATAAGGGTCGTTCAATGTCCCGATAATACCTTCGATAGCAGCTCGGCTCATGTTTTCTGAGTTCAACTTGGTCCTGTCCACGTAGTCCGTCAGGATGAAGTTCCATGCCTGTCCGACAACATCCAGGCCTTCCGCCACCCTGGACCCTCTGACTTTCCCGAATGTGAAACCGCCGCCGAAGGCAAGGGCAATAACCACCACGAGCAGCATGGATATAATAATCTTTGATAATTTTGACATGAATTTATTTCTCCCTCTGCGTGTTTTAACGGGATTAAGGATATGCTATCAGTCATTATTCAGGTTTGTATTCCAGTTAATCATACCATGAAATAAGAAACAATAATCAAGAGACAATATCCAAAAAATCAGGAATAAAAAAGAGGAAAACGTGATTGAATATTTACCAGTGAGACAGCTGTTTCAAGTTGTGAAATAGTTGAGGAGAGCATTACCCTCGAAAAATTTTACAATTGATGGTAGTCTTGTTGGTGACCCCAGTGCGCATTGACTCATAATAAAAGTTACCAAAAGTGGGGTAGTTAAGTTATAATTACAATGAAAATAGCCAGCTTTTTAAATGCAACAGACTAATCATCTCAAGGCTATCTATTTTTGTTAAGTTTTCACGAATCCTTAAAATATGTCGTGGGAATAGTCAGAATATAAAAAGAAAATGATAGTAAGCAGATAAAACCAGAGACCATAAGGAGGGTAAAAATATGCTGAGGATGGTTCTAGACCGAGCCAAATGTGACGGGTGCCGGGTATGCGAAGGTATATGTAGCCTCGTCAACGAGGGGGAAGCTAACCCGGTGAAATCAAGGATACGTGTAGTACGCACGGTAGAGGACCAGATACTCTACAGTATCCCGGTATTCTGCCTCCAGTGCGAGGAGGCCTACTGCGAGGCGGTATGTCCTCCTCATGCCATCAGTCGAAACAGTGAAGGAGTGTTATCTGTTGATGAGCGTAAATGCGTTGGCTGTAAGCTATGTGAGATAGCCTGCCCCGTAGGGGCAATAACTGTAAATCCCGAGAAGCATACAGCAATAAAGTGCAACCTGTGTGCCGTTGTTGGCGAACCTCAGTGTGTCAAGCATTGTTACACTGGGGCGCTCCAGCTTCTCCCGGCGGAGAGGGTAGGCATCACCAAGGCAAGGGCCAAGGCCGAGAAGTTTCTCGAGATGGAAAAGAGAGGAGTTTAAAATGTCAAGAGCAGGGACAATACTTCGGGTTGATTTAACCAGAGAAAAGATAGAAAAAGAGCCAACCTCCAAATATGTGAAGGATTACATCGGTGGTACTGGGATTGCAAGCAGGATTTTCTGGGATGAAGTTCCCCCGGAAACCCGGCCTTTCGACCCGAAGAACCTCCTGTTGTTCAATACCGGGCCTCTTACCGGGACACTCTTAGGGAATAAAGGTGGAGTTGCCTCGAAGACACCTGAGCCAGCTAATAATCCCTTTGTGTATGTTGGTATCGGGGGTCAATTTCCGTCCGAGATGAAATTCGCCGGCTATGACCATATTGTCATCAAAGGAAAGGCGAAAGGGCCGGTATACCTGTTTATCAATAATGACAGCGTAGAGATAAAAGAAGCCAAACATCTCTGGGGCTTGGACGTTCATGAGACGCAGCGAAAAATAAAGGATGAGCTGAAAGACCTCGATGTCCAGATTGCCTGTATCGGGCCGGCCGGGGAGAATCTGGTGGTGTATTCGCTTATCCTGCATGATATCCAGAACACGGCAGCCCCCAAGGGTCTTGGGGCGGTGATGGGGTCAAAAAACCTGAAAGCAGTGGCTGTCCGCGGCACCAAGGGATTGAAGATAGCAGACCCCAAAACGTTTCTGGCCCTTTATGATGAGTTCTTTGATGAATTTAGAGAAGGAGGGCGGGCTTATGTTTTCGGCAAGCAGCAGCATCTGGAAGGTATATCCCGGCAAATCAGTGAAGGCTATCGTCTTGCGGATGAAATTCCTCCCGAAATACCGCCTTCCCCAACGATGGAGTTCAATAAAAAATACCTTGTCGGCCATATAGGATGCGCTTTCTGCCCGCTGCAATGCCACCAGAACTACAGCGTGCCCGGTGTAGGCAACGGCGGTACGACATGTGTCGCCTGGCTGGGGATGCTCTATGAGCAGCTGTATGCTCGTACCGATTACAGGCTCTGGTGGAAGCGAACCATGCTGGCGAACAGGTATGGGATAGACCATCTCTATATAGAACTGCTTGGCGCTTGGCTGATAGAACTCTACAAGAGAGGGATAATAACTGCTGCCGATACCGATGGCATACCTATGGAAAAGGGGAGTGATGAAGCTGTTACTGCGCTTATTGAAAAAATAGCCCGAGGGGAGGGGTTTGGGAAGCTCCTCGCCGGCGGCGTCGTCCCAGCCGCCCGGAAGATAGGGAAAGGGTCTATCGAATTTGCTACTCAAAGCGATAACAGTCCCCCCTATGGAGCGCCTAGTATGGAGCTTGGAGAGTTGGGTGCTGTGGTGAAATACAGGACCGGAGAGCTGGAGGGGGGTATAGGCCCGGGATGGTCTGATAGGTATGCTAACGTGCTCAGCTTTGCCGACTACCTTAAAATGTCTCCAAAGGAATCTGCTAAAATTATCGACGAGTACTGTTGTGAAACATCCGAAAGAATCACCGGCGATAGGGATGCCTGGAAGGGACATTTCGATAAGAGACGAAGTTTGATATCCATAGAGATGGAAGATTCGGCTCTGTTACGCGATATCACCGGGCATTGCGATGTGACTTCGGAATGGTTGGCCAGTTATGGTATGAAGTTTGGATGTGAGGATATGGCTAAATGGCTTAACGCCGCCACCGGCACCAATTATACGACGGAACAAGCCCGGGAAGTTGCTTACAGGCATCGGCTGATGAAAGATGCGTATAATATCCTTTGTGCACGTATGATTGGCGAAAAGCCGGTGCCTTCTAAGGCGTTTGAGTTAATGGCTACCCATGGTCTGCCGGGGCCAGATTGCGTTCGTCTGGGACATGTCAAGAATCCTGAGGACCGAAAAAAGCTGGGAGAAAATTATTGCATTTTAAGGGGTTACGACCCCAAGACTGGCATACCAACCAGAGAAGCGCTGGAGAAACTGGGGTTGAAGGATGTTGCTGACAAGTTAGCGGCGACAGTCGCCAACCCCGGTGCTTAGCAGACCCCAAAACCCCAAAAGAAAACATCCCAGGAAAAGAGCGACAAGGTTTGTCTAGGGTTTTGCACGCTTGTGCCAGAATTTAGCTATTTGCGAGGGCGTATGCTGCCGGTTTTATTAACGGAGCCCGTTTCATACAGCAAGAGACGGCGTTATGCCGAGGTAATGCTCGGGCCAGAGAGGTGGCATCAGCCAACTCTGGAAGATATTAAGCAAAAACTTAAGAAAATACGTAACGACTCACTGGCACACATTGACACGCTGGTCACTGAATTGACCGCCAGCTTGGTGGCATACCCTCAGGTGAAGGTTACGTTTGCCCGGGATGCGGAGCAGGCATTGGAGACCATCAGGGGAATCGCTCGCGGTGCTAGGATTGCCATCAACAAATCGACTGTAATCAGCAACGAGCTGATGCCAGCACTGGTTGCCTCGGCCCATAGCATCATCGATTCCTATTACGATGAATTTGAACCATTTGACAATAAATCCAGCGAGTACTGGCAGCTCCCAATGATGACTTTCGAGTCCCGGTCCCAATCTTTTGAAAGGCCGGTTGACTTGACCGCGCTTCGTTCTGGGAGTATTCAGAAAAACGGCACTAAGGATTTCATTGGACTCCTGGGCATAAACGCCATTTCGGCTGAGGAAGGGGCGGTTATCATGCTCCAGCACATGAGTAATATTAGCAAGATCTTTGAGCAGGCCAAGAATCTTATCTTGGTAGTCGGCCTGGACAAGATTGTCAAGAGCTTGGATGATGCTATTTTCCAGACGAAGTGCATGGCGATTTTTGGCTCAGAAGTGTTGCCATTGACCTTTGGCGACAAGACAAAGCAGGTAAGCAGCATTGATGACCTACCATTCGAGATGTCTCCTGAGCAAACCTCGTCAATAATCCATCTGATTCTACTGGATAACGGCAGAAGCCAAATTCTGGAGAATAAATACAGGGAGCTTCTGGCCTGCATCGATTGTCAGGCCTGCACCAAAGGCTGTCCCAGCTCACAATTCTTTGCAGATGGCACCAGGTTGAGTCCCAGGCAATATATCTACTTCTTCATTACAGGCAGAAATTCATCCCTTGACCTTTGCCTTCAATGCAAGACCTGTGAGGCTAACTGTCCGCTGGATATAGATTTACCCAGCATGATACTCGACGCCAAAGCTGAGTTCACATCAAGGACACGTCACTCTCTCACCAATACTCTGATTGCCAACGCCGAAACATTGCAAAGTACAGGTAGCTCGGCAGCATGGTTAACAAATGTAATTTTAAATAACCGAATCCTCCGCCGTGTGGCAGAAAAAGTTCTAGATATCAGCCGAGAAAGACAATTGCCAAGAGTTCATTATCACACTTTTAACAGATGGTTTACATCAAGAGTAAGGAAGAGCTAAAGAGGCAAGGCAGAATGGACAAGAAGATTGCCTACTTCGCTGGCTGTACCGCCAACTACATCGAACCTGAAATAGGGAAGGCTACTATTCTGGTTCTCGAGAAAAATGGCTTTCGACCGGTGTTCCCCAAGCAGCAGTGTTGTGCTATACCCCAACTTTTTTATGGCAATCGCCGCTCGTTTTTCAGGCATGCTGAGGCTAATGTGCGGTCTCTAGCCAGGGAGGACTGTGATATCGTTACAGCCTGTACCAGTTGTGCGCTAGCAATAAAGCGTGACTACCCGAGGTTGCTTAAGAGCCAGGAAGCCGATAACGTGGCGGCAAAAACCTACGACATTATGGAATACTTGGTCATGCTTAACAAAGGTAACCAATTACGTACTGAACTTAACCCTGTTCACCGAAATATAGCATATCATGCCCCATGCCATCTTAAGACTCTAGGGGAGGAGCTTATTGAAAATCGCCTGGAGTTATTGAGTTTGATACCGGGAGTTTCTGTGACTTGGGCTGACAGGGGCTGTTGTGGCATTGCCGGTACCTTCGGGGTCAAAAGGAGTAACTATAAGATGTCCATGACCATCGGGCAGGCTTTGTTTGAAGAGATAATCCAGTTAGCGCCAGACCTGGTAACCACGGAATGCCCCGGGTGTAAAATGCAGATAAGTCAGGGTACCGGAATAACCGTGACTCATCCTATTCTCATTGTTAGAGAGGCCTACGGACTTTGAATAAGGAGCATGTATTAACATCGGAATTCTTTTTTTCCATATTGTCTCTACCAAGGAGCTGGGAATGTTCGAGCAGCTAATTCTTATGATCTAGTGGCCTTCGCCAGTAGTGAGTAAAACAACCGACTACTTGGAATATGGCGGGGTTACCATTACCGCTAGAGAGAAAACTCCTATTACTGTTGTTTCACACAAGGAGGAGATTCCAATAGGAAAACTAATCTATGAGGTTTATGATATAGAGTCTGTCAAACCGTTAACCCTGGCTTTCTCAAACAAGGAATATCAGCCAGCAAATCTTATCAGGGGAACTCTGAAAGTCATGAAGCTGGTCAATGGTAAAACACTAGAGCTCGAATCCATCACAAAAGAGGCCGACCTCAGCGCCACCATCTCTACCGAGATTTCTTAGTCTGGTAAATATGCCATTATACTCTTCAACGAGCCGATAGATTAACAAATAGCCAGATTATTAGGTAACATTCTACTAAATTGTTACCATTTAGCAAACATCGGGATGTCTGTCCAGCCATAGGTACGATTATTTAATTCCGTTTGCCTTTTCTGTAAAAAAAGCGTTAGCAATCCATTAGCAGAATGGCGTGGCCATTTAAGCAAAAAAAATAAGGTTCGGTAACAAAGGGATTACTTTCTAGGAGAAGAACTAGGAAGAGCCCCAAGTTGAGCCATCATACCAAATGTATCGAGAAAATCCCAGGTCTCGACTATTTTCCCTTCACTGATTCTGTAAATGTTAGCCCCTTTAACTACGATCTGCTTTCCTGTCGGAGGTATCCCCATGAACACCCCCTTGTGGGTGCCCCGCAGTGTGTACCGGTTTGCTATCTTATCTCCTTCGGCTATTGAGTCATCCGCTGAATATGTAGCATCTGGGAATGCAGTAAAAGCCATGATCGCAGCCTGGATCCTCTGCTCACCATTCGTGTCTCCTCTGGAAGGGTCATGGTGTACGAGACTGGGTGAAGAATATTTTTGGTACAAAGCAAGTATCTTGGCAAAATCTCCAACAGCCGCATTAGTATCTGCAAGGAATTGCCGAACCAATTCTTTGTTTTTCTCAATAGACATATACGCTTCCCCCTTTTAGTATTAACGACGATATTATAAATCTTAAACTAGGCAGAAACAAGATTCACCCATCCAACGTAACCATTTCCGTTACCATTTGTAACTAAACCAGTTATCTATAATTCAATACCATTGCATAAACATCGGGATGTTGACATGGTATAACGAATGAAAAGATCTTTTTCTCACTACAAATTAATGTCACATTCTGAGTTGTTGTTACCTCGGCCTATACCCTGGCCAACAATTCAAGATTTTTAAGTCAATAATCTGCCTTACTGCATAGATTGTTGCTGTTCTATGGCAATCTTGGCTATTTGTCGCCACAGAACATGAAAAATTAAACATAAGAGAGAAATTATCGGATGCACGGTCGATGAGAGCAAACAATAAGCAGAAAGACGAAGGCTTGACAAGAAGAATTCAGTTAGCTAAAGTGTTCATTGTTAGGTTGTGATATAAATACTGACGACTCTTAGAAAGATTGAAACTTATGGAGATTTCAGCACGTAAGCCAATTAGAGTATCAGAACTGGTCCGTAATTTTAAGTCTGAGGTAGCCCCAAGCGATATTATTACTGACGCCACTGCATGTTTTACTTGCGGAACCTGCACAGCGGCATGTCCTATTCACGAAGTATACCCCGAGCATGACCCGAGGAAGATAGTCAGAATGCTCAACCTGGGTATGCGAGATAAGGTCTTGGCTAGCCCTTATATCTGGTATTGTTCTGAATGTTTCCTATGTGAGAAAAACTGCCCGCAGAAAGTAAAGTTTTCGGTCGTCTGGGATATCCTGAAACGCATAGCTACCAAAGAAGGATACACCCTTCCGTTGTCCATCAATGAAGACTTGTGCTCAGGTTGCGGTATTTGTGTATCATCATGCCCTTTCGAGGCGCTGGAGTTGCGCAGGTATGAAGATAAATATACCGTTTACCTGGCTATTGAGTTATGTCGCGGCTGCGGCACATGTAGTGCTGCCTGTCCCGCCGGAGCAATTGCCATGAGTCTTTTTGAAAGTAAGCATATCCTGCAAACAATAGAGGCGGCTTTGGCATAACAGTGTGAACCGAAACTCAGCAATAGCTGAAGGCTCAAATCAAGATAAAGAAAGATGGCTAAGAAATTGGAAAGTGAAAAGGTAGGGGCGGTACTTATCATCGGTGGGGGTATTGGCGGTATACAGGCATCTCTTGACCTCGCTGAATCAGGGTACAAAGTCTACCTTGTGGAGGACTCCCCGGCAATTGGCGGGGTAATGGCTCAGCTTGATAAAACTCTGCCTACAAATGATTGTTCTATGTGTATTCTCTCTCCCAAACTGGTAGAGTGTGGGAGGCATCTTAACATCGACCTCCTAACCTACTCAGAGGTCCTTGGTGTCAAAGGCGAGCCGGGGAATTTCACCGTTTCTATTAAGAAAAAGGCAAGATTCGTTGACACCGCCAAATGTACTGGCTGCGGCGTCTGTGCCCAAGGATGCCCAATCATCATGCCGAACGAGTTTGACGAGGGGCTGGGAGAAAGAAAAGCAATTTATACACCTTATCTTCAGGCGGTACCCAGGACCTATGCTATCGATAAAAGAGAAGAAAGGCCCTGTCATGCGGCTTGTAAGGAAGCCTGTCCCATTCACATGAATGTGCAAGGCTACGCAGCCCTAATTGCCGAGGGAAAATTTAAAGAAGCCTATGACCTAATCAGGAGTACCAATCCTTTGCCTGCTGTCTGCGGCAGGGTCTGTTACGCCCCTTGTGAAGAGGCGTGCAATCGCAGTCAGCTTGATGAACCTATTGCTTCTCGCGCTTTGAAGAGATTCGCTGCCGACCAAATTGATATTGAGAGCTACGAAGTTCCTCAGATAACCAAAAATGGTAAGAGGGTGGCTATTGTCGGCAGTGGTCCGGGAGGTCTTGCGGCCGCCCATGACCTGGCTCTCAATGGTTACGAGGTGACTGTTTTTGAGGTTCTGCCGGAACCCGGAGGTATGCTCAGATACGGAATACCTGCGTATAGACTCCCCAAGGATATACTCTCCAGAGATATAGGCTATATCGAGAAATTAGGGGTAGACATAAAGACCAATGTCGAAATAGGTAAAGAGATAACGCTGGAACAGCTTAGGCAAGACTATCAAGCTGTTTTCATTGCCTCAGGCGCCCCCCGAAGTCTGAGGCTGGACATCCCCGGAGAAGATTCTACGGGTGTAATTCATGCTATCGAATTTCTGCGCAGAGTAAATAACAGAGAAAAAGTTGACGTAGGTAAGAGGGTGGCAGTTATTGGCGGTGGCAATGCGGCCATGGATGCCGCCCGCGTGGCGAGGAGATTGAGGGCTGAGGTGAAGGTCATCTATCGGCGTTCCCGGTCGGAGATGCCGGCTAATGATGAGGAGGTCAGGGCAGCTGAGGAGGAAGGTATCGACATCATCTTTCTGGCTAACCCCGTCCGGGTAATTACTGCGGGCGGTAAGGTCTCCAAGCTGGAGTGTATTAAAATGAAGCTTGGGGAACCCGATGACAGCGGTCGTCGTCGCCCCGTACCTATTGAAGGTTCTGAATTTATCATCGATGTCAATACCGTTATTCCGGCACTGGGTCAAGCCCCGGACGTTGAGTTTGCCAGGGAAGCCGGTCTGAAAATAACCGGTCGGGAAACAATTACAGTCAATGAAGCCACTTTAGCTACAAATATCGATGGTCTTTTTGCCGGCGGGGACGTGGTTACTGGTCCGGCCATGGTTATCGAGGCTATAGCCGCAGGCAAGAAAGCGGCGCTTTCCATAGATGAATATCTTAAGGGGGAGACCTTAACTGCTAAATCTGATGAAAGGGCCCTGCAGGAGCTCAATGAAGATGAAATTGTTGCCCTTAAAAAGCGCTTTGGTTTGAAGAACAGGGTAAAAAGTAAGCAGTTGAAACCAGAGACACGAATCAAGAGTTTTAAGGAGGTAGAGAAGGTCTATTCTGTGGCGGCAGCCCGAAAAGAGGCGAGGCGGTGCCTAGCCTCGCAGATAGAGGGATGCTTCGAGTGCCGGGAGTGTGAGAAAAGGTGTGAAGCCGATGCCATAAACCATGAGATGCAGGATGAATACCTAGATATTAATGTTGGCTCCATTATCATGTCGCCTGGCCTTGACGAATATGAACCTTCGTCCTTAATTAACTATGGCTACGGTAAATATCCCGACGTAGTGACCAGCATACAGTTTGAGCGCATGCTGAATGCTTCAGGACCTTTCCATGGTGAGCTGGTCAGGCCTTCAGACAAAAAACCGCCCCAGAAGATTGCCTGGATTCAATGTGTTGGCTCCAGAGATGAGAGCAACAATGCCGGATACTGCTCGTCAGTTTGCTGCACCTATGCTATCAAACAGGCTATCATTGCTAAAGAGCATGCCCCCCATAAGCTCGACACCACCATCTTTTTCATAGACGTAAGGACCTTTGGCAAGGGGTATGAACAGTATTACCATCGGGCGGAAGAAGAATACAAGGTTCGCTGTGTAAGGTCAAGGATATTTAGTGTTGAGCAGGTCAAGAACACAGGGAATTTGCTGCTCAGGTATGCCGAAGAGGATGGAACACTGAAGAATGAGGAATTCGACCTGGTAGTTCTTTCCGTAGGATTCCAGCCATCCGCAAAAGGCGTGAAACTGGCGGAGAGGTTAAACATCGACCTCAACAAGTACCGGTTTTGCCAGACCGGAGAATTCTCACCGGTAGCAACATCAAGACCAGGCATCTTTGTCACCGGAGCATTTCAGGCACCTAAGGATATTCCTGAGACAGTGATACAGGCCAGTGCGGCCGCGGCCAATTCTTCAGCTTTACTTTCCTCGGCGCGTCATACCTTAGCCGTAGAGAAGGAATATCCTGCTGAAAAAGACGTCTCTGGAGAACCACCAAGGGTGGGTGTCTTCATCTGCCATTGCGGTATTAATATCGGTGGTTACGTAAACGTCCCGGAAGTAAAAGAGTATGCCGCTACGCTGCCTAATGTAGTCTTTGTTGATAGAAACCTCTATACCTGCTCCCAGGATACCCAGGAGAAGATAAAGGAGAAGATAAAGGAATATGGCCTTAATCGGGTGGTGGTTGCCTCCTGCACCCCCCGAACTCATGAGCCCCTGTTCCAGGAAACCATCAGGGAGGCCGGACTTAACCGCTTTCTCTTCGAGATGGCCAATATCCGTGACCAGTGCTCTTGGGTTCATATGCATGAGCCGAAAAAAGCCACCGAGAAAGCCAAAGGCCTGATTCGAATGGCAGTAGCCCGCGTCGCCCTGCTGGAGCCACTGCATAAGGTGACCCTGGGGCTCAGCCATGATGCTTTGGTCATCGGCGGTGGTGTCGCCGGTATGACGGCAGCTCTCAATCTGGCTGAGCAGGGGTTCAAGACGTACCTCGTGGAACGGGAAAAGGAGCTCGGTGGCTGGACAAGGAAAATCCACCTCTCTCTTAACGGAGAGAGCCCACAGGGCTTTCTAAAGTCTCTAATAGAGCGAGTCGAGGCAAATCCACGCATTGAAGTCCTTATAGATACAGTTGTGGTCAAAACAGACGGGTTTATCGGGAATTTTAAAACAACCCTGGCAAGTGAAAATGGACAGAAGCAGCGATTTGTCGAGCACGGGGTAATCATTGTAGCTTCAGGAGCCAAAGAATATCGGGGGAGTGAGTACCTGCTAGGGCAAAATAAGAATGTGCTCACTTTGAGTGACCTTGAAGAGAAAATCATTGGGTCTCCCCAAGAGATAACATCAGCCAAGGACATAGCTATGATCTTGTGTGCTAGACCTCCAGGTAAGAATCACGACTATTGCAGCCGGGTTTGTTGTACCGTTGCCGTTAAGAATGCTCTGAAGATAAAGGAAATAAATCCAGGGGCAAACATCTATATACTTTACAAGGACGTCCGAACCTATGGCTTCAAAGAGGAACTTTATACTAAAGCGAGAAAGGAAGGCATAATATTCATTCGCTACTCCAATGATAGATTACCCCGGGCTGGCTCTATCGATGGCAAGCTTGAAGTTGTCACCTTCGACCCAATCTTGGGTGAGGAGCTTATTCTATCACCCGATTTTCTGGTTCTGGCAACGCCTATAGTTCCTTCTGAAGGTAACGAGGAGCTGAGCAAAATCCTCAAGGTGCCACTGACTGAAGAAGGTTTCTTCCACGAGGCACATGTCAAACTAGCGCCGGTTGATTTTGCTTCGGAAGGGATATTCCTGTGTGGCACAGCCCATTCTCCTAAGTTCATTGATGAGACCATAGCTCAGGCGCAGGCAGCCGCGGGGCGAGCCACAACCATCCTGGCGAAACAACAACTCGAGGTCGGTGGCGCTGTCTGCCAAGTAAATGCGGAAAAGTGTAAAGCTTGCCTTACCTGTGTTCGCGTCTGCCCCTATGATGTGCCTTATATTAATGAAGATGGGGTGGCCGTAATAGAAGTGGCCAAGTGTCGAGGTTGCGGAGTCTGTGCTGCTGAGTGCCCTAGAGAAGCTATACAGTTGCTGAATTATAAGAAAGAGCAAGTAATAGTAAAGAGCCAAGCTCTGCTGACACCTATTGGCTAAGATTTGCATGGGGGAGAGAAATGCCATCTGCCGAACAGTTTGAACCAGAGATTGTTGCTTTCAGCTGTCATTACTGTGCTTATGCCGCTGCTGACCTGGCCGGGGTTATGAGACTACAATACCCAACTAATATTAAGATTGTTAAGCTCCCTTGTTCAGGCACGGTTGATATTCTATATATCCTGAAGGCTTTCGAACAAGGTGCTGATGGCGTTTTTGTCGCTGGATGCCTAAAGGAGGGGTGTCATTTCATTGAGGGAAACCTTCGCGCCGAGAGAAGAGTGGAGCGCGCTAAAAATCTTCTTGACAAGATTGGCTTGGGCAAGGACAGGGTGGAGATGTTCTTCATGTCTTCTGCGGAGGGGGGACGATTTTCTGAAGTTGCTCGGGAAATGACCGAGAGAATAAGAAAACTGGGACCTAGCCCAATTAAGGGGGGTTAATATGATTATTGCAAAAACGAAACGTTTTGAGAATATAAGGGACATGCTCGAAGGTTCCCAGAACGTCTTGGTACTTGGCTGTGGCACCTGCGTGGCTGTTTGTTTGAGTGGTGGGGACAAAGAAGTAGGGATTCTCGCCTCATCTCTACGCATGGCTGGCAAGATATCCGGCAAAGACCAAGTCTTCACGGAACATACGGTGGAGCGTCAATGTGAATGGGAATTCATCGATGAAATACAGGAGAAAGTAAAGAAAAATGATACCATACTCTCACTGGGCTGTGGTGTAGGAGTGCAAGCACTCAGCGAAAGATTCCCTGAAATCATCGTTCTTCCTGGTCTTGATACCGAGTTTATGGGTATGCCAGAAAAAGAGGGCGTATGGGTGGAACGATGTTCCGGTTGCGGGAACTGCCTCCTCGATAAGACCGCCGGTATCTGCCCCATAACACGATGTGCCAAGAGTTTGCTGAACGGACCCTGTGGCGGGTCGGCAGGAGGAAAGTGCGAAATATCACCCGATACACCCTGCGCCTGGCAATTGATAATTGACCGCCTCACTGCCTGGGGTAAACTGGAAATGCTGGATGAAGTCCAGCCACCACGAGATTGGAGCACCTCTCATGCCGGTGGACCTCGCCGGATTACCTCTCAAGACCAACAGGGGGGAAAATAAACAGTATGTTGCAGCGGTGGTATTAGCGGCAAGCACTTTGACATGAGCAGATTCTAGCCCAAACAAACGGAGTATTGTTATGAGCAACGAACCAAAGATAGTGGTTTTTCTGTGTAACTGGTGTTCCCATCGTGTTGCTGACGCAGGCAGTACTTCACCCATAAAGTTCCATGCTAATGTCAGACCTATAAGAGTGATGTGCAGTGGCCGGGTTGAACCTGACTTCATTCTGAAGGCGTTTGCATCCGGCGCAGATGGTGTTCTGGTTTTCGGTTGTCAACCCGGAGACTGTCACTATTCTGAAGGAAATTATAGGACCTTGCGGCGTATCTCACTTTTAAAGAAGACGATGTCTCAACTGGGAATTGAAGAGGGGAGGTTGCGCCTGGAGTGGGTATCACCATCGGAGGGTGATAAATTTCTCGCCATCGCAGACGAAATGACCGAGCAGGTAAGAAAACTGGAGCCTTTTTCTCGCCGGAACGGAGGCAGTCATGGGTAAGTTAAAGATAGCCCTCTACTGGGCAGCCAGTTGTGGGGGCTGCGAGATTGCCCAGCTTCAGATTGGTGACAAACTCCTCAAGCTGGTTGAAGCAGCTGATATCGTGTTCTGGCCGGTAGCGATTGATGTCAAGTATAAAGATGTCGAAGCGATGTCCGATAAGAGCATAGATGCCTGTCTTTTTAACGGCGCTATCAGAAATTCAGAACAGGAGCATATGGCCAGGATGCTCCGTGAAAAGTCTAAAATAATGATTGCTTACGGCTCATGTGCCTACGAAGGCTGTATTCCTGGCCTGGCTAACCTGTTCAATCGGAAGACGATTTTCGACCGCGCCTACCTTGAGACGGAGTCAACCGACAATAAGGACAAAATCCTTCCCCAGACAAGCTATAAGGTACCTGAAGGCGAGCTTACTATTCCCGAGTTCTATGATACAGTCAAATCTCTTCGTCAGACAGTGGAGGTAGACTATATCGTCCCCGGCTGTCCCCCGGAGGAAAGGACGACATGGCTGGCTTTAGAAGCCTTGATTGAAGGCAAACTACCGCCAAAGGGAACGGTGATAAGTCATAATGCTAAGGCGGTGTGTGATGATTGCCCCCGAAAGAGGGACATTAAAAAGATTAAAAAGATTTACCGAAACTACGAAATTATTACCGACCCGGAGATATGCCTTCTCGAGCAGGGGCTGCTCTGTGGGGGAATCGCCACTCGGGGTGGTTGTGGTGCCCCCTGTCCGCAGGCTAACATGCCCTGTACTGGCTGCTATGGGCCAGTGGAAGGGGTTATTGACCAGGGCGCCCATTTCCTGAGCGCCCTGGCTTCGGTGATTGACTCCAATGACCCGGAGGAAATACGGAGAATTGTTGACGATATTCCCGACCCCGCAGGCAGTTTCTACCGCTACAGTCTGCCTGATTCGCTACTGAGAGGAGCGAGGATAAAATGAGGAAGATAACCATAGACCCTATCACCCGCTTGGAGGGGCATGGCAAGATAGAAATCTTCCTCGATGATGCCGGTGGTGTGATAAACACCTACTTCCAGGTTCCTGAGCTGAGGGGCTTTGAGAAGTTCAGCGAGGGGCGGCCGGCCGAAGAAATGCCCCAGATAACCCAGAGAATATGCGGTGTCTGCCCGGAAGCTCACCATTTGGCATCAACCAAGGCACTGGATGCCCTGTTTCACGTTGAGCCCCCAAGCGTGGCCAAGAAACTGCGGGAACTTCTGTACAGCGCCTTCTATGTAACTGACCATACCACCCATTTCTATATTCTGGCTGGCCCTGACTTTGTTATGGGGCCAGACGCACCTGTGGGTGAGCGCAACATACTGGGCGTTATTGGCAAAGTGGGCCGGGAGTTGGGTGGAGAAGTAATCAAAACCCGTATGCAGAATCATAAAATAATCCACATGCTTGGTGGTAGGGCCGTGCACCCGGTTTTTGGTCTGCCCGGTGGTGTCAGCAAAGCCCTTCGCGAAGAAGAAAGAAAAGAAATTGAGCAGATAGCCAAGGATTCTGTGGAATTCGCCAGGCTATCGCTTAAAGTATTTGATGACGTTGTCCTCAAGAACAAAGAGTACGTGGATATGATTATCAGTGATGCTTATACTCATCGCACTTATTACATGGGGCTGGTTGACGATAATAACAAGGTCAACTTCTATGATGGCATGGTGAGGGTCGTTAATCCTGAGGGCAAGGAGTTTGCCAAATATGCCCCAAGTGAGTATCTTGAGCATGTTGCCGAACATGTGGAGCCATGGACCTATGTCAAGTTCCCTTTCCTTAAGAAGGTTGGCTGGAAAGGATTTGTTGATGGCAATGATAGCGGCGTTTTTCGGGTAGCCCCCTTAGCCCGGCTTAATGCTGCTGATGGTATGGCCACCCCGTTAGCTCAGGAAGCCTACGAAAAGATGTATGCCACCCTTGGTGGCAAACCCGTCCATCATACCCTGGCTATGCACTGGGCACGCCTTATTGAGCTTATCTATGCGGCTGAAAGATTGCTGGAGCTCAGCCAAGACCCTGAAATCACTGATCCTAATGTTCGAGCCATCCCTACTGCAGTTCCTGATGAGGGTGTCGGCATTGTGGAAGCCCCCCGGGGTACTTTAACTCATCACTATATTACCGACGAAAGAGGAGTTATCAAGAAAGCCAATCTGATTGTGGCAACCGTCAATAATGCGGCCGCGGTTAACATGTCCATCAAAAAGGCGGCTATGGTACTTATCAAGCCGGGCAAAGAGATTACCGAAGGGCTGCTCAATCGCATCGAAATGGCATGGCGTCCCTATGACCTTTGTCTTGCCTGCGCTACCCATAACTTACCCAGCTACCCGCCCTTGCCGATAGAGGTTTATGATAGCACGGGAAAACTGATTAAGAGGTATCCTTAAAGCTAATGCATGGGCTACTACCAAGGATAAAAAGCGAAGGATAGATATTTTGGCTACTATTAATACTATAAGTGATAAGGTTCCGGTTGGAGGCGCGACCGAGCGCACCCCTGAGGAAGAAACACTGGTGATGCGCCTCGGGGTATTCACCAATATGAGGTGGATTGCCATCCTTGGTGTTATCATCGTCACCCTTGTCGCCAGATATGTGTTTCACATTGGTTTTCCAACCCTGCCGGTATATATCATCTGCGTCTTTATGGTTGTGTATAACCTGGTACTGATACAGCAGGTCAGAGGACTGGAGAAATTGCCGCTACACCGGGTTATCCCGCGTGTCCGGCAATACGAATATGTCCACATTTTGCTTGACATGTTTGCCCTCACCATAATACTGCATTTCACCGGGGGGATAGAAAACCCGTTCATATTTTTCTTTATCTTTCACATCGTCCTGGCTAGTATCGGGCTTAACTACCGGGTGGTATATTTGCTGTCCACGATAGCCATTGCCTTGGTGGTACTGATGGTGAGCTTGGAATATACGGGCGTGATACCTCATGTCAATCTAGAGGGATTTGCTGTGCCAACGGAATACAGGCAAGCAAGTCGTATTCTGGCGAATCTCGTTGCCTTGGCAATGCTTCTTTATAGTACAACCTACGTGACTACTGCTATTGCCGGGGAGCTAAGGAAGAGACAGCGGCAGGTAGTGCAGCTACGGGAGCGCCTGCTTGCTGAGAAAACCGGGGAATTGGAGCGTGCCTCCAGTGAGATAGGCAAACTGAGAGAGGAAAGGGAGAAGTTCTTGCGCTTTATTGGCATTGCGGCTCATGACCTGAAAGCACCACTTACTGCCATTCAGGGTTTCCTGTGGGTCATGCTGGGCGGTTTCGCCGGACAAATCTCCGAAAAGCAGAAGAATATGCTGGAAAGGAGTGCTCACCGTATTACCGAACTTCTGACCTTGATTAGTGATTTGCTGGATATTCCGCGCATTGAGACTGGCCAGATTGTCCAGGAGATGAAGGAGATTTCACTGCTGCAGGTGATAAAGGATTCCATCGAAGGTCAGCGTAATCTGGCCGAGGAAAAGGGCATAAACCTTAAAGTGGAGTTACCTGAAGTACTTCCCCCAATCAGAGGTTCAACTCCACGCCTGCAACAAGTGATAACCAATCTGGTGAACAATGCTATTAGGTATACATCGGAGGGTATGGTAACCGTCAGAGTACTGGAACAAGGCAAGGACTTGTTGATTGAGGTTATTGATACCGGTATTGGCATCCCTCGTGAGGATATGCCGCGTCTCTTTGAAGACTTCTTCCGTGCTAGCAACGTAGAAATCAAGGGGACAGGTCTGGGGTTGTCCATAGCCAGGAGGATTGTTGAGGCTCATGGGGGTAAGATATGGGCTGAGAGTCCCTGTCCTGAGACTAACACCGGGTGTAAATTTTGTTGTACATTACCCAAACCTGCGCAAAACTAAGAGGAGGCAACATCAATGAAAGCAGGAACAAATCTGGAAAAAATATTGGAGAGCGGGAGGTTTGCCGTCACTGCTGAAGCAGGTCCTCCCAAGGGCACCAGTGCGGCGGTGATACAGAAGAAGGGTGAGATGCTTCGTAACTGCTGTGATGCCGTCAATATAACCGATAATCAGACGGCTATTGTGCGTATGTCCAGCCTTGCTGGCTGTGTTCTTTTGAAGCAGGTAGGCGTGGAACCAGTAATGCAGATGGTTGTCAGAGACCGGAACCGGCTGGCACTTCAGAGCGATGTACTGGGCGCCGTAGCTATGGGCATAGGCAACTTCCTCTGTCTTTCCGGTGACCATCAGAAGTTTGGTAACCATCCTTCTGCCAAGGGTGTCTTTGATATTGACTCTATTCAGTTGATTCAGATGCTGAAGAAGATGCGGGATGAGAAGAAATTCCTTAACAACGAGGAAATATCTGGGGAAGTCCCCATATATATTGGTGCTGCCGCCAATCCCTTCGCTGACCCATTTGAATTCCGGGTGAAAAGGCTGGCGAAGAAGGTTAAAGCCGGGTTAGACTTTGTCCAGACTCAGGCAGTCTATGATGTGCCCAAATTTGCGAAGTTCATGCAGATGGTTTGCGACCTGGGCTTGGATAAGCAGGTTCACATCCTGGCAGGTGTCATACCCATCAGGTCGGTAGGTATGGCACGTTACATGAGAGACTATGTTTCCGGAGTAAGTTTACCTGATGAAATAGTCACTAGGCTGGAAAAGGCAGAGAAGGCTAAGGATGAAGGGGTAAAAATAATTTTGGAGATTATTGAGCAACTCAAGGAGATAGCCGGGGTGCACGGCATACATATTATGGCCGTGGGCTGGGAGGATATCGTCCCCGTGATGGTAGAAAAGGCTGGACTTATGCCCAGACCTATATTATAATAGGAGGGAAAAATGCCTGGCAAGATACTGGTTGTTGATGATGACCCTGATATTCTAGATGCAGTTACTTTGATTCTTGAATCTCAGGAATATCAGGTATTCACTGCGCGCGATGGGATAGAGGGGTTGGCTACTCTTAAGGCGGAAAACCCGGACCTGATGATTCTTGACCTGATGATGCCGAAAATGGACGGGTTTGCTGTGTGTAAGGAGCTTCAGGACCCTAGGTGGTCAAAGTATAAGAATATACCTATTTTGATCCTGACCTCAGTAAGAGAGGAAGCCAGCCGGCGGCGTTATGAGCTGGAGACCGGGCTTGAGTTAGACGTGGATGATTATGTTGAGAAGCCTATGTCTCCCGATGTTTTGCTGGAAAGAGTAAGTAGACTCATCAAAAAGAAGGAGTCCTGAAATTATCTGGCTAAGCTGATTAATTAAGGAGGCGATTCTAAGTGGAAAGAAAGGCCAAAATCCTGCTTATTGATGATGATGCTGACTTTGTCGAATCGACAAAAATCATTCTGGAAAGCAAACCTTACGAGGTAATAGTCGCTGTTAACGGTGACGAGGGTTTACGCAAGGCAAGGGAGGGGAAACCTGATTTAATCCTTCTTGACGTAATCATGCCGGTAGAAAATGGCTTTACGGCTGCGGAGCAGCTCAAGAAAGACCCGAAACTTGCTAAAATTCCGGTACTGATGCTGACTAGCTACTCGACAAGGGGAGTAGGGACGGGAATCCCTCGCAGTCGCGGCTATGAAGTAGAGTTTGAGGACTATATTGATAAGCCGGTAAGCCCCGATGATTTACTGGCTATAGTGGCAAAGCATCTGCAAAAGACATGACTTGCTTCTAAAGTCATGTAACCAGCAAGTTAGGGCGTAAAGCGATCTTACAAAAAGTCGTAAGCTGCATGACTTCTGAAGAGAATATTATCTTTTACGCTTTATAAACCGTTAAAAAGAAAGGTTTTTACCGAATTTCAACTGTTCTTGATGGTTATTAGCCTCAATAATAAACTATTTTGAGGCTTTTCCCACCTCTATTCTGCAAATTATTTTCTTCATCATAGGCTCATCGGGATTATAATAATCCCTGTCATCTCTAAAATTATCATCAGTTATCACCAATTTCGAAATCTCGTCCACTGGATAAAGCTTCCAACCAAAAGGTTCTCCAAATTCACTAAAACCTCCGACTTGATAACCCCTAAGCACTTCATTTCCAAAACTTTTATGAATACCGTAACAGAACGGTTCTACGAAACGAATACCGCCCCTGTAGTAAAAACTTATCACTTTCCTGGAATCAATTGCTGAACAAATATTCCTTCTCATAGGCTAAGTCCAATTGACACGTGGCAACCTAGAATTTGCCGGGAGCCACCCTTTCCAGTGGCCAGCATAAAGCTCCTAATGTCTAGCCTCGTGCCGCTCGCAATGAGAATGCTTTTCCACGATGGCTCATCGTTCCCAAAACGATGGCATCAGGCTCTTCTGTGTTGATCCTTTCCTCCGCTTCACGCCTATGAGAAACTATAGTGACTTGGTAAGATTTGGCCTCCAAGGCTATCCGCAAGGCCGATGCGAAGTTTGGCTCGTCATCTATAATCAAAACTTTGGGAGCGCTCCTTATTTCCGCGTCCCCTGTCATGATTGCCCCTTCGACTTAAAATCCATCCACGAGAAGTATAACACAGCGGATGTTATGCCGGCAATTAGTTGTGCTGGTTGGTTCTACATCAATAAGTGTGAAAGACTGACCCTGTACCTCTGGAATTAGCGGCCAATATTTTCAACCGAAAGTTTTCCATGTTGTGATAGCCGTAGGCCATCCTCTTTATCGTCTTGATGCGGTTATTCTGCCCCGTCTCCACCAGAAACGCTGGCCAATCCATCATCCAGCCTGGAACGTTGCGTTCTGCACAATCCGTCAACTTGTGTCTATTATCCTACAGTAAACCTCTTAGTCTGGAGTCGAGCGAATCCCTGAGACCATCTCCCATCATATTAAAACCGAAGACTACCAGCCCGATGGCTATTCCCGGAGTAAAGGAGAGTATTGGATTGGTTAAACCATTAAGGTTTAAGGCTGCGTCCCATAACTGGTGGAAATTCGGTCCAGCCATATCCTACCCCTGTGTATCATTTCAGTCAATCCCTTTAAGCAACCAGTGCTTCCTTTAAGAATTCCATTTTGATTGGCTCCTACTCCAACGCTCTTGATGCCTCCTCTATCCAGGCGATATCCTCAGCTCTCATCCCGACTTTCTGCCATTTTACCCTCTCTTCCTCCAGAAGACTGAAAACCATCACCAGTGCTGAAGTCTCGTTCGGGAAACGGCCGACCACCCTGGTCCTTCTCTTAACCTCCTTAAAGGATCGCTCAATGACATTGCTGGTGCGGATGTGTTTTCAGTAACGCTCCGGGAACCGGTAAAAAGTGAGGCATTCCTCAAAGCCTGCCCGGACAGCCTAGATATATATCTGGCGGGCGACATCACCTATGTACCGACGGACGAAGGGTGGCTGTATCTGGCCGGGCACAAGGACCTGTTTAACAGTGAAATCGTGGGCTACGCTATGGGAGAGCGCCTGACCAGGAACCTGGTGAGCCAGTCCCTGCTTAAAGCCGTGGCCGTCAAACGTCCGGCGGGCGGGCTGATCCATCACTCCGACCGCGGCAGCCAGTACTGCGCCTATGAATATCAACGGATGCTCAGCCATTTCAACCTGAGGGCATCGATGAGCGGCACAGGGAACTGCTTTGATAATGCTCCCATGGAAAGCTTCTGGGGCATTCTGAAACAGGAACTGGTACATCACCGCCACTACACAACCAGGCAACAAGCAATGCGAGATATCAC
>Ga0315282_10001952_pt1 | contig 38624 bp, 28 predicted proteins | sample YL17G07_20_MG_FD_203693 | JGI IMG/M metagenome (GOLD analysis project Ga0315282, IMG submission 203693) | Sediment microbial communities from Yellowstone Lake, YNP, Wyoming, USA - YL17G07_20 | ecosystem: Environmental > Aquatic > Freshwater > Lake > Sediment | place: USA: Wyoming | collected... | reverse complement strand
CGGCCGCTTCGTCCAGACCGGGAAACTGGCCGGCGCCTCCGCCACATAGTTTTGGCCCAGCCCGTCCAACTCCCGCAAAAAAGGCCCTTTGCCGCCGTAGCCTTCATCGAAGGTCAGCCAAGCGAACCGCACGCCATTGGCCACTGCCCGCCGATACTGCTGAAGGGCCATCTGCCATTTGGGTCGATACACCACATCATCCGGAATCCCCGCCTCGCGACAACGCGGACGGTCGTTATACCAGGTCTCTTCCGGCAGGTATACTTCGCCATCGATCAGACTGTAGAACTCCGGCGTGGCGTAACCCAGATGCACGCTGACCACGCAGTTCTCCTTCTTCCCGACGGCCCCGCAGTACTGCCGTTGGACGCAGGCTGTCTTGTCGCCCTTCTTGACGAAACTGGTCTCATCGATGACCCCGACGCTCTGCGGATCGGCATGGCGCCGGGCCACATACTGCTGGAGCTCGTCTCGCACGCCCTGCTCATCCCAACGAAACAGGCCGAGAAACTCCTGCAAGTTGCGGGGCGCCTCGCCGAACGCATCGGCCATCGGCTCGATACTCTTGCGAGGCAAATGGCTCAACTGCCCCTCGACGTACAGGTCGAGATACCGGCGGGTGGTGACCCGCCCGAAGTAGCCATCGAACTGGTTCAGAAAACGAGTCAATTCCGGCTTGATCCTCAAAATCGTACTGGCGTCCATACCAATGACCTCCCAAGAGAAGTTCCGTTTCTATTGGATCATCGGTTGGCGGCATAGCTTCTCTTGAGCTTTCATAGCGTTGTAGTACTAAGCTGCTTTATTGAGGAGGAGCCACCGGCACCCAGGGTAAGAAACCGCCTTTATAGTTCATTCGCCGAATGCTGGGGCGATACGCCTATTTCACGTCGTGTTTCTTCATCGTCACGCTGAAGCCGCCGCCCTCGCTGAAGAAGAGGGTCTCGACCTCCGGGTTCGTGGTGACTGCCTCGACGAATTTCGGGTCTGCCATACCTTGGGTGATGTTGTGCGCGAGGATCAAGCCGCCCGGACGCATCTTGGGAAGCAGTTGTTTGAAGTAGTCTGTGTAGCCTTCCTTGTCGGCGTCCACAAAGGCCATGTCGATGGGGCCCGTGACCTCCGCCACTTTCTGGTGGGCGTCGCCCTCGACGAGGGTGACGATGTCGTCGACGCCGGCCTTCTTGAAGTTTTCGCGAGCCAGCGCCGCCCGCTGGGCGTCGATCTCAAATGTGGTGAGCTTGCCGCCGGTGGCCTTCAAGGCCAGACATTGCCAGATGCCGGAGTAGCCGTTGGAGGTCCCGATCTCGACGATGCTCCTGGCGCCGATGGTCTCCGCCAGCAGCCGCAGGAATCGGCCGCCTTCAATGGGCACGTTCATCATCCCCCGCCGCTGCGAGTCCATGTCGTTCAGCACCGACAGAATTCGTTTTTCTGATTCGTCCTTGGCCAGAGGTGGCTTGATGAACCCGCCCTGCCCTTCGCCGCCCGGACCGAAGGGGCCGCCCGGGCCACCAGGACCACCCGCGCCGCCGGGACCGCGCATCCCTTCAGGCGGGCCGCCCCGGAATTGCTGTCGCCGCTCCTTCATCTGCCCGATCAACTGGCCGATCTTGTCCATATCCTTATCCTGATAGGCTTTCTCAAGGTCGTTGAGCCACTGTCCCATGGGTCCGCCCTGGGGACCCATGCCGGGGCCCTGCCCGCGCCCGGCGCCCTGCCCCCGTGCCCCTTCTTGGGCCCAGATCAGGCCGACCGTCGCCAATACGACGATCGCCGCTAAACCGATAGTGATTCTCCTCGACATCTCTCACTCCTTTCAGTGCCCATTAGGCCTCGTGCGTGGCGCATTCCCCGTGGTCTGCGACGCACGATGCGTCGTTCTTTCGCTACTATAGTGAGCGGCCCGGACCGGCGGTTACAGGTTCATAGCGATTTGTTGACACAAATGCGGCGCCTATGACACAGGGAGCCGGAAGACCCCCGCAAGACCACTGCCGAGAGCATCTGGAAGGAAAGAGAGGCCCGACGCAGAGGAGTGCTCCGCCTCTCCCAAGCTACGGGTCCGGCGCGAGCCCGAATCGAAGATCGTCAATCATAATTCGTGGATTCTCTTACTCGTGCCGGAGGGCGACGATGGGATCGACCTTGGCGGCGTGCACGGCGGGGTACAGGCCGAAGAGAATGCCGATCGCCATGCTGATGAACAGCGGCAGCAGAATGCCGCCGACCGTCACGACGGTGGGCATCTGCGAGAAGTGCGTGATCAGCAGCGGGATCAAAACCCCTATGCCCAGGCCGATCAGGCCGCCGACCGTGGAAAGCACGACCGTCTCAATGAGGAATTGAAAGATGATCTGCCTGCGCTTGGCGCCGATGGCCCGGCGAATGCCGATCTCGCGGGTGCGCTCGGTCACCGAGGCCAGCATGATGTTCATGATCCCGATGCCACCGACGAGCAGACTGATGCCCGCGATGGAGCCGAGGACGATGTTGAACGTCCGCTTGGTCGCCTCCGCCTGCTTCAACAGGGCCAGGGGGACGCTGACGATGTAGTCCTTCTTCTTGTGGAACTGCTGGAGCATCCGCTCGATGCCCGCCGCCACGGCCTCGACGCGATCCGTCTGGTCCACCTGGACGATGATCTGGTGCAGCTCGACCCTCTCGCGCTGGAAGGAGCCGGAGGTCATGCGAGAGAAGATGTCTCCGAAGTACCGGCGGGCGACCTCGAGGGAGATGTAGACATCGACGTCCTGGTCCGGGAGCTGGATGTTGCCGGCCTGTCCGCTTTCGCTACGGACGATGCCGACGATCTCAAACTGGTTGCCGCCGATGCGGACGGCCTGACCGATGGTGCTCTCAGTGGCCAGCAGCTTTCGGGCGCCGAACTCGGTGAGGACGGCCACGGGGGACATTTCCCTCTCGTCGTCGGCGGACAGGATACGGCCGGCCACCAGGGCCCGCGGCACGAGGTCGAACCATTCGGGAGTCGTGCCCACGACCCGCAGCTCCATGGTCCGCTCGCCAAGCCGCGTGTCCTTGCGGGTCAGCTTGACCGGGGCGGTCTGCCGGACGTCGGCGAGGCTCGCCGCCATCCGGCGGTGGTCGTCGTACGTCAGGCCGAACACGCTCATCGTCGGACGCATCGTGCTCGTCGCCTCGTCCTCCGCCGCCTTCATCGAGGAGATGATGATGTTCGTGCTGCCGAGTCTGCGAATCTGCGCCAGCGCCTCCTTGCTGGCGCCCTCGCCGACGGAGAGCATGGCCACCACGCTGCCGACGCCGAAGACGACGCCCAGCATCGTCAGGAACGACCGCAGCTTGTGCAGCAGGAGGTTCTCGATGCCGAGCCAGATGTTCCTTGCGATCTTCGCTTGTCTCATAGGGATTTACGGTCTATGAATTATGATTTACGATTGACAGGAGAGATGCCGCGACTGCTGCCAGCGGGTCTTCGCGTCCGGCGCGAGCCCGAATCGTAAGTCGTAAATGGTAAATGGTTGATTCTGTCATTCGTGCCTCAGGGCTACGATCGGGTCCACGCGGGCGGCGTTCATGGCGGGGTACAGCCCGAAAAGAATCCCGATGCCCATGCTGACAAATAACGGCAGCAGAATTCCCGTCACGGTCACGAAGGTCGGCATCCCGGAGAAATAACGGATCAGAACCGGGATCAGAACCCCCACGCCCAGGCCGATCAGCCCGCCCGTGGTCGAAAGGACCACCGTCTCGATCAGGAACTGGAAGATAATCTGTTTTCGCTTGGCGCCGATGGCCCGGCGAATGCCGATCTCGCGGGTGCGCTCGGTGACCGAGGCCAGCATGATGTTCATGATGCCGATGCCGCCCACCAGGAGGCTGATGCCCGCGATAGACCCGAGGACGATGTTGAACGTCCGCTTGGTCGCCTCGGCCTGCTTGAGCAGCGCCAGGGGGACGCTGACCACGTAGTCCTTCTTCTTGTGGAACCGCTCCAGCATTCTCTCGATGCCGGCGGCGACGCTCTCGGCGTGGCGGGAATCGTCCACCTGAACGATGATCTGGTGCAGCTCGACCTTCTCTCGCTCCTCCGAGCCGGATGTCCGCTTGGTGAAGATGTCCCCATAGTACCGGCGGGCCACCTCCATGGGGATGTAGACGTCGATTTCCTGGTCGGGAATCTGGATATTGCCGGCTTGCCCGCTCTCGCTTTTGATGATGCCGACGACCTCGAACTCGTCGCCCCCGATGCGGAGCGTCTGACCGATCGTGCCTTCCGTCGCCAGCAGCTTTCGGGCGCCGAACTCCGTGAGGACCGCCACGGGCGACGTCTTTTGCTGATCCGACGGCAGGAGGACGCGTCCGGCGATGATGTTCCGGGGCACCAGCCGGAACCACTCGGGCGTCGCCCCCACGACCCGCAGCTCCATCGACCGTTCCAGCAGCCGGGAGTCCTTCCGCATCAGTTTCGCCGGCGCCGTCTGCCGGATGTTCGCGAAGCTCTGGGCGAGCCGCCGATAATCCTCGTAGGTCAGACCGTAGATGCTCATGTGCGAGTGCATCGTGCTGGTCTGTTCCTCCTCCGCCGATTTCATCGAGGAGACGATGATATTGTCGCTGCCGAGCTTGCGAATCTGCGCCAGGGCCTCCTTGCTGGCGCCCTCGCCGACGGAGAGCATGGCCACCACGCTGCCGACGCCGAAGACGACGCCCAGCATCGTCAGGAACGACCGCAGCTTGTGGAGCAGGAGGTTCTCGATGCCCAGCCAGATATTCCGCACAATCTTCGTCTGTCGCATAGCAATTTACGATTTACGAATTACGATTTACGATTGATGGGATGGACAACGCTCTGCTGCCTCTGCGCCTTCGCATTCGGCGCGAGCCCAAAATCGTAAATTGTAAATCGTAAATCACAACTCCTCAGTTTGCCGCACGGGACCGTTCTTCGATTCTGTCGATGTTGCCGTCGATCATGTGGAGCCTGCGGTGGGCGTAGGCGGCGATGTCCGGCTCGTGCGTGACCATGACGATCGTCTTGCCCGCTTCATTCAACCGGGCCAGGACCTCCATGATCTGCACGCCCGTGGCGGAATCGAGGTTGCCCGTGGGCTCGTCGGCAAAGATGATCTGCGGATCGTTGGCCAGGGCTCTGGCGATGGCCACTCGTTGCATCTGGCCGCCGGACAGTTCCGTGGGCCGATGATGAAGCCGCTCGCCCAGGCCCACCCGCTCGGCCAGCTCCTGCGCACGCTTGGCGCTGCGCGCCGCATCCCAACCCAGGTAGTACAGCGGCAGCTCGATGTTGCGCTGCACCGTCAATTGCGGGATGAGGTTGAAGCTCTGGAAGATGAATCCCAGGTATCGCAAGCGAAGCTCGCTGAGCGAGTCGTCGTCGAGCCGGCTGACATCGCTGCCGTCGAGGTAATAGGAGCCCGAGGTCAGGCGGTCCAGACACCCGAGGACGTTCATCATCGTGCTCTTGCCGGAGCCGCTCGGTCCCATGATCGCCCAGAAATCGCCTTTTTCGAACGTCACGTTGACGCCGTGAAGCGCCCGCACCTCCTCGGTGCCCATCTGGTAAATCTTGTGAGCGTTCTCCAGCCTGACGATTTCCCGCTCGTTGTCGGGCAGGGTCAAGTTCGGCATTTACTGCTCCTTTTCCGGGCGGTCGGTCCCGGACCCTGCGCCATCTCCGCGACCCTGCGGGCCAGGGCCCGTGCCGTCTCCGGGGCCGCCGGATCCGCGACGTTGCTGCCGCATCTTCTCCCGCTCCTCAGGCGACATGTTCTGGAAGCGCTGACGCATCTTTTCCGCCTGATCGCGCTCTTCCGGGGTCATGTTCTTGAGGCGCTCCTGGAACGCCTTTTCGCGCTCCTCAGGGGTCATGTTCTTGAGGCGCTGCATCTGCTCTGGCGAAGGCATCTGGAAGCCCTGGCCACCCGGCCCCGCCTGTCCGGGCCCGGCCGCCTGCGATCCCGGTTGCCCGCCTCGCAAGGCTCCAGGGCCTTCGGCAGAGGCAGCGGGACTGCGGAGCTGCGCTTCATTGGCCGCCTTCAGCTTTTCATTGATCCGCTGGGCGACGGTGTCGTTGGCATCACGCGACCCCGTCAACTGGGAGCCGGGCTCGACCGCTGCCTTCTTCAAATCGGGAGTCATCACGACTACCTCGCCCTCCTTGAGCCCGCTGGCGATCATAACCATGATGTCATTGTCCAGGCCGATCTCGACTTTGCGATCCTCGATATTTCCATCCTCGTTGACGACGGAGATCGTGGGTTGTCCGCCGATCCGCAGAACGGACTGCACAGGGACGTATACCACATCTCGGTACTGCTCGACGATGATTTCCGCTTTGCAGCTCATGCCGCTTCGCAGACCCGGATCATCGCTCTCCAGCTCGATGTTCGTAGTGTACACCTTCAGGTCGGGGTTCATAAACATGTTCTGCGCGTTGGGCAGCGGTGCAATGCGGGCGACCGTGCCGATGAACTTCTTGTCCGGCAGGGCATCCACCGTCACGATGGCGGGAAGCCCCGCGTGGACCTTCTTGAGACTCGCCTCGTGAACGTCCACTTCCGCCACCGCCGAGGTGGACTTGGGAATATAGATCAGCTCCTGCCGCTCGGTGACGGTGACGCCATCCGCGAGCGGGCGACGATCCTCGCGCCCGAATCCGCCCCGGGCGCTGGTCGCATAAACGACCATGCCCTCCGTCGGAGCAATCAGCTTGGACTTGGAAAGCTGAACATCGTACTTCTCCAGCTTGGCCGCCTGGCGCTTGTACTCCTGCTCTTTCGCTTCCAGGTCCGCCTTGGCCTGCACGTTGTTCGCATTGGCCTTGGCGATCGCCCGGTCCAGGGCCATCTTCGCCTGCTTGACGTCACTTTCGAGCTGATCGACCTTGCGCTGTCTCGTGTAATCCTTGAGGAACTTCAGGTCGTTCTGAGCCACGGTCAGGCTGTTCTTACCCTTGAGGGTAGCCAGCCGGTCCGCCATCAGCTCGGTTTCGGACAGGTATTTTTCGTCAAAGAGCGTCTGGGACCACTTGAGCGTCTCCTGGGCCCGGATCAGCACCTCGTTGGCCTCCTGGACTTTGTTCACGGAGGCCATCTCGTCGTTGGGGTACTGTCCCGCCTGATACTGCGTGAGGTCCTGCTGGGCGAACCGGAGCGTCAGCTCCGCCTTATCCTCATCGCTTTGGCCCTGGCTCTCGGTGATCTTCAGGGTCTCCTGAGCATTGATGAGCGCGGCGTGGGCATTGTTCACCTTGATATCCTGGTCGATCCGGGTATCCGTCAGCTTGCTGAGGTCCAATTCGATCAGGAGGTCGCCCTTCTTGACATACGTGCCTTCGGGCACGATCGAGACGATCGCCGTGGTGCCTTCCACCTCGTTGCGGATGACCTCCTGCTCCTTGGCCTTGATGGCGCCGTTTTCCAGGACGCTGATGATCAGCGGGCCCCGCTTGGCGACGAACGTGGGCATCGAGTTCGTCGGGTCCTCGCCGCCCCGGACCACCTTGAGCCAGAGCACCACCAGGACGACCGCCACGAGCAAGACGGCCGCGCCGATCAGTCTGAGCGGTTTGCGTGCTGAGCTATTGACTCTCTTGTCGTTAGTTGCCATTTGCGATTTCCTCTGGCGAGAATTCTTTCATTAACCCTTCTTTCGTTATCGTCAGCAGGTCCAGGTCCCGCTGAAGCTGCAACTCCGTGGTACGGTAGCGGATGACGGCCGAAGTCAACTGGTTCTGCGCCGACAGCAGTGCGTCCTGGGCTTCCAGCAGATCGCGGATCTGCCGGCGTCCCGCCTCCAGGAACAGGTTCGTGCTTCGCACGCGTCTTTCGGCCACCACCACCGACTGGGCTTGAATCTTGAGACTCTCCCGCGATTCCAGAAGGGTCCGCAGCTCGTTGCGAATCGCCGTCTTGATCTGGTCTTCGAGGGTCTGAACGCTCCTCGTGGCCCGCTCCAGATTGATCAGGCTGTTGCGGTAGGCGTTTCGCTCCCGGGTCCTTTCGATCGGCAGATCCAGCGCGAGCAGGGCGGAGTAGCGTCCCCCCTCGAAGGCCAGCTTGCCGTCATCGTCATTGTCGGAGAAGTTGGCTGAGCCCCCCACCGTCAGGTCTGCCCTGAGGGCATCGGCCGCGACGACCACCTGTCTCTGGGTGTCGTATACGGCTCCGTTCGCCGCCCGCAGGTCAAGCCGGTTCTCCAGGGCCACCTTGACTGCAACCGACTCGTCGATCTCGTAGGGTCCGGCCCCTTCCCGGTCCGCCGGAGCCGGCACCACTACAGCGTCAGCCGGCGGCGCCTTCTCAGCCGAGCCGGCCTGCAGAGTTGCCTCCATCGCCTCAATGTACACTTTCGCACGATCCTGCAATTGCGTCAGGTCGTTCGCATCCAGTGTGATCAGGGCGTCCGCAGGCAGCCCGATCTGCGTCTTGAACGTGTCCAGACTGTTCTTCAACTGTTGGTCCGCCGAAATCCACCCGTTGCGCGAGGTCAACTCACGCTGGACCGCCTGATCGACATCGATCTCAGCGATGCGGCCCGCATCGGCCCTGCGGCGAGTCCACTGAGACGACTTGATCGCGCTGATGTAGTTGCTCCTGTTGTTCTCCAGCGAGTCCATCTGACGCAGGACGGACAGGTAGTTCTGGACAACGTTGACGGCGAACGACCGCTTGTATCGCTCAAAGTCCCATATCTCGTAGATCACGTTTCGCTCCGCCTGCGTCAGGGGCTCGGTGATGATGTACTTTCCGGCCCCGCTCAACAGGGGCATCGTTATGGAGGTGTCGGAGCGCAGTCCCAGGGAGGACGCCCCGCCCTGGGTCAGCAGGTTCAGCAGGTCGATAGCGATGGCCGAGCTGACTTGGAGTCCGTTCTTGAAGGTCCGGCTCACCCCCGCCGAACCGCCGGTATCGACGCTGGTCACCGTTTCATGTCCCGTCGTGTCAGTCGTGATCTGGCTGTCCGCTCCGGCGGAGAAGATGTTTCGGAAGGCGTTGCGCTGGAGGTCCAGGTCCAAGGCGGCTCGAAAGACATCTTCCTTTCGGGACTGGTACTCCGAACTGTTGCGAGCCGCGATCTGAAGGGCGTCGATCAGCGAGATTTTCAAAGGCGAGTTCGGCTCGACCGGGATGTTGGCGTCGGCGGTGGAAGGTACGGCGGGCGGATAGTCCTTATCCGGCCAGTGGGGGATGGGCTTCAGTTTATCGGTCCCGAGGGATGCAGCGCTGGAGTACGGCAGGCCCTGCGCCTCGAGCAGCCGCCGACGCAGCGTGTCGCTCGGCCGCTCGATCTGCAGCGGCTCGGTCTCGCCCAGGGCCTCCTGCTGCTTCTTCTCCACGATGTCATAGGCGACCTTGTCGGCTTTCTCCCCATATTGACTCGGACTCTTGCAGCCGGGCAATATGGAGACGGCACACGCGAGCAAGACGGCGAAGATGAGACGGCCGCTCAGGCCACCCCCAGGCAGCAAGCATCCAGGTTCGAATTTCGAGACTCGAATTTCGAGATTGTGCTCCATATGTACGCCCAATGCCCAGTACTCCTGACTATTGCCGCAGATCTCCCCGGTGGCCGGTCGCGCCGACCTTTTGAACAGACCTGTCGGCCCGCCCGATAACGCATGGCTCACGATCTACGGTGCATACTTCACAGTTGCCTGTGAGCCATCGCCTCGCGTCGGCGCGGGGCCACCAGTACAGTGTAGACGCTATCGAAGTCCAACTCATTGCATCGAAATCGCCGTTTTATGGCCTGCCTGGCCGGACACACGGACTCCTACCTTCTGATGCTAAGTGGCCGCAGAGTATACCCCGGTTACAGCCAATTGCAAGCGGCTGCCATCACCGGGAGAAGGAATCGAGCGCGCCGACGGGATTGCTTTTCTCACGCCGGGCCGCTATTGTAGTGCCCGTGTCAAAACCCAGCGATCGGAACGCACAACTGATTGGGGGCTGTGGAGATATGACAATGGACGTACCCGTGGAACGCCCTGTGACCGTGACGGAAGGCCGACTGATGTCGCTCGATGCCCTGCGCGGCTTCGACATGTTCTGGATCACCGGAGGATACATGATCCTCGCGGGGCTTGGCAAGGGTCTCAACAACGAGTGGTTCAACCAGCATATTATGCCGCAGATCGACCATGCACACTGGGAGGGGTTCACCGCGTGGGACCTGATCATGCCGCTGTTTCTGTTTGTCGTCGGCGCTGTCATGCCCTTCTCGTTCGCCAAGCGGCTCCAGCAAGGCCAAAGCAAGGGCAGACTCTACACCCACGTCTTCGTTCGGGTCATCATTCTGTGGATTCTGGGCATGATCGCCCAGGGCCAGTTGCTCGAATATGATCTTGGGAAGCTGCAGCTCTACAGCAACACGCTGCAATCCATCGCGGCGGGCTACCTCATCGCCTCCCTCATCCTGCTGAACCTGGACCTGCGATGGCAGTTTGTTGTGACGGCGATGCTTCTGGTGGCATACTGGTGCCTGATGGCGCTCATACCGATGCCTGGCCAGAGCCTGGGACAATTGAGCCAGGACCACAATCTGGCCATCACCATCGACAAGTTCATCCTGGGACCGTTCAAGGACCAGACGAACCCGCCCTACACGTGGATTCTCAGCAGCATGACGTTCGGCGCCACGGTGATGATCGGGGCCTTTGCCGGCCAGTTGCTGCGGTCCGGCATGGGCAGGGCCAGGAAGGTGCTGATCCTCCTGGGCGCCGGCGTCGCCTGTGCCGTCGTCGGCTGGGCATGGGGACAGAGCTTTGCGATCGTCAAGCACCTGTGGACCAGCTCGATGGTCCTGTTCGCCGCCGGCTGGAGCCTCCTGCTGCTGGCCGTATTTTACCTGCTGATCGACGTGCTTCGCCTGCGGTTCCTGGCGTTCTTCTTCGTGGTTATCGGCATGAACGCGATCGCCGCCTACATGGCGACGCACGTCTTCGATTTCCGCCATCTCGGCGACATCTTCGTGCACGGGCTGGCCAGGTGGACCGGCCCGTGGCAGGAGTTCATCGCCGCCGTTGCCGCCTTCGGCATCCTCTGGATGATCCTCTTCTATATGTATCGCAAGAGGACCTTCATCAAAATCTGACCCGAACATGCAACGAGACCCATGACATCTGACTATGGAGTCGGCCTCCGCGCCTCGGCCAGGCGAGAATATCCGCAAGACCACACATTTTCTGTGTATCCGGATGCGGGATTTCAGTGTGTAATGTAATGGGGCAAAGGATGATTGCTCATCAAGCAGACCCGTCCTCGGGACATGTCAAGAGGCACGCCCCGATTGACGGGAGCTCAGCTTGGGGAAACCGAACATGGCAAAGAGTGGCAAGAACACGGGTAATGGCGGCGCCGGTCACTTCACACCCAGGCTCCTGGGCGGCGTCGTAATTGTGGTCTTGATCGGTACGGCCGTTCTCTGGCTTACTGTGGTCAGGGGAGGCAACAGGTCAAAGCAGGATGCACCGACGTTCACCGCCAGGCGCGGGCCTCTGACGATTAGCGTTGTGGAGTCCGGCACGATCAAGGCCCGCGACCAGCTCATCATCAAGAACGAGGTCGAAGGCCGAACATCCATCATTACCCTGGTACGCGAAGGGACACGGGTCAAGAAAGGTGACCTCTTGGTCGAGCTGGATGCCAGCGCACTCCAGGATGGCAAGATCAACCAGGAAATCAGCGTGCAGAACACCGAGGCGGCATACATCAATGCCAAGGAGAACCTCGCCATCGTTTCCAGCCAGGCAGACAGCGACGTCAACAAGGCCGACCTGGCCCTCGAGTTCGCCCGCCAGGACCTGAAGAAGTATGAACAGGGCCAATACCCCAAAGATGTGAACGAGGTGAGGAAGAGGATTACGCTGGCGAGGGAGGAATTGAAGCGGGCCCAGGAGACGCTCGGGTGGTCGAACACGCTCTTCCAGGAGAAATACCTCTCCGAGACGGAGAAAGCAGCGGACGAGATAGCCGTGAAGCGGAAGCAACTGGAGGTGGACCTTGCGGAGGCCGACCTCAAGCTCCTGCAGGATTTCACGTACCCGCGGCAGGTCCGCCAGCTCCAGAGCGACGTACAACAGGCCATATCGGCTCTGGACCGCGCCAAGCGAAAGGCCGACGCCGACAAGAGGCAGGCCCAGGCCGACCTGAAGGCCAAGGAAGCCGAGTATACCCGGCAGCAGGCAAAGCTGCGGAAGATCGAGGATCAGCTCGGAAAAACGAGAATCCCTGCGCCGTGCGACGGGCTGGCCGTCTACGCCACCAGCACCAAGAGCGGCTTTGCGAGCATGATGAAGGAGCCGCTGGCCGAGGGCCAGCAGGTGGTCGAAAAGCAGGAGCTGATCTACCTGCCCACCGGGGCATCGACGATGGCGGAGGTGGGCATCCACGAGGCGAGCCTGGCAAAGGTGCGAATCGGCCAACCGGCCATCGTCACGGTGGAGACCCTGCCCGGCAAGAGATTCCTGGGCACCGTGGGTCTGGTCGCTCCGCTTCCCGATTCCACGGGCATGTTCCTCAATCCCGATCTGAAGGTCTTCAATACGCAAATCTACCTTGACACGGATGATCCGGCGCTTCGCTCGGGGATGACATGCATGGCGGAGATTATCGTCGAGACGTATGACGATGCAGTCTATGTCCCCGTCCAGGCCGTGACACGCGTCGCCGGAGACGCGATGGTCTACATGCCCGACGGCAAATCCGTAGTGCCTCGCAAGGTCGAGATCGGTCTGGACAACAACCGGATGATTCGGATCGTCCGTGGGCTGGAGGAAGGCGAGGTTGTCTTGCTCGATCCGCCGCTGAAATCTTCCTCTGTCGATGCTGCGCCGGCCGGCGGCGCGGAGCCGAATGCCGGCGGCGAAAAGCCGGACACTATCGACCAGCAGGTTCGCGGCCGGCTTGACGCTTCCCGACAGACCGGCCCAGGCGCTGCTCCACCGGGCGCCGCCCCACAGGGGACAACGCAGATACCCTCCCAGGCCGGCCAAGCGCCGGGAGCGCCGGTTCAAATGCCCGCCCAGGGTCTTCCCGGAATGTCCCCGGGTCAGACGCCCGCAGGAATGCCGAATCTGACCCCGGAACAACAAAAGAAGATGCGAGAGAGCATGCAAAAGGCGATGGAAGTGATGAAGAACATGTCCGAGGAGGAAAAGGAGAAGCTCAAGAACATGTCCATGGAAGAGAGGATCAAATTCTTCCAGGAGAAAATGGGAGGGGACCAGCCGAAATGAGCTGGAACGCGGTCAAGATCGCCAGGAACATCCGGTCGGGCCTGGAGAATCTCCTGCTCCACAAGCTGCGGTCGTTTCTGACGATGCTGGGCGTCGTATTCGGCGTCGGCAGCGTGGTAGCCATGCTCTCCGTCGGCGAAGGCGCCGGGCGGGAGGCCCTGGAGCAGATCCGCAAGCTCGGAAGCAACAACATCATCCTCTCGTCCGTCAAGCCGGCTGAGGAGCAGTCGGCGAGCATGAACCGGGCCTCGGCGGGCATGAGCATCTATGGTTTGACGTACGAGGACCAGTTGCGGATGGCCGAGAGTTTCGAGCACGTAGAGCGAACCGCGCCTGTGAAGCTGCTGCACCAGGACGCCCGGCTCGGGGAACGGACCCTGGAAGTCCGCGTGGTCGGGACATCGCCCGCATGGTTCCAGTTGGTCAGCCGGGAGGTCCTGGCCGGACGGATACATCTGACTATCAACCAGGCAAGCTCGGCCCCTGCGGCGGTCCTGACCGAGTTCGGCGCCAGGAGGCTGCTGGCCACGAAGAACTGTATCGGCGAATGGGTGCGGATCGGCGGCAAGTGCTTCGAGATCATCGGTATCGTCAAGAGCGAAGGCGGCAAGGCAGGCGACATCCAGATGCCCGATGAAGAGGTGGATGCTTACATCCCGCTGCCCGTGGCACGCCAGTACTTCGGAGACGTGACCACGCGGTCGGCATCGGGCTCGCGGGCCCTGGAGCGGGTCGAGTTGCACCAGGCGATCGTGCAGGTCGACCGGATCGAGAACGTGGAATCGACCGCCAGGGCGATCGAACGGATGCTCAGTCAGTTCCACAAGAAGAAGGACTACTCCGTCAGCGTGCCGCTGGCATTGCTGCGCCAGGCCGAGGCGTCGAAGCGTCGTTCCAGTATCGTCCTGGGTTCCATCGCGGCTATCAGCCTGCTGGTCGGCGGCATCGGCATCATGAACATCATGCTGGCCTCCGTCACCGAGCGGACCCGCGAGATCGGCATTCGACGGGCCATCGGGGCCAAGCGCCGGCAGATCGTCTATCAATTCCTCATTGAGACGGTCGTACTTTCCACTACCGGGGGACTCGTCGGGCTGGGAATCGGAGCGTTGATCCCAACGCTGATTACACACTTCTCCGGCATGACCACGATCCTCACTTGGAAGGGGATCTTCCTGCCTCTGCTGATCAGCATGAGCGTCGGCATCCTGTTTGGACTGTACCCCGCCACCCACGCCGCCCAGGTGGACCCCATCGTCGCCCTGCGTCACGAGTAGATTCGCTGTCCACGTTGCCTGGGGTGTACGACAATTCCTGACGTGTACGACGGGGCATTCACGGGCTTTACCGGCCGGGGCGCCGCTTGGCACTGCCGGGCGAGGGGACGTCAGGTTGCCAGTTGTTCGGATCGTTGCCGTAACCGGCGGGGACGACGCGACTCAGCGACCAGCCCTGGCCGTTGGCTTGAGCGGACCAGGGATCGACGCCGCCCGGAAATCTCTCCGGATGGGCACCATCGCTGAACGTCACCCGGTCGACGCATATCCACTGGCGGACGCCCTCGTGATCGAGCTCTCCCGGCCGGTAGAGGTAGATCGTCTCGCCCGCATTGTCGAGCCGGCCTGAGCCCCATTCGAGAATGGGGATGTCGCCCGGGATGCCGTACCGTCCCTGGCAGTGTAACAGGTTTTTGACCAGCAGCACGTATTGCCCCGGCGACACAGTGATGGGCGGATCTTCTGGAAAGAGGATCTCGATGCCGGGGTTCTTCGGATCGTCCGCAAGACGCCACGGGGCCTCAGCAACGATGTCATACAGCGTCACGTCGAAGTCGCCGGCGTTGAGCAATTCGATGTACTCGGCGTCGTCGGGACTGTCCGGGTGGTACATGATCTCGTTGATGACGACAGGCCCGGTTCGCGGACGGGCGTTAGGGCGGCCCGGCGTCGGCTCGACCATCGGTACGAAATCGGAGGCGCCTGTGCTCAACCCGTAGCGGCCGAACGTGACGCCGGCTTCCGACGCTCCAAACTCCGCTCGGTCAGTGTAGCCCGTGAGCTTTCCGTCCGACGCCGAATACAGGTACAGCGTCTCGCCATCCCGGCTCAGCCCGAACGGCGTGTGGCATCCGGGATCGCCGCTATCGCCAAAGTGCCTCGTTTCAGTAAGCAGCAGGTAACCGTGCGCCCTGAGCGATGTATCGGCGGCGATCTCGTATTTGCACGGATCGTCTCCATCATCGCTGAGATACCAGCCGCCGATGTCCACGGCCTGGTCGGTCATATTGTACAACTCGATCCAATCGCTGATGCCGCCGGTGGCGTTGGCCAGCAGCTCGTTGATCACGATCCCGCCCGGCTCAGAGCCGCTCGCACCGTCGTCGAATCCGGGCGACCCGCCGGCGGCGGCGCTCGGCCGCCACGCGCCAGCATCATTGAGAGCATTCGCATCGGCCGTGACGGGGTTCCTGATCGTCAGCGAGAAGCCCCCGCCGTCCGTCACGTCGTACCAGTCGTCCCGGAACGTGAACGCCTCGATGAGTCCGCCCACCGCGTCCCGCAATTCGATGCGTTCTCCGGCGTTGTCCAGTTTGCCCCTGTATTCGCCCACACAGGGCACCGTCGCCCCGTACTTGGCGTGGAAAGCCTCCGCGTCCTCAACGACGAGACAATAGCCGCCCGGGTCCAGCCGCGTGGCGGGGAATACGAAATCGATGCCGTCGGTGAACCGGACCAGGTTCAGGTCTATGGCCTCGGCGCCGATGTTCGTCAGCTCGACATACTCCGTATTCGGGTCAGCGGGATTGTACATGATCTCGCTGATGCGCAGGCTCTCGGCCACCGGTCCGACCGCAAACGTCGTCTCTGCCAGTGCGCTCCAAATACTGCCGCTGCGCACGCGGGCCTTGATCAGCGTGCTGCGGGCCAGGCGGATGGGCTCAGTGAACGTCGCCGGACCGACGGGAGCCTGCGCGGCTGCCTCCGGACTGACGAACAGCTCTGCGGCGATCAGGAAGTCCGAGTCCGCCGCCGAGACGTTGAGTCCCTGGATCGCCAGTACATTGTTGCCCTGCTGCAACCTGCCGATGGAGGAGGAGACATCGATCGGCTCGAACAGCAGCGCATCGGCGTCGGGGTGCTCCGCCGAGGCCGCGGAGTTCCAGAGGGGAACGCCCTGGAAGTTCCTTCTTGCGATCTCCACGCCGTTGAGGTACGCGACAAAACCGTCGTCGTAACGTATCTTGAGCGTCATCGTCTTCATCTGGCTCTTGTCGCCGCTGAAGGAGAAGGAGGCGCGGATATAGCAGGAGGCAGTGGCATTGTACATCTGCGGGCCCACGTCGGTAGTGAGATAGCCCAGATAGCCCGTATCTCTTTCGAACCCGATTCCGCCGGGAGCCCCGGACGAGAGCGTCCACGTCGAGTCGCCGAACGGCCGGGCGCCGCGCCAGTCGCCGGTACTCCCGTCGGTAGGGACGAGCACCCGCTTGGGCGAGTCTACGGCGACGAGGGTCGTGCCCACCGGCTGGGGTGTCACTGGCGGCTGTGCCGGGTCCGTGCCGTCCAGCGTGTAGCAGATGGTCCCCTGCCGGGCTGGGACGATCTGCAGGAGATGGTCCGAAGGAATGTGCCCGCCGTACTGAGGAGCGCCGTTCACCACGAAGCTCGGGCCGTCAAACGTGTACATGCCCTCGCGCGTACAGGCACTCATAAAGATGGGCAGACGCTGCGGGACCCACGTGTTGAGGATGTACGTGTCCATCGAGGGGATGACCCCTTTGAGCACATCGCGCATCTCGAAGAAACGCTTCTGGATATTCCCCGCGGTCAGGGCGCCGCCGTTGTAGAAATGTTTGTACAGGCGGTCCGCGAAGAGCTGGCGGAAGTCCTTGTTTGCCTTCAGGGCGCGGTAGAGCACGCTGTTCTCGGCGCCCTGCGAGTTGAGGTCGGCGAACCGGTCGAGCTGGACCTGGCCCACTTCGAATGTGCCCTCCGCGTCCCAGACGAAGAACTTCCACCGTCCCTCCGGAGACCGCTCGCAGGCGGCAGCCCAGTTGTTCTGAGGCCAGTCCCAATCGTTGGGCCACAGCCGGATGATCAGGTAGTCGATGAAGGAAACCACGTTGATCTTCTTGCACATCTCGGCATAGAAGACGGGGTCGGCCAGGTTATGGTTGCGGGCGTAAGTGAGCATCGCACTCCAGGACTGTGAATCCCCGTCGCGAATGCCGTCCATCGCTATCACGTCCCACGCCTTGTCGCTGTTGAACCATTCCTGGCAGGACTCTTCCTTGACCTGTTCCGTGGGGTTGTAGTAGCCCTTGTACTCACCGTTGATGAACAGGTTGGCGAAGACCCCGGCACAGGAGACCTGGCCCATGTCCCTGTGCAAGCGCCGCAGCAGCTCATCCTTGATGAACGGATTGACCTCATCGTTGTGGCCGGCGCGGAGGACGAGCGTGGCAAACTGGTCCGTGTTGGACAGGGGAAACAGCGGATATTCCAGCCGGTTCTCGCCGTACTGACCCCGGAAGTACAGTCGCAAGCTGAATTTGCCGCTCCCGGACCACTGGCCATTCTGGCGGACGTAGCGAGGCCGCATATATGCGCTGCCGTGCACCCGCAGCCCGCAGTCGATCTGAAAACCCTCGCTGTTGTCATCGAGGATCCATTCGGCGGAGACGGGACGCTCGAGGTTGCGATTCAGAGCATTGTTGTAGCTGTTCGCGCCGGTAGAGGTCCAGACGCCGCCGCTGTATGTGCCTCCGACGATGGCCATCACTCCGTTGGGCTCGTAGAACGTTTTGGCCCCATCGCCGACAAGCGAGATGACCGGCAGTGATGTCACTTGCTGGCGGGTGTCGAGCATGTACGTCTGCGTATAGATTCTGGTTGACTTCCAGCCCGCCTTGACGGCCATGGCGCGCAGGCACGTCGTCTGGCTGATGCGGAGCGGGCCGGTGTACACCTTGCCGGGCCGGAACCGGTAGGTTGTGTCGTCCGGGACCTTCCCATCTGTCGTATAGAGAATCTGTGCGCCTTCGGTGGCCGTGGCAATCGTCAGATCGAACGAGGTCTTATAGAAGCCCCGCTCATGGCTGAACTCCAACGGGGCCACCTCGCCCAGGAATCCCGCGTTGTTCGCACGGCCCGGCGTGGGCTGCGAGAAGAACCGCAGCGTGTCGTTCGCGTCGGGGTAGCGGCCGAAAGAGACGTTGGCTGTCTGCTGGCCGAAAATCAGGCTGTCGATCGGTGTCTGACCGTCGGCGGCAAACAGATACACCTCATCGCCCGAGGCGCTCAGCTTAAAGCTGGCGTGGAGACCTGTAACCGAGACATCCTCGTCGGCCCAGACCAGGAGATAGCCCTTGGAGCGGACGACGACGGCCGAACTGCTGGGAAACCGCCACTTGGCAGGCTTGGCCGGATCGTCGGTCAAGTACATGCCCGCCAGGCTCACGGACGTATCGCCGACGTTGTAGATCTCGATCCAATCGTCGAACTGCCCCTGCGGGTCCGCATTGACAGCCGTGTTGGAGGCCAGGACTTCGTTGATTCTAAGTTGCGGCTGTCCCCCGCCGGGCTCATCGGCCAGGGCACTGGGCGGAGACATTATGCACGCCAAGCCCAAAAACAGGGAAATGACACCTGTGGAGGGCGTCTTTCGTACTTCTTTCATCACGGTCTGCTACTCCGGGTCATCGTACGCAGGCGGCCAAGCGACCCCTCGCGGCCCTCCGTCCATGTCGAGGCCTGCAGAGGCACCAACCCCTGGCTGGCCCCCTGCCGATTTCCAGTTCTTCACGCAGGTTTCCCCTCCAGTATAGCAGATCAGAAGTCACGAATCGAGGAAAATGTCCCGGCGTCCCGGAGCGTGCCCTCTGGAAGCAAGAACGCGCGAGGACACGAAGGTAAGAATGTAGGAGGCGCATTCATCCCTCGTGCCTTCCGACCTTCTTATCCTCTTACCTTCCTACCTTCTCTCCGTTCCGGCGTCGCGACCGTGCAGGAAATGCCGGATGTTTGCGATGCGGACCTCCGGGCTCGGATGCGTCGAGAAGTACTCGCCCAGGCTCGCCAGATTCGCGGACCTGTTCAACTCGGCCAGGCGGGCAAGGAGGTCTACGGAGGCATCGGCTCTGTAGTCTGCGGCGGCCGCCAGACGCACACCCAGATTGTCCGCCTCAAGCTCATGATCGCGGGAATAGGCGGTTTCCAGGAATTGCACGCCGACGGTGCGCAGCCAGGTGCCCATGACACCGCCAACCGGGGCCGCACGTGCCGCCACCAACACGGCAGAGTTGGCCACGATCCGCTCGATGGCGTGGCCGCGAATCACGTGAGCCATCTCGTGGCCCAGGATGAAGGCGATCTGATCCTTGTCCCACCGGCACAGATCGAGGATGGGCCTGCTGACGAAGATGAATCCGCCGGGTAAGGCGAACGCGTTGGGCTCGCCGCCCTGGAAACCGTCGAATCGAAAGGACCGCAGCCGGTTGGCCACGCAGGCAGAAAGCCTTTGGCCGATCTCCTCCAGCGTCGCCCTGGTCTGCGGGTCCGGGTCGATCTGGAGTTGCCCGGCGGCCTCGCGAGCCAGATCAAGTCCCACGCCGTGCTCTCGCTTGATCGCATCAGCCTCCGTGCCCGTCAACGATTCCCACATCCATCGGGCCTTGCGGACTTTCGGACCCATCTTCCTGCCAAGGTTGTAGAACAGGCTGCCTGCCATAGATTTCCCGTAACGCGCCCGGCGCCGCACGCAACGCGCGATGCGGAACGCGGACCCCTGCAATATAGAGCAATGCCACAGCCAAGGCAAAAGGAATTGACGCAACGTCCCCGGCCGGTATTATTATAGGCCGTCCGACCGCGACGCACGCGTACAGGGATCATGCGTCGCTGTTAAGACAGGCGGAGATTCGAGCGAGAGGGCAGAGTATCAAGCTTGACAATAGACCCACGGTCCGTTAAGATATCGGTGTAAAGGTTTGATCCTGCAAATCTTGTCACGATGGTCGGTCACAAGTCAGCCGGCCCGGCGGGCTTGCCGGCACGGAGGGCCGACCTGTTGTTTTTGGAGTTGGCGGGAGTATGACCCCCGAACAGCCTCTTGATGCGCACAAGACGCTTGACCACGAGCCCCAACTGGACAAGTACTTCAGGGCCGCGATCAAGACGCAGGCGAATGACATCCACCTGAAGGTCGGCCAGCCGCCGAAGCTGCGCCTCTACGGCGAGTTGAAGAACACCACGGGCGAGGTCCTGACCGCCGAGCGCATGGAAGATCTGGTGTTCGAGATCATGAGCCCGATACAGAAGGAGTTCTTCCAGAAGAACGGGACCCTGGACTTCGCATATGAGGTCGGCCGGGAGCATCGATTCCGAATCAACGTCTTTCGCCAGCGAGGCTTCATCAGTCTTGCGGCCCGGCGGGTCAGCGCCTATGTGCCCTCCTTCGAGACCCTGCACTTGCCACCTATTATCGAGACGATTTGCCAATCGCGGCAGGGCCTGGTGCTCGTGGTCGGCCCCACGGGCTGCGGCAAGACTACTACGATCGCCTCCATGATCGACTTCATCGCTCGGACGCAGTCCTGCCATATCGTCACGATCGAAGACCCGATCGAGTACCTCTACAAGGACAGTAAGGCGATCGTCTCGCAACGGGAGATCGGGATCGACGTGCCCAGCTTTGAGGACGCCCTGACGTTCCTGATGCGTCAGGACCCGGACGTGGTATTCGTCGGGGAGATGCGCGATTCCCGCACAGTGACCGCCGGAATGCGTGCGGCGGAAACCGGCCACATGGTCATGGGGACGATGCACTCCGCCAACGCCTCCCAGGCCGTCCACCGCCTGTTGGACCTGTTCCCCCAGAACGAAAGGGAGCTCGTGCGCCAGGCGCTGGCCATCTCCGTTCGCGCGATCATCAGCCAGGTCCTGCTGCCATCGATCAAGGAGGGCGTCGATCGGGTGCCGGCAGTGGAAGTGCTCCTGGCGAATCCCTCCGTGCGTAAGCTGATCTCCGAGGGCCGGGAAGCCGACCTGCCCAGCGTCATCCGCGGCGCCCAGCGCGAGGGCATGCTCGACCTGACCGACAATCTCTGCAAGCTGGTCCAGGAGGGATGGATCGACCCGAAGGATGCCTACAAGTATGCCCCGAATACCGAGGAGCTGAAGATGGCGCTCAAGGGCATTCGCACGACGGCCGAGGGAATCCTATAATGCAGGATCGGAATGATGGAATAATGGAAGGGTGGAATGATGGGTGGATGATGCACAGTCTCCCCGGTATTCCAATACTCCATCATTCCATTCTTCCAGTATTCCATTCTTGTTGGGAGCATTGAATGACACAGTCACTGCTGATGGCTGTCGAATACGGCGGCTACGTCTCGGCCGTCAAGCTCGTTGTCTTTCTCATCCTGTATTTCCTCTGGCTCCTGCTGGTCAACTGGGCGTACAGGGACGCCAAAGGCGTGGGGACGAACGTGGGCCTGTGGGTCGGCGTCGTCGGCGGCGCCGGCGCTCTCGGCGTCCTGCTGTGGTGGATGATCTCCATCTACGTCGTGGGACTGCTCATCTTCATGATCGCCGTCAGCGCGACCGGGCTGGCCTACGTCAAGCACCGCAACACGCGGGTGATGGATTTCGACCGCGTGCTCACCGTCGAGCACATCAAGAGCCTGTTCAGCAAGTCGGACAAGCTCGAGGCGATGGCGGGCTTCAGCTTCATCACGACGAACAACAACGAGGTTCCGATCCCGGAGCCGCGAACGCCGACGTTCTTCGGCTATCGCACGGCCTATGACGTGCTCAGCGACGCCAAGTGGCGCCGGGCCGAAACCGTCATGTTCACCCCCAAGGGCGATACCTACGAAGTGACGTACAGCATCGACGGGGCCCCGGCCAAACAGCCGTCCATCCCGCGGGAGCAGACGGACTATCTCATCCACTTCATGAAGGAGCTGGCCGCCCTCGACGGGAAGGAGAAACGCAAGCCTCAGAAGGGCAAGTTCCGCACGCGCCAGAACAAGGAGAACACGGACTGGGAGATTCAGACGGCCGGCTCGACCGCCGGCGAGCAGGTGCGGCTCAAGCACGTCACCAAGAGCGAGGGGCTGCGCCTGGCCGACCTGGGGCTGACCCAGGACCAGTTCGAGCGACTGGACCATTTCCGCGAGGAGCGGCACGGACTGTTCCTGGTCACCGGCCCGAAGAAGACGGGCGTCACGACGACCCTGTACGCCCTGGTCCGCAACCACGACGCATTCCTGAACAACATCAACACGATCGAGAAGCAGCCGTCTTCGAAGCTGCCGAACGTCACGCAGAATGTGTACGCGCTGACCGATACGGGCACGACGACGTACGCCAAGAGGCTGCAGGCCATCGTGCGTATGGGGCCGGACATCGTCGGCGTCGGCGAGTGCGAAGACGACGAGACGGCCAAAGTCGCCAGCGCCGCCGCCAAGGACGGCAAGGTCGTCTACATCGTTATGAACGCCGACAGCGTGCTCCAGGCGCTCGGCAAGTGGCTCAAGATGGTCGGCGATCGAAAGCTCGTGGCGGAAACACTCGTGGGAATCAGCAACCAGCGGCTGCTCCGCAAGCTGTGTCCGGAGTGCAAGCAGGGCTACGCCCCGAACGCCGAGCTGCTCAAGAAGTTCAATCTGCCGGCCGAGAAGGCCAAAGTCCTGTACCGGCCCGGCAGGGAGGTCTTCGACAAGCGAGGCAAGCCGTCCATGTGCGAGGTCTGTCAGGGCACCGGGTTTGTCGGCCGCACCGGCGTCTTTGAGATGATCGTCCTCAATGACGATCTGCGCAAGGCCATCCGGACCGTCAAGCAACTGCCCGAGCTTGGCATGCAATTCCGCCGGGCCAAAATGCTCTACATGCAGGAACAGGCCCTGCGAAAAGTGATCGCCGGCACTACGGCCGTCAACGAGATGCTCCGCGTGCTGACCTCGGGAAAGAAGCAAAGCGCGGAAACGCCGCAATAGATAGGAATCGGCGCGGGCGCCCTCGGCGCGCCCCGCACGGAACCACAGATCGGAGAAGACGCAATGGTCGCTTTAGCCATGCTCGCCATCATCGCAGGATGTGCCGCCTTCCTCTTCCTCAAGGGCACGCTGGTGCAGGGCATCACCATGATTCTCAACGTGATCATCGCCGGCTTCGTAGCGCTCGCCTTCTACGAGATGCTGGTTCCCCTCCTGGTCAAGTACGCGGCCAGCATCGCGGACTGGGCCCCGGTGATCTGCTTCGGGCTGCTGCTCATCCTGACATTTGCGATTCTCCAGACGGCGGCCATGCAGTTGGGCAAGGAGAAGGTCGATCTGGGCAAGCTGCCGGAGCAGATCGGGCGGGTGGTCTGCGGCGTCGTCCTCGGTTACCTGGTCACCGGCCACGTCCTCGTCGCGGCGGCCATGGCGCCCCTGCCCAGCCAGTACCCGTATCCGCGCTTCGAGCAGCGCAATCCCAACCCGTCCAAGCCGAACAAGGCCATGCTCAGTCCGGACGGCTTCGTGACCGGCCTGTTCGCCACCGTCAGCAGGGGCAGCTTCAGCGGCATCCGCGAGCCGAAGAGCTTCGCCATGCTGCACGCCGGATATCTGGACCAGCTTTATCTGAATCGCTGCAAGTTCTCCCAGAAAGTCTGGACCACGACGAGTGCGCCGGCGTTCGACAAACCCAAAGGCGCCGTCTGGCCGGCGCCGGACAGCCTCCGCGACTCCGACGGCAAGCCGCTCGGCGCCCGGCCGGGCGAGAACCTCATGCTGGCGCGCGTCGAGCTGAAAAACAGGGCGTTGAGGGAGGGAGCCAAGCTGACGCTCTCGCAGATCCGTCTGGTGTGCGGCCCCAAGGGCGGCGCCAGGGGTTCCCTGGCGGGACAGGGTACGGCGACGTATCCCGTCGGCTACATCGGCGCCAACAACCGCCTGGAGCGAAAATCCCTGGATGACGTGCTGGCGGAGCAAAGCAGCGAGGCGATGACCGCGATGGACGTCGCTTTCTACGTGCCGGCAAACCTGACGCCCAGGCTGCTGGAGTTCCGGAACAGCGACGCGATCCCGGTTTCCCTCCCGGCCAGCGGCGAAGAGGCGCCCGTGATGATCTCCTACCCAGGCTCTTCCGCCGCGCCGAAGAACGAGGCGGCGCAGCCGCAGCAAGAGCCTCCTGCCCCGGCGCCGCCACAGCCGCGATCACGCGAGCCTGACCGCGAGAAGACCTTGAGCGAGCGCACGAAGGGCCTTGTCCCCGATCAGATTGAGCATTGAGGTGTGACAGACGTGCATGCCTGATCCCCCTGGTGGCGCGGATGCCCATCCCGCCGCATATGCCGTGCTTGCCGGCACAGACGGCGGGAAAGGCATCGGCCGCTCGATGACGCCGCCAGGCATGGAACGGCGCCACCGCAGCGCCGCAATCTTAACCCGCCACGCTCAACTGCTCCGGATGCAACTCCATCAAGTGCTCCAGGTACGCGCTGAGCTCCCGCTCGGAGAACCGGGCCAGAAAGTCAGCCTTGGCGCCCTTGTTGATCTCACAGATGCGGTCGATCAATTGCTTCTTGTCCATTCTCAGGTATCCTTTCATCGTGAACCGGAATTTCAGTCCATGCGTTGTGGGCCATATCGACAGCAGAATAGGCCCCCCTTTAATGTCCTCCATCTCACAAAGTGCAATGCCCCATAACCGGAGTCACAATATGCATCATTTCTGTCATGCCGGACCACAACAGGTAGGTGAGCCGATGGCGGGTACTCGACGACTTCCGCGATTGTCCAATAAAATCTCGTGCACTAGATAGGATGCTCTGCGGCAAAAAATCTTTGCGATCCGACCATCCGCGGCACAAAGATTCTGCACCCACGGGCCGTCAGACAGACGCCCGTTAGCACACGGCTCCGCAGCCACCGCGATACGCCGGCGGCGGGATGAATCTCGACTGCTTCGCGCCGTCCGGCGCACGACAGGCGAGACACGACTGGCCCGTCGCAGATTCTCGGGCTTGCTCCGCTACAGCATCCCGTCATGCACTCGCGGGAACGCTTTCAATCACTATTTCGTAGACACTGCGGGGCCCATGGATGTAGGATATGTGCCGGTTCAATCTTGAATCCCCAGCATTATGGACCGGTTGCGGATGTGCCGCGCGATACACAACGGAATCTCATGAGTAACGAGCGAATCGGGTATGGAAAAGGACAAAGAGCTATCGGGGAACAGGCCGGAAGGCAACGGCGGCGAGGGCGCCGAGAAGGGCCTGGATTTCATCCGGCAGATGGTGGCGGATGACCTGCGGACAGGCCGATGGGGCGGCCGCGTGGCGACGCGGTTCCCGCCGGAGCCCAATGGCTACCTGCATATCGGACATGCCAAGAGCATCAATCTCAATTACGGCATCGCCGAGGAATTCGGCGGCCAGTTCAACCTGCGGTTCGACGACACCAACCCGGAGAAGGAGGAGCAGGAGTACGTGGACTCGATCATTGAGGATGTCCGCTGGCTCGGCGCCGACTGGGATGACCGGCTCTTCTACGGCTCGGACTACTTCGACCGGATGTATCAATGGGCGGTCGAACTGATCCGCAAGGGAAAGGCGTACGTCTGCGATTTGACGCCCGACGAGGTCCGCGATTATCGCGGCACGCTCACCCAGCCGGGCCGGGAGAGCCCGTACCGCAATCGCAGCATCGAGGTGAACCTCGACCTGTTCGAGCGGATGCGCAAGGGCGAGTTCCCCGACGGCTCCAAGACGCTGCGAGCCAAAATCGATATGGCGCATCCCAATTTGAACATGCGCGACCCGATCATGTACCGGATCGTGCATGAGACGCATCACCGCCAGGGCGACAAATGGTGCATCTACCCGATGTACGACTGGGCGCACGGATTCGAAGACTCCATCGAGGGCATCACGCACTCGATCTGCACGCTGGAGTTCGAGAACCACCGGCCGCTGTACGACTGGTTCATCGATACAGTGAACGAGGGCCGCACCGACGACGGCTCCGGGCCCTGGGGCAAGAAGATTCATCATCCGCAGCAGATCGAGTTCGCCCGCCTGAGCCTGACCTACACGGTGATGAGCAAGCGCAAGCTGCTCAAGCTGGTCAAGGAAGGCTTCGTTCACGGCTGGGACGACCCCCGCATGCCCACGATCTCCGGCATGCGCCGCCGCGGCTATTCGCCCTCCAGCATCCGGAATTTCTGCAAGCTCATCGGCGTCAATAAGTTCCACAGCACGGTCGATGCGGCCCTGCTGGAGCACTGCCTGCGGGAGGATTTGAACAAGACCTCGCCGCGTGTGATGGCCGTGCTGCATCCGCTCAAGGTCGTCATCGACAACTACCCCGAGGGCAAGGCGGAGGAGCTCGACGCCGTGAATAATCCCGAGGACCCGGCCGCCGGCACTCGCAAGGTGCCGTTCTCGCGCGAGTTGTACATCGAGCAGGAGGATTTCATGGAAGAGCCGCCGAAGAAGTTCTTCCGGCTGGCCCCCGGACGCGAGGTCCGCCTGCGCTACGGCTACTTCATCACCTGCACCCGCGCCGTGAAGGACGCCAAGGGCAATATCGTGGAGCTTCATTGCACCTACGATCCGGCGACCCGCGGTGGCGACGCTCCGGACGGCCGCAAGGTCAAGGCGACCCTGCACTGGCTCTGTGCCGTCCACGCCCTCAAGGCCGAGGTGCGACTGTACGACAATCTGTTCACCAAGCCCGACCCGGAAGAGGTCCCGGAAGGCCAGGACTTCACGGCCAATCTGAACCCGAACTCGCTGGAGACGCTGACCGACTGCTACGTCGAGCCGTCACTGGCGGGCGCGGCGCCTTTGAGCCGCTACCAGTTCGAGCGTCTCGGCTACTTCTGTGTCGATCCCGACAGCGTCGCCGGCAGGCTTGTCTTCAATCGCTCCGTCACCCTCAAAGACACCTGGGCCAAAATCCAGCAGAAGGGATTAGAAAAGGGTTGACGTGACTGCCGGGCGGGGTACAGAATGGGAGAAAGATCATGGTTATTCGACTATTCTCGGCATGATTTCAGGAGGTGTGTGTAGTCTGTTCTTTGTGTGCCTGGCGCTACAAGTGACGGTGGTTTGTGACGCGGGACAGCCTAGCAGGAAACCGGAGAATATCGAGGTGGGCCAGCAATACTGCGGGCGAGTTGCCCGATGGGTTAGCGTGCAGCACACCTGCAGTGGGGCTTCTATCTTGCGGTGAGGAACGATATCGGGAGTCTGGGAGAGAATGAATAACCTGCGTGAGATACGCGATCCGATCCACGGTTTCATCACCCGCACGGAGCTGGAGCAATCGCTCATGGATACACCAGCTATGCAAAGGCTCCGAGGTATACGCCAACTGGCACTGGCTAATCTTGTGTATCCGGGTGCTCTCCACACGCGGTTTGAGCATTGCCTTGGAGTTATGCACATCGCGGGGAAACTGGCTGGCCGACTCATCGGAGACTCGGAGACATGCGAGATCCTCCGTCTGACAGGTCTGCTTCACGACCTGGGCCACGGACCATTCTCACACGTCTCAGAGGCAATCCTTGAGGAATTCCAGGTCGGCGGAGCAGAAGGTCGGGGCAAGAAAGATGTGCACGAATCTATCACGATGGGCATTATTGAGAATTGTGACGAGATCAGAAAGATACTCGGGGAGCCAAAGCAAGAGAGGATTCTCGGCTACTTGGGAGGCACCTCCGGCGAGGGAATTGAAAGAGGCATCATCTCGGGCCCACTTGACGCGGATAAACAGGATTACCTGCTCCGTGACAGCTACTTTTGCGGAGTCAAGTATGGTGTGTTTGACAGTGACAGGTTGATCAGTACATTGGAGGCGTGGCCCGATAAACATGAACATCAGCTCGCTGCATCGAAGGATGGCGTCTACGCCATCGAGCAATTTGTGATTGCCAAATACCACATGTCGACTCAGGTTTACCGACACAAGATAAGGCTTATCACTGATTCCATGATCACCCGAGCACTGGAATTGGGGATAACAGTTGACAAGCTCCCATGGTTGATAAAGCTGTATCAATACGATGGAACGGGTGCCCACTTGAATGAGTATCTCAGATGGGACGATGCAAGGCTTACGACCGCGCTTGTGCATCCCTTGCCTGAGGGGCAAGAGGGCCAAGCAACGGAATTGTTTCGCCGGCTGAGGGAAAGGAGGCTATTCAAGGTTGTTTTTAGTAAGCGTCTCCTTGAATTTGCAGACGCGAACGTGCGAGATACGCTCTCGGATATTCGCAAATTGCCGGCGCTAAGGCTCCAGATTGAATCCGAAATCGCCGAATACCTCTCCTCCAATCGTGGAATAGAGATCCCGTGTCACTATGTCGTCGTGAACCAGTTCACGACAAAGTCAGTCCGAGAGCAGTCTCGCAACAACGAGGGTTCCATAATCATACTTACACCAGAGGGTCCCAAGAAATTCGAGGAAGAGTATAATACTCCCGGTTTTTTGGACCAGTAGATAAGGTAGTGTGGCTGTGGTATGGTGGCGTCCGACAGGAGGTTATCATGGCACAGCGGAAGCATCATGACGGTGCGTTCAAGGCGCGGGTGGCGGTCGAGGCGATCGCGGGTCACAAGACGGTGAACGAGATCGCGAGTGGGTACGAGATTCACCCTTCGCAGGTGGCCAAATGGAAGGCGGAGGCGTTGGCCCGTTTGCCGGAGGTTCTGTCCGACGGCCGGAAGATCAAGGCGGATTGCGGTCCGCCGCGGGAGGCCCGGTTGTATGAGGAGATCGGGCGGTTGCGGATGGAGGTGGAGTATTTGAAAAAAAAGCTGGGGCTGTGCCCCTCGAGCAGCGTCGTGGATTGATCGAGCTGGCGGGGTGTGCCTTGAGCGTACGGGAGCAATGTCGATTGCTGGGTGTGCCACGCAGCACGGTATATTACGCGCCGTGTGGTCCGAAGGCTTCGGATCTGCTGGTGATGCGGCGGCTGGACGAGCAGTACACGGCGACGCCCTTCTACGGAGTCGAGCGGATGACGACCTGCCTGCGGCGGAACGGGATTCGCATTGGTCACAACCAGGTACGTCGGTTGCTACGGTTGATGGGCTTGGAAACGCTCTATCCCAAGCCTCGGCTGAGCCTGCCGAATGGCTTGGAGCATCGTGTCTACCCGTATTTGCTCCGCGGGGTACGGATTGATCGTCCCAATCAGGTGTGGTCGTCGGACATCACGTACATCCGGCTGGCGCAAGGGTTCGCGTACTTGGTGGCGATCCTGGACTGGTTCAGCCGCTACGTGCTCTCCTGGTCGCTCTCGACGACGCTGGACGCCTGGTTCTGCGTCGAAGCCTTGCGGGAGGCGTTGCGAACAGCACGGCCTCGGATCTTCAACACGGACCAGGGCAGCCAGTTCGCGAGCGGCGCGTGGCTGGCGGAACTGACGGAGGCCGGCGTGGCGATCAGCATGGACGGTCGGGGCCGCGCGTTCGATAACATCTTCACGGAGCGGCTGTGGCGGTCGGTCAAGTATGAGGATGTGTACTTGAAGGACTACGAAGCGGTGGACGAAGCCCGGCAAGGACTAGAGGCGTACTTCCGCTTCTACAACGCGGATCGTCCGCACCAGGCCCTTGGCTATCGCACCCCGGCCGAGGTGCATTTCGGGGGCGGCGGCCGCAGATGTAACAATGTAACAGGTGTTAACAAGAAAGAAAAAGAAGCAAAAAGAAAGAAGATGCTGCTACTACAGAATACTACCTTAAAGAACTAAGAATTTGGTCTGGAAACCGGGAGTACCTCAGAGTTTCTACCCTGTTTCGATCCATTGATGAGAAGCAAAATGATGCGTGGATTGAGGTATACGCTCCCGTGGTGATCAAGGACCCTGTGGAGAAGAGGAAGGCTTTAGCCGAGTTCAGCGCATCACTCCAAGGCATCATAATTAGACTGGCTTCGCAGGAGCTTGGGAACGAGATAGGGAAAGGAGCAACTGATGAAGATCGATAGGCTTATTCTACTTGTCCTTGACCATTCAGGCGGTACCATTAGTGGCAAAACACTCCTTCAGAAACGGTGCTTCTTCCTTGGAGAACTCTTGGGAAAGGATCTGCACTACCAAGCACACTACTACGGTCCCTATTCAGCAGAAGTAGAGGATGGGTTGGCGAAACTCAAAGGGCTTGAGTTCGTCCAAGAACGAAGCCTTGGATTTGGAGTAGCCGACAGCGTTGGCTTCGAGGTGCGCCGGTATGATTATACTCTTACAGATGATGGTAGAATAGTAGTCAAAACACTCAAGCAACGCCGACCAGATGAGTGTGCAGAGGTAGCGTCAGTACTTGACAATCTGAAAGCCGCAGGTGATACTGGCAATTATGTGGAGCTTTCGATCGCGGCAAAAACCTGGCACATACTGAGCGAGACAGAATCCCCAATGACCACCAGCGCCATTCGTACGGGCGCTAAGGACCTCGGTTGGGATATCTCCGAAGAATCGATTGACGAAGCATGTGCATTTCTTCAGAAACTGAAGATGGTTGAGAAGGGGTGACACATTTGCATACCCCCACCGATTGCTGTATGGAGGTATCGCTGCGTCCTGGAGGCGCTACCACATCGAGCGTCTCGGCTACTTCTGTGTCGATCCCGACAGCGTCGCCGGCAGGCTCGTCTTCAATCGCTCCGTCACCCTCAAAGACACCTGGGCCAAAATCCAGCAAAGCCAGCAACAGGGGTAGCTATATGAGGTGCATGCCGACTGTGATTCCAGAGGTGATGTCCGCGTGCTTGCGCCGGCGATACGTCATCTGGTTGTCGCTGGTGCTGGCCGGCATGGGGCTGACGCTCGGATGCCGCGCTCCGGCCGCGAGCGCCGGCGCCCGTCTGGAGGCACGCGTCGTCGATGACGCGACCGGTGCGCCGCTGGCGGCGCGGATCGCGGTCACGAATCCGGACGGCAAGTTCATAGAGATCGACGGCAAGCACGCCCACGTGCAGTACCTGAGCAAACGCTGGTGTTATGTGGATGGCTCGTTCACCCTGGCCATTCCGGCGTCGGGAGCAACGATTGAGATCCGTCGGGGTCTGGAGACGTTGCCGCTGTCTGCGACGATTCCCGGTGGCGCCTCCGGCAAGGCAACCCAGAAGAGTTTTCGTCTGCGGCGATGGATCGACATGTGCCGCCAGGGGTACTTCAACGGCGACATGCACGCCCATCTGCCGGCGCCGGCGGAAGCGGTGGGCCAGATGCGGGCAGAGGACCTGAATGCGCTGACCCTCTACACCGTAGCAGATCCCGAGTATCACCTGCCGACGAACGACTCCTTCACGGGCCGGCTCGATGTCCATTCCACCCCTGACTGCCAAATCCGCGTCGGCCAGGAGATCCAGGAGTGGCAGATGGGGCACATAGGGTTGGTTGGCCTGCCCCACCTGGTTCCCGGCTAGCCGGCCCCGGGCGGCACGCTCGAATACTGGAAGAGCCGGCCGCATTGGGACCTGATGCGAGCCATGCGGGCGACGCGGGAACAGAACGGCATGGTATTCTGGGCGCACGTCTCGTCTCTGCCCGGGTCGGAATACCCCATCGCCGTAGCGCTGGGGCTGGTGGATGGGGTCGAGCTGGTCACCTGGAACGATCCGACGCAGCTTCCGAACCACTGGGGACCCTGGCTGGATTCCGGGATGCCGATGGCCGAGTTCCCAGTCCTTCGCGGCGTGGACCTCTACTACCAGTTCCTCAATGCCGGGTTCCATCTGCCCATCGCCGCCGGGACCGACAAGCTAGGCGAGGAGATCCCACTGGGGAGTAACCGCGTGTATGTGCGCGTCCAGGAGCCCGCGGACTATGATGCCTGGCTGGCAGCCGTCAAAGCCGGCCGAGGCTTCGTCACGAACGGCCCAATTCTGGAGTTCGAAGCCGCCGAGACCGCGCCGGGCGACGTCGTCGAGTTTCAGGGGACCAAACGGATTCATGCCCGCGCCAGGGCTCGCTCCATCCTGCCGTTCACGACGCTGGAGATTGTGATGAATGGCGATCCGGTTGGACATAAAACAATCCCCAACCGGGGTGGTCCTCCCAAGAATGGCTTGTATTCGATGGAAGTCGAAGCCACGGTCGATCTGGCGCGCAGCGGGTGGCTGGCGGCCCGGGTCGTCGATCATCCGGACCTCAGGAACCGCATTCTGCCGCGCGAGCTGTCCGTCTTTGCCCACACCGACCCGGTCTATTTCCTGCAGGACGGGCGCAAGGTTCGGGAGGAAGCCTCCGTCGCGTACCTTCGCAAGTACGTCAAGGGCGTGTTGCACTGGCTCGGGAGCGAGCCGTCTTTCGCCAGCGAGGAAGACCGCCGCGAGGCCCAGCGGGCCGCCGAGGAAGCCCTGCGGCTCTATGAGGGTCTGTGAGATCAGCAGAAAGGGGACTATGATCGTGCCGCCTTGCGTTTGACACGCGCGGGCCGTTTTTCTTTCGCGAAGGACACGAGGGGATGACCGGATGTGCGCTGCTTGGCCTTGGCGTCATCAATGATCTTACGGATATCGAAGCCAAGCGATTCCGCCTGTTTCTCGCGGATCGAGCGAACTTCTTCTACGATAGGATCTTTCCACATGGCTCTATTCCTCCAAGAGTGCCTCTGGAGTGCAAATAACCGGACACTTGCAGCCTGCTGCACTGCAAACCTGCGCGATTTGGGCAACCATCATCGCATTGGCCAAATGCGCGCAATTCCACGTCATAAGGAAGTCCATCGCGTGTACCGCTGCCACCGCGATATGCGCCGCATCCGCCGCCGCTCTGGGAGGAACAACAGAACGAGCAATGAGCAGTTGCGCAAGCGAAGTCACCTCGTCAGAAACCTCCAATACAGCAATGCCCTCAAGCAATCGAAGGCGTTCTTTCGCAGCCTCACGATCCCCGCCTCCCGCCTCGTTGATCACCAACTGCGAAATGAAAAGATCAAACCTTGCCCGGCGTTCAAGCCACCATTGGCGCGTAATCTCCTGGTGGGCCGCGACGATCAAGTCTCGGGTAGGGCGCGCGGCCAGATAGCTCGGAATCGTCGTCTCAATGTAGACTTTCGGTTTCATACCATACAGTGTGCCAGAAAAGCGAGCTTGCTGCAAGAGGATTGGGCAGATCCCTTGTAAGCTGCCGGCGTCTCAAAGCCCAGGGCATCGCCTGTCAGCCTTCGGACGGCTCAGCCGAACAGCTCGCTGAATTTGGCGCCGATATCGGGCTGCTCGCAGAGGGTCTGGCCGATGAGGACGGCCCGGACGCCCGCCGCTTTGAGTCGCCGGACATCGTCCCGCGTCCGGACGCCGCTCTCGGAAACCAGCTCGTCGGTTTCATCGAGCAGTCCGACCAGCCGCAGCGTCGTGCCCAGATCGACCCGCATCGTGGCCAGATCGCGATTGTTGATCCCAAGAAGGCTGTAGCCCTTCTTGGGGAACCCGATCATGCTGCGGACCGCGAGCAATGAATCCGCTTCGTGGACTTCCAGCAATACCGTGAGGCCCAGCTCACCGGCGGCGATCATCAGGTCGATCAGGTCGCCTGGCCGCAATGCCTCCGCAATCAGCAGAATGGCATCCGCTCCGGCCGCACGCGACTCATACACCTGCCACATGTCGATGATGAAATCCTTGCGAAGCACCGGCACCGACACCGCCTGCTTCACCTGCTCCAGGTATTCGAGCCTGCCTTGAAAGTACTTCTCGTCGGTCAGGACGCTGATGGCGTCGGCGCCGCTGCGCTCGTAGGTCTGCGCGATCGCGACCGGGTCAAAGTCCTTGCAGATCAGGCCTGCCGAAGGCGAGGCCTTTTTGACTTCGGCGATCACATTGATCCCGCGAGGATTGCGCTTGGTCACCGCCCTGTAGAAGTTGCGGCACTTCGGCTTGCCGGCGATCTGCTCCCGGAGCTGATCCAGGCTCGTCTGCGACCGGCGTTGTTTGACTTCTTCCCGCTTGTCTGTGACGATATCATCCAGAATATTAGCCAAGACTCTTGATCCTATCCACAGGCAGGCAACGCCCGCCCCCCAGTTCTCTTACTATGACCCGCTTTCGCGATCATTCCTCTGAAGCGAGCTGATGCGCGATGCTCACGTACCCCATACGAAGATCGCTGAGCGTATTCTTCAACAATTGCTGCTCCTCCGGCGTCAGGTTGCCCTTGGTTTTCTCCTCCAGCGCTATGAGCATGTCGATATTATATCGGGCCAATTCGAGGTCGGGCTCGCGCTCCTCCTCGCCCTTGACCTGGATCAGGCCCAGAGCAAAGAGGGCCTGGGTCGTCAGCATACTGATCAGGCCGGCCAAGTCCCCGTGGGGCAGCTCACCGCGGCCCTTCTTGGGCTCCTCTGGAGCCTCTTTCTCCTTCTCCTGGGCCTCCTGAGCAGCTAAGGTCTCCTTCTCTCGCTGCGCCTCGCGCTTCCAGTCCTCGTCGATGATGATCTTTTTTTCTTTCTCTTCTTCGGCCATGGCCAATGCCCTCACTGAAGTCCGAATCCCTATCGTCCCCGATACTTTTTCATGCTTCGGTCGATATCGCGTTTCTGGTCCCGCTCCGTGATGGTCCGGCGCTTATCGTATTGCCTCTTGCCGTGCGCCAGCGCCAGCTCGACCTTGGCAATCCCCTTCTTACTGAAGTACAGCCGCAGCGGCACGAGCGTGAAGCCCCGCTGCTCGAGCTTGCTCCAAAGCCGGTGCAGCTCGGCCTTGTGCAGCAGGAGCTTGCGCCTCCTCGCAGGGTCATGCCCCGTGCGCCCCGCCTGCTGGTAAGCGGCGATCTTGGCCCCGACCAGCCAGCATTCGCCGTCCTCGATCCGGGCGTACGAGCCCGTCAGGTCCGCCGAGGCCGCACGCAGCGACTTGACCTCGCTGCCGCGAAGCTCGAGCCCCGCCTCGAACTTCTCGACAAGCTCATAGTCATGGTACGCCTTCTTGTTGACCGCTACAGGATTTTCTTCTCTTTTCGCGGGTTTGTTCGCCATGCCCGCCATAATACCCTCAATTCCCCCCTTCCGCAAGCCGTATGGGCGCCAGATCGCCCTCCCCCGACCTCCCCCGGCCCACTGGCCGAACCATTGCCGCGGGGCGGCGCTCTGCAAAGGCGGGATTGACCCGACAATTCCCACCCCCTATATTATGCATCGGCAATTCAATGACGGAGCAGCATCACACAAGCCGCCGGGCAATCGCTACGTTTGCCCGAATCCCAAGGATGGAAGGTTGAGGTAGTGGTGAGGTTCAGAGAGCCAAGAGTTGGAGAAAGTGAGGCTGAGATGAAAAAGAGAGTCATTGTTGGACTGGTTGCAGCGGCGTATGTGGTTGGCATATCCGCAGGCATGCCCGCGAATGGGTCAGCCGCCGCAGATCCCTTTGTAGGGTCACGCACGTTGACGCTGTATGGCGATAGCAACATCAAAAACGGCTTCACGCTCGATTCCCAGACGGCAGACGTTTCGGTTTCGACGGGCGACGGATTCCATTACACGGTTGCTGTGAGTGGCGGAGCCCCGTCGTTGTCCATGGTTCGCAGCGGTAACCAACTCTCGCTGAGTCCCCGGCCGCAAGGAACGGTAGTCCATAGCTACATGCTGTCCGATGGCGCCGTCGGCGCTTTCCTGCTGATGGAGCAGGGGATCAGCGAGCCTCAGAAGATCGACATCCGGCTGGCGACTTGGGGCCCCAATACAACTGTTCTCGGATCCCAACTGGCGGGAGACTGGGAAATGACCTCGATCAGCGATGACAACCTGAGAAGCGACCCGGGGCAGCCGTTTGAGATAGCCAGCGAAACGTGGACGATCTTCGACCTTGGTGACGGGTTGGTGGACGTGTACCTCAAGCGACACAACGCAACCTGGCGAATGCGGATTACCGGAAACACGCTGACGCCCCTGCCTGAGACATTGGCGTCAAACCCGTCCCTTGCCCATTTGAGTATTGTCACGGATGGCAGCATTCTGGCTACGTCGGTGATCGGCGTTGAGACCTGGGACAACACCGATGTCTCGGCCACGATCGGCCTGGCCACACGACCGGGCGGGAGCGGGGGCGGAGGCGGCAATTCCTCCCCCTGCCAGTGCCCCGTAACCTACTGTGGAGAACTCCAGTTAGGCGTGAGTGGTGAGCCGTCGAATCCCATACATTTCTACCTGCTCGATACGCCGGGGCCGTTCAAGATCGTTCATGGAATCTACCAGCCCGTTCCCACCGTCAGCGACCCGGATTACAAGCCCGTGCTATTCTCCGGGACAGGTCAGCTCATCGACTTGAAGGTTGGCTCTGAGTCTCATCCGGTGTTCTTCATGAACCTGCATTCGTCCCAAGAGCACGCGGACCAGTCACCCCAACAATACTGGCATGACGGCAGGATCGCGCAGGTCAGCCTTGACCTGTCCACCCTGAAGGGCACTGTCTGGAGCGTTGGAACCGACTATAACGCTGCTGCCGACAAGCTTGACAACTGCTTCGATGAGTATGAGGTCGCTGTGGTCGGCCAACTGCCTGCATGCCTCAAGAAGTAGAGAGCCACCTCGGCCGCAGCACATGTGAAAATCCGAAGTTCGAATATCGACATCCGAAGCAAGGTCAAGACACGAATGTCGCAAACGCCGGGCCGGGCAGGCGGAACCCGTTTCGGATTTGAGATTTGGGTTCTTCGAGCTTGTCTCGAATTTCGGATTTCGTGCTTGGGCTTTGCCCTCGGTTGATCGGCGTTTTCAGTTCGCCTTGATCTGTTTGGCGAGCTGGTCTTCTCCGGGGATCAGGGTTCGCTGGTGCTCGGCGACTTCCTTCTGGATGTCTGCGATCACGTTAGGGCGGTATTTGGCGACGTCGTACTGCTCCGCCGGGTCGCGGTTGAGGTTGTAGAGCAGCGGCGGATCGTGCTTGACAGGCTCATCGTTCCCATAGCCGGATCGCGTGATGAAATGAGCTTTGAACGGGCCCTTGCGAACAGCGTAGAGCTTGCACGCCGCGGTAATAGAACACGACCTTGCGAGGACTGGGGCCTTTGGCGAAGAGGACGGGCGACAGGTCCAGGCCGTCGATGACGCGGTCCGACGGCACATCGCCTCCGGCCAGCTTCACGATCGTCGTGAACAGGTCCATCGTACAGCCGATCTCGCGGACGACGGCCGGCCGGATCGTGCCGGGCCACCAGGTGATGCAGGGCTCGCGCATGCCGCCCTCGAACGTGCAGCCTTTGCCCTCGCGCAGCAGGCCGGCCGAGCCGCCCAGCTCGGCAAAGGTCAGCCACAGGCCGTTGTCCGACGTGAAAACCACGAACGTGTTTTCCGCGAGCTTTTCGCGCCGCAGCGTATCGAGGACCCGGCCGACGCACCAGTCGATCTCCTCGACGGCGTCGCCGTACAGCCCGCGCGGACTCTTGCCCCGGAAATCGTCCGAGCAGAACAGCGGCACGTGCACCATCGTGTGCGCAAGGTACAGGAAGAAGGGCTGGTCCTTGCTGCGCTCGATGAATCGGACCGCTTCCTCCGCGTACCGCTTCGTGAGAGTGTTCTGGTCGGCGGGCCGCTCGACGATCTCCGTATCGCGCATCAAGGGCACGTTCCAGTACTCGACCTTCGGCTGCTTGAACGCCTCTCGGCCCTGGCCGCCGACGCGATCCATATCGTTACTGTACGGCAGGCCAAAGTAATAGTCGAAGCCGTTGTTGGTCGGCAAGTACTGCGGCAGATGGCCCAGATGCCATTTTCCGATGCACGCTGTCGTGTATCCCTGAGGCTTGAGCGCCTCGGCGAGAGTGACCTCACTGGCGGGCAGGCCGCCGGCGGAATCAGGGAACAGGACGCGCCGGACGTCGCTGCACATCCCGCTGCGGACGGGCAGCCGGCCCGTCAGCAGCCCGGCCCGGCTGGGCGTGCAGACGGAAGCGGCGACGTAGAAATCCGTCCACCGCTGTCCTTCGGCGGCCATCCGATCCAGGTTCGGCGTGCGGATCGTCGGATGCCCGTAGCAGGCCAAGTCCCCATATCCGAGATCATCAGCAAAGATGATGACAAAGTTGGGCCTTCCGGCGGTCTTCTTCGCTTGCGGGGATCCAAACTGGCGAGCACAACCCGACAGCGCCAGCCCCGCTGCCCCGATTCCAACCCACCTGACAAATTCCCGTCGTGTCCCTTGAGTCTTCATATTCATCCCTTCTATCACGTAGCACGGGCATCTTGCCCGTGATCCTGAATCATGGGGGGACGCCCATGGAACTGAAAGCGCCTTACGGCGTCACTACAAACAGTCCTTCCGCCGGGTGGCACCTATAAAGAGCTCGATGTCAAGTTATACAACCTCTGTTTGCTCAGTTTTTTTCAAGAAACTTGCATCCAGAGCAATTCTTTCGCTCACACATCGCTTCGGCGAGAGCCTGTGACT
>Ga0315282_10001951_pt1 | contig 38626 bp, 34 predicted proteins | sample YL17G07_20_MG_FD_203693 | JGI IMG/M metagenome (GOLD analysis project Ga0315282, IMG submission 203693) | Sediment microbial communities from Yellowstone Lake, YNP, Wyoming, USA - YL17G07_20 | ecosystem: Environmental > Aquatic > Freshwater > Lake > Sediment | place: USA: Wyoming | collected... | reverse complement strand
CTCCCGCTGAGCACGGAGAGCCTCAATCTCTTGACTTAATGCTTCCTTCTTCTCAGCCATCTCGAGTTCAAATGCCTGCCGTTTCTGATTTTGAGATTCAATTAAGGCCGCCAGAGTCACAGCCGATTTTTCAATCTCATAAAGTTCCTGAAGCTCTTTTTCCTTCAATACGATTGCGTTCTGAATCGCTTTGAATTTACCAATCTCTTCCTCCAGACGGTCAGAAATTTGAGCGAGCATCTTTCCTGTTTCTATCTTCAGATTGCTGGTCTCCCTGGCAATCCCTTCTGATGACAAAGATTCTGCAACCTGAATCACCTCCTTCGCCTTCTTTTCCTCAAGTTTCTTTTCCGGCTTCAGTTCGGCCTCTCTCTGGGCTTCCAGTTGTTTCAAGACCGCATTGTACGCTTCCAACATCTCCTGTTTGGTACTTGACAAAGAAAGTTTTTTGGGTTGAAATTTTTTCTCTTCCATAGTTTTATCCTTTCTCTAAATAAGTTGATGTTGAGGTTTTTAAAACATCAGAGTTTATTATCATGCATTCACCTATGCCGATATTACCTCTTGCCTGACTCGTGATTGCCATGATGACAATGTCTCGAGAAGTATCGTTATATGTACTAGAGCTTATAATGACTGCGGGACGCTTCTTAGCGGTGGTTTGGTCGCTAAAGGGGAAAGGGACAAGAACAACATCTCCTCTATTATAATGTGTCATAAATAGCATCCTCCTCATTGTCCCAAACCCTCTTAAAGGATTTGGTAGACAACTCCTGAGAAGACCTTACAAGAAGATTCCTTTCCCTTTTACTTTCCAAGAATTGAATAAAGTCAAAAACCTCCGCAAGAATATCTTCAGGCAATTTATCAATCTCTTTTTTGATCAACTCTTTAACTAACATTTAAGTCCCCTCCTTTTAAATCCGATTATACTACCTGCTCCTCACCTTCTCAAGCCTCTCCTTTACGAGCTCTATAACTGCTTTGTAGACAGCATTCCGCAAGTTCATTCCGCTTCATAAATTCTTTTTAATGGTCGGCCCCCCCTAATTGCGGTAGTCAGAACCTCGGGTCTAATCTAAGAACCCTGCTTTCAATTCAATTACTTTTTCTCAATAAATTCTTCCACTTCTCTTTTGGCTTTCTCTAAAAATTCTTTTGCTTCTTTTCTGAGTTGCTTTGACTTTTCCCTTATCTTTTGAACTCCGTTTGCAATCCTTTCCTGGACAGGGAGAGGGGGGAAAGGGATACAAATCGACTTTATAGCTTCGTAATCCAGCGCTATTCTGGTCCCACCTGAAACGCCTCTTAAAGAAAGTGACCGACCTAAGGTTGTATTAAAAAAAGAAGCAATGTATCTCTCGTTAATGTCTTCTATCAAATGAATTCTAACTGAATGTTGATTGATATTTCCCTCCCCAAAATCCTCCGGAACCACAGCAACTGTTCCAATCCTACCCGTTATTGTAAAAATCAAGTCTTTGGGTTTTAATTTTGACCTTCTCAAATATTTGTTATGTGTATCCTTGTTTATATATTTTACATCCTCCAATTTTATTCCTTCTTCTGTAATATTTTGCACCCGCAGAAATGGTATTCCACCTTTTTCAAGATATGCTTTTCCTTTTGCTTTAGGTGTAGCACCACCTGAGATTTCCGAAATGATTTTACCGAACTCAATTAACTCATATTTCCCCCTTTTTAATGCTTCATCAACAGCTTTATACTTTGGCTCATAATAGAATGGGTCTAACCTTCCGCCTTTTAATATCTCTCCTGTAACACTAAAGACCTTTGGGCTTTTTCCTTCTATATCCGGAATATCTATTCCGAGTTCCTCTAAGACATAGGTTTCTATTGAGTTTAATAAGTTTTCCGCTTCTGATTCTTTTTTCCCTTTCGTTTTATAAGCCCCACCCATTATTGAGACAATCTTGTCTTGGATTTTGCGAGGAGGAAGAGGAATTTTGAGTGATTTGAATTCTTCAGAGTTTATGTTTGGCTGCCCAGAAGGTCGTTGAATGGATTTTACCCATTCAGAATATCTCTTGCATTGAGTATAATAAAAGACATAAAGAGGGTTTGCTTTTTTCTCGTCTATCTTAAATCTTATTAAATACCCTGCAAAAATTGCCTTCCCATAATCTCTTCTAAAAATAAAACTTTTACCTGCCGTTGCCCCGCTTCTTGCAAATAGAATATCATTTTCGTTTAAAATATATTTCTCCTCCACATTTTCAGCAGTTTTCCAATCAGCATCTTTCAAATTCCCGAATTCATCTATATCTGTAATTCGTATATATCTGATATCTATTTCTGGATTACCATCTATTGCTCTTTCGTTAGCACCATATTGTGGGGGTTCTACTAATATCTCGCTTAACGTAACTATTCCATACTTTGTTTTTATATCTCTGTCCACCGAGATATTTTTTAAATATAGAGGGTCTATTCTTCCTTCTACCGCGCCCCGCCCTACGGTGAAGCAGAGCGGGGCTTTAACGAAAAAATTTATCCGGTTGGTTTTTCTAAATTCCCGCCATGCCTTTAACACATCAGGAAATTCATCTTTATCGGATCTTCCTGTGGCATCATAGCCAATATGTTCAGCGATGGCCATAAATATGGGATAATCTTTGAGTAATTTCTCATCGTCCTTTTTCTTCCTCAAAAATAAAAGCGAGGCTTTAACTCCTGAACCACTATCACCACTTCCTTTACTTGCAGGTCTTTTGAACGCGGTTTGAGGAAGGGATACTATCCCTAAAATTTGAGCTTTCCCATCTACAAAATCCCTTACATATTGAAGACTGGAATTGGTCAAAATACCATCGGGCAGAACTATGCCCATTCTTCCCCCAGGCTTCAGAAAATCCATACACCGTTCAATAAAAAGTATTTCTGTATTTTGCCGATTTCTCCTTTTTAATTTTCCGCCAAGTTCATAATTTGCAAGGTAAGGTTTTTCCCTTTCCTTCACAGAAGCACCAAAAGGTGGATTTGTTAAAAGTAGAGTAAATTTCTTGCTAAAATATTCTCTTATTTTCTGCCTCTTCCAATTATCAGGATTATCAAGGGCATCGGCGTTTTCAATATTTGTATGCCCGTCTTCGTGAATAATCATATTCATCATCGAAACTCTTGCCAATTGACTGTTGATCTCAATCCCATAGACTTGTTTCAAAGCAAAATCTTGCCACCGATATGCCGCATCCTTCTCATCTAACTTTGCATACAATTCTTTTCTCATCCTCTCAAGGGTATAAATCAAGAAACCACCCGAGCCGCACGCAGGATCAATGATAAAGTCATCTATGTTCGGTTCCAAAATATTTATCATAAAGCTAACGATAGGTCTGGGAGTAAAATATTGCCCCATTGCCCCTCGAAAGACACCACCTAAGAAGTGCTCATAACCTTCACCCTTAACATCTAAGTCGGTCCGGGCAAGGGAAATACCCTGAAGGATTTCTGCCACAGTGTAAATTATCGGATTATCAGCCTTAATGGATTCAATAAATACTTCTGGATCAATTTCTTGTGCGTCTTTATAAATCTTTCTAATTCTTTCTGCTACCTCATTTATCGTTTCATAAGTCCCAACTTGAAACCTATAGTATTCACTCTTTTTGGTGAGGAATCTTTCATCCTGAATTTTACAATACATCAGTTTGCTCATCTCATCGAACGCTTCAGCAGGGTTTCTTCTCCCGCCTTCCCATAATGTATCGTGGCATTGCTGAAATTTTGCCAATAATTCATCTCTCGTTACATCCCTTAAATCCCACTGCGGATCACCTTTTTTATACTTAAACTTTATGACCTTTCCATAGCGAACAGGTATATCAGCAATAATATTCTTCTCTCTTTCTTCGGGAGGAAAATTCGCAATGTCAAAAGCAATCCTCACATTCCCAGCCACAAGGATCGTGTATTTTGACCTTAAAGAATTAGCGTTCCCAAAGGCTTGTTCAATGGCTTGTTTTATTTCTGCTTGAGAGATACCGTCTCTTTTGCATTCCACAACGATGTAAGGTTTCTTTTTCTCATCATCTTCATAAACCACAATGTCTGCCTTATCCGTGGGCTCCCTCCGAGGAACTATTACCTCAAGGTCAATTCGTTCTTTTGGATATTGATATTTTTTGATCAATTCGTAATAAAAAGAAGCCCTAACTTGTTCTTCGGGATCAGAGAAGTTGTAACTTTTTTTTACAGTCAAATATTCGATCTTTTTCCCGCTAACCTTGAAAAGTTCTTCCTTCTCACCAATTTCTATTAACTCTGCGACGATGCTTTCCTTAAGCTCCTTATATTCAGCCATCATAAAAACTCCTTTAAATCAGCCCCTCATTTGCAAGACTTTTGAATCCATTTTTAGCAATAATGATATGATCTAATACTTCTATACCCAAAATTTTCCCAGAATCCACTAATTTTTTGGTTATTTTTAGATCATCTTCTGAGGGTTCGGGGTCACCGGAAGGATGGTTATGGGCCAAAACCACAGAAGCGGCGCTGTGCATAATGGCATCCTTAAATACTTCTCTTGGATGAACCAAGCTGGCGTTGAGGGTACCGATGGAGATGGTGGATATACCAATGATTTTATTGCGGGGATTTAGGAGAATAAGTTTAAAATGCTCTTTGGCTTTGTCCTTAATACTTGCACGAATTGCTCTTACTACACTCTCAGGATCTTTAATATCAAAATTTTTCAACTCTGGTTCTAATTCTTCTCTTTTTCCAAGCTCAAAACATGCTTTAAGTTGGGCTGCCTTGGCAAGACCAATTCCCTTTATTTGAGAGAGTTCCTCTATGGTTGCATTGCTTATTGCCTTGATATTGCCAAACTTTGCCAATAATTCTTGAGCGATATTCATTACAGATTTTTTTGGAATACCCCACCCAATAACCAGAGCTAAAAGCTCCTGAGCAGAGAGTGCCTCCGGGCCAAACTTTTGGAGTCTTTCACGAGGCCTTTCCTGTCTTGGAAGATCACGGACAGTAAAAGAGGATTCTCTGCTCACTATTGGGCCTTTCTAAGATTAGACAAAAGATCTATCAGCGTTCTTAATTTGTTTTAGAGTTTATTGAATTTGGGCGAAGAAGTCAAACGGGAATAAAATTTAAAAAGGAAGCAAAGAAAGAGTACTTTTCAAAGTTAGGCGGGCAAATTTACAATTTCCAAATCAAATTTTTTTGAGATAAGGTCGAAATCCCTGTCGTGATGGAGCAATGCCACCTTATTCTCAATACATACAGCGGCTATCATACAGTCAATCGAGTTCCTTATGGTGATTCCCCGTGCTCGAAGAAAGCGGTAGATGTGGGCTGCCAGTAGGAATGTCTCACGGGTCATTGGAAGGTACAAAAGGTTCGAGAAAATGGCTTGTGTCTTGCCGTGCTCTTTGTCATCCCGTATTCCTTGTAAAACTTCTGTAAGAATAACACCGCATAGACAGATATCCTCTCTTCGAGTAATTAATAATTCGAGTGTGGTTACCTGGGGAGTAGTCAATCCTAAAAAAAGGTCTACCCAGACCGTTGTATCAACCAAGACCATTAAACCCTTCTTCCTTTTCGCATAGATGACAAATCGCCTTCCCAATGAACCTTTCCTTTTAACTCTAAGATCCTTTTTTGAGATTCGCGACGAAGAAGGTCCCGCAAGGCATAGTCAACCAAGGCCCTACGAGTTTTAATCCCAGTGGTCTTCATCCCTTCTTTTATTAGCTTTTCGTCCATAACAATGTTTGTACGTTTCATCTCTGCCTCCACCTTACTTCTATACATATTATATTGAAAAAAATGTGTATGTCAAGATATGGGAGGTAGTTTTTTGTAATGGGATTGAAGTTGTCATAAAGGTAGAATATACTTCTGGCGAAGATGGTAAAGAAGTTTCATCCATTGAAACGCCATGTTTTCTCTTAATCCCAGGCGATAATGAAGGAGATTTTTCATGCTGAAAAAGATTATACGATCGGTTTGCCCTTATGATTGCCCTGATACCTGCGGGCTTCTGGTCGAAGTTATAGACGGAAGAGCGGTCAAAGTTTCTGGTGATCCTGAACACCCTTTTACAAGAGGAACCCTTTGCGTCAAGATGAATCGCTATCAAGAAACCGTCCATTCACCGCTTCGCCTCACTCGCCCACTGTTACGAACAGGAGCCAAAGGCTCCGGAGAATTTCGCCCCATTTCTTGGGAAGAAGCCATTGATCGGATCACAGAGGGATGGCAAAAGATCATTGATCAGTATGGTCCAGAGTCCATCCTCCCTTACTCCTATGCTGGAACCATGGGGCTCATCCAGCGAAATGCCGGCCATCCTTTTTTCCATCGACTCGGAGCCTCTCGACTCGACCGTACAATTTGTTCCCCTGCCAAAGAGGTGGGTTGGAAGGCGGTGATGGGAGAAACGGCCGCTCCCCATCCTGATGAGGTCGCGGAGAGTAACCTGGTGATTCTATGGGGGATCAATGCGGTTGCGACCAATATCCATTTTCTCCACGGGGTAAATAGAGCAAAACAGAAGGGCGCAACGGTTTGGCTTATTGACACCTACCAAAACATTACGTCCTCTATGGTTGATCAAACCTATATTGTCCGTCCAGGAAGTGACGGTTCTCTTGCTTTAGGATTGATGTACATTCTCGTCCGGGATGACCTCATTGATCATGACTTTCTCACTGCCCATGTTCAAGGTTTTGAGGAATTGAAAGAAAAGATTCTTCCAGACTTTTCACCTGAAAAAGTCAGCCTCCTCACAGGTCTTTCCAAAGAGACTATTGAATCCATGGCTAAAGCCTACGGAACAGCGAAGAATCCCTTCATTCGAGTTGGGAGCGGGCTTTCTCGATATGGCAACGGAGCCATGACCATACGCACCATTGTCTGTTTGCCTGCTTTCGTGGGGGCTTATGGGAAGAGAGGGGGCGGATGTCTTGCTGGTACGAGCACGGCCGGGGCTTTTGCCATGAATGAAGTCCTACGAGAAGACTTTATGGCGAAGAAAACCCGTATCATTAATATGAATCGTCTGGGTTGGGCCTTGAATGAACTCGAGGGTCCTCCTATCCAAAGTCTTTATGTCTATCATTCTAATCCGGTAGCTGTCACTCCTGACCAGAATCAAGTCTTAAGAGGCTTGCAACGAGAAGATCTCTTCACCGTTGTTCACGAGAGATTCATGACGGATACGGCTCGATACGCAGATATCGTGCTGCCTTCAACATCCTCTCTTGAACACAGCGATCTCTATCGATCCTATGGAACTTACTGCATTCAGCGTGCGAAACCGGCTATCCCTCCTGTTGGAGAAAGTAAATCGAACTGGGAGGTCTTCTGTCTCTTAGCTCATGGGATGGGATTGAGTGAACCCTTCTTTCATCAAACTGCTGATGAACTGATTGATCATCTTCTTTCCATTCCCAGTCCCATGAGAGAAGGAATTGATGAAGAAGCTTTCTCAGCAGGAAAAGCGGTCGAAATTCCGCTTCCATCCGATGCGCGCACTCGTTTCAAAACCCCCTCTGGAAAAATTGAAATTTTGAATCCAAAAGAATCCTACCCCCTGCCTTATTATCTTCCTCCTTATGAAGGGGATTACCCTTTTCGATTGATGACAGGTCCCAGCCTTTATGCCTTAAATTCCTCTTTCAGGGAACGAGAAGAACTTCGCAAGAGGGACAAGGCTATGTTTCTTCAGATGAATCCAGCCGATGCCGAGGTGAAGGGGATGAGAGAGGGCGACCCCGTTATTGCTTTCAATCAACTTGGTGAGGTCTCTTTCATTCTCCTGGTTACTCCTAAAATCCCTCCTGGTGTTGTGGTGGCAGAAGGGGTATGGTGGCTGAACCACTGTCCTGGTCCCCGGTCTGTCAACGCCCTGACCTCTCAACGTTTAACAGACCAAGGAGGAGGAAGCACGTTCTATGACAATACGGTGGATGTGAGAACAGGAGAGAAATGAGATCAAGGTTCAGGTAGGGACTAAAACCCCAAGGCGAATAGCAGAGCCGACCTTAACTCAGACATCTTAATTGAATTCAGTGTTGTGATCAAGGGCCCAATCTTTCTTTTGGAAACCGTCTGAATGTGATCGAGATTCACGGCGCAATCTCTGGGCATACCATCTTCTTTCGTCAGCAATACTTCAGTAGGGATATCACGAATCGTTGAAGTGATTGGAGCTACGGTTACCTCTCCCAGGAACTCTAATGCGGAATCCCGTGTTAGAATAACAACGGGTCGATTCTTGTCGGGCTTCGCAAATTTATACCAACGAACTTCTCCTCTTTTCATGGCTCTACCCACACCTGTTCTGGCCCCCAATCCTCAAACTCTTCGGGTTTAACAGGTTTACGTTTATACCCCTCACGATGTTTCCGTTCTAACTCATTAATCCGAACTTCTCTGAGGGCGCTCTTAAGAGCTTGCCTTGTAAACGCAGAGCGTGTTGTACCGAGATGCTTGGCCACCTTGTCCACGGATACTATGAGATTCTCATCTAATGTCATCTGGACGGTTTTCATAATACCTCCTATACCATTGCATAGCTATATCTATAGCTATGCTAATCCATATCTTTTCAAAAGTCAAATTAAATCCTCAATGTCGTTAGAAAAAAACGTCGGCAGTACCTGCCTGCCGGCAGGCAGGAATGCCGACGCCACATCTTTTCCGTAAAAATTTAGTGAGCCTATAGCTACATCATCGTCCCCATGTTTACTCCCTCCTGAATAGTCGATTGTTACACCTTTCTCCTGAATGCAACATTTTAAACTGCTATCGGTGATTTTGGTTTCGTGTATTGTTATCAAGCCCAGTAAAGTCATTCGTATTGTTTTTTATGGATTATGTTTGGCACGAGCCCTCTTTTGTGATATAGATATGTTGCCTTACGTGCGGTATTGGCCAAGGGTGACTTTTTCTGCTGGCGATTCACGAACAGTTCTCCCTGGAAACGGAGCGATGTTTATCGGGTGGGTTGAAACATGACCTCTTCTTACCAGTATACTCCGTACATTTGGCCGATGGTGACCGCGATCGGCCTTACGGCGGCGGTGGGGATTTATAGCTGGCGGCACAGGAGTGTTCCAGGGGCGGCGGGCTTTTCTTTTATGTTGTTCTTTTGGGTGCTCAAGTTAATGGCGAGCACTCTGGGGCTGACCGCCGGGGAGTTTCTGACCAAGGTCTTCTGGTTTCAAATTGAGCGCTCGTTCCTGCTCCCGGCAGTAGTGGCCGGTCTTGCCTTCGCCTTGGGGTACGCCGGTTTAGATACATGGCTCAACCGCCGTACCCTTGCATTGCTTGCGATTCCGGCCCTACTCTTAGTTCCGCTGTCTTTCACGAATTATGCTCACCATCTGACATGGACTCACATGTGGCTGGACGGAAGGATATATTATAATCCGGGAGTTCTTGCTTATCCCCTGTTGGCCTATGGTTTATTAGTGGACATAGCGACCCTGTCCGCCTTGATCTGGCTTTTTATCCGCTCGCCCTTTCACCGCTGGCTTGTCGGCCTGATCTTCCTCAACATGTTCATAGCCCACACACTCTTTTTTCTCAACGAGGCGGGTGTGAACCCGGTCAAGCCACTCGATCCGCTCGACCTGGCGGCAAACTTCATCTGTCCTGCTTATTTCGTGGCGCTCTTTCACTTTCGGATGTTTGAGGTTGTACCAGTGGCGCGCAATCGTGTGATTGAGCAGATGCGCGACGGGATGTTGGTCCTCGATGCAGAGACCCGTATCTCCGACATAAACGAGGCGGCACAAAAGCTCCTCTGTGTTACCAGGTCAAAGGTCATTGGCTGCGACATCGTGCAAGCCTTACGAGCCTTTCCCGATTTGCTAAAACTTGTCCGCGATCCGTCCGCAATGGATGGTGAAGTGTCCATCGGAGACACCAACCCCCGATGGTATCGAGTTAACCTTTCCCCGCTGGTTCATCGAAACGGCCTCCGCCTTGGACAGATACTGCTTTTCGATGAAATTACCGACTCCAAAAAGGCTCAGTGGCAGCTTCTGGATCACCAGCGGAGGGTAGCCACACTGGAGGAGCGCGAGCGGTTGGCACGGGAGCTGCATGACGGAGTATGTCAAATGCTGGCTGCGGCGCATCTGCAGGCTGAGGCGGCAAGTGAATTTCTAGCGAGAGGCCAGACCTCTTCGGTCGAGACCTGCCTGAACCATTTAGTTAGGGTGACCCAGAAGGCTAAAGAATCTGTCCGGGAGTATCTCCTCGGGGTCAAGCGCGGTGTTGACGTGGAGCAGAGTCTTTTGTTCGCGCTTCGCCAGTACATCCAGCGTTATAGCCGGAAGTATGGGATCCATACTGAGTTAGTGGCTCCTCCCGAATTGGAGGAGAAAGGGTTAGACTCCCCAGTTGAGGTGCAGTTGCAGCCGATCATCATCGAGGCGCTGAGGAATATAAGGAAGCACGCTGGTGCTCACTCGGCGCAGGTTATTTTTGCTTTCTATGACGGCCGGGTTCAAGTCACAATCGAAGACGATGGCCGTGGTTTCGATCCGCTTACCCTCGGCGAAAACCAGGGATTTGGCTTACGGTCCATGCGTGGACGTGCCGAATCGGTGGGGGTCCGATTTGATCTCAACTCTTCGCCTGGGAAAGGCACTAAGGTGTTCCTTCAGGTGCCATGGCGAAAGGAGAAGCCATGAAAGTGCTGTTAGTGGATGATCATCCGCTTTTCCTGGATGGACTCAAGAACCTGCTGACCCTCCGAGGCATCGAGGTTGTTGGCACGGCACGCGATGGAATGGAGGCTTTGGAAAAGGCGCGGACCTTGCATCCTGAAATCATTCTGATGGACATTCAGATGCCGAAGCTCGATGGGCTGGCGGCCACGCGCCTGATCAAAGCGGAGCTGCCTGACGTCAAGATTGTGATGCTTACCATGTCAGCTGAGGATGAGGACCTCTTCGAAGCGATTAAGTGTGGGGCTTGCGGTTACTTGCTCAAAACCCTTGACGTGGATGAATTCCTTTCCCTCTTTGTAGGATTGGCGCGAGGCGAAGTTCCCCTCTCATCGGGCCTTGCAAGCCGTGTCCTGGAAGAGTTTGCCCGGCAAGCGATGAAGAGCAAGTCAATCAAACCTGTGGAGGCGAAGACGGAGACCTTGTCGGCTCGTCAGATGCAAGTCCTGACCCTTGTGGCTCAAGGGTTGACCTATAAAGAGGTAGGGGCCAAACTGTGTCTTGCCGAACGGACGATCAAGTACCACATCGGTGAGATCATCGAGCAGCTCCATCTTGAAAATCGCTCGCAAGCGATCCAGTACGCCAGAGCCATGAAGTTAGTGAAGTGAGCAAGTGCTTGGCGGAAGGCAGCAAACAGAAAGCCTTATTCCTGCCCGCAGTTTCGATCTCGTTCATTTTGTCCCCAGCATCATTCCAATCACGTTAATGACCCATCATCTGGAACCGAAGCACAGTCCCTGACGTTGCAATACTGTACTTTTTTCCCCCCACACTGTACTTCGACTGTTCCCAAAGGACATTGACGTGCCGAGAACCCTCTGATACTCTCCCGCCAGAAAAACGACCCTCATCTACATCCGCCCCAGGGAGACGAAAAATGGAAAAGACACGAAGGGTTGTGCTCTACGGCAGTGATTTAGTGGTCTCCACCGTTGGCGCGAACTTGCGGGAGCGGGCGGGATTTCAGATATTGCAAATCGATCCGTTGCTTCCGGATGCCTTGCAGAGGCTGGACGCAGCCCATCCAGAAGTGGTTCTCTTTGATTTGGCGAGCACTCAGCCTGACTTTACCGTCGCCGTGTTAAGGAAGCATCCGGGCCTCTTGCTGATCGGTGTCGACCTGAAAACCGACAAGATGCTGGTGATGTCCGGTGAGGAATCTCGACTGCTGACAACGGACGACCTGGTGCAAATGATGGAAAGAGGTCAATCTCGTGGTTAGGATGACAAGATTTGAAAGGAGGAAATCATGAAAACACGGTTCTGTCTGGGACGAGTAGTGGTGCTTAGTATTTTTCTGGCGCTCCTGCCGGGTTTCGGCCACTTGGGGGCCAAAGAATGTGAGTTACCGACAAACGCCAAAGCCCCTGAGATTCTTCCGGCTGATCGCATTTCAGGGCCCTATCATCGTATCAAGGATACAGTCGTGTCTTATGGCTACATGTACCGATACACGGTGGATTCGGACTTTGGCGTTTTTGAAGTGACTGGGAATGGTGCCCTGCGAAAACTCCTCAGAGAAATCCCTGCCATCGCAAGTCTTCGCAAGGTGTCAGAGACTGAGGCTTTTGCGAAATCACTCGGGAAAGAAGCGCTAAAGCCTTTGAAGTTAGGGGAAGGCCTGATCACTAATCCTGTCGATACGATTACAGGCGTCCCCAAGGGAGTCGGGCAATTTTTCAGCAATGCATACACAAGCGCCACCGGTAAGAGAAATGCCGCAGAGGACTCCCAAGCAGAACAACTGCTCGCTCTTTCATCCTACAAACGGCAGTACGCCTATAAGTTGGGCGTGGATGTCTATTCGAGCAATCCTGTTTTGCAGAAAGAGCTAAACCGGGTCGGCTGGGCTTCGGTGGCTGCCAACCTCAGTTTTTCGGCAGCCATGATGCCCCTGGGGGTTGCTGGAATGGTTGTGAGTTACTCGCGCCTGGGTCAGCAGATTAATGAAATTGTCAAAGACGAGCCTCCGGCCAGGCTGCGTCAGCGGAACGAAAAGGGGCTCCTGGAGATGGGTATCTCCAAAGATACGACTAAAAGATTTCTTGATCATCCGAACTTCACCCCCAGACAGGATACAGTCATCGTCACCTCGTTATCGGCCTTAAAGGGGACCAAAGGCCGGGAGGACTTCGTTCGTTTCATCCTTGCTGCCAATGATGAGGAGTCTGCCAACTTCGTTATGAACATAGCCGAGACAATGAAAGGTTATCATGAGACTGTTTCTCCCATACAGGAGATCAAGGTCACCTCGGGCCTGGTTTTCGCCAAAGCGCAGAACGGCTCTGTTCTCATCCCCTTCCCGGTGGATCACTTCTTCTGGACAGAGCAGGCCGATGAGTTTGTGAGGAATTCTGTGCGGACCCAGAAGTCATCCGGGAAGCCGTGGCCGGCCGCTGGGGTGAACCTCTGGGTGACAGGGACGGTATCGCCGCTCGCCAGGAAAACCCTGGAACAGCTCGGGATCAAGGTGACAGAAAGGGTCGATCAGAAGATCGAATTCGCAGAATAGGCGTGGGGGGAGGAAGTTATTTTGTTGACTTGGTTAGGGACCCTGGTTAGGGACAAGGAGTTTATCGTTATTTAATGAAGGGGTCTGCGTGTCCACGTTATGAAGACGACCCCGAAGAGAGGGAGGATTATGAAGACAAAACGAAGAGGGATTCAAGCTTTTATTTGGATTATCGTCTTGACAGTAGCCATGCCGCCATGGATCTTTGCCCAGGAATCGACAGGGCCTGCCAAATTTAAGCAGGAGGAGCTCGACCAGATGCTGGCCCCCATTGCGCTCTACCCTGATTCACTCTTAGGTCAGATCTTGATCGCTTCCACCTATCCCTTGGAGATCGTCCAGGCGGATCGCTGGGCCAAGGCCAACAAGGATCTCAAGGGAGACCCTTTGACCGCAGCCCTGGAGAAGCAGAACTGGGACCCGAGTGTTAAGTCCTTGGTCAACTTCCCCCAGGTGTTGTCGATGATGAGTGAAAAACTGGACTGGACCCAGAAACTCGGGGACGCATTTCTGGCCCAGCAGAAAGAGATTATGAATACGGTTCAAAAACTTCGGTTCAAGGCAAAGGAAGCAGGCAATTTGAAAACCACCAAAGAGCAAAAGGTGATCGTGCAGGAGAAGATCATTATCGTTGAGCCGGCCAGCCCGCAGGTGATTTACGTCCCGGCCTACAACCCGGTGGTGGTGTACGGCGTATGGCCGTATCCCGCCTATCCTCCTTATTACTACTATCCTCCTGGATATGTGGCAGCAACGGCGGCCTTTTCCTTTGCGGCCGGTGTCGCGGTTGGTGCTGCCTGGGGTTACGCATGGAGCAACTGTAATTGGCACGGGGGGAGTGTGAATTACAATATTAACCAGAACATAAACATCAACAACAACATCAACCGAAACAATTACTCCCAGAGGCCTGGTCAGGGAGGAAGCGGTACCCAGAAGACCGGTCAGGGAGGAAGCGGCACATGGCAACATGATCCAGACCACCGGAAGGGGGTCTCTTACCGGGATCAGGGTACTTCGCAGAAATATAATAAGGGCGCATCCTCCGAGGCTGCAAAGAGTCGGGAATCTTTTAGAGGCCGTTCTGAGACGGGCAGGCAGGACCTCTCTCATGCTAGCGGAGATCGAGCAAGTGGCCTGGATAAGGACCGTGGGACCGCCGGGCGGGGCGGACACGATAGCGCCTTCGGAATTGATCGAGGCAGCCAAGTGGGCAAGGAGAGTAACCGTGGCCGACAGAGCCGTGAGGGAATGGGATCAAAGGGTGGGAGCCAGGCTGGTGGTGCCCACCGCAAGTAAACAGATTACGCCATTTATCCAAAATTTCAATGGAGGGAACAAAAGATGTTTCTCAATAGACCAAATTCAAAGAGAGGAAGAATAAATTGTGTTGGGTTTGCGATGGTCATCGTCAGTATGATTGCCATCATCGTTTCTTTTCAAGGTGCCGCTGCGGCCGATCTGAAGCAAAAGACGTTCAAGTCTCCAGATGAGGCAGTGAAGGCCCTGATTGAATCCGTGAGGGCGAAAGATAAAGAAGAGCTGCTGGCAATCTTCGGTCCGTCAGGAAAAGAGATTATTTCTTCGGGAGACGAGGTGGCTGACAGGAAGATGGGAGAGCGTTTTGTGAAAGCCTATGAAGAGGCAAATAAAGTAGTGACCGAGAGTGACACAAAGATGGTTCTTCAAGTGGGAAAAGAGGACTATCCATTTCCGATTCCTATCGTCAAGAAGGGCGAACTTTGGCTCTTCGATACCCAGGCAGGAAAAGAAGAGATCTTGAACCGGCGGATCGGAAGGAATGAGCTCAATACGATCCAGGTGTGCCTGGCCTATGTGGATGCGCAACGCGAATATGCTCGAAGAGACCGGGAGGCCGGTGGCCTGAAGGAATACGCCCAAAAGTTCATCAGCGAGAAAGGAAAGAAAGATGGTCTATACTGGGAGACGAAGGGAGGGGAAGAACAGAGTCCTTTAGGTCCCTTCGTTGTTAACGCCATCAAGGAGGGATACACCAAAAAAGGTGACAAACCAATCCCTTATCATGGCTACTACTACAAAATCCTCAAGGCCCAGGGAAAAAATGCGGCCGACGGGGGGTACGATTATATAGTGAGAGGAAAGATGATTGGAGGCTTTGCCCTGGTTGCTTACCCGGCAGAATACGGTGTTTCAGGGGTCATGACCTTCACCGTGAATCATGACGGCGTAGTCTTCGAGAAGGACCTGGGAAAGCAGACGGAAAAACTCGTAGGCGCCATGAGAAAGTTCGACCCTAACAAGACCTGGAAGACGGTGAAGTAAGGAAGGGTAACGAGTGTCGAGGGACGAGTGTCAAGAGACGAGTGAAGGGGTGACAAGGGAAAACACTCGACAACTGGACACTCGACACCCTGCATCCAAAGGAGAAAGAACCATGAAACAAACAAAACTCATCGCATTTATCATCTTTGGAGCCCTGACGCTGGGGTTGGCGGCATCTGCGCCGGCGCAGACGATTGATCCTTCGCTGAAGTCGGAAGAGATTAAGGCAATCGCCAAGGACGTCTTCTTCTGGGGCATGACGCCGGCCGGGGCGTATGAAATGCGCTATGTCTATACGCAACTGGAGTTGGCCCGGGCCTATGTGGGCAACAATCGTGTCGGCTGGAATCGAAAACGTATTCGCGCATCCGACCGCGAGATCAACGCGCCGAACTTCACCACCCTGTACGGGTTCGGCTTCTTCGACCTGCGCAATGGGCCGATGGTAATCCTGACGCCGGAAATCACGGGCCGATACTGGAGTTTTCAAGCTGCCGACCAGTACGCGCGCTGGTATGCCCCCATCGGCAGCCCCTTCACCGGCAACGCGCCGCAGAAACATTTGATCGTCGGGCCTGCATACATGGGGCCACTGCCGGCCGAGTTCAGCGGCGTCGAGATCATTCGCGCGCCTTCCGACTATGTGTTCGTTGACGTCCGCATCGCGCTGGTCAATGACACCGACGCGGATCTGGCCGCCGTCAACGACATCATGGACCGCATGACGATTGTCTCCATACCCGACTGGGAGGCCAACGGCCGCAAGCCGCTCGCCTCGAAAGACCAGAAGCCGGTGCGGGCGGGCTACACCACTTTTCCCCACATGGCCGAGATCACCGACCTCGCCGCGAAGATGACCGCGATGGACCTGATGCAACTGGTCAGCCTTGCGCTCAACGATCCGTCCATGACCAAGCGCACCGATTCGATCAAGGAAGTCGAGACGCTGCGGAGGCTCGCGAAGCTCGGTTTGGCCGAAGGCAAGGCGTTCGATCCAAAGGCGCTGACCGATGCGCAGCGAAAAGCCATTGAAGCGGGCGTCGAGGAAGCCAAGCGCGAGGGTTTCGCTGCGTGCAACAGCCGGTTCATCGATATGAACGGCTGGAAACTGAGCTCAAGCTGGAACGTGGACCTCAACGACTATAAGATTGCGGGATACTACGGCCTGGCGGCGCTCTTCGGGCCCGTTCCTTACTGGTCCCATACGACGCCCGCGACCTACTTCGATGCGGAAGGGCGGCCGCTTGACGGCGCGAACCGCTACACGCTGACCTTCGATGTGAAGAACCTGCCGCCGGTCAGCGAGTTCTGGGAAATTCCCATGTACGATCCGAACAGCTACTTTGTGGACAACGAGATCAATCGTTACGCCGTGAACAGCTACATGTACAAGAACGGCGAGTTCGCGGTGAAGGACGGAAAGCTCACGTTCTACATCCAGAAGGAAAAACCGGCTGACCCGGACCAGTTGAAGAACTGGCTCCCGGCGCCCGCCGGCCCGTTCCACTTCGGCGTCCGCTTCTACGGCCCGGCCGCGCCGCTGATCGACGGAACCTATGCGATGCCCAAGGTGCTGCGGATAAAGTGAGACAAAGAAAGGCAAAGGGAACAGGAGAGGAGAGACGAAACCATGAAAGAAGAAGTGACCATGAAACAGACAAGAGTAATCACGTTGATAATGTTTGCAGCTTTGACGCTGGGGCTGGCTGCATCTGCGCTGGCCCAGAACCCGTGGTGGGACGAACTCGCAAACTTGCCATTTCCGGGGGATTACCCGGCCAAGCAAAGCAGCCAGACACTGTTGGATGAGCTGTACTTCCAGCGCGCGGCGCAGACCTATCTTTGGGCTTTGCCCGCCGTAAACATGCAGGCCATGAAGGAAGGCTCGGAGAAGGTCTTCGGAAAGGGCTACAACGTCCTGCCGATCTGGAAGCAACGGCTCAATGCCAAGACGTTGGTCACCACGCCGAACTCGGACGTGATCTATGCCATGGGCTATCTCGATCTCAAGGTGGACGGGCCCCTGGTGATCGAAGTGCCGCCCAAGCTGCAAGGTCTGCTTGACGATTTCTGGCAACGGCCGCTCTGCGATGTGGGCTTTGCGGGTCCGGACAAGGGACAGGGAGGCAAGTATCTCATCCTTCCTCCCGACTACAAAGGCGAGCAGCCAAAGGGCTACTTCACCTTCCGGTCACGCACCTATGGCGTGTTCGTATTCTGGCGCGCCTTCTACAAGGACCCCGCCAAACTTGAAGAACCGGTGAAGCTCATGGAACAGACGCGCATTTACCCCCTCGGCCAAAGAGAGAGCGCCAAGCCGATGATCTTCCCGGATGCCTCCGGTGTGCCCGTAAACATGCTGTATCCCAAGGATGGCAGTTACTACGACATGCTGGCCCGGTTCATCGAGCATGAATGCGTGGACCCGACTGAACTGGATATGCGCGGCATGCTTCGTTCGATCGGCATCACCAAAGACAAGCGCTTCGCACCCGATGCGCGCACCAGGGCAATTCTGGAGAAGGCGGCCGCTGCCGGGTTCAACATGAGCAAAGCCTTGGGTTCCGAGTGGCTGGAGCGCCAGCCCGGCGCAAAGATCTATGAGGACAGGCAGTGGGTCAACGTCTTCACTGCCAAAGACCCGGAGTTCAAGATCGATGGAGCCATCGACCTCGACATGCGGGTGGTCATGTTCGCAGCGGCTTACTCCACCAGCCCGGCCATGGTCCTGGACATCGTTGGTGCAGGTGCCAAGTATCCGAGCACATACCGGGACGCCAATGGTGCGTATCTGTCCGGCGGCGCGTCATACCGTCTAAGCGTGCCAGCGCACGTTCCGGTAAACAACTTCTGGTCGGTGACCGTTTACGACGCCGAGACGGCATCGGGGCTTGACAACGGCCAGCCGTTCCCGTCCATCAGTTCTTTTGACAAGCCGGTTGCCAACCCTGATGGGTCCACCGATATCTACTTCGGTCCGACCGCGCCGAAAGGACATGAGAAGAACTGGCTGCGGACCGTTTCCGGCAAGGGATACTTCGTGATCCTCCGTCTTTACGGCCCGACCCAGCCTTATTTCGACAAGACCTGGAAGTTGCCGGACATCGAGAAGATAAAGTGAGCATGAAAGGAGAACAACCATGAAACGGATTATCAAAAAGACACTGAGCGTTGTCGCGATCCTCGCGATGATCAGCATTGGTACAACTGTCTGCGCCGAAACCATCGAGACCCGGATCGGCAAGTTGTCGTTCACGCATGACTTTGCCAGTGGATATCCGACCAAAGAGACTGTCGAGAAGCTCTATGACGAGCGTGACTTCCAGCGCGCGTGCCAGGCCTACCTCTGGGCGCTGCCCCTTGTGGGAGCGGCGCAAGCGCAACAGCAAAGCCGGACAGTGCTTGGCTTAGGAGACTTGGATATCGGGATCGGCGACAGCTACGAGGCAAAACTGGGCATCTTGACACCCAATGTGACGACCGCCTACATCAGCGTGTTGCCTGATCTGTCAGTGACCGGCCCGCTGGTGATCGAAACGCCAAGAGGCGCGACGGCTGGCATGGTGGACGATTTCTGGCAGCGCCCCGTCACCGATCTGGGACTGGCTGGGCCTGACCGAGGCCAGGGTGGCAAGTATCTCCTTCTGGGCCCGGGCCAGACCGTGCCTCAGTCCGATGGATTCATCGTCGTCCACTCGTCCACCGTGAATGTGATCATCGGCTTGCGGAATCTGGAGACCGATCCCGAAAAGGCCGCACGAGTGCTGAGCCAATACCGCGTCTATCCTTACGCGAAGCGAGACAATCCGCCGGCCAACCGTATCGTCGTCATTGGCAATACGAAATGGAGCCAGGCGTCGCCGCGCGGCTTAGCCTACTGGAATCTGCTGGCCGACATCCTGAATCGCGAGCCGGTGCAGGAGCGCGACCGCATCATGATGGCCATGCTTCGTTCGCTCGGCATCGAGAAAGGCAAACCCTTCAAGCCGAATGAGCGACAGAAAAAAATCCTGACGGAAGCCGCGTTGGTCGGCGAGGCAATGGCCAAGGCGAATGACTTCGACAAGCGGCAGATGGAGCTGTCGCACTACAAAGAGGGCGTGCAGTGGCATCTCTCCCTCTGTCTCGACCCCAGCCAGGAGGCGGAGTTTTACACGCAACTGGATGAACGCGCCGCGTGGTTCTATGAGGCCACCACGACCTCCAAGGGCATGGTCACCAAGACACCCGGCCTCGGACAGGTTTATCTGGGCGCCTATAAGGACAAAGACGGCAATTGGCTCGATGGGGCAAGCACCTACCGGCTACACGTGCCGGCCAACGCGCCCGTGAAGCAGTTCTGGTCCCTCACCATCTACGATGTTGACACGCGCTCTTTAATCGACAACCAGCAAAAGATCGCCGACCGCTCTTCGCACCAGCCCGACCTGATGAAGAACGCCGACGGCTCGGTGGATCTCTACGTCGGCCCGACGGCGCCGAAGGGTTTCGAGAAGAACTGGATTCCTTCCGTGCCGGGGCGGGCATGGTTTGCTTACTTCCGGCTGTATGCGCCGACGGAAGCGCACTTCAACCGGACATGGATACTTCCGGACTTCGAGAAGGTGAAGTGAACATTAACACGAAAGGAGAAACAACCATGAAACGCATCATCACAAAGGCACTGAGCATTCTCGTGATCCTCGCTGCGATGAGCATTGGCGCGACTGTTCGCGCCGAGACCGTTGACACGCGCATCGGCAAGCTCGACTTCGAGTTGGGCGTGCCGACCAAGGAAACCGTCGCAAAGCTCTATGATGAGATAGACTTTCAGCGCGCCTGCCAGCTCTATTTGTGGGCGCTGCCCGTCGTCAACGTTGCTCAAGCGACTTTGTACGTTGAATTCGTCGCTGGAGCGCAAGACGGCGATGCCGTCCTCTTAGAGGGCTACCGCAACGTCAGCGGAATCCTCACCCCGAACGTAACGACACCTTACATCAACGGGTCGATGGACCTCGCTGCTGCCGGCCCGGTGGTGGTGGACATCCCCGCCGGGCTGATTGCCGGCTCGGCCATGGACTTCTGGCAGCGGCCCCTCACGGACTTCGGCGTGACCGGACCGGATCAGGGCAAGGGCGGCAAGTATCTGTTCGTCGGACCGGGTCAGGACGTCCCAATAATGGAAGGCGCTACCGTGCTGCACTCGCGGACGTTCCGCTTCATGTACTACTACCGGGCGCTTGACCCCGATCCCGTGAAGGCCGAGGCGCTGAAGAAGGGCGTGCGCATGTATCCGTGGAGCCGGCGCGAGAGTCCGCCGGCGATGCGGTATGTCACCCCGGACCCGGCCAAGGTCACCCAGATACCGGCCATGCCGCGCGGCATGGAGTATTGGGAGCGGCTTGCGCAGGTCATCGAGCACGAGCCGATGGAAGATCGCGACCGCTTTTTTGTGGCGATGCTGCGGCCGCTCGGCATCGAGAAGGGCAAACCGTTCAAGCCCGACGCACGGCAGAAGAAGATCCTCACCGAAGCCGCGTTCGTCGGCGAGGCCATGGCCAAGGCCAATGACTTCGACAAGCGCTTCGCCGGTGCACGCTACCGGCCGGACACCCACTGGGATTACGTTATCATGCTGGACCCGGCGCAGGACCTCCCGGACTACAGCCAACTCGACGAACGGGCCGCCTATTTCTATGAGGGCATTTTCATAACCAAGGCCATGAACAGCAAGACTCCCGGCTTCGGCCAGGCGTATCTCGGCGGCTACCGCGACAAGGACGGCAATTCATTCGACGGCGGGAGGAGCTACCATTTGCACGTGCCGCCGAACCCTCCTGCAAAGCAGTTCTGGTCCATCACCCTGTACAACGTGGACACCCGTTGCCTCATTCAGAACAAGGAGCAGATCGCAGATCGCAGTTCGCGTATGCCCGACCTCGTGAAGAACGCCGACGGCTCGGTGGACCTCTACTTCGGTCCGGTCGCGCCCAAAGGATTCGAGAAGAACTGGATTCCGACGGTGCCCGGCCAGGCGTGGTTCACCTGGTTCCGCCTCTACGCGCCGCTAGAAGGCTATCTCGACAAGACCTGGCCGCTGCCGGACATCGAGAAGTTGAAATAGTGTCTGTCCATAGGCAGCTTTTTCCGACATGCCGGACTTGATCCGGCATCCAGAAGGTCTTGAAAAGACTGGATTCCGGCTTTCGCCGGAATGACGATTTTGTTTGAGGTGGCAATTTATAAACAGATACGAATTAGGGAAAGGAGAGGAGAATGCGAAAGAAACTGATTTTGACATTATTGTACCTGGGGATGATCCTGTACGCGGCACCTCTCTGGGCAGCGAATCCTTCTGCGACGACAGCGGCGCCTGAGGGTAAAGGACAGGGCCAGTCACTGGAAGAACTCAACAAGGAGCTCTCTAACCCGGTCAGCAGTGTCTGGTCGATCTCTTTTCAGGAGAATAATTACCTCCTGGAAATAGAGGGAAAAAAAGACCACTGGAATTCGAACCTCAATTTTCAGCCGGTGTTGCCGGTAGCGTTGACAAAGAATTGGAATCTCATCACAAGGCCTGTAGTAACCCTCTTTAACTCCGCGCCGCACCCGAACCCGTACAATCCCGCGGAGATCAAGCGCACGACAGGGTTCGGAGACACTGTTCTTATGGAGATGCTTTCGCCGACTCCAAGGCTCGTCGGGAATTGGTTACTCGGGGTTGGGCCAACCTTTATCCTCCCCACGGCCTCTTCCGACTTCACCGGCCAGGGAAAGTGGCAGGTGGGTCCTGCCGTTGTGGTGGGCTACCTCTCGAAAAAATGGATCCTTGGCGCCTTTGTCCAGAATTGGACCTCTTTCGGGGGGTCCGGCAATCGGCCGGAAACGAACCAGATGAACCTCCAGCCCTTCGCCGCTTATTTCCTGCCCGGGGGGTGGAGTATCGGATATTCCGGGAACATTTTGGCGAATTGGAAGGCTGACTCAACTGGTGACATATGGACTGTGCCCATCGGGATAGGCATCGGCAAGCTGGTAAAGCTCGGCCCACTTCCCGTCAAGATCGGACTCGCGGTTCAGTATATGGTTCATCACCCGGACAACTTCGGACAAAAGTGGAATATTCAGTTGGGTGTAACGCCTGTGATTCCGAACCTGATCAAGGGCACTCTTTTTGACTGAGGCTGCCGAAAATGAATCGCCACTCGGTTGATATCGAGTTGGTAAACTGAGGCAATGCAAAGTTAAGCAACAATAACCATCCGCCATGGGGGGGTTAGGTAGTCACCAGAGGAGTTGAAAAATGAGACGCATCTTTAAAACGAGACGCATCTTGTCTTATCCGGACCGGCTGTGGGCGACCGATATTGCGCTGACCACTTTGCTGATCTCTCTCCTGGCTTATATCTTTTTTCTTTATCCGCTTGGATGGATTGGTTCTTTCAGACCTCTGCCCACTGTCTTTTTCTCGCTCATTCTCATTACAGGTGCGATCACGGTGTCCAGAAACCGCATTTTCAGGACGCTGGTTTTCTCGTGGGGTCTTCTCGCCTTCATCTTGGTGTGGCTAAGGTTTTTGTTTCCGTACCTGCAAACTCTCATCTTCGTAGCATACTCTCTGACCTTATTCTTCCTGGTGCTCCTCACCTCTCTCATTTTGGGCCAGGCTCTTCGCGAGGGGCCTACGACTTACCATCGGATCATGGGAGCTGTAGCCGCCTATCTGCTTATTGGGATGATATGGTCCCTGGCCTATTATCTGGTCGCACTCTGGATACCCGGAGCCTTCAGTATTCAGGGACCCTCTGCCCCAGGCGGCAGAGAGTCTCTCCAATCCCAGCTTTTCTATTTCAGTTTCGTTACTCTGACGACGCTCGGTTACGGCGACATTGTGGCAGTTCATCCGATCGTGCGGATGTTAGTGATTCTGGAGGGAGTGGTCGGGCAACTTTTCCCTGCCATCCTGATTGCGCGGCTCGTTTCTCTGCAAGTGCAGTCGAAACAGAAAACCTGAAGCCATGGACACTTGCCTTTTTCTCAAATGGAGGATTGAAATAATGAGGGAAGTCAGGTAGTATGCTCTCGGACGGATTTGGGACAGTACTTTAACTGTATGCTGTGGACATTGCTTATAGAAGAACCCAGTGATAGAAGTGAAAATCGAGACCGGCCAAGGAAGGCAAAGGAGCATGGAAAGCAAAGATCGGGGAAGTGAACGTCGACCTCACGCCCTGCGGCCCCAAGTCCGAAAAGGAACAGGAACAAGCGGAAGGGGGAGGCCTAGAAAGGGGAGGAGTATCAGGAGTATCGCTGCCATTCTGTTGATTGCTTGCTTGTCCATATCAGTGCAGACGTTAGCGGATGAGCCCAAGGTCTCTCCTTATGCCGGTTCTGTGAGCTGCCGGGAATGCCACGAGAAGTTCTACAAGCTCTGGTCTACATCCTTCCACGGTCTTGCCATGCAGCCTTATACTTCTGACTTTGCACGCACAAAGCTAACGGCTAACACGAAGGAGATCGCCATCGATGGCCTTACATACCGGGCTGAGATTAGTGGTAACACCGGTTTCGTGGTTGAGAAGGGGAAGTCGCCATCAGAGAGCAAGCAGTACAAGATCGATCACGTGCTGGGTGGGAAGAACGTTTACTACTTTCTCACTCCGCTCGACAAGGGCCGTCTGCAGACCCTGCCCCTGGCCTACGATGTGAAGAAGAAGGAGTGGTTTGACACTGCAGCAAGCGGGGTTCGCCACTTTTCGGACCAGCCGATCCATTGGAAGGAATCGGTCTATACCTTCAATACGGCATGCTATAGCTGCCATGTAAGCCAGCTCTCCACAAACTATGATCTGAAGACCGACACCTACCATACCGTATGGGCCGAGCCGGGCATCAACTGTGAGACCTGCCACGGCCCCTCCGAGGAGCACAACCGGGTCTGCCGCGAAGCGCCCAAGGGAACCGTGCCCGCTGACTTAAAAATCATCAGTGCGAAGCGATTTACACCGGACCAACACAACGCCACGTGTTCGGCATGCCATGCCAAGATGATTCCCCTGACGGCCACGTTCACGCCGGGTGAAAAATTCTTCGACCATTATGACCTCATCACCCTTGAGAACCCTGACTTTTACCCCGATGGCCGCGATCTTGGGGAAAATTATACTTACACCTCGTGGCTCATGAGTCCATGCCTCCAATCGGGCAAGCTCCACTGTGTCACCTGTCACACCAGCAGCGGCAGGTACCGCTTCAAAGCCGAAGAGAAGGCAAACGACGCCTGCATGCCCTGTCACACAGAAAAAGTTAATAATGCGCCTGCCCATACCCATCACAAGGCAGGAAGCAAAGGAAACCAGTGCGTCTCCTGCCACATGCCAGTGACATCATTCGCACGCATGAACCGGACCGACCATTCCATGCTTCCACCTGCGCCTTCTGCGACTATTAAATATAAATCCCCCAATGCCTGCAATCTTTGTCACATTGAGAGGGATGCGGCGTGGGCCGATTCCCATGTGCGAAAGTGGCGAAAACGGGATTACCAAGCTGCCGTGGTCTTCCGGGCCGGCCTCATCGAAGCTGCCAGAAAGGGCAACTGGTCCAGACTTCCGGATATCCTTTCTTATATCAAGAGCACGAAGAACAACGAGGTCCACCGTACCTCACTCGTCAGGCTGTTGAGGAGTTGCGATGACGACCGAAAGTGGCCCCTATTGCGCCCGCTTTTAAGTGATCCCTCGCCGCTCGTGCGGGCGAGCGTTGCCTTGGCCATCTCCGACAATTTGACCCATGAGAGCATCGATGCTCTTTTGCCGGTCACGGCCGATCCCGTGCGGCTCGTCAGGATCAGGGCGGCGGAAGCGCTCTCGCCGATTCCTCAGGCCAGGGTGCCCGAAGAAGCGAGAGAACATCTTAAGGCAGCACAGGCAGAGTTTCTTTCAGCGCTGAATGCGCGGCCTGATGATTGGTCATCCCACTACAACCTGGGCAACTTCTACGCGAGCCGGAATGAGATCGAAAAGGCGATCGCCTCATACGAGACTGCGCTCCGGCTTGAGCCGCGTGCCCTTCTTCCCCTTACGAATATTGCCATCGTGTACGGTGAAAGAGGGGAGTATGACAGAGCTGAGGCGAGCCTGAGAAAGGCGATCGAGATAGATCCGAAGAGCGCTCCGGTTCACTTCAACCTGGGGCTTCTTCAGGCTGAGCGGGGCAGGACTGAGGAGGCTGAAAAGGAGCTTCGCGCCGCCCTTCAACTTGATCCCCGGCTCGCACCTGCGGCATACAACTTGGGCTTGCTGATCATCAAGAAGCGTTTTGATGAAGGGCTCTCCTACTGCAGGAAGGCCCATGAACTCTCTCCCAACAATCCCAAATACAGTTATACCCTTGCCTTCTATCAGGCTCAGAAAGGCGACCGGAAAGGAGCGATAAAGACCCTTCGGGACACAGTGAAACGCCATCCTGCTTATGTCGATGCGGTGCTCCTTCTGGGTGAGATCTACGAGCGGGATGGGAAAAAGGAAGACGCAAAAGGAGTGTACAGCAAGGCCCTATCTACTGGGGAGCTCTCTGAGCGAGACTCCCTTCGTCTCAAGTTGAAACTCCAATCACTGGAGGGAAAAGAAAAGGGAAAGAAGAAGTGAGAAAAGTAACTGCGAAATCTGGAAGGGGGGTGATGTGGCGACAAGGTTAACAATAGACACAAAACAATTGATTTGATTGGTCTTCAAAAATGAGATTCCCGCGTAGTCCCGCGAAACGCGGGACTACGCGCAATAACAGTAATGTGTTGCTATTCATCGGTTGTCATTGCGACCCCGAACTTGATTCGGGGGAAGCAATCTCGTAACTCAAATACTACTCACAAGGAGGGGAAAAATATGCATTTTCGAAAGAGCTACCTAATCGTAACATTGTTGTTGGCTGTTTTCGTCTTCGCTGCGGGGTATGCATCGGCCCAGCAGAAGAACTTGCCAAACATTCTTGTGATCTTTGGCGACGACATCGGCGTCTGGAACATCAGCGCGTACCATCGCGGCATGATGGGCGGGCGAACGCCCAACATTGATCGCCTCGCGAAGGAAGGTGCCGTCTTCACGGACTACTATGGCCAGCAATCCTGCACGGCGGGGCGGGCCGCGTTCATCCTCGGCCAGACTCCCTTCCGCACCGGGTTGCTCAAGGTCGGCATGCCCGGCGCGAAGCAGGGCATTCAGGACAAGGACCCCACGATCGCCGAGCTGCTCAAACCGCTGGGCTACGCCACGGCGCAATTCGGCAAGAACCATCTCGGCGACCGCAACGAATTCCTGCCGACGGTGCGTGGCTTCGATGAGTTCTACGGCAACCTCTACCACCTCAACGCCGAGGAGGAGCCCGAAGACGCGGACTATCCGAAGAACCCGCAGTTCAAGGCGACCTTCGGCCCGCGCGGCCTGCTCGACTGCAAGGCCACGAACGTGGACGACCCGACGGTGGACCCGCGGTTCGGCAAGGTCGGCAAGCAGACCTGCAAGGATACCGGCCCCATCACGCGAAAGCGCATGGAAACCGTCGAGGACGAACTGGTTGCGCGGTCGGTGGACTTCATGGAGCGGTCGGTCAAGGCCGGGAAGCCGTTCTTCGTCTGGCACAACAGCACCCGCATGCACGTGTTTACGCGCCTCTCTCCGAAGTGGGAAAACAAGAGCGGCTACGGCCTCTACGCCGACGGCATGATGGAGCTCGACGACGTCGTCGGGCGGCTGCTGAAGAAGCTGGACGACCTCGGCATCGCCGACAACACGATCGTCCTGTTCACGACCGATAACGGCGCTGAGATCATGACGTGGCCCGACGGCGGCAACACCCCGTTCCACGGCGAGAAGGGCACGACCTGGGAGGGCGGTATGCGCGTGCCCACCCTCGCCCGTTGGCCCGGCGTGCTCAAGCCCGGCTCGATCCACAACGAGGTCATGGCCCACGAGGATTGGATGCCCACGTTCCTCGCGGCCGCGGGCGTTCCGGATGTGAAGCAGCAGCTCCTTAAGGGATACACGGCCGGCAGCAAGACCTTCAAGAACCACCTCGACGGCTACAACTTCCTGCCTTTCTTCAAGGGCCAGGAGGCCAAGGCGCCGCGCCGCGAGATCTTCTACTTCGACGACAATGCCAACCTCAACGCGGTCCGCGTCGACGACTGGAAGATCAGCTTCAAAATCATTCAGGGGAACATCGCCTACGGCACGATGGTCCAGCCCAACATGCCAATCGTGGTCAACCTGCGTGAGGACCCGTTCGAGCGGTTTACCTTCGAATCCGGGATGTACAGCCGCTGGGCCGCCGACAAGCTCTGGCTGTTCGTCCCCGCCCAGACGGTCGTCGGCATGTTTGTCCAGAGCTTCAAGGAATACCCGCCCAGCCAGAAGTCCGGGAGCTTCAGTGTGGACCAGGTGCTGCAAGTGCTCCAGACGGGCGCCGCCGGCACCAACAAGTAGTTTTTGGCCTCTGAGGAAGCGGGCCTCGACATGATGGGCCCGCTTCCATTCCAAATCCCCAGTAAAGGTGTAAAGCCAGTACGTCTTCGAATTCCAGGTAGCAAGGGAGCAAAACAAATGATCATTAAAAAGAATTGGCCAACGCTTTCATGGAAAGGCAACAGGTACTTTCAAATCTGTATGATTTTTCTGATTGCCGTAGCAATGCTGGCAGCAACGGTGTCAGCAGATCCATTGTCCTCTTGGAATGAGGGTCAGACAAAGCAGACCATTATTAAATTTGTGCGAGCGGTTACGGACAAATCGAGTCCAAATTATGTGTTGCCCGAACAACGGATCGCGACCTTTGACAACGATGGCACACTCTGGGCCGAGCAGCCGATGTACTTCCAGGCCTTTTTCGCGTTTGACCGGGTTAAGGCGATCGCCCCGCAACATCCGGAGTGGAAAGACAGGCAGCCCTTCAAGGCGATTCTCGAGAACGACAGAAAAGCCCTGCTTGCATCCGGCGAAAAAGGGGCGATGGAAGTTGTCATGTCCTTCAGCAGCTCGGACCGCGACTTCCAGATGCTCGAACGGGCTACTACGGGCCTGCTTGCGGCTGACGCTCCGGGTGCACCACACGGATGCGAACCGCGGGTGCGCCTGTGATCGCACGTTCTCCATTGGCCGGCTCGCTGAAGCCCATGTGCAGGAGGGCGGCAGCAATTGATATTGGGGCTATATAGCAGGTTACAAAGAAGCCCAATTCGTCGTGACTCCCGCGAAAGCGGGAGTCCAGAACCTTTGAAAAGACTGGATTGCTGCAGGAGTCGACCCCGTACTTGATACGGGGCAGGAATGACATTCTTTGCTACGATTAAAGTGGTTGCGTATAAGCAACGGTTCGAAGATTTGAAAATCAAAGGATGAGGAGGGAAAAACATGCAATTCCAAAAGAGCTACCTAATCGTAACATTGTTGCTGCTGGTTGCTTTCGCTTTCGCTGCAGGGTCCGCCCACGCGCAGGCGAAGCGCCCAAACATTCTCGTGATCTTCGGGGATGACATCGGGCAGGCCAACATCAGCGTCTTCACCAAGGGGTTGATGGGCTACCGCACGCCGAACATCGACCGGCTGGCCAAGGAGGGCATGCTCTTCACCGACTACTACGCGGAGCAGAGCTGCACCGCCGGACGGTCCACCTTCATCACCGGCCAGAACGTCTTTCGCACGGGCCTGAGCAGGGTGGGCGTGCCGGCCGCGCCGGTTGGCCTGCGCAAGGAAGACCCGACCATCGCCGAGATGCTCAAGCCGCTCGGGTACGCCACCGGCCAGTTCGGCAAGAACCACCTCGGCGACAGAAACGAGTTTCTGCCCACGGTCCATGGCTTCGATGAGTTCTTCGGCAACCTCTACCACCTCAACGCCGAGGAGGAGCCGGAGCTTCGCGATTACCCGCAAGAACCGAAGTTTCGTCAGATGTTCGGTCCCCGCGGTGTGCTGCGGCTCAAGGCCACGGACAGGGACGACCCGACCGTGGATCCACGCTTCGGCAAAGTCGGCAAACAGACCATCGAGGACACCGGGCCGCTGACCCGCAAGCGGATGGAGACAATTGATGATGAGACCGCGGCTGCGGCGATTGATTTCATCAAGCGCCAGAACAAGGCCGGCAAGCCGTTCTTCTGCTGGTACAACGCCACGCGCATGCATCTGCGCACCCACGTGCGCCCCGAGCACCGCAGCCCCAAGGGTGCGACGGCCCTCACCGAATACGCCGATGGGATGGTTGAGCACGATGCCACAGTGGGTTCGTTACTCAAGACGCTCGATGACCTGGGCATCACGGACAACACCATCGTCATCTACACGACGGACAACGGTCCGCATGCCAACAGCTGGCCGGATGGCGCGACCACGCCGTTCCGCAGCGAGAAGAATACTGGCTGGGAGGGTGCCTTCCGCGTGCCTGCTTTCATTCGCTGGCCGGGACACATCAAGCCCGATCAGGTCTCGAATGAAATTGTCAGCGGGCTGGACTGGCTACCGACGCTGCTGGCCGCTGCCGGCGATCCCAACGTGACGCAAAAGCTGCTCAAGGGATACCGGGTGGACGGCATGACCTACAAGGTTCACCTCGATGGCTACAACCTCCTGCCGTATCTAACCGGCCAGGAACCGAAAAGCCCGCGCCGGGAGTTCTTGTATTTCAGCGACCAGTGCGAGTTTCTCAACCTGCGTTACGAAAATTGGAAGTTCGTCTTCGCGGAGCAGCGTATGACCGGCACGATGGGCGTATGGGCCGAGCCCTTCACGCAGCTTCGTTTACCAAAGTTCTTCGATCTGCGGGCCGATCCCTATGAACGCGCGGACGTCACGTCCAACACGTATTGGGATTGGTACCTCGATCACATGTTCCTCGCAATTCCGGCCCAGGTGTACCTCCTGAAGTTCCTCGAAACGTTCAAGGAGTATCCGCCACGCCAGAAGCCGATGGGAACCGAACTCGAGCAGGCGCTGGAGAAATTGCAGCAGGGCGCCGGAGGGCGCTAGCGCCTTCCCGAAGTCCTCGTTAACGCTTGGCCATCGTCCCCGGTTGCGTACGGGCGGCCGGGGACGAGAGCGGTAGGAGTGACTGACCGTACACCGCTGGAGCGGGCATGATGAGACAGGACAGACTCAAAACCGCAAAGGAGACCCGACCATGAAAACGGTACGAAGAATCTTCATCAGCTGCGTGCTCGTCGTTTTGGCGTGCGCAGCGTTATCAACAACCATCCAAGCCGCAGACCCGTTGCCTTCGTGGAATCACGGAGCGGCGAAGAACTCCATTCTCCAGTTTGTCGCGAAGGTAACCAAAGAAGGCTCGCCGGATTTCGTGCCGCCGGCCGAGCGCATCGCGGTCTTCGACAACGACGGCACGCTCTGGGCCGAGCAGCCGATGTACTTCCAGGCCTTTTTCGCGTTTGACCGGGTTAAGGCGATCGCCCCGCAACATCCGGAGTGGAAAGACAGGCAGCCCTTCAAGGCGATTCTCGAGAACGACAGAAAAGCCCTGCTTGCATCCGGAGAAAAAGGGGCGATGGAGATTCTCATGGCCTCCCATGCGGGTGTGACCACGGAAGAGTTTCAGAGGATCGTCCAGGAGTGGCTCGCTACGGCTAAGCACCCCCGGTTCAACAGGCCTTTTACCGATTTGATCTACCAGCCGATGCTGGAGCTGCTTGCCTACCTTCGGGAAAATGGCTTCAAGACCTACATCGTTTCCGGCGGCGGCATAGAGTTCATGCGCCCGTGGTCCCAACGGGTCTATGGCATCCCGCCCGAACAGGTCATCGGCAGCAGCGTCAAAACGAAATTCGATCTGCGCGACGGCAAACCGGTGCTCGTCCGCCTGCCGGAGATCAACTTCGTTGATGACGGCCCCGGCAAGCCCGTGGGCATCCAGATGCACATCGGCCGGCGCCCCATTGCGGCGTTTGGCAATTCCGACGGTGACCATCAGATGCTTCAGTGGACGGCTGCAGGTGAAGGCCCACGATTCATGCTTCTGGTTCACCACACCGATGCGGAGCGCGAATGGGCCTATGATCGGCAGTCGCCGATCGGACAGCTCGATAAAGCACTCGACGAAGCCCAGAGGCGTGGCTGGACGGTCGTCGACATGAAAAAGGACTGGAAGCGGGTATTTCCCTTTTAATGTTGGAGATAGATCGGGAGTGACCCAACATCTCATTCCGTCTGGAGTACCGCTCGGCTATGTGCCGAAAACCTTTTTAGGAGGAAAAATATGAAAAGAGCAAAGAGTATGACATTGGTTTCCCTTGTGGCGCTCGCCATCCTGGTTCCACTCTCTGCCCACGCTGAGGAAGGCGGCAGCGGCCATTACATGCCGGGCGGGGCTGCTTCATTCATTGATGCGCTCCCCGGCAAGCCCGGCCTGGCAATCGCGAATTTCTTTAACTTTTATGATGCCAGTGCGAGCGTCAGCCGGCAACTGCCTTACGGGGGATTGGTCACAGCGGGCCTCGACGCCACGGCATATTCGGACACGGTCGTGGCGCTGTATCAAACACCACTGAAGCTGTTGGGTGGCTATTATGCCGTCGGCATGGCCATCCCGTATGTCTGGATGAGGGCAAAAGGCGAGGTCCAAGTTACCGGACCTCGTGGAGTCACCATCACTAGCACCGTCCGTGACAAGGCCAACGGCATCGGTGACATCATGCTCTATCCGTTCATGCTTGGCTGGACTGGCCTCAATGGCGACCTGAAATACGACGTCCGCCTGGGCATCTACGCTCCCACGGGTGACTATGATAAGGGCAAGTTGGCCAACGTGGGCAAGAACTACTGGACGTTCGAGCCTACTGTCTCGCTCAGTTATATAAGCAGCAAGATAGGCCTTGAACTGAGCGCCTTCGCTGGCATGGACTTCAATACCAATAACCACAAAACGGACTACCGGAGCGGAACCCAATTTCACCTCGACCTCACGGTCGCCGAACATCTTCCACTATTGGGCGGCATCATCGGTGTAGGGGCCAACGGTTTCTACTACCAGCAGATCACCGGCGACAGCGGCTCCGGCGCACTCCTTGGTGATTTCAAAGGCCGTACGCTCGGGATCGGCCCGGTGCTCTCCTACGCGACGAAAATCTGGAAGAAAGACCTCGTGGCAGAAGTCAAATGGCTCCCGGAACTGGAAGTGAAAAAGCGCCTCAAAGGGGACTATATCTGGTTCAAGCTGGGAATGGTATTTTAGTGAACGGTAAACTATTAACCCCCTCACCCTCCCCTCTCCCCCATTTTGGGGGAGAGGGGAGGGTGTCGAACGAAAGGAGAAAGATAATGAAAAGACTTTGTATTTGTTTGTTAACCCTTGGAGGGCTTCTGTTACTCGTTAACCCTGTGATGGCGCAGCAGGGGCTGGTAGAAAGCGTCGTTACCGGCTGCAAGGCGGAGCTGGAGAAATATTGTAGCAATGTGACGCCCGGGGAGGGCCGGATTCTGGCGTGCCTGTATGCCCACAATGACAAGCTTTCAGGCCGTTGCGAATATGCCCTTTATGATGCCGCGGTTCAGCTCGAGCGGGCCGTCGCTGCGCTTTCATATGTCGCAAACGAGTGTGCACCAGACCTTCGGAAGCACTGTGCGCGTGTCGAAGCGGGTGAGGGCCGTCTTCTCGATTGCCTTCAAAAAAACGACGCCGAAGTGTCCAACCGCTGCAAGCAGGCACGTAAGGACGTGGGGTTGAAGTAAAAAATCGAGATTCAAGGGGCTGAGGATTCCAGGGTTCAAGCGATCATTTTTCAAGATCATTTCTATCGAGTCCTTGCCCCTTCGAATCCTTGTTCAACCGAAGAATTCCAAACGCTGTTGTGCGACCTCATATAGAATGAGAATTGACAAACACAGCCTGAGGCTTCGAAAACTGCTGGGTGAGCCATCTTGAATTTAAAAGAATGAAAAAAGAAAACGCACAAGAACTGCCTTCACGGGCTAATCTAAGCTTTAGCCACTCCCCGGAGGGAGACCTGCTCATTCTTGTCTCAGGGGACTGGAGGATGGGACAGCAGGTTCCCTCAGTCGAAGCCGTGGATGGACAGCTGACCTCCGACTCCAAGGTTTTGCGGATCCTGTTCGATACGAAGGAGCTTAAAGGCTGGGACAGTGGGCTCTTGACCTTCCTCACAAAAGTCATGGCCTGCTGTTCTGAGAAGAAAATTCTCCTGGACAAAGGGGGACTCCCTCAGGGAGTACAGCGCCTCTTAGCCCTGGCCACGGCTGTTCCCGAGAGAAAGGAGGCTCGAAGGGAGGCAAAAAGAGAGCCGTTTCTGCCTTTGGTGGGCGTAAGAGCCATCGAGTTTTATCGCACGACCATTGAAATGGTTAGCTTCATCGGTGAGGCATCCCTTGCTTTTGTCAAATTCCTTGGAGGGCGAGCATCCTTTCGGCGCTCGGATTTAGTTTTGCTGCTTCAGGAATGCGGGGCCCAGGCGCTTCCGATTGTTTCGCTCATTAGTTTGCTGGTGGGACTCATCCTTGCTTTTGTGGGTGCCATACAGTTGAAGATGTTTGGCGCTCAGATCTTCGTAGCGGACGTTGTAGGGATTGGTATGGTCCGTGTTATGGGCGCGATCATGACGGGAATCATCATCGCTGGCCGTACCGGCGCCGCTTTTGCCGCCCAGTTGGGCACGATGGAGGTAAACGAGGAGATCGATGCCTTGAAGACTCTGGGCATTTCACCCATGGAGTTTTTAGTGTTACCAAGGATGGTTGCCCTGATCATCATGATGCCACTGCTCTGCCTCTATGCTGACTTGTTGGGTATCTTGGGAGGGTTGATCGTGGGTGTGGGCATGCTCGATCTGGGTGTGATGCAGTACCTGAATGAAACCCGCTCGGCTGTCACGCTCACCAATCTTTGGATTGGGCTCTTTCACAGTGCTGTCTTTGGGGTGCTCATCGCCCTTTCTGGTTGCCTCAGGGGAATGCAGTGTGGAAGGAGTGCCGAGGCCGTTGGCTATGCAACCACCTCTGCAGTCGTGACCGGTATTATCAGCATAATTTTAGCTACAGCTATCATCACTTTCGGATGTCAGGTATTGGGTATCTGAGTCATTGACGGGGTAGGAAGAGATGACCAAAGAATCTCAAATTGTTGTCCGTGACCTGGATATGGGTTACGGTACCTTTATCCTCATGCGGGATCTTAATTTTACAGTCAATCGTGGCGATATTTTTATTATCATGGGGGGAAGCGGATGCGGTAAAAGCACGCTGCTAAAAATTCTCATAGGATTGAAAGAACCTTCCAGAGGGCAGGTCTTTTACAACGGCGTGAGTTTCTGGGAAATGGAAACGGAAGAACGGGAACGCATCATGAAGCGCTTTGGCATTCTTTACCAGAGCGGAGCTTTATGGAGTTCTATGACCCTTGCGGAAAACGTGGCCCTTCCGCTGGAACAATACACGAATCTCAGCCCTGGTCAGATCCGTGAACTTGTTTCTTTGAAGCTTTCCCTCGTGGGTTTAGCAGGGTTTGAGGAATTCTATCCCTCTGAGATCAGTGGAGGTATGCGGAAGAGGGCCGCTCTTGCCCGTGCCATGGCTCTTGATCCGGATATTCTCTTTTTCGACGAACCTTCTGCCGGACTTGACCCGGTCAGCTCTCGTCTCCTGGACGATCTCATTCTTGAACTCCGAGACAGTCTCGGATCCACCATAGTCGTGGTGACTCATGAATTGGCAAGCATCTTTGCCATCGGGAATAATTCGATCTATCTTGATGTGGATAGTGGGACTATGACTGCTAGTGGGGACCCGAAGAAACTGCTCGCTGAATCCAAAGACCCCAGGGTTCGAAAATTCCTTACGAGAGGAGAGGAAGGAACAAGGGAGGAGAGGTTATGAGCAAGCAGGCAAATAAAACAGTCATTGGTATTTTTGTGGTAGGTGCCATTGCCCTGGTTGTTGCAGCAGTTCTGATTTTGGGTTCTGGAAAGCTTTTCAGGCCAACTTTCAAAGCTGTCTGTTATTTCGAGGGATCCGTAGGAGGCCTAAATGTGGGTGCTCCTGTAGTCTTGAGAGGTGTAAAAATTGGTTCGGTGACGGACGTCGTTTTACGTGCCGATTCAAGTAAGTTGACTTTCACGATTCCCGTTTACATTGAAATCGAACCTGACAAGTTTAAAGTAACCGGACCCCGTCCGAAGAAAATGGGACAGAATCTGAAAACACTCATCGATAAGGGGCTAAGAGCTCAGCTTGAGATGCAGAGCATTGTGACGGGCCAAATGCAAGTAGGCCTCGAATACTATCCAAACAAGCCTGCCAAATTTGTCGGCGCTGATTCCGAGACCCCAGAGATCCCGACCGTTTCCACACCGATGCAGGAGTTGACTCAAAAGATTCAGAAGATACCCATTGATGAAATCTTTCAAAAAATATTGTCAGCCGTTGAGGGAATCGAGAGGGTCGTGAATTCTCCTGAAATGACGGGAACCGTTCATTCGATCAATGAGGCGGCGAAGGAAATCAAACCACTTGTGGCCAATCTCCAAGAAGCGGTGAAGGACGTTCGGAAGCTTGTACAAAATGTGGATGGACAAGTTGGTCCACTGGCTTCTAACCTAAATGAGACCGTCCAAGAGGCCAGAGGCACCGTTAGGAATATCGATAGCCAAATTGGGCCACTGAAGGAGAGCATCGAAAGAACCATTAAGTCAGCGGAGGCCACGTTGATCGTGGCACAGAAAGCAGTCGAGAATATCGAAGGCGGCGTTGGGGAAAACTCAACGCTGGTTTACCAGCTAAACAAAACGCTGGAAGAGGTTAACGCATTAACGCGATCGATCCGTGTCTTAGCCGATTATCTCGAGCGGCATCCGGAATCTGTGCTTTGGGGTAAGTGATCCTCGAAAAGGAGATAAAGATGAAGAGCCGTCTTTTTCAGATTTTGATAGTCCTCAACCTTTGTGTTTTATTGGCAGTTCTTTCCGGGTGTGCAAGCTCATCGCCCTCAAGATTTTACCTCTTAAGTTCTCTGGATATTACCAATCCAGAGATGAAACCTCCAGTGGATGAGCGATGTTTCTCAATCGGGATTGGCCCGATCAGAATCCCGGACTATCTTGATAGGGCGCAAATCGTCACCCGGGGGGCAGCAGGTGAAATCGCATTGGCGGAATTCGACCGATGGGGAGAGCCTGTGAAGTACAATCTAATTCGCGTCCTCGCAAAGAATCTTTCGGTCCTGCTCTGTACCAATACGATCGTTTTCTTTCCGTGGAAAGGAGGGATTCCCATCGATTATCGGATCGAGATGGAAGTCCTACGCCTGGATGGCAGCCTTGGTGGAAATGTCTCCCTTGAGGCCTGGTGGATGATCTTCAGCGGCGATGGCAAGAGAATGCTACTCGCCAAGAAATCGAACTTTACCGAGGCGGTGGGTGGTCAAGATTATCAATCACTTGTTGCAGCCCAGGGTCGAGCACTTGGCCATCTCAGTCGCGACATTGCCTCAGCAATCAGAACTTTTCCTTGGTAAACGTGCTGATAAGGGGATCTCGGGAGGAGAGGAAACGATGAAAAAGTTTATCTACCTCACTGGAGTAAAAAGAAAGGAGGAAACTATGAAGACGGCATTGAAGGGGCTCATGGCAGTGGTTATGGGATTTGCACTTGTGACGTCGGTCATTTCGTGTGCGTCGACGAGTGGATCGAAAGCAACATTCCTGGGAGAATATGCTAAGGATTTACAGCCTGGGCCGAAAGGTGGGGTCAAAGAGCGGTGGCTGAAACCAGGCATTAACTTCGCTAAATACAACAAGGTCATACTCGAACATGTTGTCTTCTTTTTTGCCGATGATTCACCATACAAGGGCATCGACTCGTCGGAACTGAATCAGCTTGCAGAACAATTCGACCTCGCAATCGTCAATGTCCTTAAAGGGAGTTACCCGATCGTGACTGAGCCAGGTCCTGATGTTGTGCAGATTCGCATCGCTATTACGGATCTCAAACAAAGCACGCCAGCGTTAGGTGTTGTAAGTACCGTCACCATGGTGACCCCTATAGGGTTAGGTGTCAACCTCGTAAAGAGAGGGGCCACGGGCTCCTGGAGCGGTTCGGGCGCGACGAGCGCGGAATTTTTGGCCTTCGACTCGATGACCAACCAGGTGATCGTTGCTGCTAGAGACGACAGAGGCGCGGGATTCACGGATAGGTACACAAAGTGGGGATCAGCCGAGGAAGCTTTTAAGTTCTGGGCAGAGAGAATTAAGATGGTCATGGACGAAGCTCACGGCGTCAAACGGTAATGCGTCAAGCTCAGCAAAGGTTACGCGGGTTTCTGCACCGCAAGAATGACTGATTGCCTTTTCATGCCATCTCATGCCACGGACTCCTTGTAACTTGTCCGTCTAACGACGATGACTGCCCGGCACGGGTGATGTCTCATCGGTAGTCGTATAAAAAGCAAAATTCTCCGGGAAAGAGTGTCGCTGAACCAGGAAATCGCATCAACCTCCCATTTTCGATTTGAAAAAGTGCATATTTCTGCTTTCTAATCGCTGTTTCCAAGAACTACAAAAAGTCCTAATACGGGGCAATCGCCAGAACGAATTTCCACTAAGAAAATGGTTTGTAAGGAAGGTTATCCCACTGAATCCTCAATGAAAAGTGAAAACGATTCCCGTCGGACGTCTACCCATGTAAAGTGAATATTGATCTTGACAAATGGTAGGAATTGGGACTGACTTCCTTCGCTGTAGTCGCGTGAATGACAGCTATTTCCCCAGGGGTTCTTTTCGGATCAATAAGTTCTTTTCTCGTCATGCTGGAACTTCAATTTAGAGTTTCTTACATCAACCCTGCAATCGACCGTTGGGCTAAGGAAAGCACGTTGGCGGGAAAGATCCCCATGTAAAGTGTCCCGATCACGGCCAAAATCAATGCAATCACAGAGGCAGGTGAAAATTGAAGGCCAGTGATCTCACGTTCTGATTCCCTGAAATACATGACTACGGTGACTCGCAGGTAATAGTAAACCGAGACCGCACTGTTCAGGACTCCGAGAATGACCAACCAATAAAATTTTGATTTCACCGCTGCACTGAAAATATAGAATT
>Ga0315282_10001950_pt1 | contig 38640 bp, 31 predicted proteins | sample YL17G07_20_MG_FD_203693 | JGI IMG/M metagenome (GOLD analysis project Ga0315282, IMG submission 203693) | Sediment microbial communities from Yellowstone Lake, YNP, Wyoming, USA - YL17G07_20 | ecosystem: Environmental > Aquatic > Freshwater > Lake > Sediment | place: USA: Wyoming | collected... | reverse complement strand
CCCGTGAGCGTGCCCTGTTCCTCCAGGCTCAAGTCCATCGATATAGCTCTTCTTGCCATGCCCAGAAGATACATAATCATAGTCTCTAATGCAAGTAGGCACTAGTGGGCCTTCAACCTTCGGACCTACCATGGGAGAACCCGCAACATAGACGTTGAAGACCCACTAGAAGCCCGTTCGAACGTCAACCGCCGCTATTCTGCGCGAAGTGAGGAATGGCTTCATTCCAGGGATGCAAGCGATCCTTCACGTCGTTCAACACGACGTTTCTCGGAGCGGAGGAGCCGTCGCGCGGACGGAGAACGAACGTCACCGAAGGAGATCGCTCAGAAAGCAGATGCGGAATCCTTCCGCTTCCAGACGCGGCAACGTCTGGATGAGCGCCCGATAGGTTTCGGTCCTGTCGTGCCCGATGGCAATGGCGTTCTTTCCCCGCGCCGCAATCGCTGCGGTGCGAAGGATTTCCTGCACCACCTTGGAGGTCTCCCGTTCGTTGTCAAGGAACACCGTGCGGCTTCCAGTTCGCACGTTCATCTCCTGCGCCGTGCGTTCGCCGACGGTGTTCGGCGAGGTGCGAGAGTCAAGGAAGTATAATCCGCGTTCCTTCAGGACCGTGAGCACGTTTCGCATCACCCGTTGGTCTTCCGTCGCCTTGGACCCCATGTGATTGTTGACGCCGGACACGCCCGGAAGCGACTCGATGTGTTGGGTGGTGTACCGACGAATCTCCTCGTCGGTCATGCTCGCGGAGATGGTATTCCGCTCAAGGCTGACGCCGTCGCCGTTTGGCTCCATTGGGAGGTGGACGATGACTTGTTTCCCGGCGGCTATCGCCTTCTCGGCGACCTCCACCCCCGACTCGTGGTGAGGAAGGATTGCGAAGGTGAGCGCGTAGGGAAGCTCAATGAACTCCTTTGTCCCGGATACCGGACGATAGCCCACGTCGTCGATGACAAACGCGATTGCACCCTTGAACTTGCGCTTCTTATCGGTGCGGAGGTTCACCTCATCGGTGATGACGTTCCCCGCGCCGACCCAGAGTCTCACGAGCGCAAGGTCGAGCGAATCCTGTTCCGCTCGGTACACGGCGCCACCGGTATGACGGGCGAGGAACGTGACTTCCGCGTTCACGCGGAGGATGGGGAAGTTCGACGGCACACGGACGCTCCAGCGGTCCGCACTATCCGGACGCCCGGGCGTCCGGGTGAGAAGCTCGGGTCGAAATCCGATCGTACGAAGGCGCGGGGCGAGGCCCTCGACGAACTTCGCATGGAACGCCTGCGCCTCATCACGGTCCGGCCGACCGCCGACAATGGAAGTGCCCGGCAGCGGCCCCCCCGTAGAAGGGAGCGCTGTCGGACCGCTATTTCTCATCGCCGTTACCGGCTTCTGCGCTTCCGACCGGGAACGGCGAGAGGGGCCTCGCAGAGCGACCACAACCGTGGTGATCGCAACGAGCACGAGCGCAAGACCGAGGAGGAGGGACGGCTGCACCCACTGAGGTGCGATGCTCTTCCGTTTCCGGCCCGTTCCATCGGGTGTGTCGGGACGATACGAACCTTTATCTGGTGATGTCATCTCCACCATCACATCTATCAAACTGCCCGTTTCTCCGGGCAGGACACCTCATCCGCACCGAAGCGAAGAACCCCTCGGCCAATACGAGCACCCTTATGAATAGTACTACCTCATGGGACAGGAAGACTGCCCGGCTGCACCCGTACGAGGACTCGGTGTTTCGCCTCGCTCAGTGGCTCGTCAACGCTGTAATGACGGCTCGGGCGGGCAGGAATGCCCGCCCGAGCAATAGGCTTTGGTGGTTGGGGTGTTCCTGCCCGGCTGGCTGGAGCACGACAGGGCGTTCCGCGATGCGGCGGACCGTCGCCGTGCCGATGAACGTAACCCGCCTATGCCGTTGCTGCGGAAGCCATTGGAGAGAAGCTCTACGTCGTTGGCGGGGACGATAGCAGGTATCCTCTCGCCACGCTGGGGATAGTGCACCGGCGGGTACACCCCGTCCGCGCCACACCGAGCGAGACGAGGAGGACGATCCGGTCCGTACCGCGTGCTTCGCACGACACCGCGCTGGGAACGTCACCGGGCGGTCTCGGCCTGACCGTGGTCTCCACGGTCGGGTGAACCACGTCCCGCCGCTTCCGGGCGCACCTGTCGGGCATCCGGACAACGGGAAGAGGCCCGAGCTGATTGGCAGCCCTGACCCTTTCTCGATGACGAAGCTGACGGGTCGTTCACACCTTCGGCCCGGCGTCCTTGATCTCGTCGCTGACGGTGCTCTCGTACTGTTTGAAGTTCTCGATGAACCGGTGCGCCAGGTCTTTCGCCTTGGCGTCGTACGCGTTCTGATCCTTCCACGTGCTCCGGGGGTTGAGCAGTGCTGGCTCGGCCCCTTCGCACGTATTGGGGACCTGAACGCCGAAGACCGGGTGCGGCGTGGTCTTCACCCCGTCGAGTTTCCCCGATAGCGCCGCCCGGACAAGGGCGCGCGTGAGCTGGATCTTCATGCGCGAGCCGACGCCGAACGGTCCACCGCTCCACCCGGTGTTCACGAGCCAGCACTTGACGTCGTGCTGACGTACCTTCTTGGCAAGCATGTCGGCGTAGACCGATGGCGGCAGCGCGAGGAACGGCGCGCCGAAACACGTGCTGAAGGTTGCCTGGGGTTCGCTGCCCATACCCTTCTCCGTCCCGGCGACCTTCGCCGTGTAACCGGAGAGGAAGTGGTACGACGCCTGCGCCGCCGTCAGTTTCGCAATGGGCGGGAGGACACCGAACGCATCGCACGTGAGCATGAGGATGTTCTTCGGATGTCCGCCCATGCTCGGGAAGACGATGTTCGGGATGTGGCGAACCGGATATGCGCCCCGCGTATTCTCGGTCAGACTGTCGTCCTCGAGATTCAACCGGCGCGTCTCGGCGTCCATCATGACGTTCTCCAGGATCGTGCCGAACTTGCGCGTCGCCTCGTAAATGTCCGGCTCTGCCTCCCTCGACAGGCGGATCATCTTCGCGTAGCAGCCACCCTCGAAGTTGAACACCCCGTTGTCGCTCCAGCCATGCTCGTCGTCGCCGATGAGACGCCGGTCTTTGTCCGCCGAGAGTGTCGTCTTCCCGGTCCCGGAGAGACCGAAGAAGAGCGCCACGTCGTCGTCTGAACCGACGTTCGCCGAGCAGTGCATGGAGAGCACGTCCTTGAGCGGCAAGAGGTAGTTCATGAAGGTGAACACCGACTTCTTGATCTCGCCCGCATACGCGGTTCCACCGATCAGGACCACGCGCCTGCCGAAGTTCACGATGATGAACACCTCGGAACGGGTCCCGTCGAGGTCCGGGATCGCGTGGAAGCGTGGCTGGGCGATGACCGTAAACTCAGGGACGTGCTTCTTGACTTGCTCCCGATCGCGGATTTGGATGAACATGTTCCGCGCGAACATGCTCTGCCATGCATCCTCGGTGATGACGCGAATCGGCAGCTGGTAGTCTGGGTCTGCGCCCACCAAACAGTCCTGCACGAACACGTCGCGGGTCTGCACGTAGGCGATGAGCCTCCGGTACATGGCGTCAAACTTCGCCTCGTCGTACGGCTGGTTGACCTTGCTCCACCAGATTTTTTCCTGTGACGATGGTTCCTTGACGATGAACTTGTCGTTCGGCGAGCGACCGGTGTGATGTCCCGTCCTGACGACAAGCGGTCCGAGATGGGCAAGCTGCCCCTCCCGCCGTCGGATCGCCTCTTCGTAGAGCCGGGGCGTGGAGAGGTTCCAGTGGACCGTCCCAAGGTTGATGAACCCATGCCGATCCAATCCATAATCAGGCGCTTGTCCTACCATAGCACGCTCCTGTTCCCGAATGAGTGATCACACCTCCAGCTTGACCCCACACGCTCCCGCCCGGTCGCGATCGGCGACTCGTCAGTTTACGGTTCCACCCAGCGCAGATCGGGCAGTTCCTTGCCAGCCGCATCCGTCACCCGGAAGTAGAACCCCCATCCACCCGTGTAGTTGCCGCATTTGACGAGAATGGAAGACCTACCGGCGGGCAGACGAACCGGGATCGTCTCCTGGTCCTCCGTTGGCCCACGCACCGTGTCAATGCTGTACACGAGCTTCCCGTTGAGCCATATCTTCGCGCTGTCGTCGCTCCCGAACCGGATGAAGACCTTCCGCGCCTTCTCAGACTCAACCCACGAGGCGGAGTAGCTCAGAACGTAATCCCTGCGACCAATGAGCCTGCGCAGATTCACGAACCCGGACGGGTCAACCGCCGCACGGAACCACGAGAGCTTTCTCCCGTCATGATCGAACGTAGCGCCAAGCTCGACCAGGCTCTGCTCCGGTGGGTATGCTATATCGTGCCCCTTACCGTCCGGATTCGGGAACGGCCCGGCGTGCCACCACGTCCGGGGAATCCCTCGGTCGGCGAGCAGATCAACCGGCCTGTGGTCCCGGATTGCCCCGGTCATCTCCGCAAGTTCCGGGTCGTCGAACACCTGACGCTCTCGCAGGACGGCGAGATACTTGTCGAGGTTCTTCGCCACCGGCAGCACGTCGCTCGCGCTGCCGTTATAGCGCTTTCTTTCTTCCTCGGTCATCTGGTATAACACCGAGCCATGGCAGTATATCCAGAGCGAGTGTCGGGCGACCATCCGGGCGGCGGCGTACTGGCGGCGGAAATCCGCCGCTGGGTAGTTCTCGCTCTTATCGGCGTACGAGCCGACGAGCCGGTCGTCGAACGTGTCTTTTCTGCCGCTGTAACCGAGGAATTTCCCCTGAGCGTCATGAATCTCCCGGTAATAGCCGAGCGGCCAGAGGCCGGGGGAGATTGAACCCTTGCGCCGCCAGTATGCGCGGGTCTTCTCGTCATACGCATCCGTGATCGCATCCCGGATGGACGCGACATGCCTGATGACCCGCGCCGGTTCAGTCTGCGTATAGGTCCCCTCGGTGCAAAGGTGGAAGCCACCGGGGGCGTCGTGTCGGGCGAGCGCCCGGAGCATCCCGACGAACAGATCGGTGGCGAGTGGGCCGTAGAAGTGGATTCCCTCCGGCAGATGCCAGTTGATCATGTCGGGGAACTCGTGGAGCATCGCCTCCATCAGTTCGTCACCGCGCCGGGCGGCCATCTCGCGCAGCCCCGTCCGTGGGTAGCCGGGAGCCTGATACGCCTCGTAGTCGAGGTCGTACATCTCGGCGATGTACTCGATGTCCAGCGCGACGCCGGCAAAGCCGGCGTCGCGGGCGAAGATGGCGCACTGGCGGAAGTTCTCGCACAGACGGCCCCAGCCGTCTCCGTTGAACCAGTCCGGCAGCAGCTTGTAGAACGCGACCTTGATGCTGTTGAACCGGACTCCCGCGTCGGCGCACCGTTGGTTCATCCGCTTGCACTTCTGGAAGCGCGCATTGTCCTTGCCGACAACCCGGCTACCATCGGGAAGCGTCCATACGTCGTCGCTCCAGTTGCTCATGATCCCGTGGAGCATCGCGCCCTCGATTCCCTGCGCTGCAAACCACTCCGCCCGGTCGGCGTAGTAATCGAACGGGATCGTCGCAAAGAGGAGCGTCCGCACCCGGTCTGGTTCCGGATCGGGTCGGTAGCGTTCCGGTGGGCTGGCGAGCATCGCGATCTCCCCTCAAGACGAGCGAGCGTGAGTGCGTAGCGACGCGAGGTGCTTAAAGAAGATAGGGTTCCCGTGCAGACAGTCAACGGTGAACGCGGGCGGTCACGAACGGCGAAGAGAACGTAACCGGAACGTGCGCCGCTGCAACCCTTACCTCCTCAGAATCAAGCGATTCCTCGCTTCGCGCACAATAACACCGGTTGATGTCCGGACGGGCTTCTGGTGGGTCTTCAGCATCTCTGTTGTAGGTTCTCCCATGGTAGGCGGGAAGCCCTCTTGTCCCGCACCGTTGCCCGACCGGAGGGCTTCGAGCCTACCCACAGTTCAAAGGTTGGAGGCTCATCGGCAGATGACACTCGGAGCAAAGGCGGCGGGGGACGGTGATCGGTTCGCGTATGTGCGGTGGTCATTCAAGGGGCGACGCGTGCGTGGGCTTCGCGTCCCTCGCGTGGCTTTCTCTGGTGGGCATCCTTCTCGGAAATGCATCTCCCCACGGTGCGCACGCACGGGCGCTATGGCGATTTGTCCTGCCCGGCGACTCCCTCTATATTGCTCACCGTGCCAGGTGACTCCCGGTCACCGACAGCATGACGTTCCTCGGATAGGTTCTTAGTTGACGAGTCGAGCGCTTTTCCCCCGAAAGGATACCACCATGCCTCCGAAGGTGACGAAGGTTGAGCGGTTCACGCTCGTCGTGCCGCTCGTCGAGCGGATACGAGGCGAGATGCAGCGCGCCGACATCCACACGTGGGCGGAAACGGAAATCTGCAAGGTGTGCACCGATGCGGGCGTCGTCGGCTGGGGTGAGACGATCACCCACTACACGTGGGGTCGAGTCAGCAACGAGGAGCGCGTCATCGGCAAATCGCCCTTTGAGATGCTGTGGGACGACTCCCTTGGCGCGGGATTGCAGATGGCGCTCCTTGATGCGGCGGGGAAGCTTGCGGGCGTGCCGGTGTACCGCCTCTTGGGGACGAAGTGTCGGGACTGGTGTCCGGTCTCGTTCTGGGACCACGACATGTCGCCGGAGAAGTACGCGGACGAGGCGAAGGTTGCGGCGTCGCTCGGCTACACCTGCATGAAGATGAAGGCGCGCCCGTGGCACGACGTGCGAGAGACGATGCGGCTCATGAGCGCCGCGACACCGAACCACTTCGCCATCGACGCAGACTGGAACGACTTCCTCATCAGCGTTTCGAATGCAGTGCCGGTCCTGCGCGAGTTGGAAGCGGCGTTCCCGAAGATCAAGATATGGGAAAGCCCCATGAGGATGTCCGACGCGAGCGGCAATCGCCTCCTCCGCGACCGGATCGGACGGGCAATCGCACACCACTTCGGGGCCGTTCCGCCGCGCACCGCCGTCGAAATGGGCGTCTGCGACGGGTTCGTCATCGGTGGCGGTCTCAGCCGCGTCATGGCGGACGGAGCGTTCTCCGCCACCGTCCAGATGCCGTTCTTCCTCCAGATGGTCGGGACCGGTCTCACGACGGCTCTTTCGCTCCACCTCGGCGCGGTGCTCACCCACGCACAGTGGCCCGCCGTCAACTGCCACGAACTCTACGAGCATAACCTCCTGAAGAAGCGGCTCGACGTGGTCGGCGGGCAGATCCGGGTCCCAGAGGAGCCGGGCCTGGGCGTCGAGGTGGACGAAGATGCGTTCGAGAAGTACCGCACGGACAAACCGGATCACACGCTGCCGCGCCACCTCATCAAGGTCACCCGATCCTGCGGGGTGACCATCTACTTCACGAAGCACCTGCGCCAGCAGTGGAGCTACTATGCGCAGGGCAACGCGCCGCTGACAGAGTGGGGCAATCGGACCGAACTCATCCGGGATGATGGAAGCGCCGCGTTCGACGAGCTGTACAGGCGTGCTTCGGAAAGCCCGGTCGTCACGGGAGCGTGATCAGAGGTATTCGCCGGAGTTACTATCGGCTCAGATCTGAGAGCGTGCCCGGAACGTCCTGTACAGGCTCTCAATACCCGCGCGGTGCCAAGAACGCCGGACAGAGCCGCAGTCCCGGCGCCGGATTGGTGCCTCCCTGGGCACGAGCAGCCGCGTATCGAACTCATACTGGTAGCTGCTTTCTGACCTTTCCGCTGATCTCGAATATGTACTGAGGATACCGTCATGTTCAGCGACATTTCCCTACGCGAGCTTCCAGGGAGCGAGCTAGGCAGTGCGAAGGCGGACGAGGCACGGCGTATGCGCCGCCTCCGCGCGACCGCCGACCTCACCGCCGCGATCCTGAGCCAGCAGACCCCCCTTACCGAGGAAGAGGCTCGTTCCCTGATCGCCGCGACACGGCGCTCCGTGCTCGAGCTGTTCCCCGGAAGCGAGTGCACGTTCGATCTCATCCTCAAGCCACGATTCGAGCGGATTCTCCGGGAACGCGGAATCGGCGAGAACAGGGGTTAGAAGTCCGGCTAATGGGCCTTCAACATCCATTGAGACGCAGACCGTGCGCCGGGGTACGATCCGTGCGTCCCACGAAGATCCACGAGGCGGCCGGGCGTGCTGGGTATCACCCGTGAAAGCAACCAGGGCCTCCACCCCATGGGATGGAAGCCCTGCGCTCTCTATGAAAATGGCGGGGTAGACGGGGCTCGAACCCGCGACCTCCGGATTGACAGCCCGGCACTCTAACCAAGCTGAGCTACTACCCCGCGCGCATATGCGCCGCTTCACACCAGTAGAAGAATGATAGCGACGCAGCACATATGGGTCAATATCTCCCGGACCACAGGCCGTATCCACCGTCCGAGGGGACCCCACTGGAGGGGCGCGGCGATTGCCGCACCTGCGCCGCTCTTTGCGGGATACACTCAGGTGTGTTATCCTTAAAGGTCTTGCTTATCTCATCACGGCGGTGATCCGACGATGTTCGAGAACCTGAGCAGTTCGCTCGACGATATCTTCCGTCGTCTGCGCGGACGTGGCAAGCTCTCGCCGGGAAACATCAAAGACGCCCTCGGTGAGGTGCGCAAGGCCCTGCTCGCGGCGGACGTGAACTACCGTGTAGCGAAGGACTTCGTCAAGCGGGTGGAACAGGTCGCCGTCGGCCAGGAGGTCCTCAGGAGTCTGACACCCGGGCAGCAGGTCGTCAGGGTCGTCCACGACGAGCTCGTGAAGCTCATGGGCGCGAGCGCACAGGACCTGCGGCTCGACGGCTCATCCCCTGCGGTGGTGATGCTCGTCGGACTTCAGGGTTCCGGCAAGACGACGGCGTGCGGTAAGGTCGCGCTCCTGCTGAAGAAGCGCGGACGGCACCCTCATCTGGTCGCTGCGGACTTCTACCGCCCGGCGGCGGTCGATCAGTTGCTACAGCTCGGCGAGTCAATCGCCGTGCCCGTCTACCGCGCGTCGGAGGGAACCGATCCGGTCGAGATCTGCCGTCAGGGGGTCCACGCCGCCCGGAAGGCGGGCGACGACGCAGTCATCCTGGATACCGCCGGACGGCTGAACATCGACGATGCGATGATGAGGGAGCTGGAGCGCATCAAGAAGGCACTCGCGCCTCAGGAAATCCTCCTCGTCGCCGACGCGATGACCGGTCAGATTGCTGCGGAAGTGGCGAGGGACTTCGCCGAACGGCTCGACTTCAGCGGCGTGATCCTGACAAAGCTCGATGGCGACGCGCGCGGTGGAGCGGCGCTCAGCATCCGCGAGGTATCGGGCAAGCCGATCAAGTTCATCTCCGTCGGCGAGAAGCTCGACGCATTCGAGGTCTTCCACCCGGAGCGCATGGCCTCGCGCATCCTCGGCATGGGCGACGTGGTCTCCCTAGTCGAGCGGGTGCAGGAGGCGGTGGATCAGGAGGAAGCGGCAAAGCTCGAGAAGAGCCTCCGCACGAAAAGGCTCAGCCTTGATGACTTCCTTGGTCAACTCCAGCAGGTCAAGAAGATGGGGCCGCTCGACCAGCTCCTGGGGATGCTGCCCGGTGTGAACCCCAGGATGCTCGACATGCAGCTCGACGACAAGGCGCTCTGCCATGTCGAGGCGATGATCCGCTCGATGACCAGACAGGAGCGCGTGCGCCCGGACATCATCAACGGCAGCCGTCGCAGGCGGATCGCTCTAGGGTCCGGTCGTTCGGTGCAGGAAGTCAATCGACTCCTCAGACAGTTCGACCTGATGCGAAAGATGCTCTCCCGTCACCGGCCCGGCAGCCCGGCTGCTGCTCGTTCGGCGGCGGCACAAGTGAAACACATTGGAACGAAGCGACCGCGCCTGTTCTAGGCTGCGCCTCGTGAATCGATCACCAGAGAGGGCGAATCCACGACATAAATGGGGCATGAGACGGCGGAACCCATAGGAGGTAGCTCGTTTGGCAACAGTCATGCGTTTGAAGCGCGTCGGGGCGAAGAAGGCCCCCGTCTATCGCGTTGTCATCACCGACAGTCGGAACAAGCGCGACGGACGGGCCATCGAAGAGATCGGCTTCTACAACCCGGTCAGCAGTCCGGCGCAGATCGCGTTCCAGGAAGACCGGGTGAGGCACTGGCTCGGCGTGGGTGCAGTTCCGAGCGATACGGTCCGCAGCCTGCTCAAGAAGAGCGGACTCATCGGGGCGGCATCGGCGAAGGACGCGCCTGCAACCGAGAAGGCCTCGGTCGAAGAAGCCTCCACCTGAGGGGCTTTCGTGCGACCTCGACGCGTGCTTATCGGACGGATCGTCCGGCCCCATGGCATTCGGGGGGAACTTGGCGTCGCGGTGATCACCGACCACAAAGACCGCTTTGCAAACCTCGCGTCGGTGTGGTTGACCCGGGGCGGCAACGAACTCGGACGCTTCGAGATCGAGCGCCAACGTCCGCTCGGAGACGGGGTCGGCCTGAAACTCCGGGGGATAGACTCGCGGGAAGCGGGTGCGGAACTCCGTGGCGTGCTCCTCGAGGCGGAAGCGCTCAGCCCGGATTCCTTGCCCGAGGACACGTACTATACGTTCGACCTCATCGGTCTGGACGTAGTGGGTGACGAGGGAAGTCGCATCGGCACGGTTTCCGATGTGCTCTCCTTCCCGGCGAACGACGTGCTCGTCGTGAACGACGGCCAGGCGGAGCGGATGATCCCGCTCGTCGGCAGCGTGATCGAAGAGGTCGACCTGGCGCGGCGACGCATCACCATCCACCTGCTGCCCGGCCTGCTGGACCCGTAGGAACTCGCGACATGCGCATCGACGTGCTGACACTCTTTCCCGACCTGTTCAGCGCGCCGCTGGCGATGAGCGTCCTGGGGCGCGCGCAGGAGAAGGGCTTGGCGACGATCACCGCGCACGACCTGAGGCGCTGGGCGCTCGATGAGCGGGGAACCGTCGATGACGCACCGTACGGCGGCGGCGGTGGGATGGTCCTAATGCCGGAACCGCTCGCTGCGGCAATCGAGGCGCTGAAGGGCGCCCATAGGGAAGATCGCGGGCCCCGCGTGATTTACCTTGCCCCGGACGGGGAACGGCTCACGCAGAGAATCGTCAACGAACTCGCGCTCGAAGAACATCTCATCCTCATCTGCGGGCACTATCGCGGGATTGACGAGCGCATCCGGATCAAGTATGTGGACCGCGAACTCTCCGTCGGCGACTACGTGCTGACCGGCGGTGAGTTGCCGGCACTCGTGCTCATTGATGCGGTGGTGCGGCTCATCCCCGGGGTTCTGGGGAATTTCGAGTCGGCGCTCGAGGACTCGTTTCAGGACAACCTGCTCGATTGCCCGTGGTACACGCGCCCTCAGGTGTTTCAAGGGATGAGCGTGCCACCGGTGCTCTTGAGCGGAGACCGCGCGGCAGTCAGGACGTGGCGACTTGCGCAGGCACGTGAGCGCACTCGTGCGCGCCGCCCCGACCTTGCCCCGAACGGTGGGCCGAGAACGCCTCACGTGCCTCGCCCGATGGACCTTCGGTAGGTGAGTAAGACATCCAATCCGAAATCGACAACGACGTGGGGTTCATCCCCATGCCGTGTGGAGGAACTGACCATGGATCTCGTGGATTTGGTTGAGCGGAAGCATCGCCGCGACGAGGAGCGGAACGAGAAGGGAGAGATCACCTTCTCGATCCCCGAATTCAGGACGGGCGATGTCGTGGACGTGCACGTCCGCATCATCGAGGGTGACAGCGAGCGCACTCAGGTGTTCAGGGGAACGGTGATCCAGCGGCACGGCAAGAGCGGCCTCAACGCGTCGTTCACGGTGCGAAAAGTGACCGCCGGCGTCGGGATCGAGCGGATATTCCCCCTGTACTCGCCGCGCATTGCCAAGATCGAAATCATCCGACGCGGGAAGGTTCGCCGCTCGCGCATTTACTACCTACGAGGCCTTCGTGGAAAGGCCGCGCGTGTCGCCGAAAAACGCGACCACCGCACCGCCCACCAAAAGGTGGAGATCGTCGAGGAAAACGGGCAGCCGGACGAAGCTCAGACCTGACAGCCTTTCGAGGCGGGCTGCACATCAGCAGGCGTCGGTCTGAGCACTGTGGGTAGGCCCGAAGCCCTCCTGTCGGGCCCGGTCCGTGCGGGACAAGAGGGTTTCCCGCCCACCATGGGGGAAGCCACGACACGGATGTTGAAGACCCAAGAGAAGGACCCGCTGCTCGCCCCTTCACAGGGGAAGTCCGAGGAATTGTGGGAGCGCAAGGGATTGCGCCCCAAGCAATTATGAAACTTCCCTCAGAGAAATTCGATCCCGACGAGAGGGTTTCGCGCCTCTGACTCAATCGTAGATGATCGGGGTTTCCTTCGGCGAGAGACCGTCGGCGTCGTTCATCCGCGCCCCGCTCGGCGGCTTCACCGGTCCGGCGAGCAGGGGATCCTCCGTCTCGTGCATCCACCGATCGAGCGTTGTGCGCATCTCCGTGAGCACCGAGCGCGCCGACGGGTCACCGGCGAGATTGTTCGTCTCACCCGGGTCGAAGAGGAGGTCGTACAACCGTTCCGAAGCCGTCGGACGATCTTTCCACCCGTGGCGCATCCACACGTCCTTGCTCGGACCGTCGTCGCAGTTGGGCAGCACGGGACGACGGCGCTCGTCGAAGTGCCTGATGTACTTCCAGCGGTTCGTGCGGAGGGCGCGCTGCGGTTCGTACGCGGCGTGGAAGGTTACCTCGCCGAAGACCGCGTCGTTGATGTCCTGCACCTTACCGCGCACGAGGGGGATCATCGACGCACCTTGGAGCCACTCCGGCGGCTCGATGTGGAGGTAGTCGCAGATCGTCGGGAACAGGTCGATCTGGCTCACCATGGCGTCAATGACCGATCCCCCGGAGAAGCCGGGGCCACGCATGATGAGCATGACGCCCAGCCCGTGGTCAGTCAGGTTGCATTTCATGCCGGGAAAAGCAACCCCGTGGTCAGTCGTGCAGATAACGAGCGTGTCCTGGTCCGAGCCATGCGCTTTGAGCGAATTCAGGACGATGCCCATGCCGAAGTCGAGGTTGCGGGCGCTCGCCTTGAACGCGGCCATGTCGCGCCGCGTCTGCGGCATGTCGGGGAGTGGAGCTGGCGGCAGTGTGTAGCGCGGGTCTTCTGTTGCCCCGGGTGCGGGGAATTCGCGGTGTGTTTCCGTGAATCCGACGGAAAGGAAGAACGGCCGTTTGGGACGGGATGTGAGCCAGTTTGCCGCCGCTGGTGCGACGTGCGCGGCGCTCCGGCTTTCGCAGTTGATGATCTCGTCGTACCCGATGACGTTCGGATCGCTGGCGACGTGCTGCACCCCACAGAGCGCCGAGTAGTACCCCTCCCTGCGGAGCATGTGAATGATATGCTGCCGGTAATCGTTCAACTGGAACCCGCGATGGGCAAGGCCGAGCATCCCGCAGGAGTGGGGCGACATTCCGGTCAGGAGTGCCGCGCGGCTCGGCGAGCAGGTCGGCGCGGCGCAGAAGGCGTTCCGGAACAGGACGCCCTGCTCGGCAAGGCTCTGGATGTTCGGAGTCGGCACGGCGTGCCCGTACGGCTGCACGTACCGCCCCGTGTCGTGGGAATGGAGGTAGAGGATGTTCGGTAAGCCTGGCATTACATCTCCCCGGACGTGACAGGATTTCCGCCGCCTACTCTTCTCGCTCGTACCGTTCCGCGACGCGCTCGATCCGGCGCAGCGCACCCTCATCCAGCGACGCTGCGTTCTCCTCGCGGGCAGAAGCCTCGGCCTGTTCAACGAGCGCGCAGAGGTCCAACGCCTCCTTCCGAACGGACGCCGCTTCCCCCTCCCAGAACAAGCCGAGCAGCCCCACGTACGCCTCACTCAGGCGACCGCGATCCGGATGAGATAAGGGCAAGCAACCGAGCGTGCGCCTGATCCGATCGAGGTTCTCTCGCACCGAGGAGAACGTGGCGTTGGCGCGCATGACCGCTTGCAGCCTGCGGCTGCGCTGCCGGACGAGGGAAAGCGCCACCGCATATTCCCCCTCTTCGATGCGCTCGATGTCCTGCATGCGATACGTGGCGATCCCCTTCACCTTGACGCCGGAGCGCTCCGCAAGCTCGTAGTCGATGGTCAGGATACCCACCTCGTTGAGACAGCGCACCTTGAGGATTGCATGTTCCATGAATTCGTAATCTTCCGGGCCTGCGAGGGCGAACATGCGACCTTCGCCCGGCTTGAGCGTGACCTGGAACGTCACCGCACCCGGCAGGTCCTCGGTTTCCACCCGCCGAAGCGCAAGGAGATCATAGACATTCCGACCGGCGAGGAATCTCTTCGCCAGGTTGATCTGCGCCGGAGAACTCACCTGCACGTCGTTGTTGAAGACGACGAGGTAGTCCGCGTCCCGCGTTTTCGATCTGAGGCGGCGCACCTCGATGCGCTCGCCGGGGTCCCGTGTCGGGCGCAGGCTTGGCAGCACCGTGAGCGGTTCGGACACGTCGGCATCGAGCAGAAGCGGTCCGAGCGGGGTGATCTCCGCGCCGAGTCGTCCGATCTCGTCAAGTAGTGGCGTGAACTCGCCATGACGCGACGGGAGCGGGTTGCCGTAGTCGTCGGCGTTGAGCATGTAGTGAAAGTAGTTGATCCCCTTTGCCCCACCGGCGATGGCGAGCCAGGTCTGAAGGCGCATCTCCGCTGCGGTCGGTTCGCGCCACCTGACCATCCTCCCGTCTCCCGATTCGAATGTTTGGAGGGTGATCCAGTGGGGCACGTCCCCGGAAAGCGTCCGACAGAGGTCCATCCATTCGAGGATGCCCCGTCGTCCCCACGGGTTGAACCGCCCCAAACCCCGTCCGAGGGCCAGCGGACCGTCCTTGATCCCGAAGTGCGGACCGAGGGAGACCCCGTCGTGCATGTAGCCGAACGGGTAGCAGTCGGTCAGCAAGACGGGTTGGTACCCAGCAAATTCGGCCACCGAATCAGGACGATAGAACAGACAGAGCACCGGCTGCTCCGGCGCTGTTTGAGTTAGGGCATCGTGGCACTTCAGGAAGTCCGGGAGGAACTCCGGAGGCGGCTCGTCGCGGATGTACCAGCCGAGGATAGTCGATTCGTCGCGGAACCTCTTACCGAGCCGCCGCAGCCGGGCCGGGTCTTCACCGCTGGGCGGCACGGCATAGATACCGTACTCCCGGCAGAGGGTGATGCGGCGCTGGAAGCGCTCAACAGCGGCTTGCCCTTTCCCAACCTCCGGCGCGTGGACGAGGCAGTTCATGCTCATCCGGCGCATCTCGCAGAGGAAATGCTCGAACCCGAGCATGTACGGTTTCAGGCCCAAACCGCCGGCCCAGAAGCCGAATGTAAAGACACGCTCGATGGGGTAGAGGTGGTCACGCGATGTCAGAGCCATGTGTGGTTCTTCCTTCCGGGCGGGCAGGAATGCTTGCCTCACTGGCTTTCGCGTGCGGTCAAGCCAGTCAAACATGGTAGGGCGGACATTCTTGTCCGCCAATCACCAGCTCAGCCCGAGGCGACGTACCATCCGTCATAGGTCCACGGATCTTCCACAAGTCCACGCTTCACGGGGTTGTTAAGCATGTACACGAGCTTCTCATGCACTTCCTCATCGTCTCGAATGATCCTGTCGAACCATTCGTCCTGCCATACCTGACCCCGAGAGCCGCGTCGCTGGTTCACCAGCCTCGCTGAAACGCCCTTTACTCCTCTCATAATGCGAGGCAATGCCATCCCCTCATTGGGTTGAAGTAGCATATGGACGTGGTCGGGCATTACCACAATCGCCAGCAGGTTATAAAACCCTGGGTGGCCAGACCTTACATGATCAAGCACCAATTGTCGCTCATCTGATGTAAGCGTCCCATGTTCCAACCGGAAGGTGACGAAGTACAGACTGCCTTCCAACTGCCAATGAGGCAGCTTTCTCCGAGTGATTCGCAACTCCGGCATTACCGGCATCTTGCGTCCGGGCGGACAGGAATGCCCGCCCCACCGAATGGAAAGCCGTGGTGGGGCAGGCATTCTTGCCTGCCCGGATCATCGTAGGCCGTTCGTAACCAGTACCCGCAGTTCGAGCTCAACTCCGCTCAGACACTCCAACGAGCACAGTCGCGATCTCGTGACCCCGCAGCGATAGGGCGACAACACCCTCCCTCACTGTCAACGCCTCGAGCGGTTTCTCTTCCATTGTCGCCTTCCACGCCCGAGAAACAGGGAAGCCGAGCCGAAGGGTTGCATTGGTGTCCTTGCCGTCCGTCTCGTAGACCCGAATGATGATTCCTTCGCCCGATTCCGGCCGCTTGATCGCGCTCACCTCGACGTTGGCAGGGCTTACTTCGACGAAGGACCGACGCGAACCCCATTCACCGGGATGCCGGTCGGCGAGGAACGCAGCGAAGTGACGATTGACCGCGTGACCTTCCCCCGGGAGACCACCCTCGTGCCAATCACCCCGGTGCGGGCGGACGGCGTACTTGAAGACGTGCGTACCGTGTTCGTTTGCCAGCGGGGCGTAGTAGTCGGGGAAGCCATTCACGCTCCGGAACAGGATAAGGTCAAGTGCGCCGTCGACCGGCCAGTACCCGGCATTCCCGGTGTTGATGAGCGCAAGCCCACGCTTCCCGTCGGAGAGGTCAACGACCGTCTGCGCGCAGTGATACTCACCCGCATCGCGCTTGGTCATCGCGTAGGGCGTTTCGTAGACGAGTGTGCGTCCCCCCTCGGAAAGGGCGACCGGGAACCGGACCGACACGAGCACGTCGCCGCCTCGGAAGTCATCGAACGTCGTGCGGAAATGGATCTGCCAGACGCCACGATAGAGCGTCACCTCCCGCGTGACCGAACAGCCGAGGAACGTTACCGTCGTGCGCACTCGTTCGTAAAGCGGCGAGCGTTCCGAGGTGGTCTGCACCGCTGAGCTACCGCCCAGAGGATGGCTCGTCCGGTCCTCTTCCCCGGTGAGGCGGACCATCCCCTCAAGCGATGGGTTCTCCTCATGCCGTGCGACGATCTCGTTTCCCGGGCCGCTCAGGAATTCCTCTCCCGTCAGCCTGTCGAGGATGCGCGCGAGATCGCCGGTCTCCGGGTTCACCGTGACGCGGAACCACTCGTTCTCCGCCGCGATGTCGTTTCCGCGCACCGGCACGGCCTGAAGCTTTCCATCAGTCGGTTCAACCCCGTAGAGTCGGTAACCGAACGCCGGTACGTCCGAAGCAAGCCACATCAGGTGTGCCGTGGCCATCTTCCCTTCCGTGCGGAGGTGCGAGCCGCGCCGTTCCGTCACGACGAACGGCACGTCGCGCCCTTCGTCGTCCAGGACGCGGAGGTTCGTTGGCTCGTCGCGGAAGACCATTTCGAACTCGACCACGTCCGTGCGCTGCCACGTGGGGTTGAACACGACCAACGGATAGGTGAACCGGCTCGTATCCACGTTCCTGACGAGACGGTCGAACGCGCGGTCGATGATGTCTTCGGAGAGCTCGATCACCGTCCCGAAACGCCGGAGCGCCTTCTCGTAGACCTGATCGGTGCAACTGCCTCCCATGATGTCGTGGAAGTGGTTGTAGAGGAGCTTCTCCCACGCAACAACGGTAGGCGGGACACTCTTGTCCCGCATGGTGTCCGGCCCACCGATGGCCGACGCGATCGCATCCCAGGCCTCAGCCGCCATGAGGAGGTTCTCCGCCTTCCGGTTGAGGAGCTTGAGCTGTACACGATTCGAGTACGTCCCCCGCAAGTCGGCGAAACGGTCGTGCGGCGGGGCGAAGTCGCACCGGAGGACGGGCAACGCGTCAGCCTCGCTGCGGAGTCGCTCGAAGAAGCGTGCCGGCGTCGTGACTGTGACCGACGCGATGGGGATACCCCGCCGCGCTGCCACCGCTTGGATGGTCGCCTTCGCCTCTTCGGCGGGCATTTCGCCCGGATTGCCTACGTCCTGTCCCCAGCAGAGCATGACATGGGGTGATGATGCGTGTTCAAGCTCCTTCACGAGCGCATCTTCGAGGTTGCGACGGATGACGCCATAACCGGCTGCGAGCCAGCAGGTTAGGATGCGTGACCCGTCGGGCGATTCGTACCAGAACGCATTCGGCGGCTCACCGAGCTTCGGTGGCACGCCGCGCATGAACACGTACGCCGTCATCCCGCATCCAACGAGGATCTGCGCGATCTGCGGTACCTGGCCGAACGTGTCGATGAACCATCCTGTCGTCGGCACGAGCCCGAACAGGTCACGCGCCCGCTTCCGTCCGAGCAAGAGGTTCCGGATAAGGCATTCCCCGTACGGCTCGGCGACCTCCGGCTGCACGTAACCGCCGCAGGCAATCTCGAAGCGGCCCTCGGCCATCCAGTGGCGCAGCGCCGACATCTCCGCTTCACCGCTCGCTTCGGCGACGAGTTCAAGGAGTGGCGTCTGGTCCTGGGTGAACGCCTCTCCCGGATGCTCCCGGAGCAGCCGCAGCATGTCGCGGAAGATCGTCCGGCTCCACGCGCGCGTCTTGTCGAACGTCCAGTACCACTCCACGTCGAGGTGGGAGTGGGGAATGAGATGGATGTGGTACGGGCCGGGATGATGCTCGGTCCGGTCGGTCATGGCATTCTCTCTTGGGTGCGGGAAGATGGACTCGCGCATCTGCGTGGGTCCAGGACACAGGTGCAGGGAAAACAAAGCGCCAACCAACCTGAGGGGCTACCCACAGGGCGGCCGGCGCTCATCAGTGGAAAGATACGGTGAACGCATGTCGAGACCGATGGTCTCAGGAAGCGTCGTTCGGGCGCGCCGGCGGTTCCTCCTCTCGATGGTCTCTCTCGGCTGCCCGGCGCAGATGCCCGGCGGCACCGAGCAGCGCGACCCCGCTCAGCATGACCGCAAGTTCAAATCCGGCGTTCCGCAGGCCGGAATCCGCCATCTCGGCTGCAAACAGGCCAGCCCCCGCGAAGGTCAGGACGAGCCCCCACACGAATAGCCATCTTCCACTCTGGCGACGCGGCTTCTGTGTCTCCATGGCCGGCGACATACCGCGCTCGACCATCGCAAGCTGCAGCTCGTGCACGCGCTGCTCGTTCCGGTTCTTAGACCGGAAGTAGAGCCAGATCAGTAGAGGAATCCAGCCGAACATGAGCGCGGTTGACAGTACACCAATACCGACAATCGGCCACCGCAAGTCGCGGATGATCCCCCGCACCATTTCGATCTGGAGAGCCAGATCAGTATCCGACATGCCGCCACCTATCGCCACCGATGCAGGTGCCAACGATGACGCCTTGTCCCAGAACTCGACGTAGACACCCCAGTTCGAGCCAGCCTGATCGACTTTCACCAGTAGGGGGTTCCGCCCTCCTTTAAGCTCGACCAAGGCGACGCTTTGCGAGCGCTGGGCACTTCCGTCCGTGGGCCGGGCGGCTACGAGCTTGCCTGCGATCCAGACCTTCCCTGCATCGTTGCAACCGAAGTGGAGAAAGAGGCTCGTATCCTTCGGGGATTCGACTTCTGCGTACAGGTAAGCACATACCCTCTCGGGACGCCCGAACACTTCGGTCAGGTCAATGTAGTTCGTGTTCCACGTTCGCCGCTTGAACTCGACCGACCCGGTCGGAGCGGTAATTTTCGTCCCTTCATGCGGGCGTGCCGCAGCCTCGCCGCCAATGGCGGTCAGAAAATCGGTGTCGTATCCTGTCCGGCGCGGACCGTTCTGGTCTGGTTGAACGAGGTCAGTGCTCGGAAACATCCCAGCATAGAGCCAGGATGTGATGCCTGTCGGACCGTCTTTCTTTTCCAGCTTTGTCACCGGCGCAGCGGCGCCATCGGCGCACCACGCCGCGGCAGGCAGCGCTGCAAACGCCACGGTAGCCAGCGCGCGCCTTGCACATCTCTGGCGCCATTCCGACGTTTTCATGGTCGAGCGATTCATGTTCATGGTCTCCTTCCCGTGCCTCGGGCGGCCCGTCAACATCAGGGCGATCACACGGATCGGCCCTACCGGCAGGCAACGACCTCCATCTCACGAAAGCGACTTTCAGCCAGAGCGCGTTTATCAGTTCGCACTCTCTCCGCCTCTGCATAGATGGACATGCCGCTCGGGCAGATTGTTGCAGCCTTCCCTTGTGCAACATTGTCGCCGTCTGTACGGTCAGAGACAGTAGCCATCATGTGTCGCGGAGATAGGATGCCCTCGACGGATGCGGACCTTGTACGCCAGTGCCTGGACGGCGACGACCGGGCGTTCGCGGTTCTCGTCGAACGCCACGGCGCGGCGGTATGGGGGGCCGTTCGGGAGATCGTCCGCGAGGCCGAGGATGTGAAAGACGTTGTGCAGGAGTCGTTCATCTCGGCGTACCGAGCACTTCCGGGGTTTCGAGGCGAGGCCCAGTTTCGCACCTGGCTGCTGAAAATCGCGCATAATGCAGCCCTCAGCCGGGCGCAGCAGCGCGCTCGAAGACGCGAGACGTACACACAGGAAGAAGACGGGGACGACATGGATGCCCTGCCCGCGAGCGACAGGCTGCCGGACGAGCACCTCAGTGCGATCGAGATTGAAGAGCGGCTTTCAAGGCTCATTGACGATCTGCCCGGTCACTACCGTGTGGTCTTGGTCCTATATTACTATGAGGAGTTGACGTACAAGGAGATCGCTGAGGTGGTCGGCAGGCCGATCAATACGGTCAAGGCGCACATCCGACGAGCGAAGATCCGCCTCGGTGAGCTGGTCGGCGCCGAGTTCGTGCCGGGGGAGTGAACGTACCATGGGCGACGAGTCGAGCGACACCGGAGCGCGCGAATTGCGGTTCGAGCAGCGTCTCGCTGCGGCGATGCGGAGGCGCGAAGAGCAGCATCCGCTCCCTGTGCCAGCGGACCTTGCGGCGACGGTGACGGCCCGCGTCATGGCGTCGGCGCGTACGATTCCGGCCTTCGTGCCGGTCCCCTGGTGGAAGCACGCGCTCGTGATTGCCGGCGGCGTAGCGGTCGCTACGGCGGCGGCTCTTCTGTCGTGGTGGATCGCCGTCACACGGATAGATGCGGCGCTCGTAGACAGGCTGGAACGATTCGAGACCATGACCGCCTCCCTTGGCTCTCCCCTCGATTTCCTCTACGATCTCTACGCGACGACTCCAGTCACAGATTTCGTGGCCATCGCATTCGCCCTGGCAACCGTCGCCTTGCTCGTTGCCTTTCGCCTGTCGCCGCTCGACGACTGACTCCGCATACCGTCATCCGCAACAACCCCGTTCATTCCTCAGGGACCGGCGCGTACATTCCTGCTCTGCCGTACGCGTGGTGCGCGTCGCCTCCCTTCATGAAGGAGCGTGAACATGCCCGCCGATCTTGCAGTAGAGATCACCGCCCTCTCGCGCCAGCTCGATAGCGCCTCGGACGCCGCCAAGGGCCTCCTGACACGCATCAGTTCCGAACTCGACTTCGCGAACCGCCTGCGCGAACTCTACCCCGACCAGGGCGAGGCCTGGGGCAGGCTCGTGAAGAAGGCGCACGCCGTCGTGAAGAGGGCGGTCGAAAGCGGTAGGCTCGACAGCCTCAAAGCGGCGGTGGACGAGGCGGAGCAGGTCCTCGAGCCGATCGGGAAGGTGGCGAAGACGTGCACTATCTGGAACGTGGGACACGGCCACATCGACATGAACTGGATGTGGTCCTGGCCGGAGACGGTCTCCGTCACGAATGACACGTTCAGCACCGTCATCAAGCTCATGGACGCCTACCCGGACTTCTGCTACTCCCAGAGCCAGGCGAGCGTCTACGAGATCGCCCGGCAATTCAACCCGGAGCTGTTCGAGCGGATCAAGCACCGCGTGAAAGAAGGCCGCTGGGAAGTCACCGCCAGCACGTGGGTGGAGAACGACAAGAACCTCTGCGGTGGCGAGACGATGTGCCGCCACCTGCTCTATACGCGCCGGTACATGGATGAGCACCTCGGCCTGAAGCCCGCCGACGTGCTCATCGACTGGTCGCCCGACACGTTCGGCCACGCGCATTCGATCCCCTCGTTCCTCGTGCGCGCCGGGGTGCGGCGCTACTATCACTGCCGCACCGGCATCGGCCAGGAGCGGCCGCCGGTGTTCTGGTGGCAGGCCCCTGACGGCTCGCGGGTGATCGTCTACAAGGAAATGAGCTATTCGTGGTACAACGGGCGGGTCGAGCCGAACCTCGTCACCCCGTTCGTGAACTTCTGCAAGGAGACCGGGTTGCGCGAGTGGTTGAACGTCTACGGCGTCGGCGACCACGGCGGCGGTCCAACGCGACAGGACATCGAACGCGCCCACGAGATGACCGAGTGGCCCATCTTCCCGAAGTTCATCCTGTCCACGACGAACCGGTTCTACGAGGCCCTTGAAAAGCACGGCGAGCGATGGCCGGTGCTCGACAAGGGACTCAACTTCGAGTTCATGGGCTGCTACACGACCCAGACGCGCATCAAGAAGGCCAATCGCTTCGCCGAGCAACTCCTCTATCAGGCCGAGGCCGCAGCGAGCCTCGCGTGGGCACAGACCGCCCTTGCGTACCCCAGAGACAAGATGCGCGAAAGCTGGATCAGGACGTGTTTCTCCCAGTTCCACGACATCCTGACCGGCTCTGGAGTCCGAGAGACGCGTGAGTACAATCAGGGCCAGTTCCAGGAGACGGTGGCGGCGGCTGGCGCGGCGGTGACGAACAGCCTGCGTGCCATCGCTGCGGACGTGGATACGAAGTCCGTCGCCGCGAACGGCACGTCGGGCGTTCCGGGCTACGCAACCGGCGCGGGTGCAGGCTTCCAAAGCGGTCTCGGCGGGGTTTCCGCCTACGACGGCGCTGCGCACGAAGTGCGCCCGTTCGTCGTGTTCAACCTGAACGGCTGGGCGAGGAGCGAAGTCGTCGAGGCGGTGCTCTGGAACGTGGACTGGAAGGAAGTCGCCGTCGAGGACGAGAAGGGGAAGGCCTGCGCCGCGCAGATCCTCGACCGGGGCCACTACTGGGGCCACACGTTCATCAAGGTTGCCTTCCCGGCGCTCAAAGTCCCCTCGATGGGCTACCGGACGTACGTCCTGTCGGATGGCCACGCCGAACTGGCGAAGACGTGCCTCAAGAGCGTCGGTACCGGTGTCGTCGAGAACGAGCACCTCAAGCTGGAGATGGACTGGCTCACCGGCGGGATCAAGAGCCTCGTCGAGAAGAAGAGCGGTGCGGACCTTGCCGACGCTGCGAACCCGATGGGTCTCCTCGAATACGCCGTCGAGCGCCATCACGGCATGACGGCATGGGTCATCGGCGACATCATGAAGCGGGAGCTTCTCACGGAGTTGACTGAACTGAGCGAGAAAGCCGGTCCCTACCTGCACACCTTCACCGGCAAGCTCAAGGTGCAGGATTCGACCGTCACGGTGCGGACCATCGTCCGGGCGGGCGACCCCCGCGTCGAACTCGTCCTCACGGTCAACTGGCACGAACGCGGCTATCCGGAGCGGGGCGTGCCGAACCTCCGGCTCGTCATCCCGGTGAACGTGAAGAACCGGCGGGCGCGGTACGAGATACCCTACGGGACCATCGAGCGCGACCTGTTCGGTGGCGAAGAGGTCCCGACCCAACGCTTCATGGACCTGACCGGGTCGGCGGGAGCCGGATTGGCCGTCTTGAATGACTGCAAGTACGGCCACTCCGTCGAGAAGTCGACAGTCCGGATGACACTCATCCGGTCGAGCTACGACCCGGACCCGCTGCCGGAGATCGGCGAGCACACGATCCGGGTCGGTCTCTTGCCCCATGGGAAGGACTGGACCGAGGCCGACAGCATCCGCGCGGGTGTAGACTTCGGCCAGGCACTCGTCGTCATCGGAACCGACGTGCACGAGGGGAAGCTGCCCGCGCGCGGCTCGTATCTCACGGTTGACCCGGAGAACGTCGTCCTGTGCGCGCTCAAGAAGGCCGAGGATGGCGACGCGGTCATCTTACGCCTGTACGAGACGGCCGGCAAGGACACGGACGTGACGGTGGCGCTGAGCCCCGCGCTTGGCGCGAAGAGCGCCGTCGAAGTGGACCTGCTCGAAGCGCCGGTGAAGGAGAACGGCGCGAGCCTGAAGGCAGGGAAGGTGACCGTGAGCGTGCCGAAGTACGGCATTGTGAGCGTAAGGCTGGGAGCGTAGGAGTCTCAGCACGCAGCATCGTCACTCGCAGTAAGGGCGACTCATGAGTCGCCCTTACGTTACCAAATGATGCGGGGTCGGCGGCTGCGCCAGACTTCGAGACGGTCGTTTCGGGGGAACACAAGGTTCGCTTCCCACCCAGCATTGAACCGTCGTACGCCGTACGGGCGGCCCGACGTGGCCGCCCTCTTCCTCACCCAAACCGTTCGTCCTGCTTATCGAAGGAGACCTTCTTCGCGGAGAAGTGCGCGACAAAAAGGTTCACGAGGCGCTCGAAGTTGCTGTACGGCATCCGGATGAGCTCCGTATGGGTGCACGCGTTGAAGGCGACGTATTCGTCCTCGGTGAGGCTCTGCGCGGCGTAGACCGGCACATCGCAGGCAACCGGCAAACGAACACTGGGAAGGACACGATCACCTCGTTCCTGCCGGTCCCGGTTGGTCGAGGGGATGGGAGAGGGATAGATTTCCGGGGACCGAGCGCGACGCCTCATTTCGGAAGGACATCCCATGTACGAGCGCCCCGACTACCCAACCGCCCGTGCCCGGACGAGATTCTCGTGGGACGTGAGCGGGACCTACCTCGCGTTCCACACGCTCGCCGACGTGCCGATCCGGGAGTTCTTCCTCAAGCCGGAGGCGTGCATCGAGGCGTATCGGACGGGGCGTCCGAAGGTCCGGGAGTTGTTCGGGGAGGACGTGAAGTTGCCGCACCCGGCGACCCCTCCCATCAGCTACGGCCACGCCAACGGCCTCGGGTGCGGACTGCTTTTCCCCGAAGGCGGGGAGGTGGGCGTCGAACACCGCTTCAGTGGGTCGCTCGACGAGGCTATTGCCGCACTGCGAGAGCCGGTGGACTTCGCACGCGCCGGTATGGCCCCGTTCTACCTCAAGTTCCGCGAGACGATGCAGAGGGCGTTTCCGGACGAGCCGGTTGGATTTTCGTACGGTTCGGAAGGGCCGGTCACAACGGCGTACGAGCTGCGCGGGGACCCCTTCTTCCTCGATCCCATTGACGAGCCCGACAAGACGCGGGAGTTTCTCCGCCTCCTGACGAAGAGCATTCTCGACTTCCACGCGTTCCGGTGCGCTCTGACCGGGGCGAAACCGGTCAGCCCGGATGGCACGGGCCTGTGCGACGACATCGCCTCAATGGTCCCGCCGCGCCTCTGGGAGAAATGTGTCCTTCCGTTCTGGGAGCAGTACTACACGGGGAAGACGACGGGCACGCGCAGCGCCCACGTCGAGGACCTGAAGCCGGCGCAACTGAAGTATCTAGAGGACATCGGCCTGTCGTTCTACGACCCGTCCATTTCCCCGCATCTCAACCCGAGGGTCATCTTCGAGAGCTGTCGCATCCCGTTCCTCTGGCGGCTCGGGAGCTTCCACTACTACACGATGACCGGTCAAGACGTGGACGACTTCGTCTTTCAGGCGGTCGCCGATGGGGCAAGCAGTGTCGTCACGTACATCGAAGGGACCATGTGCACCGAGCAGACGGCAGCGAAGGTGAAAGCATTCATCGGCGCGGCGAAGGAGGTGGAGTCGCTCACCGCCGAGGGCTGCTCCCGCGCCGAGCTGGCCTTGCACGTGAGCGAGTCGGGGAAGCGGAAGTTCTGGGACAACTGGCTCCACTGACCTCGCCCGGAGGAACGCATGACGCTCGTTGGGCAGACGCGGCGTGGTCGGCGTGCATCGGGGAAGTCGCCAATCGCTTGCGGGGAAGCTGGACGGGGTGTTCTGAGGCTTGGTTTTGCGGTGCGGATGTTCAGGTGACTCCAACTTTTTCTCGCGTGGGCAGTGCATTGGCGTACCGAATTGCGTATCTTATGGTGTCTGCGCGCTCGGCGCGTTCTCGCTGTGCCCCGTCCAGACACCGGTTTGGCGGTGCACGGCACCACTTCAGAGGAAGAGGAACATGAACATCTACGTGGGCAACCTATCGTTCGACACCACCGACGAGGATCTGCGAACGGCATTCGAATCCTCCGGCGAGGTAGCAAGTGCAACGGTCATCAAGGACAGGTACAGTGGCGAATCACGGGGATTCGGATTTGTGGAAATGCCCACGAAGACTGAAGCCCAGGCGGCGATCCAGACCCTGAACGGCACGGATTTGAAGGGCCGAACGATCAACGTCAGCGAGGCTCGTCCACGCGAAGAGCGTGGCGGACGTGGCGGGGGCGGTGGTGGCCGCGGTGGTAGCCGCGGTGGTGGCGGCGGCGGGGGACGGCGGTTCTAAGCACGCCGTCAAAGGTCCTGTTCAATTCGTCGGTCCTGCCCTCCAAGTGAAGTTGGGGGCTGAATCGGGCGGCATCCCCTCGAGGTCGGCCTGCGTCCTGTGTCAGGACGATGGCCGGCCTCGCGTGTGCGCGCCCCGCACTTCGGTGCGCCGGGCTGTGCTGTAGGCCCTCCATCATCTTCATGCCCCGGGATGGCCCTACCGCTTGCCAGCCTCCCTCATCCGCACCGGCGACGCCCTGAGCCGGTCGAGCACGCGCAGTGTCCTCTCCCCGTCCAACGGCTTTGTCAGCCGTCCGAACGCCAGCACGCCCGTCGGGCACTCCCCCCGTAGCCGACGATCCTCGCGAGCGCACTGGGCGAGCAGATCCATCCGCAGGACGTGTCCTTGCCTCAGCGCACGACGATGAGCGGGATGACCGCGCTCGTCTCAGGTGCAGATCGGTTCCCCCGGGAGGGTCTGGCTCCCTGTCGTTGGTTTCAGGTGTCCGGCGGGCTTGGTACTCTTAGCTATCGACCCTTCCAGAAAAGGAACGTCCGTATGACCGACAAACCCCTGCGCGCGGCGGTGATCGGCCTCGGACACAACGGCCTCGCCTGGTGCGAGACGTACCAACAGGCACGGGGAACGATCCTTGCCGCCGTGTGCGACCTCGACGCCGAGCGCGCCGCAAGTGTCACCACGCGCTTCAGCGTCGAGGCGCGGTCCTTCCCGGACATCCTCGCCGACCCGACGATTGACATCGTCTCCGTCCACACGGCAGACCACCAGCACGCCGAACCGTTCGTTCAGGCGATTGCTGCGGGAAAGCATGTGTTCGTCGAGAAGCCCCTTGCCAACTCTCTGGAGGACGTGCGGCGCATGGTCGAGGCGGCGCGCCGGAGCGACCGATTCGTCATGGTCGGGCAGGTGCTCCGGTTCTATCCCCTCTATGAGCAGATCAAGAAGATGGTAGAGGGTGGGCTGCTCGGCGAGATCACGTACGCGGAGGCAGACTACGTGCACGACCTTCGCTACCAGCAGCACATGGAGCGCTGGAAGCTGGCCGAGGAAATCCCCATGGTCGGCGGCGGCTGCCATCCGTACGACCTGTTGCGGTGGTTCCTCGACGACGAGCCGGAGTGGGTCACCGCGGCGAGCAACCGCATCGCCTACCGTGAAATGAAGGAGGATACGTCAATCGCGGCGATCTTCCGCTTCCGAAAGGGTGCCGTGGCGAAGGTCGCTGCGGTCTACGGTTCGCCGACGCCGGCCCGGTATAACCTCGCCCTCTACGGGACGAGGGGGAGCATCCACAAGAACAAGTTCTGCTACGACGGGATGGACCGGTGGATGGAGATCTCCGGCGGTCAGCACAAGAACTATCTCGGGGAGGCGGAGCACTTCGCCGAGTGCATCCGGACGGGCAAGCGTCCGCTCGTGGATATCCTCGAAGGGGCGCGTACGGTCTCCGGCTGCCTCGCGGCGGTAAAGGCGGCGCGGACAGGTAAGCCAGTGAAGCCGGAGCTGTTCGAAGAGTGAGGGACGCAGGAGCGTGGTGGTTGACTTATCCCACCGCGAACAGCTCGTGCTTGGCCGTCAGTTCCACGATGCGCCCGTAGTGCCAGACCTGCACCGAACGCTCGTACCCGACGGGGACGAACGTTCGCAGGACGAACTCCGTGTGGCCATTGAGCGTGTTGTAGCAGACGTGCGCGATTCCGAAGTCCTCCACCCGATGGCCGCCTTTCGGTAGTTCGCCGCAGGCCTGCGCCGGGACGAGGATCGGACCCGTATCCACCTGAAACCGTCCCCCGTGCGCGTAGCGTACGCAGTTCATCGTCTTCACCGGATATTCGATCTCGCCGGACAGCATTCTGCCCGCACAGGCAAGGTGTGTCCGGGCGACGACGGGGCGATTGGCAAGGGTCGCTTCGACCACTTTCCGATCCGTGGCGAGCGGTTCGACGTGCGCGAAGGTGGCGATGTCGATCTTCACCTCCTCGAAGCGCGGCGAATTCGGGCCGACTTCCCACTCACCGACGCGCTCAGGGTTATGCTCCGGGTAGGTGCGGAAGATGACGTATTCCGACCGCGACCAGATGCCGCAGAACTCGTAGTTCGGGTCCTGAAACAGCCCCCGATCCCGATACATTTGTTCCGATTTACACGGCGTGATCAGGACCGTCTCTTCCGTCTTCCCCGTTCGCGTGTCGGTCAGCAGGCAGAGCGCATCGATCTGAATGCGCGCCGTGTTCACCGCGTTCGGGACGGTGAACGTCAGGAATGAGCGGGAGAAGTCGCGGATGTTCATGGGCAGATCTCCTGTCTGTGCTCCCGGCATCCCCTGTTCACCCGGCCACCACCTCGTTCCTGATCCTCCCGATCTTCTCGATCTCGACTTCGACCACGTCACCCGGCTTGAGGAATGTCCCGGAGGCGGAACCGACGCCCGAGGGCGTCCCGGTGGAGATGACGTCACCGGGCTCGAGGGTCATCCAGCGCGAAGCCCACTCCACGAGTTCCGCGACGCTGAAGATCATCTGCCCGGTCGAGGCATCCTGCTTGACCTCACCGTTCACCTTCGTCATCAGCCTCAGGGCGTGAGGGTCGGGCACTTCGTCCTTCGTCACGAGTGCCGGGCCCATGGGCGCAAACGTATCGAACCACTTGCCGTTGAGCCAGTCAAACCACTTGTCGCCCTCGCGCGCCTGTCGGCCCTTCTCCACTTTCAGCGACCGCTCCGATACGTCATCCACGACGAGATAGCCGGCAACGTGGCCCATCGCGTGTTTCGCTTTGACGAACCGGGCGGCTTTGCCGATGACGACGCCGAGTTCCCCTTCCCAGTCGATCTTGTTCGCGTTCTTCGGGTAGAGGATGGGGTCGCACGGGCCGGTCACCGATGTGACCGGCTTGACGAATAGGCGTGGCGTGGTAAGTGCCTTCTCCGCCCACTCGTGGCCGGACTCTCGCAGGTGCTCGCCGTAGTTCCCCGCAAGGGCAAGGAGCTTCCCGGGACGCGGAATCGGCGCGGCCAGGCGTACGTCCCGCAGCTTTCTCACCGACTCGCCCCCGCGATGCGATCGCTTCGCCACGCGCGCAGCGGCTTCCAGTCCCTCTTCTCCGAGGAAGAGCAGTTTGAGCATGGAGCGCGGCTTCCGGGCCTTCAGGATCCCTGCCGCGTGCGGATTCTCCACGAGATCTACGACGTCGCCGCCAATGACCACACCGAAATGGATGTCCTGACGCGTACGGAACGATACCAGCCGCATGACGTAACCCCCTGCGTCGCGTTTCCTCTGTCTCTCGCTATCGCGGATTCCGCACCTCGGGGACTCCTCATCGTCGTCCCGCGTGCGAGCTTCCACCACCTCGTCCCGCTGGACCAAGGATCCCTCGATAATCCAGCGCCTGACGCCAATGTGTCGTGTGATGGGAAAACTGCTCGCGAAGCTCATGCTCGGATCGGGGAATGTACTGACCCCCGTATCACGTGAACAACATGTGCTCCGATCCCGTCGCTTCGCGGTGGGCCAGGCCGTCTGTGGCCGGATGTTCGTAGTGGACCGGCATAACATGGTACACTATCAATGTCATAGTCCAGATATTCACCAGTCATCCACCAACGACGAAAGGAAGCTGTATTGTCTCGTAAGGACTAAGAAAAGGTTAGCCTTACGGAGTTATCCACCACTTATTCACCGCAGCCGGTGGATATCATCAGTTCCGTGGTGAATAAGTGGTGAACGGGCGAAATGCTCCGGAGGTTTTCCACCACGTGACCTGTACTGTGCACCACGTTATCCCCCACTTGTGCACCACCTATCAACCACGTTTCCACCAGCTATGAAGAGTATGGTAATAAACCACTTAGAACGAATTCCATAGCCTCGCAAGACGTTTTCCACCACGCATACAACAACTACCACTACTCCTCTCCGAGAAGAAGTCTTACTTATAGAACCAGTAGACGGACGAGAGGGCAAAAGTCCTCCCCTCAATACCTGTTGAAATCCACCGAAGACTGAATTCACATGCGCTTGCAGCGAAACGCGGATAACAGCACCCCGAGAGACAGAACAGTCATGCTGAACGGCGGCAAAGGATCGCTCACGTGCTGAAAACCGGCGCACTGTCAACTTCTCGGCGTGCGACCCTATCCTCTCAAGCTACTCTGCGAGAGAGCAGGGTCTTCCGCCTACCGGTGTGGAATCCAGTCTCGTAAGGGTGACGGGGGGAAAGTGGTGGGTTACGGGAGCAGGTCTTCATTGACGACGGGGATCGGTGTAGATGATTCCGCCCCAAGGAGATGGCGATGAGGCACAAACAGAAAGACACCACCCGGGAAGACCCCGGTGGTGTGGAGCATCTGCGTTCCTGGTCGGCTCGCTACTGGCTCTTCCCTTCCGTCGGCTGCGTGGCTTCGCCCTTCAGGCGGTCCATCGCGTGTCGCTCCGCTGCGCCGCCGTGCGCCTCGCCGACGCCACCCAGGACGTCGCCGCCGATGGTACCGACCTCGATGTCAATGTCGGAACGGTTCTCGACGCGCTCCACGCGTCCGTCGCGGATCCAGATGATGCGGTCGGAGACATTGAGCATCGAAGGGTCATGGGTGTTCGAGATGATCGTCACTCCGCGGTCTTTGTTGAGCTTGCGCAGCAGCTCGATGATGTCGTGGCCGGTCTTCAGGTCAAGGTTTGCCGTCGGCTCGTCGGCCAGGATGATCGATGGGTCGTTGGCGAACGAGCGGGCGATCGCCACGCGCTGCTGCTGACCTCCCGAAAGCTCGGTCGGTTTGTGTTGCCACCGGTCGCCGAGGCCGACGGTGTCGAGGAGACCTCGCGCCTTCGTGTTCGCCTCGTCGCCGGAGAGACCGGCGAAGATCATGGGAAGCGTGACGTTTTCGAGGGCGGTCATGACCGGGATGAGGTTGAACGTCTGGAAGATGTAGCCGATCTTTCGGCAGCGCAGCCACGCAAGCTCGTACGCGTCGAGCTGGGCGATGTCAACCTCGTCGATGTAGACCGTTCCGTCGGAGGGTTTGTCGAGGCCGCCAATCATGTTGAACAGCGTCGTCTTTCCGGAACCGGACGGCCCCATGATGCTGATGTATTCTCCCCGTTTGACTTCGAGGTCGATACCCTTGAGTGCCTCGAGGTACCCTCCGCCCATGGGGAATCGCTTCCGCACGGCGCGGGCGCGGACGGTATTCTCTTGTGTCACGGCCATACGAGGAACCCTCTCCGGAAGTGTGCCGTCTCGGCCAGGCTATACCTCCGTCCGCATCGCATCTGCGGGCGGCATCTGTGATGCACGATACGCGGGAAAGCTCGCGCCGACAAGCGTCAGGAGCACGCCGATGATCGTGCTCAGGATGATGTTCAGGATGATCTGTCCCCACGGGATCACCCCGAGTGCGGCGAACCCATGGTTGACGAGGTTGCTCATGCACACGAGGAATGCCCCGACGATCGCGCCGGCAAACGACCCAACGAGGCCCTGAAAGCCCGATTCGAGGAGGAACAGTTCGACGACGAAGACATCGAGCGCGCCGAGGCACTTCATCGTGCCGATCTCTTTATACCGTTCGGTGACCGACATGAGCATCGCGTTGGCGATCCCGATCACGCAGACGAGGAGCGACATCGAGACAAGCCACGCCTGTCGGGGTTCTTGGGCGAGGAGCGAGACGATGTAGCCGACGCCGATGCCCCGGATGACGACGCTCTCTTCGGGCGGGTTGAGGTATTGCTCGACGACGGCGCTGTTGAGCACCGATACGAGGAAGGCGATGGCGAAGAAGACCCCGCCGACGGTGATGAGGGAACGCCCGAAGCGGATGCGCAGGCTCTGCAAAGCGATCTTGACGGCGGTGGCCCACGGGGTGGCCACGCCGGAAGCCTTCATCTCGGTTCGGAACCGCTTCATCGCCGCCTGGTGCTGTGCCTTTTCGGACTCGGTCTCGTTCATCGCCACGTCTCTCAGGAGCGCCGTCGGGCAAGCCGCGATCTCGGCACCTCGAACCCGACGAGGTTCTTCTTGGCAAGGGTGCGAAGGTAGGCGATGAGCGCCGCTTCCGCCTCGCGCCGATTGAGTTTATACTGCCTGGCCAACTGGCCGATCATCGCCTGAACGGTCATGCGCTTGTCGATCATCTGCCAGACGCCGGAGCCTACCTCGTCGAGGGCGATGACGCGCTTCTTCGGCGTGTAGATGATCTTCGAGAGCAGATTCACCCACCAGACCTCGCGCCGGGGAATCTCGATCTGGATTTCGTTCTCGGCGTTGAGCGACCACGTGATCGCCTGATTGAGGACCGGTCGGGAGGCGAGCAGGTCCTCTTTGGTCAGTCGAGGTTGCGTCCGTCGTCGGAAGAGTCGCTCGAACATGGGCCGTCTGGTGGCCTGCGCGCACCGAGTGCACGGTACGAGAGGCTGAAGGGTACACGGGAGAAGGTACTCGCGCAAGGTGGACGGGGCAAAACCCGCGAGGTTTGAGAGAAGGCGAATGGTGTGGCGTAGGGGCGCAAGGCCTTGCGGCCTTGCCACCGATGCACAAGCTACCGCAGCAGCGTCACCCGCCGCGTCAGCGTCGTTTCCGGTGTCACGAGCCGCACGAGGTAGACGCCGCTTCCGGCGGCGCGGCCGAAGGCGTCGTTGCCATCCCATGCAATGTTGTGCGCGCCTGCTGGTTCACTGTCGTTCACGAGCGTGCGCACGCGCTGCCCGAGGACGTTGTGCACCGCAAGCCACACCATCTGACTGCCTGCGAGTTCGTAGTGGACCGTGGTTGACGAGTTGAAGGGGTTAGGATAGACCGGACCGAGCCGCGTGCAGAACGGTGTTGGCTGCCTCGACACGTCAACCTTCCACATGCTGTCAGGCGGAGTTGCACCTTTCGGGAAGGCTACGCAGACCCTCCGCAGTGCGCTCGCAACGTCGTTGTAGTCCCACACCACGGTAATTCCGTCGGTTCGCACATTACGCACGTTGCCCCAACCCCGTTGTGACAGAATGCGCTCCTTGCCCGTGCTGAGGTCCCACCAGAGGAGGTCGTTGCTGGAGCTTTTCAGATAGACGAGAATGTCTCCGCCAAGAGCGAATCTGTTGTCGCCTCGATGGTCGGTGTCTTCCGTGGTGACCTGGTGCGATGCTCCATCCCACAGCCAGACCTGACAGCGACTTGGGGAGCCCGTGGCCATGTACGCTATTCTCCCTCCTGAGGTGACCGGCCCGCAAGAAGACTGTGATATCAGCACTGGGCCACTATCGGTGCCGGGCTTGAACTTGGCCGTCCAACACTCGGCTTCGTCGGCCCACTTGGTCGTGGTCGGGACCCACTTGAGCACCATGTCCTCCCAGACGATCACCCCGTCTGCCGCGTCTCCCTGACCAGTGACCGAATGAATGTCACTGCCTGCGGACGGGGCGGTATACTGTGTCATCTGGTGCGTCTCGTGCGTAGCGATATCGTAGTAGTAGAGGTTATAGCCCGGTACCTGTCCACCGCCATAGTTGTACGTGAATGCTTGGCGTATGAACGCTATGCGCCTCCCATCCATTCCAAGGAGGAGATCCTCCTTGCCATCCGTGGATACAGGGAATTCAGCCCCAGTGCTCAGGTCGAACCCATAGATGTCGGAGTTGCCGTCTGCGCCAATGCTGTTCCTGGAGTCCTCCCAGGCCACGATGTGGCCTCTCAGTCGTGGCTTCCGCTGTCCGGCCGGGTTAGCAGTAACCGGGAACTCCTTGCCAGTCAGTAGGTTACGTGCGTACACGTCTGGGTTTCCATTCCGGTAGTCCACCCACACGACTAAGGAGTCGTCCACGTCCGGTTGCTCTTGACGCACCCCCAGTGGCACCCAGTAGTCCTGAGGTATGGTAGTCACCAGCCCCGCTATCTTTGCCCGATCGTCGCCAGGCCGAGGAATACGCCCATTGCTGGTAACGATCACCTCGCGGTCGATGCGTGTGCCATCGGGGATCGCGTTCGTGTGGATCGTGATCGGCACGTCGTGGTAATCTCCGGGCACTAGTGTAAAGGCCTTATGCGCCGGGTCGATCACCATGTCGCCGTGACTCCCGGCCACGTCGGTGACGGTCAATGACGCGCTCCCGCCGTTGCTAACCCGCACTACGGCACGTACGTCGGTCCCGGGCGGAACCCTGCCGAAGTCATTCCCGGGCAGCCCTTCGGGCCGCACGGATATGACGGGCGCTGGCTCAATCGACAAGCGCAGTGCACTGGCAACGGTGTCTCGGAAATCCACGTCTCCCCAGACGTACACCACATCGAAGGTTACCGGCCCTGCAAACCCAGAAATCAGTGAAGTGACCCTCAATGAGTCTACGGCATTCGGCCAGGCTGATGCGCCCGCCCCGAGGTTCCCGTAGCGTATGTACGACTCTCTCGGTATGTCCACCACCGGCGGTCCGTTGTAGACGGCGTTGTAGACGGCGTAGGCCCTGACGTTCGTCGCACCTGCTGTACCGACGTTCTTGATCTGGAATTGCACTCGAACATCTTCGCTGCTCTGAAAGACGGCGTCGCCGTTATTGCTCTGGGTGATCGAAACGGGGTCGTACACCTGCTGGCCGATCACTTGGAACTTCGGCCTCACCGCTTCGGGGAAGGTGTGCCACGGGAACAGGTCCTGGTAGCACGGATTCCCGTCGCGTTCGTAGAACACGCGCATCACAAAGTAGACGGTGCGGGAGGCCAACGAACTGGTGAGGTCAATATCGCACCAGTCGGTCGCCCACTCGCAGTTCCCGAGCATCGGATCGAAGTTGACGGTCGAATCGGTGATGCGAATGCTGCCCTCCCCAGAGTAGAGAACCGCCCGGACGTTCTGGACGTTTACCGAGGAACAGAGTTGTGGCTTCATCCGGACCCTTTCGCCAGCCTCGGCCACGCAGTCCCGATCACCGTCCGGGTCATCCCATGCTAGGCTACCAAGCGTCAGGTCATTGCCTTGAACAGGTGCTGGTTCATGGAATGTGACGGTGATCCCCTCAACCTGCACGCCCAAGTTGTCAACGGTAGCGACACGACCGTAGCTAATGATGCCACAGCCCGTATTCACCTCTGCCTGCGCGTCAAATCCATACTGGTGGCCACGCTCGAGAAACACGTTTGGCACTGTCATAGTGACCACACTATCGTTCCAGACCTTCGGTTTTGTGGTCAGCTCCGCAAGGTACATTAGGGCATCGAGCACCTCGGAAACCGCGGCGCCAGGTGCGCCAAATGCCTCGGCTCCCTCCCCAATGACTGTGAGTGCGGTCTGAGACCAATACTCTCCAAACGTGGGCGCTTCGCTGTACGCCCACGTACTACTCGCGAACACCGCACCGCCGCTGCGAAAGACCCCGGAGGTAAGTCGCACCAGGTGCACTCCGAACGCCTTGCCCAACCTGTCATGGCCACCGTCCTCGACTTTCCCATTCAGGACATAGCGAAATGAGATATCGTAGGTTCCCGACTGCGAGCATGTCCACATGCGCTGCAGGTTCGCCTGCGTATTCGCGCTCGCCCATCCAACGTATTTCGCGGCTGTTCCTGCTTTGAGGTGCATGGTGCCGCTTGCCTGATCTGTGCTAACGTGGGTTTGAGCGCTCGCCCAGAGAGTACTATCGCGTACAGCGCCATGGTATTCGTAATCAAAGGGCGGCCCGAGCTCTACGGCGCTCGGGGAGGTCAGGATCACTAGAATCCCGACCGACAGACAGAGCAGCAGCAACCGCCGTGACACGCGACCGGAGGTGCCGGGCCGAACGCCTGATCCGCACGGCGAGGGGATGAGTGCTCTGAGGTCCGACGACATCCTGAGCTCCTCCATACATCCAACTATAGAGGGCGCTTCCAATTCGAGAATATGCCGGGTTAGGCAGCTTCCCCCTCTCGCCCCGGTAGGCAGAATGTATATGCTCTATCTGCGGCTGTCAACAAGCGGACGCCCCGCCCTCAGAACTCCCATTCCACCGGCACTTCACGCCCGTTCTGTCGCGCGGATTCCCTCACCGCATGGAGCGCGGCGATGACGCGGGTACCAGTCAGCGCGCCCGGCTCCGGGTCGAGGTCTTTTCGCAGGCACTCCTCGAAGTGGAGGAGGTACTGCGCCACCTCGCCGCCGTGCCCCCGGTGGTCGGTCCCCTCGCGCCGCTCGTCGGAATACTTCCTGATCTCCTCGACGAGGCGCTTCGTGTGGTCCTTGTGCCACGTGATCTTCTGCTCCCACGAGGCCGCCTCGGTGCCGCTGATCGTCAGCTCGATGTAGGGCATGCCTTCGGGGTAGATGAAGTCGTAGAGGCCGATGACGTGCCCGATCGCGTCGTTAGCGAAGCGGATGTTCACGAGCCAGTTCGTGTCGAGGCCTTCGGGGTAGCGGCTGTCGAGGTTCCCGCGAGATGCGATGGCTGAGACCGATTCGATCCGCCCGCCGATCCACATGACGAGGTCCATCGGATGGCATAGGCCGCCGTAGAGGAAGTCCTGCGGCATCTCGTAGCGCCACGCTGTGCCGTCAAGCACGGCTCGGATGTCGTGGTTGTACGTCGCCTCGACGTAGACGAGCCGACCGTAGCGCCCCTCGTCCATGAGTCGTTTGGCAATGATCCGATGTTCGTTGAAGCGGCAGGTCTGCCCGACGAGGAACTTCAACCCCGTGTCCCGCACCTTCGCCAGGACCTTCTTCGCGTCGTCGAGGCTCGTCACCATCGGCTTGGTACAGATGACGTGCTTCCCATGCTCCAGCGCCGCCACGACGTGTTCGCAGTGCAGCGCATCGGGCGAGTAGACGCCGACGAGGTCGAGGTCATCGCGTTGGACGAGTTCCCGCCAGTCGGTCGTGGCGAAGGGAACACCGTGCCGCGCTCGTACGTCGGCGAGCCGCTCTTGGTTGACGTCGCAGATGGCCGTGACGCGCATGGTCGAGCCGGGCAGTTCGTGGGCGACGAAGAGGGATTGCCCCATGCCGAGGCCGATGACGCCGACGTTGATGCTGGGTTTCGTGAAGGGCATGGGAAGGTCCTCATATCATGCTGGCGGGAACCACTCACGGAGCGTAGCAAGGAGTAGTTGGAACGCGGGATCGGTGCAACGCTTCACGCTGACGGATGAACCAAGCTTCTCGAAGATCGCAGACGATTCCCGTGTTCCCACCTGTTTCATTGCTGCAAGCCGCGCTTCCTTCGGTCGCTCAGGCTTGGGATGTCCCTTCCTGAGCAGTTCTTTGCTCTTGAGCCACTCGCGTAGAGTCGGCTTCCTGCCGAACCATCCGAGGACTCGGTCAACATGCGGCGAATCACTCCAGACCCAGATATCGAGTTCTGGGTAGATCAGGATGACACGGGACCGACCTTCCCAGCCAGATCGGTCCAGGCGCATTTGCACGTCTGTGGAAACAGTTTCCGGTCCGGGCGCCTCGCAGCCACATCCTTCGTAGTCGAGGACCACAAGTGCATAGGAATAGCGCTTCATGAAGGGCGTGAGATAAGTGTGCGCCCGGTTGAAGACGCCGGCGTCGCGTTGAGGGTACGTTCTCACGTCGAACGAGATGGGTTTGATCCGGAGGGACTGGTGGCGTTGCAGGAGCGCTTCCAGCCCTTCCGCCGTACTGGAGTCAGCAACGAGGACGATAAGGTCCTTCCGTTGCTCGGTCATCCAAGCACTCCGGAAGCGTAGTAGACACTCAGGTTCTCTTCGCCTTTCCAGTCGCGCAATGCGGGATGCTCAGACGCTTTCACGATGTGCGTCGCGCCTTCCTCGTCGCGGCTGAAGCAGAGGATCTCCTCCGGCTTGGCAAGCGAGAGGAGTATCGGCGAGTGCGTGGCGACGAGTATCTGCGCGTCGTACGCCGAACTTAAGGACTGGTATACCGCTTCGATAGCGAGCGGGTGGATACCATTCTCCGGCTCCTCTATGAGGTACGTCCCCGTTGCCGCCGGGTGGTATGCTAAGAGTGTCAACGCGAGGAACCGCAGTGTGCCGTCGGAGACGAGCCACGAGGGGACCTTCGTGCCGTTCTTCTGGACAAGGACGAGGTACCGAGCGCGGTCCGACTCCTGTTCTCGAACAATGATGTCGTCCACATCTTCGAGGACCGTCTGGACGTGCTCGAGCCAGCGGCGGAAGATGTCGGGACGCTCTTTCTTGGGTGATTGGTCCTGTTTTGGCACCGGATTAGGATTGGTGTCATGGACCTATCTACGTACGAAAGCTTGATTAGAAGCGAGTCAGCAGCCCGCAGATTCGTGTTGAGATTTTGCTTCAAGAACCAACA